>Ga0302314_10013161_pt1 | contig 14239 bp, 12 predicted proteins | sample III_Palsa_N2_3_FD_200533 | JGI IMG/M metagenome (GOLD analysis project Ga0302314, IMG submission 200533) | Peat permafrost microbial communities from Stordalen Mire near Abisko, Sweden - III_Palsa_N2_3 | ecosystem: Environmental > Terrestrial > Soil > Palsa > Peat permafrost | place: Sweden... | reverse complement strand
TCGAGGGCTGGCCGGCTCGCTAGAGGACGGTTTCCGAATACTCACGCATGGGCGTCGCACGGCGCTTCCTCGTCACCAAACGCTGCGCGCAACTTTCGACTGGAGCTATCAGCTTCTGTCTCCTGACGATCAGGCGGCGATGAGACGCCTCTCGGTGTTCCGTGGCGCCTTCACCCTGGACGACGCGGCAGCCGTCATCGAAAGCTATCAACTCGTCACGGATGCGATGGATTGCTTGGCAACCCTTGTCGACAAGTCCCTCGTGACTGCGCGGCTTTCGGGTCCGAAGCTCCTGTATAGCTTGCTGGAAACGACCAGGGCCTACGCCCAGCAAATGCTGACCGAGGCAGGCGAGGCGGACGTCTACAGCCGACGTCACGCTGAACATACGAGGGCCGCCTTCGACGGGGCCAGGGCTGAGTGGGACAGAAAGCCGGTGGGGGACTGGCTGCAGACCTACTCCAACCAACTCGGCAACCTCCGCGCGGCGCTGGACTGGGCCTTCTCCCCCGAGGGTGATGGCGTCATCGGCGCGGCGCTAACGGCTGCCGCGGCGCCCCTCTGGTTTCACCTTTCGCTGCTCGATGAGGGACTTGCACGGGTGGAGCGGGCGATCACCTGGCTCAGGGACCAGCCCCTCCCAAATCGCCGTCTGATGGAGCAACTCTATGCGGTGTCGATTTGGCCGCAGGTTCAGGCGATCAACGGGACTCCGAGCGCAGCCGAGGCTTGGCGAGAAACCCTCGCTCGGGCGGTCGAGCTTGGAGACGTCAGATATCAGCTTCAGGCAACTCGGGCGCTCTGGGTCAACTGCTTCACCAGAGGGGCCGCGGCGGAAGCTCTCGCGCTGGCTGACCGTTTCGCCGCTCTCGCAGAGCAGACCGGCGACCCGCAGGATCAACTCATCGCGAGACGCCTGCGTGGCAAGTCGCTCCACTTCGTTGGGGATTTTGTCGGCTCGCGTCTCGAAACTGGTCAGATGTTGGAGCTTTACGAGCCACAGCAATCGCACTTGGCCCGCTTCCAGTATGACCAACGGCTCTCCGCACAAATCGTCCTTGTCCGCGATCTGTGGCTGCAAGGCTGCGCCGATCGGTCTTTGGCGCTGATCGAACAGATGGTCGCCGACGCCCAAGCGCTTGAGCACAATCCGACGCTTTCATACGTCCTTTTCGAAGCCGCCTGCTTCATCGCCCTCTGGGTCGGCGACATGGTCCTGGCCGCTCGCTACACGGGCATGTATCGCAAGCTGCACGAATCCGACGATTGGCGCGGCTACGTGGATTGCTTCGAGGGTGAGATCCTCATCCGACAGGGACGTGCGCCGGACGGTACGCGGCTCATGGCGGATGCGATCCGCTGGCTTCGTGCCGGAGGGTATCACCTCTACTTACCAACTTACGAAGGTGTTCTGGCCGAGGGGCTGCTGGCCTGCAGCCATGTCAGCGACGCGCGGGAAACGGTCGAGGCGGCTATCGACCGGTGCAGTGCGTCGGGAGAAGGTTGGTGTCTCGCCGAACTCACGCGCGTTCGCGCCCTGGCGCTTGCCGCCGCCGATCTGGTGACTGAAGCCGTCGACGTCTTGGCACACGGCCTTGAGATTGCGCGCGCGCAGGGTGCGCTCGCCTGGGAACTCAGGCTGGCGACGACCCTCGCCGAGATTGAGGGCAGTATCGGCGCTCGGGACACCTTGCGTGGCGTTCTGGACCGGTTCCAGGAAGGATTCGGCACAAACGACTACCTTCGCGCCGCAGCGAGACTCGGCCTTTGACGGGCCGCAATCAGAGAGAACGACGAACGCGTTGAGAGCCCGTTCTATCGCGCGCCTAGACTAGGTGCAATGTGGCGAACCTAGCCCTTCGCCTGGCTACCTTGAGACGCTGCGGCGTCAGGCGCACCGATCGGTTACTCCCCCGGGAAGTGGCAGCGTTGCACCCACTCGCCGTGGATGCGGACGCTGCGGCAGGTGCCGTTGTCGCCGGCGGTCGGGGCGGCTGGCGCGGCGGCCGCCGCTTCGCGGCCGGAGCGGCGATGGCGGGTCTCGATCACCGCATGGCAATGGCGGTGATGCCGGCCGCAGACCACCTCGTGTCCCGATGTCGTCGCCGGGGCCGCGTGGCAGTGGCGATGGTGACGGCCGCAGATCACGGCCGGCGCGGACGTCGCTGCGGGGTGGCAGTGGCGATGATGGCGATCACAGACTTGAGCCGGCGCCGGCTCAGCCGTCGGCGCGGCGTGGCAATGCCGGTGATGGCGGTCGCAGACTTGGGCCGGCGGCGCGGCGGCGACGGGCGCCGGGTGGCAATGCCGGTGGTGACGGTCGCAGACTTGCGCGGGTGCAGCCTCGGCGGCCGGCGCGGGGTGGCAGTGCCGATGGTGGCGGTCGCAGACCTGGGCGGCGGGCGCCGGCGTCGGCGGGGTCGCCGGATGGCAATGCCGATGATGGCGATCGCAGGTCTCGGCCGGCTGGGTGTCGGGCGCGACGTGATGATGGTGGTGGTGGTGGTGGACGCGCGCCTCGGCCGCGCCGCCGACGAGGGCGAGCGCTACGGCGACGAGCGCGACCGCCAGGATGCGGGTCGGACGGATCATTCGATCTCCTTAAAAGAGCGCGCGCGGCGAGCCGCGGCTCAGTCTGTTCCAGGCCCCGAATCCCCTACCGACGATTCAGTAGGTCGGCGAGCACCTTCGGCGCAAGACCGGGCAGGTCTTCGCTGATCAGGCCGGGACCGAAGGCCGCACCGGCTTCGGCGTGAATCCAGGCGCCGGCGCAGGCGGCTTCGAAGCTCTCCATGCCCTGCGCGAGCAGGCCGCCGATGAAGCCGGCCAGGGTGTCGCCCGATCCGGCGGTCGCCAGCCAGGGCGTGCCGTTGAGGTTGACCGCCGCGCGGCCGTCGGGGGCGGCGATCACCGTGTCCGCACCCTTGACCAGCACCACCGCACCCGCCCGCCTGGCCGCCTCGCGGGCCGCCTCGACCTTGTTGGCGGCGCTCTTGAGCAGGCCCGGAAACACGCGCTCGAACTCGCCCGGATGCGGCGTCAGCACGTCGTCGCGGTCGAGCACGCTGAACAGTTCTTCGGGGTCTTCGCGAAACACGGTCAGCGCGTCGGCGTCGATCACCAGCGCCGCGCCGGTGCGGGCCAGGGCCAGCACATTGGCCAGAGTGTCGTCGTTGACGCCGGCGGCGGGACCGATCACCGCCGCTTCGGCGGCCTCGGCCGCGTCGGCGAGCTCCTGGTCGGTCTCGAACGGAACCAGCATCACCGCTTCCAGATGAGCGGCGTTGACCGCCAGCGCGTCGGGCGGCGAAAGCACGGTGACCAGGCCGGCGCCGATCCTGAGGCCCCCGCGCGCCGCCAGCCGCGCCGCGCCAGTCCGCCAGGCCTCGCCGCTGACCACGATCAGCCGACCGCGCGTGTTCTTGTACGCCGCGACCTTCGGCCAGGGAAACTTGGCGAGCCACAGCTCCGGCTCGTTCTCGAACAACATCGTGGGTGTGCGGCCCAGCCCGATATCGGCCACCACCACCTCGCCGCAATAGTCGCGCCCGGGCTGCAGCACATGGCCGATCTTGCGGTGGTGAAAGGTGACGGTGAGCCCGGCATGGAACGCCGTCTCGCCGACCGGGTGGCCGGTGTCGCCGGAAAGTCCGCTCGGCAGATCGATCGCCACCACCCGCTCGGCGATCCGCGCCGAGGCCCTGGCGAGCCGCAGGGCTTCGCCGGAGAGCGGCCGGCTGAGCCCGGCGCCGAAGAGGCCGACCACCACCAGCTCGGCGTCGCCGAAACTGCCCCGCAGCGGATGCGCCGGCTCGCCCCAGGCCTTGGCCGCGGCCCGGGCATCGTCGGTCGCCGGATCGCCGAGCGCCTCCATCCGCACCTGGAAGCCGCGCTCTTTCAGCAGCCGCGCGACGACGTAGGCGTCGCCGCCATTGTTGCCCGGACCCGCCAGCACCAGGGTGCGGCGCGGCGGGAAGCGGGCGCAGACCGCGTCGGCGACCGCCGCCCCCGCCCGTTGCATCAGCGTCAGGCCCGGCGTCCCGCCCGCGACGGCCGCCCGATCGGCGGCGGTCATCTCGGCGACGGTGAGGATGTTGGCGGGCGGGTTCATCTCGTGCTTAAAGCACGCCTGTCGTCGCTTCGGGACCGCGTTCGATCAGGGTCAGCACGCCGTCCTTCAGATCGAACACCGAGATCGAGGCGTGATCGGGACGCAAGGTGATCACCTGCGGCTCGCCGGCGAGCCGGGTCAGCACCGCGTTGATGGCGACGAAATGGCTGAACACCGCGGCGTGCTCGCGCGACGCCACCGCGCTCAGCACCGTGCCCCGCCAGGCGTCGTAGTCCAGATCGCCCTCGATATCGGCCCAGCGCCCAGCGAACGCCTTGCGCAGCCACGGTCCGCGCTCTTCCGCGGAGAGGGCCGAGGGTGTCGGAATCTCGCCGACGGCTGGATCGATCTCCAGCGTCGCGCCGATCGCGTCGGCGAACGGATGCGCGGTTTCGCGGCAACGGCGCAGGGGCGAGGAGACCACACGCGTGGGACATTGGTCGGGCGGCAGCGCCAGCAGCGTCTGCGCCGCGGCCTCGGCCTGGGCCTGGCCCTGCGCATCCAGGCCCGGATCGTCGTCGTCCCCGCCCCAGGTGGCGGACGGCTTGGCGTGACGGATCAGGTAGACGCGGCTCATGGGCGGGTTCCGGGCGTTGCAGCGGTCGCGGCGTATTCGCCGCAAACTTGATCAGGCCGACGCGAAAGTTGGCGTCAAGTCTCGCGCGGAGATTTGTCCGAAATGTCACGAACGACCGCGCCGCCGGACCGACGGACCCCGAACGCTGTCCAGTCCGGACCAAAACCGACGGGGTCTCCCGCGCCGCGCCGCCTGACAGCCCGCGCCGCAGCGCCTGCTTAGAAAGTCGGCGCCGATCGCTCAATTAATACGCGCTCGCTTCACCGGGCGCGATTGCCTGCGCACGCCCCCTTGCCTACCCTTGTCCGGTCTCCCCCGCTGATGTTGGGAGCGGGGACGGCTTGCCGGCGCGCCAATGGCGCGTCAACCGTCGTAGTTTCGCGTCTGGATCGGGGTGAATGAAGAAGATCGAAGCAGTGATCAAGCCGTTCAAGCTCGACGAAGTGAAAGAGGCGCTGCAGGAGATGGGCGTGCAGGGCATGACCGTGCTGGAAGCCAAGGGTTACGGCCGGCAGAAGGGCCATACCGAGCTTTATCGCGGCGCCGAGTACGTCGTCGACTTCCTGCCCAAGATCAAGATCGAGGTGGTGATCAGCGACGACCAGCTGGCCCCCGCCCTCGAAGCCATCCAGGCCGCGGCCCGGACCGGGCGCATCGGCGATGGCAAGATTTTCGTCTCGGAAATCACCGACGTCGTGCGTATCCGCACCGGCGAAAATGGCCCGGCGGCCGTATAAACCAAGCTCTCGCATCATCATCAAGCAAGGGGATTTGCTGATATCATGACCACGCCCAAGGATATCCAAGACAAGATCAAAGAGCAGGAAGTCAAATACGTCGACGTCCGCTTCACCGACATGCGGGGCAAGCTGCAGCACGTTTCGTTCGACCTCAGCCTGGTCGACGAAGATTTCCTTACCGACGGCACCATGTTCGACGGCTCGTCCATCGCCGGTTGGAAGGCGATCAACGAGAGCGACATGAAGCTGCGGCCCGATCTCGACACCGCCTACATCGACCCGTTCTACCAGCAGACGACGCTGTGCCTCACCTGCGACGTGCTGAACCCGGACACCAACACCCCGTACAACCGCGATCCGCGCTCGATCGCCAAGAAGGCGCTCGCCCACACCGCCGCCAGCGGCGTCGGCGACACGGTGTTCTTCGGTCCCGAGGCCGAGTTCTTCATCTTCGACGACGTGAAGTGGTCCACCGCGCCGCACAGCACCGGCTACTCCTACGAGTCGATCGAACTGCCGGTCAGCTCCAGCAAGGAGTATCCGGAAGGCAACCTCGGCCACCGGCCCGGCCCCAAGGGCGGCTACTTCCCGGTCAACCCGATCGACTCGGCCCAGGACATCCGCTCCGAGATGCTGTCGGTGATGGCCGAGATGGGCGTCGAGGTCGAAAAGCACCACCACGAAGTGGCGCCGGCGCAGCATGAGCTAGGCATGAAGTTCGCCGGCCTGGTCACCATGGCCGACCGCCTGCAACTCTATAAGTACGTGGTGCAGAACGTCGCCCAGGCCTACGGCAAGACCGCCACCTTCATGGCCAAGCCGATGTTCGCCGACAACGGCTCCGGCATGCACGTCCACCAGTCGATCTGGGCCAAGGGCAAGCCGCTGTTCGCCGGCGACAAGTATGCCGGCCTCTCGCAACTGTGCCTCTGGTACATCGGCGGCATCATCAAGCACGCCAAGGCGATCAACGCCTTCACCAACTCGACCACCAACTCCTACAAGCGCCTGGTGCCCGGCTACGAAGCCCCGGTGAAACTGGCCTATTCGGCCCGCAACCGCTCGGCCTCGATCCGCATCCCGCACACCGACAGCCCCAAGGGCAAGCGGATCGAAGTGCGGTTCCCCGACCCGATGGGCAACCCCTACCTCGGCTTCACCGCCATGCTGATGGCCGGCCTCGACGGCATCGAAAACAAGATCGATCCGGGCGGCCCGGCCGACAAGAACCTCTACGACCTGCCGCCCCGCGAGCAGAAGAAGGTTCCGGAAGTCTGCGGCAGCCTGAAGGAAGCCCTCGACGCCCTGGATAAGGACCGCGCCTTCCTGAAGAAGGGCGCTGTGATGGATGACGACTTCATCGACGCCTACATCGAGCTGAAGATGGAAGAAGTCATGCGCCTCGCGCTCCACCCGCACCCGGTGGAATACGACATGTATTACAAGTGCTAGCAGCGCTAAGCTAATGTAACGAAAAGGGCCGGAGAGCGATCTCCGGCCCTTTTTTCTCTGCGGCCCCTACCCTTTCAGCCGCACGGTCACCGTCGTGGAGAGCCCAGGCCTAAGCCGCGCCAGGTCCGGCTGATCGGGGTCGAACCGGATCCGCACCGGCACCCGCTGCACGATCTTGGTGAAGTTGCCGGTGCCAGGCTCGAACGGCAGCAGCGAGAACTGCGAGCCGGACCCCGGCGCGAAGCTGTCGACATGGCCCTTGAAGTCGACGCCCGGCAGCGCGTCCACCTTGACGATGGCGCTCTGGCCGGCGGTCATGCGGCCAGTCTGGGTCTCTTTGAAATTCGCGGTAACATAGAGGGCGCCCAGCGGCACGACCGTCATCAGCCGCGTTCCGGGCTGCACATAGTCGCCAACCTCCACCTGCCGGTCCCCCACCACGCCGTCGATCGGGCTGCGGATCAGGGCGTGGCCCTGGTCCTGCCGGGCCAAATCTAGCGCGGCCTGGGCCCTGGCGACGGCGGCGACCGCCTGGGCCAGGCTCGCTTCCAGCGTGGCTCGCTTTGCGGAGGTCACCTCGGCCTGATTGCGGCTGACATCTAGCTCGGCGCGGCTGTGGTCGGCGTCGGAGGCGGCGGTTATCGCGGCGGCTCGGTACTGATCGGCTTCGCGTCTCGCCACCGCACCTGAGGCGACCAAGGCGTCGTACCGGTGCTCATCGGCCCCGGCCCTGACCGACTGGGCGTCGGCGGAGCGGATCGAGGTCTGGGCGGCGCGGACGTTGGCCGCCGCCAGCCGCTCCTCGGCGGCCAGCGACACCAGCGCGGCCTTGGCGCCTTCGACCGTGGCCTGGGCGTTCAACAGATCGGCGTTGGCGGAGGCGACGCGGGCGTCGAACTCTTCCGGGTCGATCCGCACCAGCGCCTGGCCGGCATGGACGCGCTGGTTGTGGGCGACCAGCACCTCGGCCACCAACCCCCGCACCTTCGGCGCCACCACCGTGCTGTCGGCCTCGACATAGGCCGCGTCGGTGGATTCGGCGCCCTTCGGCAGGGCGATCCAGACGCTGCCGCCGACGGCAAGCACCAAGGCGGCGCCAACAGCCAGCAAGGTGCGTCGCGAGAACGGCAACCGCCGCCGGGCCGCGGCCCTCGTCGGCGTCTCGATCTGAGTCGCATCCTTCAGGACCGCGTCGCTCATCGCTCGAACACCAGCAAGGTCGAGGTGGCGCTGGCGTAGAGCTTGCCGTCGGCCCCGGTCAGGGTGGCCTCGGCGAAGGCGGCGCGCCGGCCGATCTGCACCACCGTGCCCTCGGCGCGGACCAGACCGGTCGCCTCGGTCATGGCCCGGTGATAGGCCACCTTCAGCTCCAGGGTCGTGTAGCCCTGCTTGCCGGTCAGCTTGGACTGCACCGCGCAGCCGCAGGCCGAGTCGAGCAGCGTCGCGGCATAACCTCCGTGCACCGTGCCGATCGGATTGTAGGCCGCGCGGCTCGGCGTTGCTTCGAACACGACGCGGCCGTCGCCCACCTCGACCAGCTTGAAATCGAGCAGGTGGCCGATGCCGGCGATCTGGCCGTCGGTGCGGCGCATCAGCGCCTCCAGCTGCTCGCGACCGGTCGGCGGTTCCAGGGTTTCGGGAGCGGTCGCGTCCGGGGCGAGGCTCATGGGCGGCTTTCCAGGTTGAGGCGGCGTTTCAAGGACGCTTTCGAGTTCGCCAGGATGGCGTCCGAAGCGACGGGATCGGGCTCGGCTCTGGCCAGCGACACCGCGCCGACCAGTTCGGCGATCACGGAGCTGGCTTCCACCTCCGCATCGTCGTGGCCCAAGCGTTCCAGCTGGTCGGCGATGCTGCCACGCAGGCCCGCGACCCCAGCGGCGAAGCGCTCGCGCGCCTTCTCGGTCAGCCGCGGCAGATCGGCGGCAAGCGACGGCATCGGGCAGCCGGTGGCCCGAGCATCGCGGTGCACCGGCGACAGATAGAAGTCGAAGTAGGCGCCGAGCGCCTCGGCCGCCGGACGATCGCTGATCTCCAGCAGCGCCCGCGACCGCGCTTCGACGAACATCTCGTCGATCGCCGCCGCGATCAGCTCGTCCTTGGATTTGAAGTGCGCATAGAAGCCGCCGACGGTCAGGCCGGCTCTGGCCATGACCTTGGCCACGGCCACCTGATGCGGCCCCTCGACCCGGATCGCCCGCGCCGCCGCCTTGAGCACCTTCTGGCGGGTCTGTTGCTTGTGGTCGGGCTCATAGCGCATGGCGTCTTGCCTCGGTTGATATGATATATATAATATTATAATCGTCATATTGGCAAGGGGTGGCCCGTGCGAGATGTTCCCGAACTTGAGCCGCCTCCGCCGCCGGCCAGTATCGCGCCGGCGCCGTTCGACCCGGCCAGCTACTCGAACGGCCGCAAGTATCTGATCTTCGCCATCATGGCGTTCGGCCAGTTCATGGCCCTGATCGACATCCAGATCGTCGCCGCCTCGCTCAACGACGTCCAGGCCGGGCTCTCGGCGGGCCCGGACGAGATCAGCTGGATCCAGACCGGCTATCTGATGGCCGAGCTGGTGATGATCCCGTTCTCCGCCTTCCTGGCGCAGGCGCTCTCGACCCGCTGGCTGTTCGCGCTCTCGGCTGGGCTCTTCACCGTCTCCAGCGCGATGTGCGGCGCGGCTTGGGACATCCATTCGATGATCGCCTTCCGGGTGCTGCAGGGCTTCGTCGGCGGGGCGATGGTGCCGACCGTGTTCGCCACCGGCTTCACGCTCTTTTCCGGACCACAGCGGGCGATGATCCCGGCCATCCTCGGCATGGTGTCGGTGCTGGCGCCGACGCTGGGACCGACAGTCGGGGGCTGGCTCACCGACGCGGTCGGCTGGCGCTCGATCTTCTACGTCAACATCGTGCCGGGCGCGGTGGTGACCTTGCTGGCGATCCTGTTCATCCGGGTCGACCGGCCGAACCTGGCCATGCTGAAGAAGATCGACTGGTCGCATCTGGCGGCGATGGCGGTCTTCCTCGGCGGCCTGGAGTACGTGCTGGAGGAAGGTCCGCGCCACGACTGGCTGGGCGACCCCGCCATCGCCACCGGCGCCTGGCTGTCGTTCGTCGGCCTGCTCCTCTTCCTTGAGCGCTCGTTCCGCTCCGGTGGACCGATCGTGCGGCTGACGCCGTTCCGCAACCCGACCTTCGCCTTCGCCTGCCTGTTCAACCTGGTGATCGGCTTCGGGCTCTATTCGGCGACCTACCTGGTGCCGGTCTTCCTGGGCCGGGTGCGCGGCTACAACAGCCTGCAGATAGGCACGACCGTGGTCGTGACCGGCGTCGCCCAGGTGCTCTCGGTGGTGATCGCCGCCCGGCTCTCGCAGCGGGTCGATCCGCGCAAGGTGATCACCGTCGGCCTGACCCTCTTCGCCGCCAGCCTGTGGCTCGCGTCCTACATCACCGAAGACTGGGGCTTCTGGGCGCTGCTCGGGCCGCAGGCGCTGCGCGGCTTTGCGATCATGCTCTGCATCGTGCCCAGCGTGAACCTGGCGCTGAGCGGCTTCGCGGCGGTGGAGCTGCGCTACGCCTCCGGCCTGTTCAACCTGATGCGCAACCTCGGCGGCGCGATCGGTATCGCCGTGGTCAACACCTGGCTCGCCGACCAGACCCGTATCCATGCCGCGCGGATGGGCGAAAGCCTGGGCGAAGCGCACCGCACAGGCTCGGACTTCGTCGCCTCGGTCGCGGCCCGTATCGCCCAGACCGGCGGCGATCCCGGCCAGGCGCTGCTGCTGGCGCAAGGCGAGTTCGCCCGCGTGGTCGGCCGCGTCGCCCTCACCTCCGCCTTCGGGGAGGTGTTCCGCCTGATGGCCTGGTTGTTCCTCGCGGCCCTGGTGATGGTCCCGTTCTGCAAGCCGGCGCCCGGCGCCTTTTCCGCCCCTCCCGTCGAGGCTCACTGAGATGAACACCCTTCGCGCCGTCCTGATCGCCGCACCGCTGCTGCTCGCCGCCTGCACGGTCGGGCCGGACTACAAGAAACCCGAGGTCTCGCTCACCGCCGCCTACCGGACGCCGGTCCCGGCATCGACCGAACCGGCCGCATCGCTCGACGCCTGGTGGGACGGCTTCCACGACGCTGGCCTCAGCCGCGTCGTGGCTCGGGCCGAGACGCAGAACCTCGACATCGAGCAGGCCAGGGACCGCGTGCTGCAATCGAGGGCGCTGGTCCGCGCCGCCGGCGCCGCGTTGGCCCCGCAGGTGGACGCCACCGGCTCGGCCGCCGCGGTCCAGCAATCGCTGCAAAGCCCGATCGGCACGATCGGAACCCACCTGCCCGGCTTCCAGCGCAGTTACGACGAGACCGTCCTCGGCGCCGCGGCGTCCTGGGAGGTCGACCTGTTCGGCGGCCTGCGCCGGGGCCGCGAGGCTGCCAAGGCCGACGCCCGCGTCGCCGCCGCCGAGGCCGTCGCGATCCGCACCAGCGTCGCGGCCGAAGCCGCCGACGCCTACCTCCAGGTCCGCGGCCTGCAGGCACGCATCGCTGTGGCCCAGCGCCAGGAGACGGTAGAACGGGACCTGGTCGGCCTGCTGACCCAACGCGCCAGTCAAGGCGTCTCGCCGGACCGGGAACTGCGTGAAGCCCGCGCCGAGCTGGAGGGCGTCCGGGCCACTATCCCGCCGCTCACCGCCGCGCTCGACGCCCACCTGAACCGGCTCGATGTGCTGATGGGCGCCCAGGCTGGAACCTACCGCGACGAGCTGGCCGACCCCGCGCCCACCCCTGCCCCACCGATCCTCGCCGCCGGCGACGGCCCCGCCGACCTCCTCCGCCGACGCCCCGACATCCTCGCCGCCGAGGATCGCGTCGCCGCCGCCAATGCCCGCATCGGCGCCGCCATCTCCGGCTACTATCCCAAGGTCTCGATCTCGGGCCTGCTGGGCGTCGACAGCCTCAGCGCCAGCCAGCTGTTCGCGGCCTCCGCGGTCGCGCACCAGGTCGGCGCGGGCCTGAGCTGGCGGCTGTTCGACTTCGGCCGCGTCGACGCCGAGGTGGCCCAGGCCAAAGGCCGCGACGCCGAAGCGCTCGCCGCCTACCGCGCCACCGTCTACCGCGCCACCGCGGAGGTCGAAGACTCGGTCTCCAGCCTGACCCAGGAAGAGGCGCGGGCCGAGGCGCTCAGCGCCCAGATCGACCAGCTCACCGTCGCCCGCGGCCAGGCGGAGCAGGCCTACGAGGGCGGCGTGATCAGCCTGATCGAAGTGCGCGACGCCGACCGCGAACTATTGACCGCCTCCGACCAGCTGGCCCAGACCCGCGCCGACGCCGCCCGCGCCGCGGTCGCCGTCTACCGCGCCCTGGGCGGCGGCTGGACGCCGGAGCGGACGCTGCTCAGCGAGCGGTGAGGCGCATTGGCTGGGTGCGAGCTACGCCGGATTCGTCACCCCGGCCGCAGCGTAGCGGAGAGCCGGGGCCGGACGCGCCGGTTCATAGACGATATCCAGCTCGGTAGCGGCCCGTCCGGCCCCGGATCTACGCGCTGCGCGCTCCGTCCGGGGTGACGAAGCTGGGTGACAACTGTGTCTGATCGGCTCGCGCTAAGGCCTCGCGCCCTCCACAGCATACTCCCGCAACACCGCCGCGAACTCTTCATCGCCGGCGATCCGAGCGTACGAGTACTTCGCCCCCGTCTCAGCCCAGGCGAAGCCCTCGCGCCGGTGAAAATCCACAAACGGCCGCACCCAGGCGTGGTCGTCGAGCATGGTGGCGCGCAGGTTGACGAACCCGGGCATCGACGAGGGCTTGGTGAACATCCAGCTCTTGCAGTCGGGGCAATGGTAGTGCTTCGGCTCCGAGCGCAGCCCGCCCAGCACCGGCTCGCCCTTTGTCACCTCGAAACCGGCGACGTTCAGCCCAAGCGAGATGGTGAAGGCGCTGGCCGTCATCTTCTGGCAGCCGGCGCAATGGCAGGCCGCGCTCAGCATCGGCGCCGTGGTCACCCGAAACCGCACCGCGCCGCAGCGGCACCCGCCATCCCAGGGCAGCTTCCAGTCATCCATGGGCCAACTCCTCCGGCGCGAACCTAGCGGTCGCCGGGCGCGAAAGTGGCGGGATCATCCCGCCGGAAACCGGTGTTCGCCGGTCCGGTCGACCCATGCTACAGCCCGGCGACAGTTTTCACAGAGTCGCGCCAGGCGACGGGAGACCCATCGATGAGATTGACGCCAACCACCGTCGTAGCCCTCGCCGCCTTCTCCCTGCTCGCGGCCTGCGGCCCCAAGGGCGGCGGCAACGCGACAGCTTCGGCTGGCGCTCCTGGCGCGCCCGCCAGCGGTCCCGACGTTCAGATCAACATGGCGGACCTTCCCCATCCCAAGGCCGGCCTCTGGCAGAACAAGATCGATGACGGTGACGGCAAACCGGCCGTGACCACCACCTGCCTGTCGGGCAAGACGCCGACCATGCCCAAGATGCCGGCCGGCTGCAGCCAGCCCAGCATCAAGCGCACCTTCCTTGGCCACCTGGTCATGGACATGAACTGCGCGACGCCGGAGTTCACCATGGTGATGCACTCCGAAGCCAGTGGCGACTTCCAGAACAATATGTCGTCGGACGCCACCATGACCATGTCGATGAAGCAGTCGCCGCCGCGGACGTCCAAGATGCACACCGAGGCCCACTACCTCGGCCCCTGCGCGCCCGGGCAGACGCCCGACGACGCGCCGGAAACTAACGGGACGAACTAGCGGGTTCGAGGCGGGAGTTCAGGCTCCCGCCATCGCTGCCTCGGCCTTCGCCACCTTACCACCCGGCGCCGAGACGATCAGCTTGATCAGTTCCTCGGTCACCTTCGGCTCCAGGCCTTCGGTGTGGCCTTTGTTCAGGCGCACGACGTCGGCGATCACGCGACCGTCCATGGCGCCAGGATAAACCCAGATCTGCGCCGTCCCCGGTGCAGGCAACAGACCCCAGGCCGGCGTCGACTGGCGTCCGTCCGCGCCGCCGAAACGGGTGTCGTGAATCTGGCCGGCTTGCGTATCGACGATGTCGGGGCGGCGCTCGCCGGGTCCCGCGCCGTACTTCTCGGCCCACGGCGAAGCCTCAGGCAGCGCGACCATCTCGTGCTCGCCGGTGGTGAAGATGAACGAGAAGTCGCAGTCCGGCGTCACGGCCTGACCGGGCCGGGGCGAGCCCGGCGGCATCTGCGGCCGTTGGCCATGCGGCGCGAAGAAGCTCTCCGGCAGCTCGATCGGCCCGATCCGGCCGCCGGACAGGCTGAGCCAGCCGTCGACGCGGTCCTGGAAGAATGGGTCCTCGCGCAGCAGCCGGTTCGAGGTCATGCCGCCCTGCGAATGGCCGGCCAGCCAGAACGCC
>Ga0302314_10013157_pt1 | contig 14242 bp, 10 predicted proteins | sample III_Palsa_N2_3_FD_200533 | JGI IMG/M metagenome (GOLD analysis project Ga0302314, IMG submission 200533) | Peat permafrost microbial communities from Stordalen Mire near Abisko, Sweden - III_Palsa_N2_3 | ecosystem: Environmental > Terrestrial > Soil > Palsa > Peat permafrost | place: Sweden... | reverse complement strand
TACGCGTATCGGTTATCCGCCGGTACTGCTAGGGATCGCGGCCCTGGCGATTGCCGTGGCGCTCGTCATGCGGTTTGTGATTCTACCTCAGCCCAGTGAACTGGCAACGCTTGCACCGATTGAGGAAGCGCAGGCTTAGAAATGGGAGGCATGTTCGATGCGTAAAAATATGGGTATAGCGATAGCTCTATTGGTCGCAGGCGCAGCGCCGGGATATACGATGCAGGCGGAGCGAGTGGAGTTGTTGTGCCATCGCACGGCGAACAAAGATGTGCCGGAGAACGCACTGGAGTCGCTGGAGCAGGCTGCGCTGCTTGGTTGCGATGTCGTCGAGATCGATCTGCGGCGCACGCTTGACGGAAAGATCATTCTTAACCATGATGGTTTCCTTGAGCGGCTAACCGATGGCAGTGGTGAAGTGGAGACTACTTTTTATGATGACCTTCGTATGCGTGATGCCGGCTCCTGGATGGGAGAACGCTTCGCAGGCATGCATGTGGTGCTGTTTGAAGATGCTCTTCACCTCGCGCGCGAGCGAGATATTCGGCTGATCCTCGACATCAAGACGAAGGGCATCGGAACGGATGTGTTGCGGATTCTTGAACGCGAGGGGATGTTGCATCGCGTGCAGTTTAACGGTGAGTGGGACGATGTGAAGAAGCTTTATCCTGCCGCGACCGATGCGGGAGAAGGAAGAGCGTGGGTGCAGCCGGGTGTCTCCGCTGTGCAGGTGGAAGCGTACCACCAGCAGGGAAAGATGGTGATCGCCAATTTCTCTGCGAACGATCACCAGATGGATCTCTTTGGAATGAAGGCCGCAGTAGCCGCAGGTGTGGACGGACTCAACGTCGACTATCCGCGGTTAGGCGCTGACGCGGCCGGAAGGCCTGTTGAGGATAAACTCCGCGCTCTCGAGCATAGCGCGGAGACTGGTGATAACGATGCGCGAATTCGAGCCATTCTTGAGCTGGCGCGCTATCGTGGGTTCCCGCTTGAGGCGCAGTTTGTGCGCTGGTTGATGGATGATAATCCCCAGGTGTCGCGTGCGGCGGCGCTTGCTTTGGTGGAGGCGCGACCACAGACGCAGCTGGCCGTATTTAGCGGGGCGTTGCAGTCGACACATCCCGATGTGCGGGCCAATGCGGCATGGGCCCTTGGGGCAATGCAGGCGCCGTCCAGTCTCCTGGTTCCTATGCTGAAGGAGGGCGATTCCAGTGTGTTGCAAGAGGCCCTCATTGCGTTGTCACACATGCCGGGTAACGTACCTGCGGAGTTGGTTGAACCGTTGTTTGCGAATGCCGATCCTGCTGTGCGTGGTGCGGCGGCGGTTGCGCTGGCTCGACATCAGCCTCAGGCCGCTGAGAAGTTTGTGCCGGAACAGTTGAGTCGCGAGATCACTGCGGAACGCGCGATCTACGCAGAACATGTGCGCGCCGGCGGGGGCAAGTTTTTGCAGCCGGAGATCGATCGAATTGTGGCGTCATATCGCTGCCAGATGGAGATGCTGCGGGCGTTGCAGATGCTGGAGGGAGCAGCGGCGACGCGTGCTCTCGAGGCGCAGACCTTTGGACCGACTGAAGATTATCTGCTGCCAAATGGCGACGTTGCGGCGTTTGATCTATGGGACAGAGTTGGTGCTGAGCCGGCAATCGTTGTGCTGGCTCTCGCTTCAAAGCAGATACAGCAAGCCGATCGTGCGGAGTGGGTGTTGATCCATGCCGGCGCAGGCGTATTACCGCAGGTGCGTGCGGAACTGCATAGCGACGATCCCGGGGTTCGCAGGCGGGCTATGCAGATCGTTGCATGGCAGGGGGATGCTGCTTCGTTGACCGCTCTTCATGCGATACAGGCTGAACAGGGACCGGATGCACAGGTCGCTGCATGGACGATTGAAAAGATAGAGAGCCTGCAGCCGGGACCATAGCGGTTGGCTGCAGACTCTTCTTTGAGTTTGGCGTTCGTTATGGGTTTAAGAAGTGCAACAGTTCTTGTTCGTCATGCTGGCTGAGCGACGCTCGAACACGCATGTGCAGCACGACCGTTCCTGAAATATGCGGGGAGAACCCATCGGGTGCCGTATGACAGCGCGAGCAGTTCTGCGCGAAGATGCGTTCGCCGTCGCTTTGCTTGTGGGCTGAGGTCTTTGGACTTTGTTTCGCCGGCGTAGCTGGCGGAGTTGTTGTCGATGCCTGGGGTTGTAGTGCGAGCAGAGGCGCAGTCAAAGCGCTGAGGAGAAGGGCCGGGATGAGAGATCGCATAGAAGTCGACTGGGGCATAGCTATTTTCCTTTCCATGCTGGGAAGAGAAAGCGATAGACGATGCCCGTCTCCCAGATATTGCGGTTGCCGGTGGAGGAGAACTGTCGCGCGTAGCTGGTAAGAATTCTTGTGTTATGCGGCAGGTTGTAGTCGAGACCAAAGTCGACGCGTTGCGTATTGTGAGAGGACACACCGTCGCTGGCCAGGTTATCGATGCGGAAGGTCTGCTGCATGCGGAATATGGGCTCGAAGCGGCCGACCCAGCTATCGAGTCCACCGAAGGCTTGCGTGCGGTAGTCGGCTTCGGCCCAGTAGCCCTGCGCGTGTTGGCCGCGTGCATACTCGGAGCGCAGGCGGAAAGCGGTATCTTTGGGTTCCCACCAGACGTGGGTTCCGATGAAGTTCTCCTGCGTGCCCTGCAGTAAGCGACCGTAGGACACGCCAACCTCGAGACGGCTGTCCGGGAGATAGAGGCTGGCGCGTCCGCCGGTGGAACGTTCGGAGTTGAACTGCTCGTTGCCGCTTCGTGCGGAGAAATATGCGGTGTAGTCGATCGAGTACTTGCTGCGGGAGATTACGGAGCCGCGTAGTTCGCCGCCTAAACCGCTGGCAGAGGACATCAAGCCAATTCCTGCGATCAAAGGACCGTCCTGCAGATTGTTGATCCAAACAGGGGACAGCCGCTCGTTGTAGGTGCCGAAGGGTATGAGGAAATCTCCGCCTACTACGGTGAGGTGGGGTGATGCGATGTAGTCGCCCTGCAGGTAGGTGAGGCCGATGAAGTGTGTGTGGTTATAGCCAGGTTGGTTGCCACTGTTAGGGGCAAAGGTTTCAACCAGCGCCGCGCGCCCCTCGATGAGGACATGATTGCCTATTGGCGCTGCCAGCAGTGGTTCGATGATGGGCAGGTAGGTCGTTTTGCCGCCATTTGTGCTGGTGAGGAAGCCTGCACCGCCGGAGAACAAGGGTGTGTCCTGAGCTGTGGCATGTTGTGTGGCCAGAGATGTGGCGACAGCAAGAGCGACAATCGCTGTTCGTCGGATAGATGCGAAGAGGGAAGAGACCGGACTCGACATAATTGCACCTTATCGGCGTCCCATGGGCGATGTGTCTCAGGAACATCTTCTCTTTGTCAGAGTATTGTCATTCGGGACAATTCATGTGCCAAGGGGAAGACGGTGACAATCGACTGACAGGGAGGTGACAAGCGACGCGGATGCTTTGCTTAGAGTCGGGAGTGTAAGGCTTGCAAGGGGGCGCTCGCCATGAGGACTGTCACGAGTAATCCGGAGCAATACCGCCTGAGTCGTGTGCAGCAGATACGCAAGGGGGTGCTGCTCCTGTTCGGTGACAGGTCGGAGCCCGAGGGTTGGCGTCTGCACGATTTTTCCGAGCGAGATTGGAAGAAGCTGCTTCATTGGCTGGATATAAGTGGTCTTGCACTTTACTTCTATGATCGCCTGAGAGAACTCGGTGAAATCAATCTACTTCCCGTGACCGTACGCGAACGGTTGGAGCAGAATCTTAGCGACAATACAGAACGTGCGAGAGGCATGCTGGCTGAGCTTGACGCGATACAGAGGGAGCTGCAGCGAGCGGGAGTGGGCTATGCCGTGCTTAAAGGCTTCTCGCTGTGGCCCCATTCGGTGCCGCATCCGCAATTGCGATCGCAGCTTGATATTGACTTTCTTATTGCCGCCAGCGGGATCGAGGGGGCTGTAAAGGTCTTGAAAGACCGTGGATATCACCTCTTCGCACACAGCGGCAATAGCTGGGAGTTCAAGATAGGACAGATGCGGGAAGCATCGCTGAAGACTCTTTACAAGCCGGTCCGCTATGGTTGCGTTGAGTTGCATGTTGCTGTCGATCGCTGGCGAGCCGCCATGTTGGACCGCGCGCAGACGATGGACTATGAGTCTGTGCGTATGCCGGTGCTTTCGGATGCCGATCTATTCCTCGGCCAGGGACTGCACGCCTTTAAGCATATTTGCAGCGAGTCCTCGCGTGCGTCGCATCTGCTGGAGTTCTGGCGTCATGTAGTCGGGCGTCGGTCGGATAACGCGTTCTGGCGAGACGTGCGGCTGGTGGCAGAGCCCAATCCACGAGCATCTGTTGAGCTTGGCGTTGTATTGCTGATTGCTAGCCAACTTATGGGTGAGTTTGCCCCGGATGCGCTCACCTGCTGGACCGTCGATAGACTTCCATCTTATGCGCGTTTGTGGGTAGGACTCTATGGTCGACGTACTGTGCTGGGTGGAAGCCATGGCAGCAAACTTTATCTGCTCCTGCAACGTGAACTTGCGGCCGACGGCGCACCGGCTTTGCGCAGCGTGGGACAGGTGCTTGTACCACGGAGCCTGCCGAAGCTACTGAGCTACAACCCGGGTGGGGAGTCCCTGGCGGACCGGCTGGGGCGGTATCGTATCCAGCTTCAAGTCTTGTACTACAGACTTCGCTTTCACGTATTGGAAGATGTTCGATACCTGCTTCACGCAGCACGATGGCGAAGCCATATGGCAAGGCTTGGCCGTCCTCAAACGCAGCATCTTTTTTCGCGTAACAAAGGAATGACAATTCGCTGACGCACCTATGACACCGCGGATATCCCCGCTCTTTACGGTTATGACAGTACAGGAGAGCAACTCTCTCGTTGTGAACCGGTGATATGAATGCCTGCAGGTCAGAATCAGTACGAGTTTGTCGGTCTTCACGGCAGAGGGATAAGGCCTCTCTGGCGGTTGGTAGCGGTCGTGGGAATGATTGTAATACTCTGCGGCGTTGCGCAGGCACAAGGTGCTTTCACGCCTGCCCCTGCACAGAGCACGTCGCAAACTTCCTCCGACAGGCAGAGCGGCAACTCGACGTCACTGTTGAATGACGGGACGGGCACCGCACAGGACGGAAACAGTTCGTTGAATCTGGGCGGGACGACCACGCCCCTGCACCTTTCGTCCAACCAGATCATTCAGATTCTCGAGCAGAGTCCCGATCTTGTGGTGGAGATCAAGTCACAGGTGGCAGATCATCTACAGCAGCAGGGAACGCCAATTGATGCGAACGATATTTCGGATGAGATGCTCTATAGCCAGATAGCGACGAACGCCGATCTCCGCGCGAATATTACGACGTTTCTGCAGGCTCGTGGATATGTGTCTCAGGATGACCTTCAGGCCATGGGTTCCAGTGTGGGAGTGGCGGGTGAGGCTGATCAGCTTCCGCTGCGTTCGCCCGGCATGCGCGTTAGTAGCGGCGATAGCTTGCTTGATTTCGATGCGGGAGTGGGTACAAACCAGCTTCGACTGGATTCCTATGGCCAGCCAGTGTTACCAGGCCGGAGCATGAGCTCTTCCAGCACTCGCATGAGCGCGCGCGACCGCGAAGATACAACTGCGTCTACCGATGCGCCCAAGGTGCTGCGCCAGCCGGCGCCTTACAACCTCGAATCGATGAGGGACCTCTATGCGCAGATTCCGGAGCAGACGACGAAGCTGAAGCGCTTTGGTTCGGAGGTCTTTACAAATCGCAACGCCTTTGCGGTGGGCACAGGCATCGCTAGCCGCGATACGCCGCTCGATGTCCCGCTGGGGCCAGACTATGTCGTCGGCGCGGGAGATACACTCACGATTAATCTTTGGGGCGGATTGACTCAGACCATCATGCGCGCTATTGGAAGGGATGGTCGTGTGCTCCTGCCTGAAGCCGGATCATTACAGGTCGCTGGCTTGTCTTTGCAAAAGGCGGAGGAGTTGATTACCTCGGCGCTTAAGCCACAGTACAGGGATGTGCAGGTGTCGGTGACAGTTTCACGGTTGCGGTCGGTGCGCGTGTATGTGACGGGCGATGTGCAGCGGCCCGGTGGGTACGACATCAGCTCGCTGGCGACACCGCTCAGTGCCCTCTATGCTGCTGGTGGTCCGACGTCAGTCGGTTCGCTGCGAGTGGCGCGCCACTATCGGGACCAGAGACTCCTCGAAGAGATAGATCTTTACGACTTTTTGCTGCACGGCATGCACGGCGTGGCCGTTCACTTTGAGAGCGGAGACACACTGCTGGTGCCTCCGGCTGGTGCGCAGGTGGCGGTTTCGGGTGCGGTGAAGCGTCCGGCGATCTATGAACTGAAGTCCAGTGAGTTGAAGCTTTCAGAGTTGCTACAGGATGCAGGAGGCGTGACTGCCGCGGCAGCGTTGGACCACATCACGGTCGACCGCATCAACGGTGACGCGGAACGCGAGACCATCACTTTGAAGGCATTCGGCAAGAAGGATGGCCGCGCGGCTATCGACGCCTTCCAGGTCAGAGACGGAGATCGCATCCAGGTAGCGCCGATCCTGCCGTACAGTGAGCGCGTCATCTATCTACAGGGCCATGTATCGCGTCCTGGGCGTATGCCTTACACCGATGGGATGAAGCTCGGAGATGTATTGCACAGCTATCGCGATATGTTGCCGGAAGCGGCGCCGCGTGGTGAGATTGTCAGACTTGTGCCGCCCGATCTGCATGCGGAGACGATCCAGTTCGATGTCCCGGAGGCGCTGATTGGAAATGACAATCCAACGCTGCAGCCGTTCGATACGATACGCATCTTCGGGCGCTATGAGGTCGATGCACCCAAGGTTTCGATTCATGGCGAGGTCATGCGGCCGGGGTCTTATCCGCTTTCCGCGGGAATGACAGCCGCGCAACTGGTACGCATGGCGGGCGGGTTCAAGCGGGACGCACTCTTAGAGAGTGCCGATCTGACGAGCTATGACATCGCGAATGGAAATACGGTTGCAGGCACGCTTGCTACTGTGCGCATTGGCGCAGCGGTCGAGGGTGGCGAATCAAATGCCGATGTCGTACTGAAGCCGGGCGACATTCTCACGATTCACCAGATCACTGGCTGGAACGATATTGGAGCGGCTGTCACGATCGAGGGACAGGTTCGCTTTCCGGGAAGCTATGGCTTTCAGGAGGGAGAACGTCTCAGCTCTGTACTGCGTCGCGCGGGGGGCATGCGCAGCACGGCTTATCCCGAGGGAGCTGTACTCGTCCGGGACCAGGTGCTTGAGCTCGAGCAGAAGAGCCGTGATGAACTTGTCCGGCAGATTGAGACCAACTCTGCGGCCGCGCGTCTATCACCCTCGCTTGGTTCAGATACTGGTTCGACAATGCAGCTCATCAAGGCACAACAGGACGAGGTGTTGTCGGAGCTGAAGAGTCATCCTCCAGTTGGACGACAGGTAGTACACCTCAGCGCCGATATCGATAGCTGGGCGAACACGCCGGCAGACATCGAACTGCGCCGAGGGGATGTGCTGACGATTCCGAAGCGGCCGAGCTTTGTTCTGGTAACGGGACAGGTTTACAACGCAACGGCACTGACGTTTAGTCCGGGCAAGACCGCCGGCTGGTATCTGACCCATGTCGGCGGCACCAATAGTACGGCCAATCGGAAGGAGATCTTTGTCATCCGCGCGAATGGCACTGTTGTCGGACGTCGCTCGGGCAGTTGGTTTGAAGGGGATGTTCTCTCAACACAACTCGACCCCGGAGATGTCGTTGTCGTACCGCAAAAGATTATCGGCAGCTCACTGTTTTGGAAGAATCTGCTGACTGCAGCACAGCTCGCTTCATCCATAGCAATCACCGCCGCGGTGGCGAGTCTGTAAAGGGGGACGCGTGGCAACGTTAGCTGCAGTTGGTTCGTCGACGCACGCAAAGCAGCCCGTTCATTGGGCCGACCGATTGCATCTGCTCTGGATGCATCGACGTATGCTCCGGCGCGTCACGATTATCTCGTTCCTGGTGAGCCTCGGCATTGCGTTTGTACTTCCGAAGCAGTACACGTCGTCCGCCAGTATTATGCCGCCGGAACCACAGGGTTCCGGTGCCATGATGCTGGCCGCGCTGACAGCTCGTAGCGGAGGCCTGGGTTCACTCGGCGGTCTTGCCGGCGGCCTGTTGGGGGAGCACAGCAGCACGGCGCTCTTTATCGACCTGTTGCGGAGTGGGACCGTTGGGGGCCATCTTGTCAGCCGATTCGATTTAATGCGCGTCTATCATAAGCGATACAGCACTGATGCTGGGAAGAGGTTGGCGAGCGCGACTGCCATTACTGACGACAAGAAGAGCGGGGTCATCACGATCAAGGTGCAGGACCGGGACCCGGTGCGGGCGCGCGATCTGGCACAGGGCTACCTGGACGAGTTGAACCGAATCGTCACGCAAACGAGTACGTCAGCGGCTCATCAGGAGCGCATCTTCATCGAACGGCGATTGCAGGGTGTTCAGGGCGACCTGGAGCATGCGCAGCTTGCATTGAGTGAGTTTTCCAGTAAGACCAACACGATAGATATTAAAGAACAGACGCGTGCGATGGTCGATGCCGGTGCGCGTGTGCAGGCAGAGATGCTGGTCGAGCAGTCGAGCCTGCAATCACTGCGCCAGATCTATGGCGATGGCAACGTGCGTGTGCGTGAGACTCAGGCTCGCATCGCGTCGCTACAGGGTGATCTCACGAAGATGACCGGCTCCAGTGAACCGCTTACTGCAGCACAGGGCGAATCTTCCAGCGCGGGCGATAAGGATGAACTCTATCCACCTTTGCGGCAACTGCCACGGCTGGCCGTCCCGTATGCGGACCTGTATCGGCGTGTGAGGGTGCAAGAGGCGGTCTTTGAACTTCTTACACAACAGTACGAGATGGCACGCTTGGAAGAGGCGCGGGATGTACCTGCTGTTCGTGTAATTGATATGCCCGGCATTCCGGAAAAGAAGTCTTCCCCGCATCGTCTGCTGTTGACGCTGCTGCTGACGTTTCTATCGTTCTCGGTTGCGGCGTTCCTGGTGCTGGCGAGGGAACATTGGCAGCATGTGCCAAAAGATGATGCGAGACGACGGCTGTTTGCTGAAGTCCTCGGCGCATTGCCGTTGAGTGTGAGGTCGCCGGCCAATGAGGAACGAGGTACTCCATGAGAGAGCACCTTTCCAATGGAGCGTATGGAGTACTCGACTATGTCTCGTATCCTTTGGGCATGCTTCTTGTAGCGCCTATTGTGATGCGCCGACTTGGCTCCTCCGAGTATGGCTTGTGGATGATCACGACGGCGGTTGTTAGCGCGGGAGGCATTATCGCTTCCGGCTTCGGAGACGCGAACATCCAGCGAGTCGCCCGTCTCCGCGGAGCAGGGAAGAAGCGGGCGATGGCGCTTACCGTGCGCAGCATGCTTGGGATCAATCTTGTTCTCGGGAGCGTACTTGCACTGGTTGTCTGGAGCGTAGCGACCTTTGCCGCACGGCATATAGCTGCGTCGAGCACGGCATCCACGACGGAATGCCTCACCTGCCTTCGCATCGCAAGTGTGCTGATTCTGGTGCGTGCGGTGGAGAGTGTAGGCATCAGCACGCAGCGCGCATTTGAACACTATCGTAGCTGCGTACAGATCAGCAGTGGCGTGCAGCTTCTCACGCTTACGTCTGCCGCGCTGCTCGCTCTCGCGGGGCTACATGTGACCAGCCTGCTTATAGCAACGGGATTGTTTCTCGTACTGGGTGCGTTCCTGCAACTCAGGCGGGTACGCATGTCTCTCGGTGGCGCCTCGCTGCGCCCTGCGTTCCAGCTGCAGGAGACGCGCAGATTGCTGGGCGGCGGCATCTTTCTTTGGCTACAGGCTCTTGGCGGAGTCGTCTTCAATCAGTTTGACCGTATTCTTCTCGGTATTTCTCTAGGCGCTGTAGCGGTCGCACCCTATGCCTTGTGCATCCAGCTCGCGCATCCCATCTTTGGAATTTGCGCCTCCGGTCTGAACTTCCTCTTCCCCTATCTCTCCGCCCGGGCCGGGAAGGTTTCCCGTGGCGAATTGAAGAAAATGGTCTTCAAGGCCTTTCTCTGCAACGCGCTTATTGTGGGCATTGGAGCGGTGCTTTTACTGCTCTTTGGGCAACAACTTCTGCGAGCGTGGGTTGGGGTTGCCGCTGCGCGAGATGCGGAGAGACTGCTTCCTCCAATCGTGATAGGAACCGCCCTGGCGGGGTTGGGTGTCACGGGGACCTATGCGATGCAGGCTCTCGGGCGATTTCGCACTACTGCCCTCATCAATCTTGGGGGAAGAACCGTGATTTTTTTCCTGATGATCTATCTGCTGCGCCATGCGGGGGTGCAGGGGCTTGCAATGGCACGCGTCTGCTACGGCGCGCTTGCGCTGCTGGTTTATCTGCCGCTGCTGGCGTCATTCAATGCACCGGAACGGAAGTCGTTACGGCTTGAAGTTATGCCGGTTGTGGCGAGCCTCCAAGGAGGTTCAAAGCTATGAAGGTGTTGGTGGCTGCGGCGGCCTTCTCGACGAAAATCTCTGGCGTTCAGCGCCATGCGCTGAACCTGGTGCGTTGCTTGTTGCAGCACAAGGAGATCTGGACGGTACAACTTGTTGTAGCACCGTGGCAGGACGAGATGCTGCAAGCCGATTGGCTCGTCCCAGGTGAGCGGCTTACGATTCATATCGCGGAGATGAAGGCATTCTCGGTCAGCCGCAACATGTGGTACTACCGGGAGCTTCCATTGCTGGCTGCGCGGTTGCAGCCTGATGCGGTTCATCTCACGTACCCCGTGCCCGTAAATCGGAGAGCGTTCGATTGTGCAACGGTGGCAACGCTCCATGATCTTTATCCGTACGAGATACCGGAGAACTTTGGCTTTCCGAAGGTATTCGTCAATCGGCAAATTCTGCAACAGTGTCTCCGAAGCGTAGATGCAATCGCCTGTGTATCAGATACCACCCTTGTGCAGATGCAGCGGTATGCCCCTCGCAGCATCTGGCGAAAGGCTACGCGAATTTACAACTGCGTGGAGCCGGAGCTGCTTTGCTCCGTGGGTTCACCCGTGCCGGGATGGCAGGGAGAACCATTTTTGTTGTGCGTTGCACAGCACCGGCGGAACAAGAAGCTACAGCTTCTTATCCGAACATTCCATCGCCTGCTTATGGAGGCTCGCGTGGATGCCAGGATGAAGCTGGTCATTGTGGGGATCGCGGGGCCAGAGACGCGCTCTATTGAGCGGCTAGTATCCGATCTCGGAGTGCAGCAAAGTGTTGTCTTTCTCTCCGGTCTCTCCGAGCCTGAACTGCAGTGGTGCTATGGGCGATGCGAGCTAGTCGTAGTGCCGTCGGAGACTGAAGGCTTTGGTCTTCCAGTTGCCGAAGCACTGCTCGCTGGTTGCCGCGTTGTGTGTTCTGATATTCCTGCGTTGCGGGAGATTGGCGCCGAGCACTGCAGATACTTCGCACTCGGATCTGGAGAAGAGGATGCCTTCGCTGATGCTGTGATCGCCTCCCTTTGCGAACGAACAAGAGCGCCTGTGGCGCTTCCTCAACTATCGTCTGCGGTTATTGCGGAGGAGTACGTCAGGCTCTATCGCACTGTAGTAGCGGCCCGATCGCCAGCTCAAAGCACGGTTCCCGCCCAGCGTCTCCACACGCCCACGGGTGACGTTATGAGTGCTGCGCCGCAGAACAGGGGGTCTGAGCATGGCTGCCTCTGATTCTTATCTGCAGAGTCTTTATGCTGCTACCGGTGCCAGGTCTGTCCGGAAGCAGGGCCTTATCACGCGAGAGCGGCTACGGACCGCGATCACTGTCATAGAAGTTGCGGTGGATTTCGCGGTGTGTATGGCGGCGACCTGGGCGGCCTGTGCGCTACCCGGGCACCTCTTACGAGAGGCACCTGCGTATCGCGCGAGCATGCTCTCTGAGGGCATGTTGTGCGGTCTTTTTGTCGTGCTGCTCTCATTCAGAGAGCACACGTACGGAGGCAGCGGGGGGTTGTTACAAGTTCGCGAGACGGAGCGCGTGCTTCGTGTATCTACAGTGTCTCTGTTCCTTCTATTAGCCGTGGATCGTTGTTTGAAGCTGGATGTTTCGGGCATCGGCGTTCTTCTTGCGTTTGGATTGCTGCCGCTTTTTCTTCAGATTGAGAAGAAGTTATTTGCCTGGATTCTGCGCTTGTTGTATCGCCGCAACATCGGGGTCGAACGCACGGTAATCTATGGCGATCTGGATGCAGCCCGGTATGTTGCGACTATCCTTCAGCAGTCGCCAAGACTCGCACTGCGCCCCGTAAGTGTTATTGGTGAGGATGAAGTGGCGGAGATGGCCGTACTCCCCGTGCTCGGTTGCCGTGGCGGCGGTACGATCCCGATGCGGCGAGGCCCCATAAGCTCGATGGTGCTACAGTCTCTTCGTTGCGATCTGCTGGTCGTGGCACGTTCCCACCTATCGAAGGATGAGCTACATGAGTTAATCGCTGCGGCAAAGCAGGCTAAATGCGCTGTTGCGCTGCTATCCGTACTGCCGGAAGCTGAGGCGTCAACCGCGGCGCCTATTGATATCGATGGCATGGCCGCTGTGTCACTTGGAGACGCGCCGGATGGCTGGTCTTATCATGTCGTGAAGCGCTTCGCGGACGTCATCCTGTCAGGTCTGCTGCTGGCAATCTTGTCTCCGCTCATGCTTGTCATCGCGGCGTTGATACGTCTCAATTCCCGAGGGCCGGCATTGTTTATGCAGGATAGGGTGGGCCGTAACGGAGAACTCTTCAAAATTCTGAAGTTTCGCTCGATGTATGCCAGTGCGCCTCGCTATGAACGCTCCCCCGCAACCGCGAGAGACCCGCGCATTACAAGAATAGGGAGAGTGATGCGGCGAGCCAGCCTGGATGAGCTGCCGCAGTTGATCAATGTGCTGATGGGAGATATGTCGCTGGTGGGACCACGGCCGGAGATGCCTTTTGTCGTGGAGGAACACAGTCAGCGGAGCCGGCAGCGGGTCAAGGTCCTCCCGGGCATCACGGGGCTTTGGCAGCTTAGTGCGGACAGGGCTTTCCCTATTCATCAGAATATTCAGTATGACCTTTATTACATTCGGAACCGGAGTATCTGGATGGATTTGGCGATTCTCTTTCATACGCTGTTCTTTGCCGTAGGAGGAGGGATATGACGTTGCAATATCAAGAGACTTGGGATGAAGCTGATGTGCTCGGTGTGAGAGTTTCTGCCATTGGTCTGGATAGAGCAGTTCAGTTGGCTTGTCGATCCATTCAGACACACAAGAGAGGCTATATCTGTCTATCGGGCGTACATGGCGTCATGGAAGCGCAGGCTGATGCGTCGTTTCAGTCGATTCTGAATGGAGCGCTGCTCAATTTGCCGGATGGAATGCCGATGACTTGGGTCGGCCGGTTACAAGGTTGCGCGCAGATGGGTAGAGTATTCGGCCCGGACTTTATGAGCGCGTTGTGCCAGGCATCGGTTGGCACTGGGTATCGCCACTTTTTGTATGGAGGCGCGCCAGGAGTAGCAGAGGAACTAAAGCAGTCCCTGGAGAGTCTGGCGCCCGGTCTGTTGGTGGTGGGGATCTATACACCTCCTTTTCGGGATCTTACGCAGGATGAAGAGGAAGAGTTATTCGGTCTTCTGCGTGCATCGCAGCCGCATATCGTATGGGTGGGGTTGAGTACGCCGAAGCAGGAACGATTTATGGCGAAGTATGCCTTCCTTATGCAGGCCCCGCTGATGGTAGGGGTTGGCGCGGCCTTCGACTATCACACAGGTCGCATCAAAGACTCCCCGGATTGGGTAAAACGTGCGGGGATGCAATGGTTGCATCGGCTTCTGCAGGATCCACGGCGCCTATGGCGACGATATCTCCGCAACAATCCAGCGTTTTTATGGAAGGTGAGTTTGCAGATGCTGCGTCACCGCTCTGTCGCGCGCCGCGCCTCGACAATCTTGTGACAATTGATTAACGCATGCATGACAACCTCATTCAAATGAACCTCTAGCTTTAGGGAAGCCGATGAGATATGCGGTAGATATCAAGGAGATCCAATGCAGAAGAAGTTCTGGTTGCTGGTGATGTTGGTTGGGATCGTAACGGGGGCAGCTCTCTCGGGTCGGATGCTTCGCGCTCAGGCTGGGCCGCGCAGGATTGAGGTTGTCTCGAAGCGTTTTG
>Ga0302314_10013155_pt1 | contig 14244 bp, 8 predicted proteins | sample III_Palsa_N2_3_FD_200533 | JGI IMG/M metagenome (GOLD analysis project Ga0302314, IMG submission 200533) | Peat permafrost microbial communities from Stordalen Mire near Abisko, Sweden - III_Palsa_N2_3 | ecosystem: Environmental > Terrestrial > Soil > Palsa > Peat permafrost | place: Sweden... | reverse complement strand
CGGTGGGGCCGTCCGTGGAAGCCAGCACGAAATGCGGTCTCAGCGTCGCTGGTGCTGCGTGGTCTGCTCGGAAACGGGCACTCCTGGTTTGTAGGTCCCGCCGTCGCAGGCGCCGGCCGTCCCCGATCGGTGGGACGCTGCAGTCCGCCGGAGCGGGCGATCGCGCGCGCTGGTCTGAGCGTCTGTGGCGGTGCCCGCCTCGGTTGGAGGGAGCCCAAGCCGGAACGCTGCCACCGTTGTCGGGGTCGCCGCCGTCGCGAGTTGCGCGCGCCCGGGGTTACGTTCGTTCAGACCTCACCGTCGTAGTAGGGCACCTGGCCATCTACGCGGCGGACCATGATCTTGTCGGCGTCGTTGCCCGGCCAGACGCCGATCTTGTCGCTATCGGGGTAGACCGAAACAGAGGGCTCGCGGGCGCTTGACCACATCAGTAGCCGGGCGGTCTCCGGGCCGGGATTCGTCGTCTTATGCGCGCCGTCTGGACCGGCCGGGAAGCAGACCACCGTCCCACGCTCAATCCGCTCAGTTCCGGTCGGGGTGCGCAGGTCCAGCTCGCCATCGAGCAGGATCAGCCACTCCTCGGTGAATTCATAGTGGAAGGGACAAATAGCTTCGCCCGCTGGGATCTCGAACAGACGGACCGATTGGTCTTTTCCGCCGGCCGCCTGGCCGATCCGGGCGATCCCCGCTTGATAGCCGGGTGGGTCGTCCGGGTCGTACTCGAAGTCGCCGGCGTAGATGTTTGGATGGGCCATGTGGAGCATCCTTGCAGCCGATGCCGCCGCGCAGGCCTGCCGGATCCCGCGCCCCTACCGGCGACGAAGGGGGAACGTGAGGTCGGGGCGTGGACGCTGACGCTGGGGCGGTCGGTTCGCCGCTTGGCGTCTCCTGGGTAGGGCGCCTGCGATCATCGGAAGATGGCAGTGGATTGTTATTTCGACGACTCCTCGGTCCTGCGCCGCGTCCACCGTGAGCACGACGCGGGGCCGCGACGGCCCCGGCCACGAGCGCGGGGCGGGCGGTCGCGTCAGCGGTTTAAGGACCAGAGGCAAGTCCGAGAAAGACCATCAGCGATCGGTTGAGCTGTACAAGCTCGTCGTCGCGGAGGCGGCCGAGTCGTTCGCCCAAGCCCGATCTGGAGAGCCTTGACCGCGGTGTTCACGCCCGAGCCGCCGATCGGCGGCGGGCACGTCGAGAGGGCGTTGTCAAGAAGTGATAGACACGAAAACGGCGGCTCGAGGGCCCAGCCTTCGACTTGGTTCCAGAAAGTGCCGGTTTCCGTCACAAAACGGGACCAAGTCAGCCACCGCAGACCCGCAGACCGTGCCGTAGTCCACGCGGGGATGATTGCTGGCCGCGAACGCCGCTGGGAGGACCGGCCCGCGTTATCAAGTCGTGATAATTGCAGAAGCCAACCGCGAGCACGGGCCGTGGTCTGGGCTCAGAGTGGGAGTCCGCGAGCGCCGATGAGGTCCTTCATGACGAGTGTGGATGTGAGGCGCTGCACGCCCGGGAGTGACGCGAGACGCTCGTCGTAGAGGCGGCGATAGGAGTCGAGGTCGGCAGCGACGACGCGCAGCAGGTAGTCCGGGTCGCCAAACAGGCGCTGGGCGGAGACGATCTCGCGAACCTGGGCGACTTGCGTCTCGAAGTCGGCGACCGTCGTCTGGTCTTCTTGGCGCATGGTGACGAACACGATCGCCGGGAAGCCGAGACCGGCGGCGGTCGGGTCGATGTCGGCGTGGTAGCCGCGCAGCACGCCGTTCACTTCCAGCTCGCGGACGCGCCGCTGGCAGCGTGAGACGCTCAGCGGGATGCGACCGGCGAGTTCGGTGACGGTTAACCGGCCCTCTTCCTGAAGGAAAGCAAGAATCTTGCGGTCTATCGCGTCGATACGCAAGATCATCCCACAGAATGTGAGTCTGGTGCGGGAAGAGGCCATAATTGTGCGCTGCGAGCTAGATACTTTGCCTGCGTGCCGTTCGGGTCGTTTGTTTCGTTCGCCGCGCTGGACCTGCTGCTCGTGATGACTCCCGGTGCCGACTGGGCATTCGCGATCGCCGCCGGGCTGAAGGGTGACGGCGTGGCCGCGGCGGTCATCGGCCTTGCGGCCGGCTACCTCGCGCAGGCCGCGCTCGTGGCCGCCGGACTGGGCGCGCTGTTGGCCCGCAATACAGACGCGCTGAGGATCATCACCATCGCCGGAGCGGTCTACCTGCTGAGCCTCGGCATCACCGCCATCAAGCGCCCGGCGCCGATCACAGCCGCGGAGGCGCCCGCCCGATCCCCGATCCGCAGCGGCCTGCGGGGCGCCGCCGTCAGCGGGCTCAACCCGAAGGGTCTGTTGCTGTTCTTCGCGATCCTGCCGCAGTTCGTCGTCGCGAAAGCTGCATGGCCGGTGCCTGTCCAGCTGGCAGCGCTCGGTGTCTTTCACGTCGCCGCCTGCTCGGTCGTCTACCTGCTGGTCGCGCTCGGCGCACACCGACTCCTGCGATCCAGACCGCGCGCGGCGCGAATCGTCGGACGGATCTCGGGCGCCGCCATGATCCTCGTCGCCCTCGCGCTCACCCTCGAGCGGGTCATCAGCGCATGAGCAAGCAGACGACACCCATCCCGGTGCGCACGACCACGACCACGCCGGCTCTCGGGTTTGCTGGTCAGATGACGTAGACGGGGTCTTTAGCGGGTGGGACGGTGTTCCTTGTCAGCCACCCGAGCCGACATCACATCAGCCCTCGAGCCGCCCGCCGGCTCATCTCACAGGAGCAGCCCATGTCCGCCACCCGTAGCGTCACCCCACGGTTCCCAACGAGCGCGATGCGCTCGGGCCACCCGGCCGTCACCGCCGCCCTTGCCGTGCTCGCGGGTCTCGCCGTCCTCGTCTTGACATTCGGATTCACTGCTCGCTCGGCTCCCGTGACCCGCACGGTCGGGCACGTCGTTGCTGGGGGAACCGCCTTTACGGCCGCGAAGCAGGAGATCGCGATGTTCGAGAACCGCGGCTACACCCAAGTCGCGTGCACGACACACGGCACCCTCATGCTCAACCGGCACACCAATCAGACGAGGATGATCAACCTCTAAGGGCCCGTCGGACCCTAACTCCCGGTCGGCGGGCCAGGCCCCAGCCGACGCTTCCCCAAATCGAGGCGGCGTCAGCGCGGGCGGAGGGTGTCCACCACCAGGTCGAGATGCCGGCGCCACTCGAACGGCGCCGGCCGGCCGCCCATCGTCGAGCACACGCCGCACATCAGCATGGCGATGTCGACCGCCTCGATGTCGGGACGGATCGTCCCGGCGCGCCGCGCCCGCTCGATCAGCGCGGCGGTGACCGCCAGCAGCTCATCCTGCTCGGCCTGTGCCTGCGCCCATGCCTGTTCGCCTGCATTCGCGACCGCATACTGGATTCCGGCATCGCTCGCCGCCGTCTCTGCGTTGCGGCGCATCAGGCGCTCGATCGCGGCGAACGGCTCCTCGTCGGACTCGAGCGCCTCCCGCGCCCGGTCGGCGAACACGCGGAACTTCTGGCGGACGAGCTCGGACAGCAGCGCCTCCTTGGTGGGGAAGTGCCGGTAGACGGTGCCGACGCCGACGCCCGCCTGCCGCGCGACGTCGTCGATCTGTGCCTCCGCTCCCGACTGCGCGAACACGATTCGCGCGCTCTCGAGGATCCGCTCGCGGTTGCGCCTCGCGTCGGCCCGCTGCGGTCGGTCGGTGTCATTGGAGATCGCGGTCACAAGCTGTCCACATTCGGCTTGACAAAGCGGAATCGTAGTTCACTATAGACCGACTTGCAACCGGAACCGGAGGTCATCTTCCATGACATCCCTCACAGACTCGCCGTCAACCGCGCTGTACACGCCGCGCGCGAAGAACCTCGCGCTGCTGCTGCTGGCGATGACGCAGTTCGTGATCGTGATCGACGCTTCGATCGTGAACGTCGCGCTGCCGTCGATCGGGCGCGCCCTCCACTTCTCGCGCGCCGACCTGTCGTGGGTCGTCAACGCATACACCCTCACGTTCGGCGGCTTCCTGCTGCTCGGGGGCCGGCTCGCCGACCTGCTCGGCCGCCGGCGGATGTTCATGCTCGGGCTCGTGGTGTTCTCGCTCGCCTCGTTCGCCGGCGGCATCGCCCAGTCCGAAGGTTGGCTGCTCGCGGCGCGGGCCGTGCAGGGCCTCGGCGGGGCGATCGTCTCCCCGGCCGCTCTGTCGATCATCACGACGACGTTCGCCGAGGGTGCCGAGCGCAACCGCGCGCTCGGCATCTGGGGAGCGGTTGCCGGCGCGGGCGGCGCGGCGGGCGTGCTGCTCGGCGGCATCCTGACGAGCGGCCTGAGCTGGCGGTGGGTGCTGTTCGTCAACGTCCCGATCGGGCTGATCGCTGCGACGCTCGCCCCCCGGACGCTGCTGGAGAGCCGCGCCGAACACGCCGAGCGCAGCTTCGACCTGCCGGGCGCGGTCACGGTCACGGCAGGCCTGTCGCTGCTCGTCTACGCGATCGTCGATGCGGTCAATGTCGGTTGGGGATCGTCGACGACGTGGTTGAAGATCGCGGGCGCCGCGGTTCTGCTGGTCGCGTTCCTGGTCATCGAGCTGCGCCAGCGCCAGCCGCTGATGCCGTTCTCGATCTTCCGCCTGCGGACGCTCCGCGGGGCAGACATCGTCGGCCTGCTGATCGGCATGTCGCTGTTCTCGATGTTCTTCTTCATCTCGCTCTACCTCCAGGACGTCCTGCACTACTCGCCGATCAAGACGGGCGTCTCGTACCTGCCGCTGGCGGTTGGGATCATCGTCTCCGCCGGCGCGGCATCCCAGCTGGTCACGCGCGTCGGCTTCAAGCCCACCCTGATCGCCGGCCTGCTGCTGATCGCCTCCGCGCTGATCTGGTTCTCGCGCGTGCCGGCGCCCGGGGGCTCGTATCTCAGCGACGTCCTCGGGCCGTCGCTGCTGGCCGCCGTCGGGCTCGGCTTTGCGTTCGTCTCCGTCACGATCGCAGCGGTGACCGGCACGCGGCCGCATGAGGCCGGGCTCGCCTCAGGCCTGATCAACACCGCCCAGCAGGTCGGCGGAGCGCTCGGGCTCGCGATCCTCGCGACGGTCGCCAACAGCCGCACCCAGAGCGTCCTCCACTCCGGTGTCCACAGCGCCGCGATCGCGCTGACGAAGGGCTTCGATCGAGCGTTCGCCGTTGGCGCCGGATTCGCCGTCGCGGGCGCGATCCTCGCCGCGGTTCTGATCTCCTCGCGCGACAGCCGCGGGCACGCCCTCGCTGCCCGCAGCGAGGCGCTCTCGGAGCCGGCGCCAGCCGCCTGATTCGCGCGGCCCGACGGCCGCGCTCGGCCGAATGTCCAGATCGCCACAGCCGGTTTCGACCGCCCGCCGAGCCGACCGATAACCACCAGGTAGCGCCACGGAAGGCGCGGCCGTCGGCCCCAGCGGGCGGCTCGCCAACGGACAACCCAAGGAAGGGGAACGGTGGATCGAAGCATTCGCGTTGCGCGCCGCGTCCTTGCGCTGTGCCTGTTCGTCGCGGCCGCCGCCATCCACACGCCGGCCGTCGCGGCGGCCGCCGTCTCGGTCCAGGGGGTCAGCCTCTGGAAGACGGACGCGTCGCCCGTCGCGTGGACCGCCAACCCCGACCTCGTCTACTACAACGGCGTCGGCTCGGATGGGATGTACGAGGGCTACAGCTCGAACCCCGATGGCAGCGACCCGAGCTGCCTGACGTGTTCGGCGCCGTCGTTTCCGTTGGCTGGTACCGCCACGCAGCGCGGCGTCTCCGACGTCTCGAGCGACGGCAGCTACATGCTGCTCGAGGTCGAGAACCCCAATCACCCCGGTCCCCCCGGCGAGATCAGCTCGGAGCCCGGCAAGGGCGCCTACAACGATCTCTGGCTCGCGAGCACCGACGGGGCCCACATGTGGCAGCTGACGAACGTGACCGCTCCGGGCTCGGGCGTGATCGGCACGATGTGGGCGCGGTTCAGCCCCAGCGGCAACCAGATCGTGTTCGACGAGATGTACGCGGCCGCCGACGACAACCTGGGCTACTGGCAGATCGTCGTGGCGAACATCGACTGGTCGGGCGGCACCCCGAGCCTCACCGACGAGACCGTGATCGATCCCTCGCCAGACCATTTCATGGAGCCCTACGGGTTCAGCCCCGATGGCTCGAAGATCATCTTTGCCAGCGACCTCGGCCAGCCGAGCTGGATGGACAGCCAGATCTGGGAGATCGGGACCGACGGCTCCGGGCTCACCCAGCTGAGTCCCGAGGCGCCGGACGGCTTGTTCACCAACTACAACGAGTTCGCGTTCTTCCTGCCGTCGGGCGGCGGCATCGTCTACGGCAGGACGGTCGACTCCAGCAGGGCGGGGATCGACTACTGGCTGATGAATCCCGACGGCAGCGACTCGCAGCGGCTCACCTTCTTCAACGAACCCTGGAGCACCGAGAGCCAGGGCTACACGATCGCGGGCGGGTTGACGTTCAATCCAGACGATCCCGACCAGTTCCTGGCGGGCGTCTCCCTTGGCCTCAAGTCACAGAGCCAATCCGCCGTGCTCGTGACGCTCAGCGATCCGAGTTCTAGCGGGGGGCTGACCGCCAGCTACTACGCGAACTCGACGGACTTCCAGGGTGCCCCGGTGACGGCGATCCAGAACCCGTCGTCGGGGATGAAGTGGCCGGGCGCGCCGCTGCCGGGCGTCTCCTCCGACTACTACTCGGCGCGCTTCACCGGCGCGCTCACGGCCCCGCTGACGGGCGCCTACACGCTCTGCCTTGTGTCCGACGACGGTGCCGAGCTGTACGTGGGCGGGCAGCTGCTGATCAACGCGCAGTCCGCTCCCGCCCAGCGCGTCTGCGCCGTGACCGCGCTGACCGGCGGGCAGCCGACCGCGCTCGAGCTCGACTACTGGCACCCGCAGGGCGATGGCTACCTGCAGCTGACGTGGATCCCGCCCGGAGGCCAGAGCGCGACCGTCTCGCTGTCAGGCGCCCCCGACGACTGGTCCGGGACCGCGGCGGCCGGCGAGATCATCCCATCGGCCGACCTCAGCCCGATCGAGCCGAGCACGGACTCCGGCCCCGCGGCGGCGTCAACCGCAACCGCTCAGACGCCGGCGCCCGCGAAAGTCCTGGCTCGCGCACACAAGCGCAAGCGCAAGCGCCACGTCAAGCGCAGGCGTTTGGCGGTGATCGCTCGCGCACATCACAAGCGGGCTCGTGGTCGCCGCCGCCGCCGGCGCTGAACGCCCGTCTCAGTCGAGCGAGAGCGTGCGCACGGAGCGGGCCTTGTCGACCGCCCACGCATCGAACAGCGCGTCGGCGACCCGCTCGCGCGTCTCGGTCGGGTCGATCACCTCGTCGATCGCCCCGAGCTCGAGCGCCGCCCGCGCCGACAAGTGATGCTCGGCGTAGGTGTCGGCCAGCCGGCCGGCCAATGCAGGATCATCGGGCGCCTCGATCAGCTTGCGCCGGTGGATGATCTCGACCGCGGCGCTCGCGCTCATCACGCCGATCTCGGCGTCGGGCCAGCTGAACGACGCGTCGGCGCCGAGGCCCTTTGAGTTCATCGTGATGAACGCGCCGCCGAACGCCTTGCGCACGATCACGGTCGCCCGCGGCGAGGTGGCCCCGGCGAACGCTCGCACCAGCTCGGCGCCGTGGCGGATCACGCCGAGCGTCTCCTGCCGGCTGCCGGGCATGAACCCGGGCGTGTCGACCAGGACCAGCAGCGGGATCCCGTAGCGATCGCAGGTGCGCACGAACTTCGCGCCCTTCTGGGAGGCCTCGACGTCGATGATTCCGCCCAGGTACGCGGCCTGGTTGGCGATCACCGCGATCGACTGGCCCTCCAGCCGCGCGAACCCGCAAACCATGTTGCGTGCCCAGCGCGGAGCGACCTCGAGGAAGCGGCCGCCGTCGACGATCCTCCTGATCAGGTCGCGCACGTCGTAGAACGCGCGGCTGCGCTTGGGTAGCGCCACGGAGGGGTCGCCGTCACCGAGCGGCGACTCGACGATCGTCGGGGGCGCGGGCTCGGTCATGTTCTGCGGCAGGTAGCCGAGCAGTTCGCGGACGAGCTCGATCGCGTCCTCGTCGCTGTCGGCGACGAAGTCACAGACGCCGTTCTTCTGGTGGACCTGGGCGCCGCCCAGCGCCTCGGTGCTGACCACCTCGCCGAGCGCATGGCGGACGATCTTCGGGCCCGTGAGGAACATGCTCGCGCCGTCGGCCATCACGACGAAGTCGGTCAAGGCCGGCGAGTAGCAGCCACCGCCCGCCGAGGTTCCGGTGATCACCGAGATCTGCGGTGCGCGTCCAGACAGCGCGACGTTCTCGAAGAAGATCCGACCGAATCCGGCAAGCGCGCCGGCGCCGTCCTGCAGGCGCGCGCCTGCCGACTCGAGGAACCCGACGACCGGCACTTGGGCGTCGCGCCCGTGGCGAAGCACCGCCACGATCAGCTCGGCCTCCGCCATCCCGACGGAGCCACCCGACATGCGCGAATCCTGGGCGTATGCCGCAACTGGGCGCCCGCCGACGCGACCGCGCGCACCGACGACGTTGACCTCGCGCTGACCGACGCGTAGCCCGTCTCGACGCCCCGGCTCGGGCTCGATCAATTCGATGCTGTTTCCGTCGAACAACCATTCAAGCCGCTGCATCGGCAGCAGGCGCGACGGAAGCGCTGGCACTGTTGACAACCTGGCCGACCCCCAAATAAGCAGAACTTCGATTTGCCCCTACTGGCGGCCAGCTTTGCAGTGCACCGGCGATAGGTCAATGACGAGGATCGACTTTTTGCACCTTTGGGCAGACGTCCTTGACCTCTCCCCCGACCGCAGACACATTGGTCGAAGTCACGAACCGACTGGGGCGAGTCAATGTTCGAATTCATCGTTGTGTCTTCACCGGCCAGCGCAGATTGCGCTGCGGCCATTGCAGCAAGCCGCGCCGGCGCGCTCGGCGTTGCCGACCTGACGTTCATCGCTGATCCTGCGGCCGCGCTGCAGCGCCTGACGCTGCTGTCCGAGCACAGCCGCGGCCGCTGGGGAGCGCTCGTCGACGACGGGCCACTGCTCGCCGGAATCCTCGGAGCCGGCCCCGAGGAGCTCGACACGATCATCGTCTCGTCGACCGGGACCGATGGGCTCGCCCAGCTGGTCGCCCAGGTGACCGGCGCCGGGCGCCGCGCCTACGCGATCGCCACCTCGCTCGACCAGGCAGTGGCCGCGCACGCCGCCGGCGCCGCCGCCGTGATCGCAAAGGGCAACGAGGCCGGCGGCTGGATCGGCGACGAGGGCGCTTTCATCCTGCTTCAGCGGCTCGTCCAGGCGCTGCCGATCCCGGTCTGGGCGCACGGCGGCATCGGACTTCACACGGTCGCCGCGGCCTACGCGGGCGGGGCCGCCGGCGCGCTCCTCGACGGCCAGGTGCTGCTTGCGCGGGAGAGCACCCTGCCGGCCGCCGACCGCGCCGCGATCAGCGCGATGGACGGCAGCGAAACGGCCGTTTTCGGCGCCGAGCTCGCCGCGCGCGTCCGTTTCTACGCCCGGCCCGGGATGGCGCGACTGGCGGCCCTCGCCGAGGAAGAGCTCCGCCTCGTGGGCGCGGCCGGCGCGCAGTCGCCCGGCACCGAGCCGGGCGGCGGCGATCCGCAGGGCGCCTGGCGCGAGACCGTCCGCGCAGCGGTAGGCGGCGGCTCGCTCGCAGACGGCCTCCTTCCGCTCGGCCAGGACGCCTGCTTCGCCAAGCCGCTGGCCGAGCGCTTCAACACCGTCTCTGGGATCCTCGCAGCGCTCCGCGGTCAGATCGCCGAGGCCTCCAGGGCGCTCGCGACGCACGGCAACCCGTTGCGCCAGGACAGCCCGCTGGCGGTCGCCAACGGAACCCGGTACCCGATCGCCCAGGGTCCGATGACCCGAGTGAGCGACCGGGCAGAGTTCGCTGCGGCCGTATCGGAGGCCGGCGCGCTGCCGTTCCTCGCGCTCGCGCTGATGCGCGCCCCGGAGGTCGACACGCTGCTAGAACAGACCCGCCGCCTCGCCGGCGAGCGGTCGTGGGGCGTCGGCATCCTCGGATTCGTCCCGGCCGAGCTGCGACAGGAGCAGCTCGCCGTCGTCAAGGCCCACCGCCCGCCTTATGCGCTGATCGCCGGCGGCCGCCCCGACCAGGCGGCGGACCTGGAGGCCGAGGGGATCTCGACCTACCTGCACGTCCCGTCGCCCGGGCTGCTGCGTCTCTACCTTGGCGACGGCGCGCGGAAGTTCATCTTCGAGGGCCGCGAATGCGGTGGCCACGTCGGGCCGCGCAGCTCGTTCGTGCTGTGGGAGTCGATGCTCCAGGTGCTGATCGACGAGCTGCCAAAAGGGGTGGCACCCGACGACGTCCAGGTCCTGTTCGCCGGTGGGGTGCACGACGCACGCTCGGCGGCGATGGTCGCCGCCGCCGCCGCGATCGCGGCCGAGCGGGGGATCCGCGTCGGTGTGCTGATCGGGACCGCCTACCTGTTCACCCGCGAGGCCGTGCATGCGGGCGCGATCACCGAGACGTTCCAGAACGCGGCGGTCGCCGCGTCCGATACCGCCCTGGTCGAGTCCGGGCCCGGCCATGCGACCCGCTGCCTCGACTCACCGTTCGTGGCCTTCTTCGAGTCCGAGAAGCGCCGCCTGCGCGCCGAGGGGGTCACCGGTGAGCCCCTGCGCCAGCGGCTCGAGGAGCTGAACATCGGCCGCCTGCGGATCGCCTCAAAGGGCATCGACCGCAACCTGGCGCACGAGGCGGATCCGTCGCAGCCGCGGATGCTCGAGCTCGACACCGAGGCCCAGTGGGACCAGGGCATGTACATGATCGGGCAGGTCGCCTCGATGCGTCACGAGGTGGTCACGCTCGCCGACCTGCACGGCGACATCTCGAGCGGCAGCGGCGAGCTGCTGGCCGACCTGCCGGCGCCGGGCGAGGCGGAGCCGGTCGGGCCCGGCGTGCCGCCGCCCGCCGACGTCGCGATCGTCGGGATCAGCTGCATCCTGCCCGGGGCGCACGACAGCGGCTCGCTGTGGGCGAACATCCTTGACAAAGTCGACGCCGTCTCCGAGGTCCCGTCCGACCGATGGGACGCGAGCCTGATGTATGACCCCGACCCCTCGACGCCGGATCGGGTCAACTCGCGGTGGGGTGGGTTCATCGCGCCGGTCGAGTTCAACCCGATGGCGTTCGGGGTGCCGCCCAGGGCGATCGCCTCGATCGAGCCGTTCCAGCTGCTGGCGCTGATCACCGCTCAGAACGCCCTGATCGACGCGGGCTACGGCAACCGCCCGTTCGGTCGCGAGCGCACCTCCGTGATCCTCGGGGCGGGTGGCGGCGGCGCCGACAAGGCGGTCGGGTACACGGTTCGCTCGATGCTTCCCTCGCTCCTCGGTCGCAACCATCCGGAGCTCGAGCGCGAGCTGAACGACCGCCTGCCCGAGTGGACCGAGGACAGCTTCGCCGGCCTGCTGATGAACGTGGCCGCCGGGCGGATCGCGAACCGGCTCGACCTCGGGGGCACGAACTACACGGTCGACGCCGCCTGCGCCTCGTCGCTGGCCGCGATCGGGCTGGCGGTGCGGGAGCTGCAGGCTGGCACCAGCGACATGGTCCTCGCCGGGGGCGTCGACGCGATCCAGAACCCGTTCTCGTACCTGTGCTTCGCCAAGACGCGCGCGCTGTCGCCGCGCGGGCGCTGCCGGCCACTGGACGCAAGCGCCGACGGGATCGCGATCAGCGAGGGGTTCGCGACCGTCGTCCTGAAGCGGCGCGAGGATGCGGAGCGCGACGGAGACCGCATCTACGCGATCATCCGCGGCGTCGGCGCGTCCTCCGATGGGCGCGACAAGAGCCTCACCGCGCCGCGCCCCGAGGGGCAGATGCGGGCGCTGCGCCGCGCCTATGCCCAGGCCAGGTTCTCGCCCGCGAGCGTCGGGCTGATCGAGCTGCACGGCACCGGCACGGTGGCCGGCGACAGCGCCGAGATCAAGTCGCTGTCGCAGATCTTCGCCGAGGCCGAGGCGGAGACACAGACTGTCGCGGTCGGCTCGATCAAGTCGATGATCGGGCACACGAAAGCGGCCGCCGGCGTCTCGGGACTGATCAAGGTCGCGCTCGCCCTGCACCACCGGGTGTTGCCGCCGACGATCGGGGTGACCGAGCCCAACCCCAAGGCCAACTTCGCCAGCAGCCCGTTCTACATCTCCTCCGAAGCACGCCCCTGGCTGACGGGTGGAGCCGACCATCCGCGCCGCGCCGGGGTCAGCGCCTTCGGCTTCGGCGGCACGAACTTCCACATCGTGCTCGAGGAGTACACCGACGCCTACGTGCCAGATCCGGTCGCGACCGTGCAGCGGTGGCCGGCGGAGTTGCTGCTGTGGCGCGGCACAAGCGAGGAGATCGCGACCTCGGTACGGGGCATCGCCGACCAGCTGAAGGCCGGCGCCGAGCCGGACCTCGCCAGCCTGGCGCTGACGCTCGCGCTCGAGGCGCCCGCGCCGGCCCCCGGTCTCGCCACCCTGGCGGTGGTCGCCGAGAGTCTCGACGATCTCCGGCTCAAGCTCGAGAAGGTCAGCCGGATGCTCGCCGGCGGTGAGACACGTCACCACACGCCGCAGGGCGTGCACTACGCGGCCCAGCCGTTGGCGCCCGCGGGCGCAGTCGCCTTCCTGTTCCCTGGCCAGGGATCGCAGGCGGTCAACATGGCTCGCGAGCTGACGCTGGCGTTCCCGGCGGCGCGGGAGCCGTTCGAGCTCGCCGACCGTGTGCTGGCCGATGCCTACCCGCAGCCGCTCAGCCGCTACATCTTCCCGCCACCGACCTTCACCGAGGAGGACGGCCGCCGGCGCGACGCCGAGCTGACCGACACGCACGTCGCCCAGGCGGCGCTCGGCGCCACCGAGCTCGCCTACCTGCGAGTGCTTGCCGGGCTCGGGGTGCGGCCCGGCATGACCGCCGGCCACTCCTACGGCGAGCTGGTCGCAGTGGCGGCCGCCGGCGGGCTCGAGGATGCCCCACTGCTGCTCCTGTCCGAAGCCCGGGGCCGGCTGATGAGCGAGGCGGCCGGTGAGGAGGCCGGCACGATGGCCGCGATCGACTCCGACCCCGAGGCCCTCGCGCCGCTGCTGGCGAGCGACCCGGCGCTCGTGATCGCGAACCTCAACGCGCCCACCCAGACGGTCGTGTCGGGACCTCGCGAGTCGGTGCAGGCCGCCGTTGCCTGGTGTGCCGAGCGCGACCTCCGTGCCCGCGCGCTGCCGGTTGCGTGCGCCTTCCACTCGCCGCTCGTGGCCGGCGCCGAGCGACGCTTCGCCGCGGAGCTGAAGCGGACCGAGATCGCCGCACCGGACGTGCCCGTGTTCTCCAACACCACCGGCGAGGCCCACGCCAAGGATCCGAAGAAGATCGCGCAGGTCCTGGGGCGCCACCTCGCCAAGCCGGTCCAGTTCGTGTCCGAGATCGAGGCGATGCACGACGCCGGCGCGCGGCTGTTCGTCGAGGTCGGTCCGCGTGCCGCGCTGACCGGCCTGGCCGACCAGATCCTGCGCGACCGCGAGCACCTCGCCGTGTCGGTCGACCGGCCCGGTCGCGGGGGACTGCTGCAGCTCTTGCACTGCCTGGCGGCGCTCGCCTCCGAGGGCGTGCCGGTCGCACCCGAGCGTCTGCTCGCCGGGCGCGGCGCCGAGCGCCTCAACCTGCGCCGGCTCGCGCGACCCGGGGAGACGCTTGCGCCCGGCACGTGGCTGATCGACGGTGGCCGGGCCTGGCCTGCCGGCGAGACAGCGCCCGTCCTGACCCCGGTTCCGCCGCTCGCGGCTCCGGTCCCGGCCGCACCCATTCAGCCCCGACCCGCCGCACCCATTCAGCCCCGACCCGTCGCACCCGTTCAGCCCCGACCCGTCGCGATCCCCGGAGCCGCCGGGTCTCCAGCCCTATCCCCTGTATCGAACCGATCCGAGGAGCAGACACCTGTGAGCAGTCACACCAACGGGCACCACGCGCCGCCGGGAGGCGATCGGGTGGCTGACGTGATGGCCCGATACCAGCAGTTGATGCAGCAGTTCCTGGAGACCGAGCGGGCCGTGATGCTCGGTTACCTCGGAGCCGCCGGCGCAGGCTCCGGCGCCGTCCCGGCGCGGCCGTCGCTGCCCGCACCGGCGCGGGCGCTTTCGGCCCCGGCGCCGCTGCCGGCCCCGGCCCCGCCCCCGCCG
>Ga0302314_10013153_pt1 | contig 14245 bp, 16 predicted proteins | sample III_Palsa_N2_3_FD_200533 | JGI IMG/M metagenome (GOLD analysis project Ga0302314, IMG submission 200533) | Peat permafrost microbial communities from Stordalen Mire near Abisko, Sweden - III_Palsa_N2_3 | ecosystem: Environmental > Terrestrial > Soil > Palsa > Peat permafrost | place: Sweden... | reverse complement strand
TGCCCGGATTTCTGAGGACCTGTTGGAAGGAGCAGCACGGCTTGAACCTTCGCGTGCTGAGGTCAAGCGTCTGTCGTCGGAACAGCTTACAAAGTTGACAGAGTCCGCGTCCCCCGACTCGATTACGAGCAAGACACCATATGTCGGTGTGTACGTCGAAAAATTCTGACCTTTCCGAACAGATGCCAACGCGCTGAGCTCTTACGCGACTTCGCCAAAGTCCCAGTCGTCTAGCGCGACAAACTCATGAAACCGGCACCCTGGCGAAGGGCAAACCACACTGGGACTGACGATCCCCGATGCGCTGACGCTATGACTCTTCAACGTCAGCGCATGTCCGTGAGGGCATGTCATTTCCGCCTTGAATCGGGCGATTGTTGTGTGGTGACAAGCCTTCCATTGCATTGGCGGCGGCTCGTTCGTGCCGCGATAACGTCGAACGTTACATCGAGTTCGTGACGAATAATTTGTGCGGACGTGCTCACGTGTGGCGCTGTCATCGGGTTGTGACGGTGTGCGAAACAACCCCACCAAGGTTCGCAGGATCTGGCCTAGAAACGCAATCATGTTCGCTCGGATGAGCCAAACAGATTCAGGAGTCGAAACGTCATAGCTTGAACGCTCACACCGTATTTCTGAGCAAGAGGAAGAATCCGACTTGGATCTTCGAAGTCGAGCTCGATGCTAGCGATATCCTTCTGAAGGAAAAGCTGTGGCATCAACAAGGACGCAGCAAACGCATTCGCCTCAATTTCCTGGACGTCTTCCGCACGTGAAGAACTAGGTGATCTCAAGTTGATACGAAAAAGCTTATCGACGTGAACTTCACGACCTTCATGGAGAGCCAGATGGCCCAGCTCATGCGCGATTGTGAATCGCTGACGTTCGGTGGATTGGTTTGTTGCGACTCCAATGACTGGAGCCGTGTTGCTTCGCACGAGCACCCCGGACACGTTTTCATCGAAGTCTCGAAAGACAATCTCCGCACCTACGTGGGCTGCGATCTTCTCTACTGGCACTGGTGCCGATCTCGTGCCGCTTGCGGTCAGTAGCTCGTCGACGAGTTGCCTGATTCGGGCGTAGCGGGGTCGGGTCGGAGTCATCTTTCCTTACCCTTCGCTTGCTTGAGCTCGCGGACGAAATTCTGCACAGACGGCAATGTACGCAAGTCATGGGCATTCCTCGTCTCTACGACAGGGGTTTGCGCAGAGCCAAGAACGTCACCTGCTGTCTTTCCAACGGCGGCACATATGCTTTCGAATTGATCGAGCATCAATCGTTGCCTGCCGAGCTCGATGTTAGTTACCGAGGTTCGGGACAGACCCACAGCATTTGCCAGTTGCGCCTGGGTGAGGCCTACGACCTCGCGTTGCTCGCGGATTTTGCTACCGAGCGCTTTATAGAAGGTTTCTTTGTCTGTCATGAGGGGAGCTCATAGGACGAGCCACAGCGTCGCCCATACGGGGGGGCAATGTCAATGTTGATGACATGGAAATGTGATTGTTATTGACAATGCCAGATGTTTGTGAGACAAACATTCCGCCCGCCTTTCCCCCTTGCGGGTCCCCGACAAAGAGGTAAGCACCATGAGCACCCCTGACGCATCCGGATCGGCCGGAGCCGACTCCGAAAATAAGAGCCACCCGATGGCGATCGCTGTGATCACCACGAGCGGTGTCTTTCCCAACCTTGATGACTACCGGCGCGGCTATAGCACCGAGGTAGTACGTGAATTGCTTGCCGCTGCTGCGCGGCAGCTCGGGCTTACAAACACTGCGGACTGGGTGGCCACGGTCGGGAATCGGCCCATCAATGAAGCGGAGACCTTCGCTGCGAATGATCTCTACGGCATCGTCGAGATCGAGTGGCATAAGCGGGAGGGCGGTGGCGGTGCATGAGGCACTCGCCAAGTCCAACTTCGAGCGAGAGGTTGCCAACCTCTCGCTCGTTTTCACCCGGTGCCATCGCTGGGAAGTTAATTCGATCGAATATCCGGTCGTCGATGTTACGTTCAACGGAACACGCCCGCTTCGCGTGCAGCTCACTTGCGATAACTGGCCCGAACTCCCTCCTTCGGCGCTTCTTCTCATGCCAGATGGAAGTCCGCCGGTAGGCTTACCCGGTGGGGTTTTCCACCAGGATTTGCATCCTACGACAGGGCGCCCATTCGTCTGCATGCGTGGTTTCCGTGAGTACCACACTCATTCAAGCCATCTTACCGACCTCTGGGATACGTATCGCGCGCAAGACGGCATGAACGTGGCCGGTCTGCTCACCCAGCTATGTGTCGCATGGCGTACGCAGGTAGGACTATGACAACCCAGTTGAAGTGCGCGCCACAGATTATTGAAACCACATTGCGCCATCTGCGCGAAGGCGGCGAACGCGATATCGAAACCGTGGTTCTTTGGCTTGGCCACGCCACCGCCGAGGTGACGCAGATCACTGAAGCCTACCGCCCCGATCAGGAGGCTGCCTTCGATCGCTTCCACATATCGAGCGAAGCCATGCGAGCGGTTATGGCGCATCTTCGGAAAACTCGCGCAAAGATCGTTGCTCAGGTGCACTCGCACCCGCGTGAAGCATTCCACTCTGCTGCAGATGACGAGTGGGCAATCGTGCGCCACGCGGGCGCTCATTCACTGGTGGTACCGAACTTCGCAGAAGACACGACGCTGAACAACTTCTTCGACCAGGTTGCCGCATATGAGTTGTCGTCCGACGACAGGTGGATGCACATCGAACTCCGAACTGCCCTCCAGCTGGAAGAGCCATGAATAACGGCATCGATGAAAACGTTCGCACGCTTATGGCAGCAACTGGTCTCTCAGAGGGGGGGGCAACCGAGAAGCTTTCGCTTCGAATTCGCGTTTCGCGTGCCGACTCGCCCGCTTGCATGAATCTCGCGCGAGACGTTGAGTCGCTGCTCTCCCGCACCGTCTCCATAGTCGATCTGAACATGGAATGTGACGTCGAGATTGCGCTTGGTACGAAGTGCGTAACCACCCCACCCCTGCAGATATGGACCAGTCTTGATGGGGACACCTTGTCCCTTTCTGCGGAGAATGATCACGGCGAGAGGGGTGGTGTAGTCCCAGGTAGGATTGAAGATATCCATGGGCTCCTTCGCAAAATCGCAGCGTGCTATCTATGCGGATTTACCCTTAGTAATGCATTGGGGTTGCTGGCAGATCGAAATCCTCCATCGTCAGCACCTGTTGATTTCCCGACGTTGACCGTGCGTTTCAGTGACTTGGGCATTCAACCTGAGCTACTGAATAGCGAAGTCATGCTTCGTGACACGGTGCTAGTCGGTGCCGGTGGGGTAGCCAACGGATTTCTATGGGCTGCGGAGGAACTCCGGATTGTCGGCGAATTGACGATCGTCGACCCTAAAAAAGTTCACCGCGGAAATTTGAACCGTTGCCTTTACTTTGGACCGAGCGACGTGGGCATGAGCAAATCGTCGCTCTTAGCTCAGCGGTTCCGTCGTCCGGGGCTGGCTGTAACAGCTTATGAAGGTGATCTGACAAGCTATCTGTCCACACGCCCTGGGAAAAAGGTTACCCGGGCTATCACGACCGTTGATAGTCGACGCGCGCGCCGCTCGGTGCAGAATCACTTACCGCTTGAGATCATCGATGCATCGACAACGGATATCAGCGAAATCATCGTGCATAGTCATCGCCAACCCACCAAGAACGCATGTTTGGCGTGCATCTATCCGCATGTAGTAAATGAACAACAGCAAGACGAGCACACCGCAGAAAATCTTGGTATCACAGTGGATGACGTCCGAAAACCGCTAATTGATGAAGCGCTGGCGATGAAACTTTGTGCCAACTTTCCTGCATTGGACAAGGCTGCTCTGATCAACACGGCGTTGGACACGCTCTACAAATCAATGTGTGGGGAAGGGCAGCTTCGGACTCCGGCCGGAAAACAAGCCTCGGCTCCTTTCGCCTTTATCTCCAACTTGGCGGGAGCGCTTCTCGCCTTGGAGCTGGTCCGCTTCGACACCAAGAGCCGCCTAGCGGATGATACAAATTACCTTTTTCTATCCCCGTGGCACGCGCCACACCGTCATCTAAGGGCGAAGAAGCCACGCTTGGCCGATTGCGCGTTCTGCTCCCAGCTGGGGACAGCTAAGGCCTGGCAGACAGTTTGGCCAGATGTTTTCAGTCAAGCCGCCGAACCGTCACGATTCATGCTGGTGGTGCACAGCGGGCGTCCAGGGTGCTACGGATGAGATTGGCGGACTTCTCCGCACCCAAAGGGCCAACCCAGTAGCCGACGTGAGAACCCGCGCCGATCGGCGTGAGGTAGCGGTAGACGCGCAACGTCGGGAAGCAATCCTTCTGGAGTGTTGCTAACTCGCTTCTCGAACCGCATGAACTGGTTATTCCGGGGTTGCCCTCGATAGCCCTGGCAACGGATTTAGCTGGCGTAGACTTCCTATCTTCGGGCGGCGAGGCATTACCGACGAAGCGTTGTCGGCGGGCCGCCGGTTCGATCAGGATGGACGGCACGCGTTTGGCGTGCATGCGCATGCGTAATTGGCGTATCGCTTCGGGGGCTTAGGTCCTGTAATTCAATGCCCGCCGCAGCGGCGCACAGACGGACATAGCCTCGAACGATGTTCTCCGAAAACTGATACTGACCATGGCGAAATCCCTTGGACAGAATCGGACCGTGTGTCGGCCGCTTCAGAGTTGCCAAAACCTGCGAGAGATTTTTTTGTTGGATTGACGCAGCATCCACCCTTTCGCAGAGCGCGCAGTAGGACTGATAAATTTGGGTCGTTGTTCGCTCTAGATCCCAAGAATCAGCTGTTGCCCACGTTGCCAGTCTATAGATATCGCTGCGACCTCGCGTGGCGAGATCGTAGGATTTGCGGATCTCCTCTTGCGCATCCACGACCGCCGCCTCGATCGCTTGGCGCAAGTGGTCTAGCGTAATTTCGGTTGCCGATCTGTCGTAATAGAGGGCATACAACAATTTCTCGATTAACAAATGAACATAGACGGGAAAGCCGTTGGCGATGCCGGCGATACGGTATCTCGCAGTGAGCATCGGTTCTTGATTGGCATCGATATCGAACCGCGCGAACGCGTCATCGATGATGTCCAGCGAAGGCTGGAAGACGATGCGCTCCAGCTTGACTTGCGCAAACTGACGAAACGAGGAAGGGTGGGACCCAAGGATAGCCTCCAAGTCAGCACCAACCCCCGTGAAAATAAATGTGATGAGGGCGCCACGATCGCCAAGCAGTTTCACCAACTCCGCAAAGTCACGACGTGCATCGGGTGAGGTCAAGCGCTCCATTTCATCAATGACGACCACACGGATGGTGTTTTTTCCGTCATCGTCCAGGGATGCAAGGACATCCGCAGCCCACGAAACGGTGATCACATCCTGAGCGCCATAGGTTTCGTTCTTACTAGCATTGACCGATAGCAACTTGGACAAACCAAACGAGCTTCCCTTTTGAATCGATGCCAGCTTTTTCGGCGCGAAGGCTTCGATCACCTGTCGCATAAGCGAACCAAACGTCGTATCGGAGCCACACCCGAACTGCTTGAAGTACGTCGCATCAACGACGGCACGTCCTGCCGTTTTTGCCAGGGACGTTTTCCCCACCCCGCGTTCGCCATAGATAAAAACATGACGCCCGGGCGTATAGATTGCCTCTTCAACCGTATTGATTTGTGTCTCGCGCCCCTTCAGATGACTGATCTTGTCGATCGGCTTTGAGTGCGACGCAACGCTTCCGAGCGCCGCGGCGAACTGTGGCTTGGACAACTCGTGGATTTGACGAATCAAGTTAGTCGGTTCCGAAGTGGCGTCGTGTACTTGAAGCATATACCTGCGGGGAACGGAGTCGAAAATAGTCGGGCTGTGGGGTTGCGGGTGTGCGAACTTCTGGGAAATTGGGGTATCACATTCTGTAGGCGGCCTTCTTTCGGATCATCTCCGGAACTTCGGCACCGATTGAAGCATGGCGTAGTAAGAGTTCTCCCGAATCGTCAGCGGCCGGAACAACGAGGCAGTTGGTATGGTGACGCGGAGTGCGAGGTCTAAGCGACACGCACACTTGTCGCGCTGCTTTGTGGGTTGTTGCGCATACGTTCTCGCCACGAACCAGGCTGCGGAACGGCGGATGCGCTCCTGCTGGACATTGTCCGGGCGGGTTAATCCATGTCGAGGATCATTGGTCCGAGGAAGCCATACGCGTTCTGAGAACGGATTAGGCAGCCTCGGATACGCGCATTTCCACGAGCAAACCGGCTGTCGCGGCCATGTTGACCAGCGCATCGATGCCAAATAAATTGATCTTGCCGCGCATCAAGTCAGATACGCGTGGCTGCGTCACACCGAACAGCTTGGCGGCCTGCGTCTGACTCAATCCCTTGGCGCGGACCTGCGCCTCCAGCGCCCGCATGAGCGAAGAACGAAGTTTCATGTTCGCGACTTCACCCGGTGTGTCCTCGATCGCGTCCCACACGCTGGCATATCGCTGCTTATTCATCGCCGTAACTCTTTACCGCAGTTCGCCGAATCGTTGGTGTCAAATCCAGTTCTGTCTTGCTAGTCATCTCTTCTATGTTCTTCTGGAAGCGGCGAACGCATAGACGGCATCAATGTGCGTCCGCCTGCTTCGAGGTGAGGGATCGGTCACGAGCTATAATTATACAAAATATTGTATAATCTGGCAAAGTGATTCAGCAGTTCTCATTGCCACCAGAATCATGTTCAGCATTCATCGAAATCCGCGTTAACGCTTGAGGGATTGTGCGCCGCCGACTGAAAGTCGCCAGTCCCAACAATAGGGATTTCAAAGCGTTGCGCGGAGGATCTAGATTTTGACGTGACACATTTATATCACTTCAAAATCAAAGGCTTACGGTTGTTTTCGGGTAAGTTCAAGCGTAAGCTGCATCAAACATGCTCTTCTCGGCCTTTGGGGATTTAAGTGGCGAAAGATCGCGTATCCGCCCGCACTGAGCTGTACCTGCCGAACGCGGCCCTCCTTAGCTCCACTGCTACGGCGAGAGCGATGGGATTCGAGTCTACGAGTGCTTTATCTCGCGCCCGGCTTGAGGGGCGGCTGCCCATCACTATGTTTCAGGTTCCCGGGCGGCGCGGCTGGTTTGCCGAGACAAGCGAAGTCAGAAGCTGGCTGGAATCGATTCTGCCTACGTCCAGGCGGAGTCTCACGGATGCGTTGCCCGCAAGGGAGACGACAAATGCCTAGCCCGCGGTGCGATGGCCTCGTACCGCAAGAGAGTCATCTCTCCTGCGTGGGCCACGCATCTCGCGACGCGGCAGATTGGGTGCAATGTCAACTTGAGCAACGGGGACCGATTGTCCCCTTGCAAGACGCCCAAACACTTATTGCGGACGCGGTTCCGGCATGGCGGTGTCGCCTTCGGAATGAACCCTTTACGCCCCTGCCAGGCGTTTCGACACCCTACGTTTTAACAAGTGAAGTCTGCTGGCGACTGCTAAGCCTGCTTAGTCAGTCAAAGGCTCGTTGCAAGCCTATCTTTGCCACAAGGGAGGTACCAACACACCCATAAAACGTCTTCTTGGTGACGCCGTTTGGCGAGCCACCTAAACGCGAAAGCCCAGGTTTGCGGCCTGGGCGATCGTTGTAACAGTCGATTGGTCACCGACATGTTCAGCGTATACCTCCTCGGAATGCCGTTCAAGGGGTATGTTCGCGCGCTACCGGCTCGCCTCTAACTAATTAGAGGTGATTCATGAACGCACCACAGTTCGATCTCCAAAACGCTCTGCGGGAGCGCGCACGCGCCCTGCTCCACGCCCCGGAATTGGCCAAAGATCGCCATCCCGACATCACGATAAAGCACTTGGATTGGTGGTCACGCTCGATACCGTTGTCGCATGGCTGCCACTCGACCGGCTATGCGCCGACATGGCCAGGTCAAGCATTGCTCCCGGTGGAAAGCCGGCTTGAGCGGCAAGTGCTCAAAGCCCTCACCGCATGCCCTGAGTGCGTCGCGGTGGCCACACAACCCGTATCGATTCATTACACCGTAGGTGGTGAGAGACGCAGCTATACGCCCGACATTCTTGTTGCGTACGCCTGCACGTCAACGGGGAAGCTGGAGTGCTTTCTCATTGAGGTGAAATCCAAACACCAGGCCGATCGCTATCGCTACAAGTTAATGGAGCGACAAGCCGCCGTCACATTGTCGACGGCCCTCCCGCTTGTTGTGATCACTGAAAAAGACTTTAGTGGAAACGGGGAGAGCAGCCATGTCGATTAACGCTCTGTTCGCTGAAGGCCGACCCGTCGTCTGGAACGGGCATAGCGGAGAAGTCGTAGAGAACTCTGACGCGACTGCCGACGTCCTGATCCGTCTTGCGGGTGAGAAGGCCATACGAGCGGTGCGGATGTCTGACCTGACGCCTCTCGAACCATTGAATGAAACCGATCGTGACTTGCCTTTGGCTGCTATCGACGCCGACGAGTGGGAAAGGGCTTCTGAAAAAGCCAATGCATGCCGAGCAATCGAAGGTGCTTGCGACAAGACCAAAGCCGTAGCGATCGCCGCAGAGTCTCTGGGTGTAGAGCAACGAACGGTCTGGCGACTTCGTCGGCAGTACCAAACAGAACCAAAGGTGTCCGCTCTCTTGGCCCAAAAACGAGGACGTCGAAAGGGAAGTCGCTACCTCGGCGTGCGACGGGAGGCATTACTGCACGAAGCCATAGAAAAGTCCCATTTGACCCGAGAACGACCGAGTCTGGGGGTGGCCATGGACCACTTGGAATTGGAATGCGCGAAGCAAGGACTGGCATGTCCCTGTGAAAAAACGGTGCGTAATCGCCTCAAGGCCATTGCGCCAGAGTACGTAATGCAGAGGCGCCACGGTGGTAAGCAAACGCGAGAAAAGTTCAAGCCGGTGCCTGGAACATTGACCGTGACGCGGCCCATGGAGTTGATTGAAATAGATCACACGTTGGCCGACATTCTTCTCGTATCCGATGATGCAAGACGCGTCGTCGTTGGAAGGCCCTGGGTGACCTTTGCGATTTGTGTAGCAACGAGGTGCGTCGTCGGTTTCCACATTTCGTTCGAGGCGCCCACCAGCTCCTCTCTCGCGATGTGCATTCTTTCCATCGTGCTTCCTAAAGACCAGTTGGCGCGTTACCTCGGCTTCGACCTTTTGGGAGTGGAATGGCCTTGTTCTGGGGAGATCGAAGTAATCCTTACCGACAACGGCCACGACTTTCACGGCATCGCGATAAAGCGGGGCTGCCAGGAGCATGGCATCGAACTTCGATACCGGCCCGTGGGTAGCCCGCACTGGGGTGGAGTCATTGAACGTCTCATTGGGACAATGATGGGGCGCTTGCGCATGCTGCCCGGCGCTACGCAGCGCGACGTACGAGCAAAAGCTGGTCAAGACGTCGAACGGAGGGCCTGTCTGACCCTGGCCGAATTTCGGCAGTGGCTCGTCACGGAAATCACAGCGCACTATCACCAGGTAGTGCATCGCGGTATCGGTATGCCACCGATTGAAGCATGGCGCAGTAAGAGCTCTTCCGAAACATCCCCGGCGTGCGAGCTCTCAGATCACCAGTGCATGCGTCTCTATGTTGATTTCCTTCCTTACTGCGAGCGTCCCATCAGTCGCGTAGGCATCAACATGCATGGTATGCGGTACTGGTCGGACGAGCTGCGTGACTACGTTGCCAAGGGCGCCAGGCATGCGATTCGATTCGACTCCCGTGACATTCGCCGCGTGTATTTCGTGGACCCTTTCGGCCAGGTCATCATCGTGAACTGTGTTCGTTCAGACGTCCCGCAGATGTCAGTGGCCGAATGGCAAAAGCTGAGTTCCGCACAACGCACCACGGGAAGCATTCAGCAGCGAATCGACGACCGGATCTCCGGCCACGACGCTAACAACGCACTTGTTGCCACCAGTCAGAAAGCCACGCGCCAAGCGCATCGCCTGTCACATAGGAAAATCGAAAGAGACAAGAACGTGCTGGCGCTCCCCATGCCAAAGGTGGCGACAGAACCAACCGCCCCTGCAACGGTGTTCAATCCCAACCGAGTTCCCATTCCCTTCGACATTATGGAGTTCTGATCATGACTGACTCAAATGATTTTTCGACTTCGCAGCCATCGCCGAAAGAACCTGATATGCGAGCAGCGTTTGATGACCAGGTGTCTCAAGCCGCCGCGAAGAAGGAGGAGCTCCGTTACGCATGTAAGGCGGAAAGGATCATCGCGGTTCAAACGGAACACGTTGTCTTGCACCCGCAGCTTAGAAAGGCTGTAAATCGTGCTCTATGGATGATTAAACAACAGCCCCGCTCCCGTGCGCCCGGTCTTATCGTCACCGGCGCCACGAACAGTGGGAAGACTACCCTAGGGTACTCAATCCTGAAGGCCTACTCGCAGCTAGCACCATCCTCGTTTATCGGCAGCGTTCGTCCCTGTGCGGTCATGATTGAGTTATCAGGGCTTGCGACTTCCCGAGCCGTCTATGGTCGAATCCTGGAACAGATTAATGCGCCCGTAAACAGCAACGCACGGGTAGCTGATCGCGAGCTTGTCGTGACCATGACACTGCGAAACATCAATTGCAGGCTACTTATTCTGGACGAGACGCAAGATGTGCTTAAGACATCTGAACGCGATCAGCAGCGCGTGCTCGACGCCATCAAGTACTTAATGAATTCGCTCAAAATGCCCGTACTTGCTTTGGGGGTCGAGCAGGCCGGAAAGGCCTTCGATAGCGATCAGCACCTTCGCGCGCGATTCAGTGAAATCAAGCTACCTGCGTGGAGGGACGACGATGACTTGATTGACCTTCTTGCCAGCCTGGAGCCGAACTTGCTGTTGCAGGGGGACGTAAATCTGCGTACTAGGGAAATGATCACGAAGCTGCTTGAGCTATCTGGCGGGAAGCTTGGTTACATCATCGACATAGTCAAGAACGCCGCTATCGAGGCAATCACTTCCGGAAAGGAGACCATCACACCAGAAATGCTTCGGCTTCCATGGGATGTCCCTCCCCACGAAACGCTCGATAGGCCGACAATCCACTGAGCCCGTCCGTGGATAAGCACACGCTGCGTCGTCGCAAAGGGGGCGGCCCTTTCATCTACTGTGACCGCCCCCACGACGACGAATCACTGTCATCGTGGCTGGACCGAAACGTTCAACGTTACGGATTGACCAGGGAGGGTGTGGTGCGCGCCGTTGGAGTGCGTTTTGAACGCGGTTGGGATTTTGATGCGTTCGATTGCTGGGATGCGCGGCGGGCATTTTTTGATGCCACCGGGCTGGAGTGGACAGATCTGGCTCCGTTCGCAAGTCCGGTTCCGGAGAGAGATTGGATGCTGCACCAGGTATGCAGAAAGCACTATTGCCCGCGATGCTTTGAGGCTGACTTGCGGCAACGCAGAACACCCTATTTTCGGCTTCAGTGGGCTCATGTTCTGGCGACCCATTGCTCCTCTCACGGAACGCCGTTGTTCGATTGGCTTCACACGAACAGTGATGGGAGCCGCATGCTCCCGCCTGGCTGGATCCACGATCCGAGCCTGACGCACGGCAACGACACGAACCGGCTTCGAATAGATCTGCATGCCATCGATGCGCTAATGGATGGCCTGTCACGGCATCCCGAATCGAAAGAGGTGTGGGATACGTTGAGGAACTTTGAACGCGCGTGCCTTACTTACGAAGCGTACCGTTCACCGGCGCAGGTACCAATCAACGCGGGCAAGGACCTCGGGGCCATCTGCCGGCTGCTGGTGTTGGTCCTTCGCCGAGCCGGTAATCCAAACGAGTTTCATTGGATCGCGCGTGATCTCTGCCCCGATTTCTTTGAACGCAATTATCTTTCCTTTAACCGCAATGCGTTGCCAAGGACAACGACGCAGTTGGCATGGCGACACGGGGTGCGATGTCTGAGCGACATGCCCACTCGTCGAGCAGCCCTGTGGGTAGTTGCGCACACGTTCTCAAGATTATCGCCACGAACCAGGCTGCGGAACGGCGGATGCGCTCCTCCTGGGCATTGTCCTGGCTGGTTAGAATCCATGGCGAGGGTAATTGGTTCAAGGGAGCAGGTCAGGGACGCGTTAAAGGAGCAGCCATCGCGTCATTTGCTAGAGCCCAGACGCTATTCATCGGTCGATGGCCCGCCACCGCACTATTGGTGAACTACGTCCATTTGAGCTTGTCCGTGGGAGTTGCGAATATGGTTAAGAAAGCTCGACCAAATGAATCAGATGAATCGCTGATTCCCGGTGGCTTCGCGGAGTCTTCCCCGGGCCGTACGCTGGCTCGCGTTCACGCCGCCTTGCGTGGTGAATTCGATGCCCACCAACTGGAGCCTGACGAAGCCCGTATTTTTGACGAGCTCTGGACCACCTACATGGCCGGTCCGAACCCGGAACGCGATGCATTTGTCGCCAAGATGCGGGAAGAAGGTGGCTATGTCGGAGAGGACGACCAGGGACGACTTGTTCGCACGCTTCCCGGAGGCGGCATCGAGCTCATCAGGGACTCCACAATGTCGGACTATTCGAGCAAAGACATCGGGCCGCTCCAGGGCCTAGAGCCAGTGCGCGAGCGGGAGCCGACGATTATTGGAGGAGAGGGCTACACCGATGACCAGGTGAATCAGCTGGTAGCGATGCTCTCCGCCGACAAGAAGCTCTGGTACGTGACTGCCAATCGTGACGGCAAGGAGCTAACGGTTTTTCGCGGTCCTCATCCGTAAGGCCATCCATCTTGCGTCTTCTATCTCAAGGTGAACGAACGACACCGGATATGCGGCCAGCAGCCACTCAGTGCGAGCTCACATTTTCGGCAGACACCCTGACTGCGGACGCGGTAGCCAAATGCGTCGACGACATCCCAAACATACCCCTCCTTTTCAAGGCCCCACGCTAGGGTTCATATCTCCAACTTTGCGAATGTTGGAACAACCTTCGGGGAAAAGAGAGTCCGCCGTGGGTACAAGCAGACCTTAGCAGCGTGCCCGCCGCTCGACCATCGTGAAACTTCTGCTTGCGGCCAAAAACGGACGTTAGATCCGTGCCTCGCGCACGCGTCTCGTAGCGACTTCCTGAACCGCACCGAGAGTAAGGTCTAATATGGCTCTTACGAAGTTGACGGCTTTCTCGCGGACTTACGCGTGTCGTCGAGATCAAAGAGCGTTAGGTAGTTTGCTATTGCGTAAGCTATGCACCAATAAATAATGACGGTGGATACTGGCTCGAACCACGAAATCCATGGCATTGTCAGACCATTGATGAACAAGCGGTCCACGTATCCGATATGCACATCACTTGTGATAAACCCTCCGTGGAAAAACGTTGGAAAGCTTGTGATAGTTAGGTCACCTGAAACCCACGCTATCGCAAAAGCCATAAACCCCAAGCCCCGCAAGCTTGCATAGGTCGGCTTTGGAGCGCGATGGGCTGCAACGCGTATTGTGCGCGAAAATGGACAGTACCCCACTAGCCACACCCATGCATAAGGCACAGCGAGAAACCACTGAATAGTGAAAACGAAGCTACACCTATCTGGGTCAGGCGAGATGGCTCTGGCACTCGCGATCGCCGGTATGTACCGCAATCCAAAATTGGTTATATCGTGAGTAACGTTAAACGCAGCGACGCTATCAAAGAAAATCGAGGTCAGGTAGCTCAATACAAGGCCAGTTGCGGAGAGCAAGCGCTCTCCTTGAAGCGTATGACCCTATCATTAAATCGATCAAAACAGTCCCCTTAATTTGCACTTAAGCAAGGATCTTCAATACGCAACAGATCAACTCTTGCAGAGCAATTTCGTTTGTGACGATGCCGGCTGAGGTCCGCCCTTGGTCGGAAGCTGACCTGATGAAGCGTTGTCTGTGGATACGTGGATGCCGCCTCTACCGCACTCAGCAACCTAGCGTCATGAAGCGTTTCATGCCATAGCGACCCAAGTGGAAACCTCAATCGGGTGGCCTCATAGAAATGAAAAACCACACCCACAATACGAAAATGCAAAAGAGTCCAGGTGCGAACAGCCACACCTTTCTTGTAACGAGTAGCCGCTGCATGACCGCAGTGGCCCCAAGCACCTGCAAGAAGAATCCCCATCCTGGGACGCATTGCCAGAAATTGATTGGCGCGACCAACAACCATGACTGGCTAGGATCGGACGGATCGTAATGCACCGACACACGGTCACCTAAGGAT
>Ga0302314_10013149_pt1 | contig 14247 bp, 16 predicted proteins | sample III_Palsa_N2_3_FD_200533 | JGI IMG/M metagenome (GOLD analysis project Ga0302314, IMG submission 200533) | Peat permafrost microbial communities from Stordalen Mire near Abisko, Sweden - III_Palsa_N2_3 | ecosystem: Environmental > Terrestrial > Soil > Palsa > Peat permafrost | place: Sweden... | reverse complement strand
CCGGCGAGCCGATCGACATCATCTCCTGCTTTCAGGAGGCGGCGGAGCCGCCGGCCGAACGGCGCCGCATCGCGCTGGAGGCCTCGCCCGGCCACGGCAGCTGCGGCGGCATGTTCACCTACAACACGATGCAGTCGTTCATCGCGACCTGCGGCATGGAGCCGCTGCACATGGTGAGCCCCGCCTCGGAGGACCCCCGCCGTACCGCGGAATTCCCCGGCCAGCTACTCGACGCGCTGCAGGTGCTGGCCGAGCGTAATATCCGGCCCCGCGACATCGTTACCCCGGCGTCGCTGCGGAACGCGACGCTGGTGGCGATCGCCATGGGCGGTTCCACCAACGTCGTGCTGCACGCGCCCGAGCTGGCCCGCGCCGCCGGCATCGACTTCTGGCGGGAGGCCATTAGCCAGGAAGAATTCAACCGCGTGTCGCGGACGCTGCCGGTGCTGGTGAACGCGCGCCCCTTCGGTCGTTACTCGATGGTCGACATCGACGCCAAAGGCGGCCTGCCGGTGATCGTCCGCGAGTTGCTCGGCGCCGGGTTGCTCGATGGCACCTGCCTGACCTGCACCGGAGAGACGCTCGCCGGGCAGGTCGCCCGGCTCGGTCCGCCCGCCCCGGACGGCGACGTCATCCATCCGCTGTCGGCGCCGTTCAAGCCAACCGGCGGCCTGCGGCTGCTGCGCGGCAACCTTGCCCCCGAGGGCGGCGCGGTGATCAAGCTCGCCGGGCTCGAGGGCGGGATGGCCGACGGCCGGTTCGCCGGGCGCGCCCGCGTCTTCGACAGCGAGGCGGCGCTGATCGAGGCGCTGTCGTCTGCGCCGGAGCGGTTCGAGGACCGCGACATGGTGGTGATCCGCTACGAGGGTCCGCGCGGCGCTCCGGGCATGCCCGAGATGCTCGACCCGACCTCGCGGATCACGGCGCTGTGCCGCCGCCGCGGCATCACCATCGCGCTGATGACCGACGCCCGCTTCTCGGGCGGGTCGGTAGGACTCGTCATCGGCCACGTCTCACCCGAGGCCGCCCTGGGCGGCCCGATCGCGCTCATCGCCGACGGCGACACCATCGTCGTGGACGTCAACCACGACACCCTGGACTGCGCAGAACTGCAGAACGCGGCCACACTCGCGGCGCGACAGGCACGGTGGCAGGCCGAAGCCAAGCGTAACGACGGTACCCACCCGCTGGTACGACCCGCCGCCACCCGGCTACTGCGGCGGATGCGTGCCTACGCGCTCCCCCCGCTCCAAGGCGCCGGGCTCTCGGAAACCGGTGTCCGCATCGGCCCGGGATAGGTGTCCGCATCGGCCCGGGATAGAGGTTACAGGGCCGCCTAGGCGGCGGCGTGAATGATGAGGGCGTCTCCCTGGCCGCCGCCGCCGCACAAGGCGGCGGCGCCCGCCCCTCCGCCGCGGCGGCGGAGTTCCAGCGCGAGCGTGAGGACCAGCCTGGCGCCGCTCATGCCGACTGGATGGCCGAGGGCGATGGCGCCGCCGTTGACGTTCACCCGGTCCAGGGACAGCCCGAGGTTGCGTATGGAGGCGAGGGCGACCCCGGCGAAGGCCTCGTTGATTTCGATCAGATTCAGGTCGCCGAGTCCCAGGGCGCCATCGCGGCGCAGGGCGTCGCGGATCGCGTTGGCCGGCTGGTACAGCAGGGAGGGGTCCGGTCCGGCGACGGTGCCGTAGCTGCCGATCTCCGCCAGCCATGGCAGGCCCTCGCGCTCCGCGCGCTCCTTGCTCATCACGATGACGGCGCACGCGCCGTCAGACAGTTGCGACGCTGAGCCAGCGGTGATCGTACCGCCGGCGCTGAACGCCGGCCGCATCCTGGCGAGCCGCTCGGCCGTGGTGCCGGGACGTACGCCCTCGTCTTGCTCCACGGTCACGTCGCCCTCGCGGCCGAGCACGGTGACCGGGATGATCTCCTCGGCCAGCCGCCCGTCCTTGATCGCCGCCACGGCTCTGGCGTGCGATTCCGCGGCGAAAAAGTCCTGATCCTCTCGGGAGATCCCTAGGTCTGCCTGGTACCGCTCGGTCGCCACGCCCATCGGGATGCCGTCGAAACCGCATACCAGCGCGTCCTGGTCGAGGGCGTCGACGAGGGGCGTATCGCCGTAGCGGAAGCCGTACCCCGCACGGGGCAGCAGGTACGGCGCGTTCGACATGGACTCAATGCCGCCCGCCACGACAACCTCGCAATGGCCGGCCGTGATCTGCTGAGCGGCCTGGGCTATCGCCGCCAGCCCGGACAGGCACAGTTTGTTGACCGTGGTCGCGGGTGCACCGAACGGGATACCGCCGGCCACCGCCGCCAGCCGGGCTGGGTTCGGGCCCACCCCGGCTTGCACCACGTTGCCGAGGATCACCGCGTCCACTTGATCCCCGGTGATCCCGGCACGCTCTAGTGCGGCGCGGATCGCCGTGCCGCCCAGCGCCGGCGCCGTCAGGCCGGAGAGGGAGCCGAGCATCTTGCCGATCGGGGTACGCGCTCCGGCGACGAGCACAGGCTGCGCCATGAGAATCCTCCTTCGTTACCGGGGACCTGAGCCGGGCCTGTTCACCGCGGGATCGCCGGCGCCCTCGCCGCCGCAGCTTCGGGGCAGGCCTGATCAGGCCTGCTGGTAGTCGTAGAAGCCCCGGCCGGCCTTGCGGCCCAGCAGCCCGGCGTCGGTCATCCGGCACAGCAGCGGGGGGGCGGCGTAGAGCGGCTCCTTGAATTCCTCGTACATCGAGTCGGCGACCGCCCTGAGCGTGTCCAGGCCGATCAGGTCGGCCAGCCGCAGCGGCCCCATGGGGTGGGCGCAGCCCAGGACCATCCCGGTGTCGATGTCGCCGGCGGTAGCGTGCCCGGCGTCCAGCATGCGGATCGCGGCCAGCAGATAAGGCACCAGCAGCGCGTTAACCACGAATCCCGACCGGTCGGGTGCGGTGATCGCCGTCTTGACGAGGGTCCCGGTGACGAATGCGCTGGCGCGTTCGGCCGTCTGCGGGCCGGTGAGCACGGAGGGGATCACCTCGACCAGTTTCTGCACCGGGGCGGGGTTGAAGAAGTGCAGGCCGACAACCTGGGCCGGCCGGGACGTGGCCCGCGCGACCTGGACGATGGGGATCGAGGAGGTGTTGGTCGCCAGGATCGCCTCCGGCTGCTTCACGGTACGGTCAAGCTCCGCGAACAGCGCCGCCTTGACCTCCGGGTTCTCCGTGGCAGCCTCGATAACAAGGTCGCGGTCGGCCAGATCACTCAGCTCGGTGGTGACCGTGACGCACTCGAGCGCGGCGTCGCGTTCGAGGCTGGAGAGCTTCCCGGCCTTGACGGCCCGCCCCAGCGAGGCCCGGATCCGGTCGCGGCCCGCCGCGGCCGCGGTGTCGTCGATCTCGCGGACGATGACCTCAAGGCCCGCCCGGGCGCAGACCTCGGCGATGCCGGACCCCATCAGGCCGCAGCCGATGACACCGACTCGGGTGATGTCGCTCATCGGAATCGCGGCGTGGAGACCCCGGCCTTCAGGCCGGGGAGGAAACGCCGCTTCACCTCCTCTGAAATGTCGGTGCTGGATGGTATATCCGAATTGTCCGCGACAGCCAAGCGGGCACATGCACGACCCAGCATGAAACCGCGGCAGGGCATGCCGTGGCTGCGCGGGGAGGCGACGGGACTGCCCGGCCTGCGAACCGCCAACCTACAGCGCGACCACCGGTCGCGGCTGGAATCCTGGCCCTTTAGGGCGATGGAGGATGTCAACATGTCCTTTCCGATGTTGCGGCGGCACTGGCCGCCGGCCTCGAAGAACGCTTCGGTGATCTGCTGCGGGCTGCCGCGCGCGGCATCCATCCAGGCGGCGAAGACGTGGCCGCCGGAAACTGGCCGCGCGGGCCGCGACGGCCGCGACGGCAGCGCCGCACGGGCTTGTTCCTGGTGGCGTCCGGTGAAGCCGCGCACCCGCGTCGGCTGGGACTTCTTGTCCCACTCGGGGGCACGGGTCAGCTGAGCGGTAGCGACCAGCTGGCACAGCCCCTCCCGGAAATCGGCCGACCGGCCAGACAACGAGACCAGTACTTGAACGGCCAATATTTGGACTTTAAAAGAAAGGGGCAGTTCACGTCAAGTACGGACCGTCCGGGCACCACCTGGGGTCCAGTGTGGCGTACGGTTGCGGCGTGCCCGTCGCTGAGCCGTTCGACCCCATCGCTGAAGCCCGCCGCCAGTGGCAAGTCCGCTGGCCCGAACACGCCGACCATATGGCCGCCGTCACCTCCGTGATGCGCGTCCAGCAGCTCCTGCTCAGCCAGGTCGAGGAGACGCTCAAGCCCTACGGCCTGACGTTCGCCGCCTACGAGGCGCTCCGGTTGCTGGCCTTCGCGCGGCACGGGACCCTGCCCATGGGAAAGATGGGCGAACGGCTCATGGTCCACCCCGCGTCGGTGACCAACGCCATCAGCAAGCTCGAGCAACGCGGCCTCGTCCGGCGGAACCTGTCCACCGACGACCGGCGCGTCATCCTGGCCACCATCACCCCCGGCGGAGAGGCGCTCGCGGAAAAAGCGACCGCTACCCTCAACCAGGCGTCGTTCGGCATGTCCGGCATCAGCCAGGAGCAGGCCGCCACGATCACCGAGACCCTGCACCTCATCCGTACCGCGGCCGGCGACGTCTGACCGTGCCAATGATGCCGAACGGGCCGTGGGTTTGCGCTCGGAGCATGTGGGGAGCTGGCCCGGCGGGTCAGAGCGCGGCGACCTCGCCGAGCAGGGCGCGCATCATGGGCGAAGGCCGCACGCCAAGATCCCTGGCCGCGATCTTCTCGTACTGCCGGTACCGCCTGATCGCCTCTCCTCCGTTGCCCTCGGCGATGTGGACCTTCATCAGCGCCCGGTGCGCGCTCTCCCGCAGCGGATCCCGGTCAATCGCCGCGAGGCCGGCCAGCATGGCCGCACCGTATCGGCGCAGCGAGGTGAGGTGCTCGCACCCGAGTTCAAGCGCGTGCAGGCTCAGCTGACGGTGCCGCTCCCGCTCGACGATCACCCAGTCTTCGTACCAGCCAGGCAGCAGTTCGTGGCAGAACCTGGGCTCAAGCAACGCGGACGTGGTCTCGTCATCGAACCGGTCGTTGATCAACGCCCTGGCCAGTTCGGTGGCGCAGCGGACGTCTACGGGGACATCAGGCGCGAGCGTCAAACTGTCGCCGCTGATCCGCACCACCCCGGGGCTGAGGGCATGCAGTTTCCACAGCGTGGATCGCAGGCTGCCGTGAGCGCGCGACTCGCTCGAATCGCCCCAAAGCAACCCGGCCACGTATCCGCGATGCAAGGCACCGCTGCGCAGGCCGAGCAGCGCGACAAGCCGTTGCTGACTCGGGGCAAGCGGCACCGCGTTGTCGCCGACCTGGAGACCGAACCCGCCGAGCAGGTGAAGTTGCGGCCCGGCCGCATGTGCCACCTGTGCGCTAGCCGCCGCGTGCCCGAGCGATGTGACCAGACCGGCGGGTGCGGCTGCCGCGACGGCGTTTGGACCAGGTACGTCAGTCAGCGCGGGGGCGCGGAGGCCTGTCATCAGCTACCTCGACTGGCTATCTCGACAAGAACTGCCACCACTTGCACGGAGATCAGCGTGGGCCGATAAATACAACGCGGGAAAGGCGTAATCCTCCTGCTCCGCAGTGGGCGGCTGATGCTCTAGCGCCGGGCCGGAACGCGCTCGCCGGGAACTTCGGCCGTGGAGCGCAGTGCCGCATCAAGCATCCGTTCGCGTCGGTCAATTTCATCGCCCAGGTACAGGACCAGTGACGCGAGCTCGGCTGTGTTACCCGGCCGGATCCGGGCGCAGAATGCGGCCAGTCTGCGCGCGAGCGCGCGGCGCCTGCTCATCGGTGCCCGCGTGATCAGCTGAGGGATACCCAGGCACCTGAGCGCGAGGAGACGGCCATCCGGGCACCCGGGCCCGAGGGCATTTCCGGCGGCGCTGGCGGGTAGCCCCGGCTCGATAGCTGTCATCTGAATCAGTTCGTCCTTTGGGATGGGTTGCTGCGGGCACTGCGTGAGGAGTTGGACGCGCCGCGCAGGCATCCGGTTGACAGGAAACAGCACAGTCAAGGACCAGGCGTAACGTCAGGGACCTGGGATGCCACGACACGGTAACGATGATGGTGGTACTGAGGATCGGAGTCGGGGATCGCGGCCTCGTGGGTGGGGGCGTGTTCCTGTCGGGATATCCGCGCGACACATCGCCCGGACCGGAGACGATGCAGCACAACTGGCTCGACCGGGCACCGGATCTGCCGGTGACGGAGATGCCGGTGACGGAGATGCCGGTGACGGAGATATTGCGCTTCCTCGGCGAGGCGGTCCCAATCCGGGCCGCCCGGCACAGCTCGTCCGCCCGCTAGCACCACAGTGGTGGATCCGGGCTCCGCGGCGGATCCGGTGCATTCCCATACACCCAATCCACCACCAGGCCCGGATCCACCACCCAGAACCCGCCGGTGAATACGGTAAACCGGATATTAGGGGATGATCGGCAGCTGTAATCGGCTGACGGCGGACCCGGCTCCTTGACCGGTGCTTTAGGGGATTTATTCAAGATGGCTCTTCTGCCACTCTGACTGCTGACGCGGTCGCGCCGCCTGGGCGCGTGGAACGGGGCGGCACGGGGTGGACCGCCCTAGTCATGAAAGCGAGGAGGGAGCCGTGACCGCGACGCCGCCAGAGCCGGACTACAGCCCCCGCCAGAGTCCGGGCCCGACACCCACGTCAAAGCCGGGCCCCCTCGCCGCCGACCCGGATGTGGCCGCGACGGTGCGATTGCTACACCGCCGCCAGGGCTGGAGCCGGGCGGCCGTCACCAGCCTCATAGCGTTCCTCCTGGCGTATGGTGCCGGCGCCGACGCGCAGTCGCAGGGGACGCCTGCTCCGTCGTGGTTCCTGGACATGACCATCGCGCTGGGCGCCCTGACCGCCGCCAGCATCATCGCCGCAGTGGTGGACACCGTGCTCCTGCGGCGCAGGCCGCCAGCGGTCCGCGCGCAGGCCGCCCCGATCGCCGCGCGCCACCCGAGCCGCCCGCATGCCCACCACTATCCGCCCAGGCACCTGGTCACCTGGGCCCTGCGCTGGGTCGGGATGCTGCTGATCCTGGTCGTGGCGGTGGTCAGCGTGCCCGCTGTCGTAGACGGGGCGGCGTACCTGGCCGGCGCCGGAAGAACCGTCACCTTCGACCCGGTCTCGTACCAGACGAACTGCGACCGGTACAGCTGCGAGACGGTCACTGACGGCATCCTGGAGACCGGCGACGCCGGCGTCAGCGCGAGCTGGCAGAACGTGGTACCGCTCGGCAGGCCATTCCAGGTCCGCGTGCCGGTATGGAGGTGGGGTCTTGGCCTGGCCCTGATCGACAGCGACGGGACCGCCGTCATCGCCGTTGCCGTCAGCCTGCTGATCGAAGGAGCCGCCGTCCTGGTGCTGGTCAAACTGGTCAAGCTGGCGCGCAGCTTTCGGCGGCGGCACCGGCAGCAGCGGACGGCGCCGGCGGCCGTCTCGCCCCCCTGACCTTAGCCGTCGGTTCCACCAGGAAGTCGCGTGGGCAGGTCGGTGCGCGAGGTGAGGCCGAGCTTATGGAAGGCATGCCGAAGGTGGGTCTCGACGGTGGCCTGCGCAGGCTGGCCGGGCTGCGGCGTCGCGGGCTGCGGCTCGGCAGGCGAGTCGAGCGGGAGACCCGCCGCCCTGGCCGCTTCCAGCAGGCGCTTGTCATAGGTTACGAACGAGGTCAGTCCAGAGCGGGAATGCAGGGCCGTGCCGAGGTGGATCGCGTCCAGGCTGCGGACTGTCACTGGCTTAGCCGTCTGGGCCAGGATCCGGATGGCCGGGCCCAGGTCAATCAGGTCGATCTGGTCCAGCACGGCGGGCAGGCGGGACACGGCGTCCGGAGCGTACCTGGCCAGGGCCCGGAACGATTCGATCTCCGTCAGCACGGAGCTGATCCAACCCGTCTCCGCCCGCTCATCCAGCCAGCTACGCAGCGCCGGCGATTCCGGCTCGGCATGGGCCAGCTTGACCACAGCTGCCGGGTCGAGGTAGATCATCAGCGCTCGTCGGCGCGATCGCGGGCCAGTTCTTCCGCCACGTTGACGCCGTCGGGCTGCCCCAGGTTCATCCTCAGCACGTCCCTGCGCATCTCGGCCGCGCGTTCGCGGCGGCTGGCTGCCTCCAGAACCGCTTGCCGGATAGCGGCGGATCGTGAGCTGCCATCACGGGTCAGCACCTCAAGAGCATGCTCGGTCTCATGGTCGGTCCGGATGGTGATGGTGTCAGCCATGTTGCCAGTGTAAGACATATTGTCTTACAGCGGCACGCAAAATCCAGATCATTTAACGGAACGGGCACTGGTGCGTCCCCCCGGAACCCGCTCACCCCCGGCCGCGTCGAGCCCGGCGGACCCGGGTGCGCCGGCCAGCTGCGCCCGCGCCCGCATTCGCCACATCCAGCCCGAGACCCAGCCGCGTTCCGGTCAGCCGACTGGTGCAGCGGGATGTGAGCCTCGTCCGGGCGGTACCTAATGCGGAAGGCTGGAAAGCGTCGTTATCGTCGATGTCCCAGCCGTCGGCGAGCCGTTGGCTGATGTACAGGACGGCAGGTAAGAGCGTGCGCCGGGCAGCCACGCGGAGATGGTCACATTTCCTGAATCGCCCGGCGGGCTCACTCGCAGGCGCACGTATGGCGCGGGGCAACGAGTGCTGCCTCCGGCGGGGTGGTCGTCGGCCGCGACAATCGCGTAGGCGGAATCTCCCGGCTGGAGGGTTATGACGGGCGGGGGCGAAGTGTAGTGCCAGGCCCCGAACATGGTCGATTGCAGGTTCCGCAGGCGAGTGGCCTTTCCCGCGGCCGTCAGCCCGATCACGGCAGGCCAGTCGCTCACGCGGCACGGGGTCCGGCTGTGATTGGTGAATTTGAGGTAGCCGCCGGCCTGGCCCGCCAGAGCGCCGGTGCCGGTGATGCTGATTGTGAGCTGAGAGGTGACACAGGCGTCGGCGCTGGCCGCTGACGGCGAACCCGGCGATGTGGACGACGTCGCAGACGATGCCGCACTGGACGAGCCTTGGCTGCCGCACGCGGTCATCACCAGCCCGCATGCCGCGGTGGCCAGAACCCTGATGGTGGCCGTGCGGCCACGAGCCGCCGCTCGGGTGAGTCCACGACAGGCCCCCGATCGTGCCCTGGGATCACTGACTACCTGAAACCTCATTGTGTCTCCCTCCGTTGTCCGGGGGCCTGCGCCACGGCGATGGCCCGGGCCGGCCAGCTCGTTCCCGGTGTCCGGGTGTCCCGCAGTGACGTGTGCACGGCCAGCCGGGCGCCGGGCACCGCCTGATGGACCTGGAACACCACTGCCTCGCTGTCTGGACCCGTTGCCGCGGTAAACCAGAATTCGTCCGTGCATCCGGTCCGGCGGTACCGGGCCACGGGCTCGAAGGGTCCGGCCGAGGCGGCCATCGCCGCGAACATCTGATGGCTGGTCAGTGCGCGCAGCGTGGTGTGCGTCTGGCGCCACAGCGGCCTGCGGCAGACCGGAGTGCGCAGCGGCAGGCGCATGCTCAGCAGCACCAGGACAGTTCCGCTGGCGACAACCCCGCCGCCGAACCAGTCCCCGCGAGGGGTATTCGCCGCATCGCCTGCGACGAGCAGGTACGCGATGCCCGCGCCGAGCAGCGACGCGCCGCGGGCCATGGCCCGCCAGGTCACCGTTTCGGCCGCCGTTTCGGGTCCGGTACGCCATCTGATGCAGCCGCAGCCGCCAGGAATCCGCTTGACCAGCAGGTATGCGAGCAGAACACAGAACACGACCCCGAGGCCGGCCAGGCCAGCGCCCCCGAGCACCGGGGCGGCTCCGCTGCACACGAGTAGGCCCGTCACGCACTCCACGCCGCCGGCGGCCAGCCCCACCAGTCTCCACTGGCGCCGCGGCATCCGCAGCGCCCGCCTGATGGCGGTCATATCCTCGAGGGCCCGTATGCTCCGGTACAGCTTGCTCGCCCCGGCTACGACGAGAACCGCGCCGCTGCTGATGGCACATCCGGAGATGACCGACTCTATGACCTGATTAATATCGATCATCCGGCTGCCTGCTAGGGCCTCGAGTGGACGTGGAAGCAATAGTGGGCTGTCGCAAATCCAGGGGCGCCCATATCGAGGTCGACATTAGAGGCGTAGCTGCACGCGTCCTGCTCGCCGAATTGCCAGAGCTTGGTGGGTACTGTCGCGCATTTCTGCGGGTTCCACTTAGACGGCCCAGGCGGGCCTCCGCACGGCTCAGGCTCGCTCGACCAGATGGCGCTGGGCACGTTGACACCGCGTGCCTTGGCGATGGTCGAGCAACTTGGATAAGGCGCATAAGGGTTGCAGTAAAGGCACGGGTACAGCGGGTAGATGCCCAGGCCCGCGAAATCATAGTTCGCTATGTAATTCGCCCACGCATTCCAGTAATTTGAGCTGAGCGACGTCGAATACTCCTGATCGAGCCAGCAGTAGAGCCGGCCGCCCGATGGCAGCTGGAGCGGGCCGACCGCGTGGTAGGCGACGAGCATCGCGGCCGCGAAGGCCTGCGCGTCAGCCTGGCCTTCGGCCGCGGATCCGCTCAGCCGGGACTGCCTGGGCGCGGAGATGCAGCCCACGTAGGGGCCTCCGCTGTCCCAGGCGCCCTGGCTTTCCGCCACGGCGTCGTCATTGAACAAGTCAGCAGCTGGCGACGGAGTGAAATAGCGAATCCAGAAGGTCGGGTCCACGCCGAATTCCTTATTCGCTGATGCGTAGGTGTTTTGTATCGGGCCTGCGGTGTCATATCCCGTCATAACTGCCGTTCCTCCACCCGGGTTAGGTTCCTGAATGCTGCGGTGTAAATAGACAGCTGACACGTCAAGGTTCGCGTCCGCCGTTCCGAGGGGGCTGAGGCCAGAAGAGAAAAACGCGAGACGCGGGTTCTCGGGCCGCACCGCGAGCAGGGTCCCGCTGGGCAGCTGGTAAAGCCCGGCGTACTGATGGCCCTCACTATAGGAGCCGGCCAGCTTGCCGGATCCCACATCGTAGGCGCAAATGCCGCCGGTGGCCGCCGGGCCGAGGACATAGCAGGTATCACCGGCTGCTGACAGCACCGCCTTGCTCCACGGGGCGGCGAGCGGCGCCCAGGGCAGCGGAAACTGAATCTGGGCCGTCGTCCGGAACTTCTTCGCCGGATCGGCTATCACGGCCACCCCGATCCCCGGCTTGGTCATGAACACGGTGCCGTCCAAGCGGTTCTGCATGGTGACGGCACTCGGCTTCGCGCGCCCCGGACCGAACGCCGGGATCCCCAGCTCGGTCACCTCTCCGGTCCGGGCCGAGCACACCTGCACATCGCGGCCCCTGACCAGGCGCGCCACGTCGCCGGTCGGCAGCGTTATGAGAGGCTCTCCGCCTGGCCACGGCGCGGGAGCCGGCCGCGACAATCTGCCCGCTCCCGAGCCCAGGGGAAACACGGTCAGCCGGGACAGCGATGCCCGCGCCCGGATCTCGGCCGGATCACCTGCCTGCGGCTCCCTGGTTGTCCATATCACCAGATCCGAGCCATTAGCCGCTGCGGAGGTCAACGCCAGGGACGGCTCACCGGAAAGGTGGAACGGTCCCGTGATATCCCCGCTGCGCTGATCGAAATAAGCCAGCGCATGATGCGACACCCAGGTCGTCGCCCACTGGGTCGCCAGGCTGCCCGTACCCGGGTCCGCCTTGCGCATCAGGTTTTTGCCCGCGGGTACCGTAATGGCCAGGACCAGGGAAACAATCGGGGAGCCGGGAGCGAAAACCGGCGTCACGAGAACGTTCGCGTCGTCCGGGACGCCGGACACAGTCACCGACCCTTGATGGGCGGCAGCAGCCGAGGTCGCGTCGAGGAGGGTCAGCGTTATTTTGGCCCCGTCGGCCACCATGTCTACGGTGGCCAGGGCCGTGACGGCCTGGTCCGGCGACAAGACCGGCGCGGACGCAAGGTTGATGGCCACCGGGACCGGCGCAGGCGGCGATGCCGGCCGCGATACCGGGAACGTCGTAGCGACCAGAGACCCGCTGGGGGCCGGGCCGGGTGTCGGCGTACCGTAAAGGAACACATAGCGCGAAGCGGTACGGCGAGACTTGCCGGCCCGGGCGCCCGAAAGGTCGCCTATGCCTATATCAGGCAACGCTACGAGCGCACCCGCGCCAATGCCGCCCGCCAGTACCTCGCGACGGCTAAGCCCGAAGCCGTCGTCGCCAGGACCCAGAGACCCGATTGCTTTTCCCCCCCCGCGAGAACGCACGACCCTGCTCCTAACATCTCAGCGACTTCAAGGTACTTAATGACACGATGCGATGGCAGGATTTCCTATGTTTCAGCCATCCTGCAAAGGCCCTGAACCGCACAATAGCCCATTTTGACCTGCCGACTCCTTACCGGCCGGGCGACACGCCGAGAAAGTTGTCAGCGGGGCTCATCTACGCCATTACGGCCCGAAATTACCACCAAAATGAGAAGATCATGAATATTAGCTACCGAGCCTCACTAAGTAAATTTCATCCGGTAAGGATTAGCTTGTGACTTTATCGTCCATTCCCCGCCGACACTCAGCGCGACCTCGATTGCCGCCTCGATGCGGACACCCCCGCTCCGAGTTCGCCCATCCGAAGGCCTGTCCCCAGCTCGGTGCCCTGGGTGCTGGGGGTGTCGGCGTGGCTGCGGTGGCGGGTGGTGCTGCCGCATATGTCATCCGGCGCCCGCGTGTCGGGCTGATCCTCGCCATCGCCACCGAGGACAGAGCCGCCGCCCGTGCCCAGCCCAGCGGCGAAGTCGTTCAATATCCGTCAGCTGACCGATGTTTCTCGCTGCAAGTTGCAGCACCATTTCTGATGCAAGCGGCACCGGGCATTGCAGTACCTGGCCCGGGCCTTCCCGGGGACAGCCGCGCAGGAAACCTGCGCTGTCCCCGGATCAGCCGATCCGATCTAACCAGGGAACCCGATGAACGTAACGGCGCCGACACCAGGTCGGCCGGGGGGTACTTCGGCCGCGTCCGGCTGCTGGCCGACTCACAGCCGCGGCTATGACTGGCACCCGCATGAATGAGGACCTGATGACCCGCAGGCAGGTGGCAGTCCTGTTCCGGGTGACCTCGGCGTCGGTAGCGTCGTGGGCGCGGCGCGGGCAGCTACCCGAGGTCCGCAACGAGACCGGCCGGCCCCGGTACCGGCGCGCGGATGTGGAAGCGCTGTTCCGGAGCGGCATGCGGCGCAGGTCGCGATGACCGGCAACTGGCCCCGGCCCGGTGCCGGGCATGGCGCAGGAAGGAACTCATCATCATGACCATGCAGTCCGCCTCGTACAGGATTGCTGATCCGACGCCCCGCCGCGAAGGGCCTCAGGTCGCGCCGGACCGGCCGGGTGAGCTGCTGGGCAGGCGGTGCATACGGTGCGGTGCGGTCGGCACGCACTACCTGACCTGCCCGAGTCTGCGCCTGCCACCGGGTTACCGGCTTAGCGCACAGCGCGGACCTGAGTGTCTCTGCGGCCTGCCCGCGACCAGTTGCGGGGCGTGCGCCTAGCTGACGTGACTACCAGCACGAGCACCATCGCGCGAGGACGGCCGGGGTCGCCGGTGACGCCTCCTCAACCCGCGTGCCCGCCGTCTTAGGGATCAGGCAAACGGGAAGCTCGGCAGGCCGTCAGGGGAGCCGTCGGGGTGCTTGGTGAGATCCGACGAGGTGATTACGGGCCGAGCTTTGGGCTGACCGAGGCCGTTCGCATGCTCCAGAATTCAGCCATGGTGGCGCTGCTAGTCGTAGCGGTCGCGCTCGGGCTGAACAACTTCGGGGCGGCGATCGCCATCGGGGTCAGCGGCGTGGACCGGCGTACCGAGATCAAGGTGGCCACGGTTTTCGGCTTGTGCGACGTCGTGATGCCGGCCACTGGGATGCTCATCGGCACCGGTCTGGCCGGCCCGCTGGGATCCGCCGCCCGCTGGGCCGGCGCCGGGATACTGTTCGTGACCGCGGTCTGGGGACTCATCGAGGCACTGCGCGGCGACGATGACACCCCGAAGATCTGGCACGGGTGGCGGCTGCTGGTCAGCGGCGCCGCGCTCAGCCTGGACGACCTCGCGGTGGGACTCGCACTCGGAACGGTGCGCTTCAACATCGTCCTAGCGGTGACCCTGTTCGGAGCCATGAGCTTCATCATGTCGATTATCGGACT
>Ga0302314_10013148_pt1 | contig 14247 bp, 15 predicted proteins | sample III_Palsa_N2_3_FD_200533 | JGI IMG/M metagenome (GOLD analysis project Ga0302314, IMG submission 200533) | Peat permafrost microbial communities from Stordalen Mire near Abisko, Sweden - III_Palsa_N2_3 | ecosystem: Environmental > Terrestrial > Soil > Palsa > Peat permafrost | place: Sweden... | reverse complement strand
ATAGAGAAGCCGGCATACAGGGCGGGGACTAAGTTAAGGGGCGTGGTCTCGGCGACGTTAACCGTCGGTGTCGCAGCCGCCGCCGCATAATTGCCGGGAATCGCCAGGACCAGGGCTGCGGCAGCAGAGATGACGGCAAATAAGTTTCGGCATTTCATCGAAATCCCCAGCCACCCGGAACGGCGTCTCCGCCCGCTTGGTTTTGAGGCTACGCGTCTTCTCGCGAGGACGAAAGTGCCCGGCTACGGAATGTGCCCAGGCAGCCACGCCAGTGCGGGCCGCGCAGGACGGACATCAAACCAGAAGCTACAACAGATTTGACTCATTCCAGATACTCCGGCAGCATGGGCCGTCATGGCTGTTGCAGCGGTAGACCCGGACGGCGAGTTTTCGCGTGCGTTGCGGCAGGCCGGGTTGCGCGTGACGATGCCGCGCCTGGCCGTGCTGACGTGGGTGGCCAGGCATCCGCACTCCACGGTGGACGCTATCGCCGCAGGCGTACGGGAGCAGTTCGGCGCGGTGTCTACTCAGGCCGTTTACGACATGCTGGCGGCGTGCGCCGCGGCCGGCCTGCTGCGGCGCATCGAGCCCGCCGGGCATCCCGCCCGGTTTGAGCGCCGGGTCGGAGATAACCATCACCATCTCGTGTGCCGTCAGTGCGGCCGCACGGAGGACGCCGACTGCGCGATCGGGATGAAGCCCTGTCTGACCCCGATCGATGACATGGGCTTCGCGGTGGATGAGGCCGAGGTGGTGTTCTGGGGCGCATGCCCCACCTGCAAGGCAGCTAAAGGCTCCAATGACGGAGCGCGACGCGACGAGGAGGTATGGCAATGACAGACAATCAGCCCGTAGCCACCACCACCGATGCAGGTATCCCGGTCGAGAGCGACGAGCATTCGCTCACCGTGGGCCCGGACGGGCCCATCTTGCTGCAGGATCACTACCTTATCGAGCAGATGGCGAACTTCAACCGTGAGCGGATACCCGAGCGTCAGCCGCATGCCAAGGGCGGCGGGGCGTTCGGTCACTTCGAGGTGACCAGCGACGTCAGCGCCTATACCAAGGCCGAGGTGTTCCAGCCCGGCACGCGCACGGACACGCTGATCCGGTTCTCGACGGTCGCCGGCGAGCGGGGCAGCCCGGATACCTGGCGTGACCCTCGCGGCTTCTCGCTGAAGTTCTACACCTCCGCGGGCAACTACGACATGGTCGGGAACAACACCCCGGTCTTCTTCCTGCGTGACCCGCTGAAGTTCCAGCACTTCATCCGCTCGCAGAAGCGCCGCGCGGACAGCAACCTGCGCGATCACGACATGCAATGGGATTTCTGGACCCTGTCCCCGGAGTCGGCGCACCAGGTGACCTGGCTGATGGGTGACCGCGGGATCCCGCGGACCTGGCGGCACATGAACGGCTACAGCTCGCATACCTACCTGTGGCTCAACGCGTCGGGCGAGAAGTTCTGGGTGAAGTACCACTTCAAGACCGACCAGGGGATCGAGTTCTTCACCCAGGACGAGGGCGACCAGATGGCGTCCGCGGACACCGATTACCACACCCGGGACCTGTACGAGGCGATCGAGCGCGGCGACTACCCGAGCTGGACGCTGAAGATGCAGGTCATGCCGTTCGAGGAGGCCAGGAACTACCGGTTCAACCCGTTCGACCTGACCAAGGTGTGGCCGCATAGCGACTACCCGCTGATCGAGGTCGGCCGGCTGACCCTGGACCGTAACCCGACCGACTACCACACCGAGATCGAGCAGGCCGCGTTCGAGCCGAACAACCTCGTGCCAGGTATCGCGCTGAGCCCGGACAAGATGCTGCTGGCGCGGGGGTTCTCCTACGCCGACGCCCACCGCGCTCGCCTTGGCGTGAACTACAAGCAGATCCCGGTGAACGCGCCGAAGGTGCCCGTGCACAGCTACAGCAAGGACGGCGCCATGCGGGTCGTCAACGTTTCGGACCCGGTCTACGCGCCGAACTCCAAGGGCGGCCCGCAGGCCGACACCTCTCGCTACCAGCCGGCCAGCTGGCACGCCGACGGGGACATGGTGCGCTCTGCGTACACCCTGCATGAGCAGGACGATGACTGGGGCCAGGCGGGCACCATGGTCCGCGAGGTGCTCGACGGCGCGGCCCGTGAGCGGCTGGTCAGCAACGTCGTCGGCCACCTGCTCAACGCGGTGAGCGAGCCGGTCCTGCAGCGCGCCTTCCAGTACTGGCGCAACGTCGACAAGAGCGTCGGCGACAAGATCGAGGCCGGCGTCCGCGCCAAGCAGGCAGCGAAGGACCCCAAGGCCGCCGAGCAGGCCAACCCCGCCCGCAGCAGCATGCAGGCCAAGGCGTAAGGGCCCCGCGGGACCTCTGGTAGAGCGGGCTGTTCGTCACGGCTGCCCGCTACCAGAGGTCCCGTTGCGCGTTCATGTCCTGGATCTGCCCAGAACGGGCGCTGGCAGGAATATCGACGGGGTGAGCGCGGCCTGCAGGACTAGCAGGCAGGGCAGCAATATCTCATTATTTGGATACCTAGTATCACTATATGAGCAATCAGGCTGGCGGTGCGCCGTCACCGAATACGCTGCAGCCGACGCCGCCGGGCGGCAGGCGCTGGCTCATCCTGTTCGTCGGGCTCTTCGCCCTGACCGCTGGATGCACCTTCCAGTACGGCCTGGCCTACCTGATCCCGTCGCTGCGGCAGGAGGGCTTCTCGCTGGAACTGGCCGGGATCCTGGTCGCCTGCCCCACGGCTGGACTGCTGCTGGCGCTGATCGCCTGGGGCGCGGCGGCGGACCGCTGGGGGGAGCGGCTGGTGCTGTCGGCGGGCCTCGGGCTGGCTGGTCTGGTGCTGCTGGCCGCCAGGACCGTGCACGGCACGCTGGGCCTTGGCCTCTGTCTCGGGCTGGCCGGCGCCGCTGGCGGGTCGGTCTTCGCCGCCAGCGGCCGGCTCATCCTGGGCTGGTTCGCCCGCAGCGAGCGGGGCCTGGCCATGGGCATCCGGCAGAGCGCGCAGCCGCTGGGGGTAGCCGTCGCGGGCGTCACCCTGCCGACCCTGGGGGCACACGGACTCTCCGGCCCGCTGCTCTTTCTGGCCGTGTTCTGCCTGGTCGCAGCTATAGCGGTCGTCGCGCTCGTGCGGGATCCCGCCCGCCCGGCGCTGGCGGCCGGACAGCCCCGGGCTGCCTCGCCGTACCGGCAGCCGGTGCTCTGGCATATCCACGCGGCCAGCGCGCTGCTGGTGGTCCCGCAGTTCACTGTCGCCACATTCGCGCTGGTCTACCTGGTCGACGCGCGCGGCTGGGACGCACCCGCGGCCGGCCGGCTGCTGGCCATCGCGCAGGTGTGCGGTGCGGCTGGCCGACTGGGCGCGGGCTACTGGTCGGACCGATCCGGCAGCCGGATGCGGCCGATGCGCGTCCTTGCCATCAGCACCGGCGTTGCCATGGCCCTGCTCGCGGCGGCGGCTGCGGTCCGGTCCCCGCTGGCCGTCGCCGTGCTGCTCGGCTGCGGCGTTGTCGCCGTGAGCACCAACGGCCTGGCCTTCACCGCGGTGGCCGAGTACGCCGGGCCAGCGTGGGCGGGGCGTGCCCTGGGGGTCCAGAACACCGGCCAGAACGCACTGGCCGCCGCGACCCCGCCTCTCCTTGCGCTGGCGATCGGATCGGCTGGCTTCGCCGTCTCATTCGCGGTCGTGGCTGCGTTCCCGCTGGCCGCAGCCATGCTGGTGCCCGTCTCGGCCGAGCGCGCAGCGGTTCCCGCCAAGTGAGTGGCCGGAAAGCGGACTGGCGCCGTCAGCCTCCCGGGGGTCGCCACCGCTGCGAAACTGACCTGATTTCCGTAGCTAGGGCGGCCGGTCACCGGGCGCATGAGGCAGAGTGCGTGCATGTGCGCGGTAGGGCTTGACCAGGACGGGTTCATTGAGCGCGAGGGTGCCCTCGCACGCGTGCCGCAGGTGTTTGCGCCAGTCGTCGACGCGGCGGCGGCGGCGATCCGGGATACCTTCGGCCACGACCGCCTGCATAGCGCGTATCTCTACGGGAGCATCCCGCGAGGCACAGCCGTGCCCGGAGTATCTGATCTCGATCTCCTGCTCGTATTGCACCAAGAGCCGGCCTCTGCCGACCGATCCAGCGCTGCCAGCCTGGAGGACGCGCTCGGTGCCCAGTTTCCCCAGATCATCGGCGCAGGGATCGGGCTCGTCAGCACGGCCGCGGTGCTCAGCGACCTCGAACGGCATGACCTGGGCTGGTTCGTCGCGTGCCTCTGTACCCCGCTGATCGGTGCAGACCTGGCCACTCAGCTGCCTCGGTACCGTCCCACGCGGCTGCTCGCCCGAGAGACGAACGGCGACCTCGGCGACTTGCTCCCCCGCTGGCGGGATCGGCTGAACGAGGCCAGCACGGTCGCTGATCGGCAGGCACTCAGTCGCGGCGTCGCTCGTCGCCTGGTCAGAACTGGATTCACTCTTGTTATGCCACGCTGGGGCGGCTGGACGAGCGATCTTAGCGAGTCGTCTGCCGCATTTGGTCTCTATTATCCGGCGCGCCGGGAGCAGATGCGGGTGGCTGCAGCAGTTGCCCGTGCCCGCACCGCGGACGTGTCGGTGCTCAGGATGCTTATCTACGATCTCGGGCCTTGGCTCGCTTCCGAGTACCTCGCGGTGCACGGAAAGAAAACGGCCCGAGGCTAACCGAGCGGCACTTTCCGGCAGACGCCTGCTCTGCTCCCGTCTTCCTCAGAATCGATCCGGTGGAGCTAAGCGGAATCGGAACCACTGGCCCCCTGCTGGCCCTCGCTGCAAGACGCCCTGTCATCACGCTGGCGACGATACGGTGCGATTATTCGGGCATGACGACCGCCGCGGCCTATGCCGAGTTCGCCGCGCGCGAGGCGCACGGCGTATCGCCCGCATACGAGCGGCTGTCGGTCGCGGTCTCCCGCGACGACGAGGTTGTCGCCCTGCTCGGTAAGCTCCGGCCAGCCAAGCGGCAGCCGAACCTGCTGTTCGGCGTCGTGCGGTTCCTCGGCGGCCCGGTCGAGGACCCGGCCGCGTTCCACGACTACGCGGTGGCGAACTGGCCGGCGATCGAGGCGGGGATGCGTACCCGGGCCACCCAGACGAACGAGGCCGGGCGGTGTGCTCTCCTCCTGCCAGTGCTCGCTGCTCTGCCGCAGCCACTCGCGCTGCTGGAGGTGGGCGCGTCCGCCGGGCTGTGCCTCTACCCCGACCGGTACGCCTACCGCTATGCCTACCGGGGCGGCGACCGGCAGATCGGCGCAGGCGTTCCGGTGCTCGACTGCGCGGCCACCGGAATGACGCCGCCCGCTGGCCTACCCGAGGTGGTGTGGCGGGCCGGCCTGGACCTGAACCCGCTCGACGTGACTGACCCCGCGGACCTCGCGTGGCTCGACGCCCTGATCTGGCCGGAGCACGAGCACCGCCGCGCTCGACTGCGGGCCGCTGCCGCCATCGCCGCGGCCGAGCCGCCCCTGCTCGTGCGCGGTGACCTGGTAGACGACCTGCCAGCGCTGGCCGCGCAGGCACCGGCCGACGCGACCCTGGTGGTCTTCCATACGTCGGTGATGTACCAGGTGCCAGCGCCGCGGCGGGAAGTGTTCGCCAAGGTGGTACGCGGGCTGCCGGGGCACTGGATCGCGAACGAGGACCCGGAGGTGCTGCGCTACGACACGCTGCCGACGCCGCCGGACGGGGCGGGGCGCAACGTACTCGCGCTGGACGGGACACCGCTCGCCTGGACCCGGTCTCACGGGCAGGCGATCATCTGGTTCGGGTAACGCTGAGCACCATCTCGGCTACGACCTCGATCGCGCCGCCGTTTGTTGGAATGGGTGGCTCCGGCCGAACGGCTAGAGTTGTCCTAGCAGGGCGCGGATTTCCTGGTAGCTAGCCTGCACGCCCTCGGATTTCCCGAGCCGCCGGTGCTCTTCGAGCCGGAGGGTGCCCACGTGGAGGATCTGGTAGAACCGCGTGCGCTGCGCTGCGCTTGGTGTTGCCGGGAGCGTTCCGTAGGTGTCCCAGAAGGCGTCTCGTTCGGTGCCTGGCCGCTGCCCGGCCCGGTAGATGCTCCAGTCCGCGGCCGGGTCGCCCCATGCGGCCCGGTCGCAGTCGCAGACGCCGGTGATCGTGGGCTCAGGGGTGTCAGGCGAGATCATCACGTTGGCCGTCCACAGGTCGCCATGCAGCAGCCGTGGTTCGGTGATCTCATCAAAGATCTCAGAGTGCAAGGTCGCGGCGGCGGCTGCCTCCCGTATGTCACCCCCGTCAAGCCCGGCATCCTCAAGAGCGGCGGCGAGATCGGCCAGCGAGCTGGTGTAGGCGTCGCGCCAGCGCGCAAACCTGGGGCCGGCTACCCAGCCGAAACTGTCACCGCGAACAGCGTGGATGCGCCGGGTGATAGTGCCCATCTGGCGGAAGAAAGGCGCCCACTCCGGCCGGGGATAGGCGGCCAGGCCGTCTGGTGCGGGCACCCCGTCGAGCAGCGTCTGGAACAGGTAATCCCGCCCGATGATCTGGTACGTGAAGTCGGCGGCGAGCGTGCGCGGCATGAGCGCCGCGATCGGGGCCAGGTAGGGCACGCTGGCGTGCTCGTTGCGCATCAGGCTCCGCTCTGCCCTTGACTGGCGTGAAGGCTCCGGCGCGACCCGGAGTATGACCGGCCGGTCAGTGCCGAGGTCGACTCGGTAGGTGCTGTTGTACGTCCCGTAGCCGAGTTCGATCACAGCTACCGGCTGCACGTGCGCGCCAAAGGCCTGGCGGCACATTGCGACGGCCTGCTCCTCGGTGATGGGGCGCTGGAATTCGCCTGGCGCGCGCTCAACCGGCCGGAATTCCACGGGAGGGCTCCTGATGGTCATGAGCTGGGAGGCAGATGACGAAGTGCCGGTGATTTGACTCGTGCTGCCGGCGCCGCTCAGGTTACACGCCAAACGAGGCGGATCGGGCTCCCGTATCAGCTCGTGGGCGGTCGCAGTCACCGGCGTCGGCGATAGGTGAGTCCGAGCATCCCGTTGCCAAAGGCCGTGCTGGACGCAAGCTCAAGCTCACCCGGCTTGGCCACATCAGCGAACAGTGATCTCCCGCTGCCGGCCGCATCGGCCTCTACCTCAGCTGTCGGCGTGCGAGGCGAGGTATTTGCCCAGGTTGCCCAGCATCCAGGTCGTGCCCTCCTCGCGGTCCGCGGGCTTGTCGATGCCGTCCAGGAACGCGTACTGCTCGGTGTAGGTGAGCTTGGTCCCGCCCTGGTCAGGCACGATCTCGACGGTGGCCAGCGACACCGACATCCGGTCGTCTGCGGCGTACATCTCGTAGCTGTACACGATCCGGTGGCCGGGCACGATGTCGTAGTACAGGGCGTGATAGCTGTAGGGCGTGCCGTCAGGGGCCTGGCCGCTGAACCGCTCGTGCCCGCCTACCCGGAAGTCCAGCTCGTAGCCGGTGCCGTCCGACTTGTAGTCCGGGTCGTCCATCCAGATCTCCTTCGCGGCGCCGTCGGCCCAGGCCCCGAACACCTTGGCTGAATGCGCCGGGTAGCGGCGCTCAACGACGAAGGTGCCGTGGTTGACGGAATGCTCGGTCATTGCTTCTCCTCAGGTATCTGGCCGTGGTTCCCGGGCAAGCCACGCGGTGGGCTGTCGGCAGCGTCGGCCAGATAGTCGCCGAGGCGGTCAAGACGGCGCTCCCAGAGGCTGCGCCGCTCGGAGATCCAGGACTCGGCCGACCGCAGCGCCGCCGGGTTGATGCTGCAGGTCCGCGTGCGGCCGATCTTCGCCGACCGGACCAGGCCGCTGGCCTCCAGCACCTGCACGTGCTGGAGGACCGCTGCCAGGGACATCGCCAGCGGCTTGCCGAGTTCGCTCACCGACGCCGATCCCTGGCTAAGCCGATCTATCATCAGCCGCCGGCCCGGGTCGGCCAGGGCCTGGAAGACCCGGTCCAGATCAGCCAATTGGTTAACCATGTACTTGAGTATGAGCCTAGCCAGAGCCAATAGTCAAGTGATCAGTTCAGTATCGAGCGGCGCCCCGACCACCGTTGCCAATGTCGGCGACAACCGCAGCTCCGTGGCTCGGTCGCTCGCGGGCAGTCGGGACGGTGGCGGGCTAGTGCGCTGACCAGAAACGTTCGCCGGGTCTGACGCGATTGCGGGGCCATGGCTGAGGGTGCCTCACACTCGGTTCATGACGACGGATCCGGGTGCGGGGAAATGTGATGGCTGAGCCGGTGCGGGCGCGGCGGCTGAGTGATCATGAGGGACAGCGGCTGCAGCAGATCGTGCGGCGCGGGAAGCACGGGTCGATCCGGGTCCGCCGGGCGATGATCATCATGGCGTCGGCTTCCGGGACGCCGGTTCCGGCGATCGCCCGGCTGGTCGCCGCCGATGAGGACACGGTCCGGGGCGTGATCCACCTTTTCAACCGGAAGGGCCTGGCCGCGCTGGACCCTCAGTGGGCGGGCGGCCGTCCCCGCCTGATCAGTGACGATGACGTGAGCGTGATCGTCGCGACGGCCACCACGCGGCCGGAGAAGCTTGGCCGGCCGTTCACGCACTGGAGCCTGCGCAAGCTCGCCGCTTACCTGGCCAGCAGAGCCGGCGGGCCGGTGCTGGTCGGGCGGGAGCGATTACGGCAGATCCTGCGCGAGCACGAGATCAGCTTCCAGCGGACCCGGACCTGGAAGGAGTCCCATGACCCGGACAAGGACGCCAAGCTGGACCGGATCGAGCATGTGATCAGCCATTTCCCCGGCCGGTGCTTCGCGTTTGACCAGTTCGGGCCGTTATCGATCCGGCCCTGCCACGGCGCCTGCTGGGCGCGGCGCAAGAAACCCAGGCGGCTCCCGGCGACGTACCACCGCACCCACGGCATCCGCTACTTCCACGGCTGCTACTCCCTGGGCGATGACCAGCTGCGGGGTGTCGTGCGGCTCCGCAAGGGCGGCGACCACACCCTGGCCGCCCTCAAGTCCATCCGCGCGGCCCGGCCCGGCGGCTACCGCCTTTTCGTGATCGCCGGTCAACCTATCGGCGAACAAGACTCCCGCCATCCGCGCCTGGGCACAGAACGCCAACGTCGAGCTGTGCTTTACGCCCACCAGCGCATCGTGGGCCAACCCGATTGAGGCTCAGTTCGGGCCATTGCGGACCTTCGTCATGGGCGGCTCGGACCACCCCGGCCACACCGTCCTGGCCCGCCGGCTGCAGGCCTACCTCCGCTGGCGCAACGCCAACGCCCGCCACCCCGGCATCCTCGCCGCCCAGCGCAAAGAACGCGCCCGCATCCGCAGCCAGCGCCACCAGCGCTGGGGCCGCCCCGAACCCAAAGCCGCATGAATCTAACCCGGCAAACGTTCATGGACAGCGCACTAGCTACGCCTGCCTGGTGTGGTTTGCTGGTTGCCGTGTCTGACGATGACCCTGTGACCGGACGGCGCATGCTGACCGGTTCCGCGTACGCCGACGACCGGCACATCCGTTCACGCATGTCCATCTATGCGTATGCCGAGACAGCGGCGGACCCGCGGTGGCGCACCTCGGTAATCCCATGGGACGGGACGCAGATCGTGGCGGATGTGGGATGCGGCAACGGGTTCGATCTGCGCCAGATCGTGCCGCAAGGCAGGTGCCGCCACGCCATTGGCCTTGACCTGTCCGCCGGGATGCTGCGCTCACTGGAGGACCTGCGCCAGTCCGGCGGCCTGTCGCTGATCCAGGCCGACGCTCAATGTCTCCCGCTGCCCGACGAGAGCGTTGATGTGGCCATGGCCATGCACATGCTGTATCACGTGCCCGATGTCCCGGCCGCGATCCGGGAACTGCGCCGGATCACCAAACGGGGCGGAACCGTGCTGGCGTCCACGAACAGCTCTGACCACCTGGCCGAGATCCATGAGCTGCTGGACGCGGCGGTCTCCAGCCAGCTTGACCGCCGAGTCCCGGCGATGCCTGCCGACAGCTTCACCACGCAGACAGGTACGGCCATACTGAGCCGGGAATTCTCCAGCGTCACCCTGCGCACCTTTGACGTGTCGCTCTCGATCCCCACCGCGGAGCCGGTCATCACCTACGTCGCTAGCATCCGCGAACCTATCCTCACCTGGATCGGCGAGCCGCTCGACTTCGACGCGGTGCTCGACGACATCGCCGTGAAGGTTGAACAGGTCATCCAGGCCCAGGGCAGTTTCCGAGCCACCACGCACATGGGCGTATTCATCTGCCGCTAAATAAGCTCGACAACGACCCTCGATGCTCTCGCAAAGGTGACGGCGGTGGCGATCATGATAGCTGATGGAATCAGTGCGGCGTGCCCTGGGGCGATGTGCGGTGATCATCTCCCTCTGTGCTGCGCCGTGCCGTGACGAGAGCCGCGACCGTGCTAGCGCGAATCGGTCGCCCGAGTCGCTCATAAATGGCCTCGTATTCACGCTCAAGGGCTTGGCGCTGGCCCGGTGAAAGCCGAGCGTAAAACGACATCGTACGAACGAGAGCATTGAGCTCGTCAGGAGTGTGCTCGATGATCTTTGGCATGACTGCCACCTGAACATCACCGAACAAGCGGCCGGCATAATCTTGCCCTATGCCGTAGCTGCCGAGCCAGGCCCATACCTCTGAGACGTTGCCACTGCGTTGCTCGATCCCAGCGAGCGTGGCGTCGAGATCCCTGTAGGTCGGCCAATGAGCGGCAATGTCCGGAGCGACCTTTCTCATGGCAGCGAGTACTGCTTCCTGATCTCGCTTGCTACGCGGCTCCTCAAGTCCGCAGTATTGCACGAGGGCGAGCGTTCCACCGGGAACAAGTACGTCAGCGGTCTGCTGCCAACTAACCTTAGGGTCAACCCAGTGAAACGCGGATGCGGCGAACACGGCCTGAAACTGCTCGCGGGGAAGCAATGCATCCTCAAACTGAGCGTTCACAAATTCCACCTCTCCAGCACCTTCCAGGTTCTGCCTGGCCAGTGCTATGAGGCTCTTGCCGGGTTCGAGTGCTGTGACGTGCAGGCCCCGAGCGACAAGGCCGCGCGTCAACTGGCCGCTTCCACACCCAACCTCAAGCACATGATCTCCGCTCCCGATCCCTGCGACCTGACAAGCTTGGTCGACGAGTTCGTCAGGGTAAGTCGGACGGCGGCGGTCGTACTCAGCCGCGATCTCATCAAAAACCTTGCCGTAACGACGTGCAGTAGATTCTGGTAGCCGTGTCATTCATTGGCCTCCGTTCATGCTCGTTACTGTGACTTCCAGTATTCAGTGCGCGGATGCAAGTGTCGCTGGGCTTACCCGCCACGGTGACGCGTCCAGGCTTATCCGGGTGCTTGTACTGCCGGTGGCTTCCTCTGGTCGCAATGAGATACCAGCCGTCAGTCCCGATCACTTTGATGATCTCGCCGACCTTCAGCGGCACGCGGCGCTCCTTTGGCGTCGCGGCGCCACCTCACGCGCCGCATGCACACCGGCGCGACGGCGACCATGGCGAGGCTGAGGCCGCTCAGCGCGAGCAACTCCGGGTAGTCACCGTACCCGTGGTAGCGGAACACGACGTGGTCTGTGCCCGCTGGGACGTCGACCGCGACGAGCGCCGGCGCGACCATCCGGGTCGGTCGCTGCCGGCCGTTCACGGTTGCCGTCCACCCGGGGTCGTAGGACGCGCTGAGCACCGTGATTCCGGGACGGCGCATCCGCACCGTCGCCGAGGCCTCGCCGTCATCGAGGTCGGCGCGTTCCGCGCTGACCGCGCCGGCGGAGGACTGGCTTCGCACCGTCGGTAGCCGGCCATCCTCGCCACCGCCGGACCCGTACCTGACGCTGAGATATGCGCCGTCCGCTGCGAGCCCGGAGCCAAGCACAGGGCGGCTGCGGGCGCCCACGTTCGTCCGGTTCGCCGAGATCTCACCGATGATCTGGCCGGCCTGGAGGTAGCCGGCGCCGTCGATCGTCCACAGACGGTAGGGGCCGGAGCGCATCGCCAGCCGTGCGCTCACCGGCGGCTGGTCGCGGGCGGGAAGGATGAGGTAGCGGATCCCGAACAGCCGGTAGTCGGAGGGGTCGCGGTTGTCGAAGAAGTACTCCGGGTCGGTCATCAGCGACGCCGTCCGCAGCGTGTAGCCGACCTCGTCGACGTCGCGGCTCTCCAGGTACTTGAACACGGGGACCGCGCCGACGGTGAAGTCCTGACCCCAGTTCGAGGGCATCCCGGCGTACGTCCGGCCGCCGCCGTCGCGTTCGATCACCGCGATGAGGCGATCGACGTCGGCGCCCTCGGTGACGTCCGCGCGGCGCTGGGCTGCGATCGCGGCGCCGTCAAGGCGGTCGTAGGCGCCGAGCTGAAGCCACGCGGGCGCGAGCACCGCGATCGCCGCAACGAGCGTGGCCGCCGGGGCCAGGCCGGGCGGCCAACGCGGGACCCGGGCTTCGAGCAGCCGCACGCAGCCGGCCGCCAGCCATGCCGCTCCCCGGCCGGCGAGCAGCAGCGCGGCGAGCTGCACGCCCATCATGAAGCGGCGGAAGAACAGGTCGGCGCCGCCCGGGATCACCTCGACGAGCGACCCGAACGTCGTGCGGCCGAACGCGAGCAGCAGGCACACTGCGAGCGCGGCCAGCAGGGCGCGGGCGTCGGCGTCCGCGGACCAGGCAAGCCACGCCAGCGCGAACCCGAGCGCCGCGAACACGGTCACGACGGGCAGCCGGCCGTGGTCGAGCAGTTGCCCCGACAGCAGCCAGTGCATCACCTCACGCGCGCCGTAGCCGTTGACGAGTCCGCTGCCTTGCAGCGGCTCGTTGACCGCCGCCCACGGCCGCTGCTGCACGAGCGGGACGATCACCCACGCCGACGCGAGCAGCGAACCGCCAAGGAGGACCGCGGCCCGCCGCAACCGGGTCACGAGCGGCCTTCCGGCGACGAGCGGCCAGACGAGCAGCACCGACAGCGCGAGGTAGCCGGTCTCGAAGTGCAGCGCGACGGTGAGCGCGGTCAGCAGCACCGCTGCGAGGTAGCCCCGCCCGTCGCGGATCGCTCGCCAGCTCCAGCCCCACGCGAGCGGCAGCGTCCACGACGCCCACAGCTGCGTCCAGACGCCGAACCCCGTCCACACGTAGGCGTGCTGCTCGTAGCCGACCCCCGTGGCGCTCACCAGGAACGGAGCCATCGCGGCCGAAGCCGCCGCCGCCGGCCTGCCCGCCCCGAACGCGCGGGCCGACAGGTAGACGCTGATCGGCCACAGCGACAAAAGCAGGTACAGCGTCCAGCGAAACGCCACGTCAGGCCCGATCAGCAGGCCGAGCGCGCCGGTGAGGATTGCGGGCAGGCTCTGGTAGTGAAGGAACTGCGGCGACCCCGCATCGAGGAACGGGAACCAGCTGGTGAGCGGCAGGTGCCCGGCGCGCAGCTGCACGGTCGCGAACCGCACCATCTGCTCGTGCAGCGAGCTGTCGTTCAGGTACGTGACACCGAGCGTGAGCGCCCGGAGGTTCGCGAGGTTCCATCCGACCGCGGCCGCGACGATCGACCATGGCCACCACGCAGCGGTCCGGCCCCCGCCATCATCCGGGGGCCGGACCGCCAGCCGTGCTATCGCCGACGCCCGCGCCGGTCGGGCGTCAGCGGGCGTCACCAGGTCACCCAGTGCCCGAGTTTCCGGTGTTGCCCGTGTTGCCGGTGCCGGTGGCGGACGGAACGTACAGGGTGCAGGAGTTCATGTGGAAGGTGCCGACGCCTGTGTTGCCTGGGGTGGTGCCCGGGTTGATAACCTCCGTGCCGTTCGTGCCCACGAGCACCTCCACCGTTGGCTGGTTCGGTATACCCGGCGCCGGCGTACAGGTCACCGGGCCGCTGACGGTTGCCGGACCGGACCCCATGTTAACCGCGATCTGCTCGTTGAGCCCCATGGCGGCGAGCTTCTGGCCTGCCTGGATGAGCTGCCAGGCTCCCGGTCGATTGAGCGTCACCAGTAGCGAGCCATTGCTGGTCTTCGCGACGGTAACGGCGGCGGACGCCGGCGTGCCCGATGTTGAGGTCAGGACGAGCGCAAGCGCCGCGCCGACGCCCGCCAGCGCGAGCGTGCTGCCCGCGAGAATGCGCGGGCGGCGGGCTCGGCCCGGCTCGGGCCGGTCGGCGTGCGCGAGGGCCGCGCCGTGCTCTTGAACGAGATCACTCCATAGATTACTTGTGAACTTACTCATTGCCTTGGTGCTCCTTCCTCAGCCGGGACCTCGCCCGGGACAACCGCTTTCG
>Ga0302314_10013147_pt1 | contig 14247 bp, 10 predicted proteins | sample III_Palsa_N2_3_FD_200533 | JGI IMG/M metagenome (GOLD analysis project Ga0302314, IMG submission 200533) | Peat permafrost microbial communities from Stordalen Mire near Abisko, Sweden - III_Palsa_N2_3 | ecosystem: Environmental > Terrestrial > Soil > Palsa > Peat permafrost | place: Sweden... | reverse complement strand
CCCTTGTCAGTTTTTCGACATGTCCGTCAGGTTGAAGATCTGCAGCTGCATCGGGTTGTAGACGTAGCCCTTTACGTTGTCGCGTATGGCGAACTGATAGTTGCGCTGGAACAGCAGCACGTAGGGCGCCTCCGCCACCGTGATTTTTTGCGCTTCACCATAAAGCTTCAAACGGTCAGCCTGCGTCGGCGCGATCTTTGCCGCGCGGATCAGTTCGTCGACCTTGGGGTTGCTGTAGAACGCGCGGTCGCCGGGCAGACCTTTCAGGCCGCTGTCGAACCAGAAGTTCATGAACATCGACGGGTCGGCATAGTCGGGCGTCCAGTTGCCGGCGCCGATGTCGAAATCGCCCTTGTTCAGGCGCTGCCGCATCGTCGGATAGGCGTTCTCCTGCATATCCAGCGTGATGCTGACAGCGGCGAGATTCTGCTGCAACACAAGGCCGACCGACTCCCAGTTCGGGTCGGTCTTGGCGTACAGATATCCGAGCCTGATATTCTTGACACCGGCTTCCGCCAGCAGCGCCTTTGCCTTCGCGGGGTCGTAGTGGAACTGCATAGCGTTGTCGTCATGCCCCCACAGTCCTACGGGCACGTCACCCTTCATCTGCGTGCCCTGGCCGAGCAGAATGCCGTCGATGATACCCTGGTAGTCCACGGCCCAGCTGATCGCCTGCCGAACCTTCACGTTGTCGAGCGGCGGATGCATGTTGTTGAGGTAGAGGTAGGTCACGAAGAAGCTCGGCTCGTCCACCACCTTGACGCCCTTGGCTGTCGTCAGCGCCTTCAACTGATCGACCGGGACGTCCTCGATGATGTCGAGGTCGCCCTTCTCCAGTTGCAGCCGTCGCGCCGAGGCTTCCTTGATGATGCGGATTTCGACTTTCTTGAACGCGAGCTTGCCCGGCCAGTGCGGATTGGGCGTCAGCACGATTTGAGAACTCTTTTCCCAGCTTTCGACCTGGTACGGGCCGCTGCCTGCCGAATGGTCGGCGAGCCAGCCCTGGCCAAGATCGCCGTTCGCCTCGTGCTGTTTCACCGCGGCGGGATTGACGATGCTGGCGCCGTCGTCGACGAGGGTGGAGAGGAAGGCCGCAAACGCGTCCTTCAGGGTGAACACGACGGTGTGGTCGTCGGGCGCATCGATGTGATCGACCTCGTCGAACAGGTCGGCCGGCCCTTTCTTGGCGGCAATCACGCGCTCGAAGCTCGTTTTCACCGCGACCGCGTTCACTGGCGTGCCATCGCTGAACGTGTGGCCGCTGCCGAGGGTGAAGGTCCACACCTTGGCGTCAGCGCTCGCGGTCCATGACGTGGCGACGTCGCCTTCCACCTCCGTGGTGCCCCTGCCGTCGACCACCTTGAACCTCACCAGTCGCTCGTAGCAGGGATAGCTTGCGGTCCAACTGTTGTTGGTGACGGTCACCGCGGGGTCGAGATTGTCGGGGTCGCCCGACTTGCCGATCACCAGCGTGTCCGGTTCGGTCGCCCGCGCCGGTGCGATTGCGCCGGCGACGAGGCCGATCGTCCCGGCCGCCAAAAAGGTCAGCAGCAGCTTTTTCATCCGATTGCTCCCCGTTCTTTTGCCTGCCATCACTTCGTCGGCGCCGCCACACAGTCTTGCATGCGCCGGCCGGCTTGTAACCAGCCCGCGTTTGGCCTGGTGACGCTTCCGCATCGGCACGACGTTTCGCGCCCGGCGTGACGCCCGCGGCGCTCTCGCTTTAGAAGGAAAACAGGGTCTCCCGGAATGTACGGTGCGCGTATTCGGTGCGCGTCAACTTCCGCTTCTGTAACGCCGGTACCAGTTCGTCGGTGATGGAATGAACGTATTTTGGCTTGATATGGCCCTGGACCAGGAACCCGTCGCCGCCGATTTCCGCCATGGCCTCCTGCATCTGTGCCGCCACGGCATCCGCCGTCCCGATCAGCGTGAAGGTGTGGATTCCCGTCGCGATGTCCCGCAGCGTCGCGTCCGGCCCGGCGCTCTGGAACGTGCGCAGGATCGACTGCATGCCGTTGGTCTTGATCTGCGGCAGCGGCGTGTCGAGGTCGAGCTTGGAGAAATCGAGCCCCGACAGATAGGAATAGGCGGCCAAGGTGCGCTCGATCCGGGCCGTGCGCATCTTTGCCATGTCCTGGGCCAGTTCCTCCGCCTCGCGGCTGTTCTTGACGATGAACGGCGCGAAGGTGAACATAACCTTGCAATGCGCGGGGTCGCGGCCATAGCCGACTGCGTGCCGATGCACCTCGTCCCGATACTGCTTCATCTGCTCGACATCGTCGGCATGGCCGGCCAGCACCACCTCCGCATGGCGGCCGCTGAAGCGGCGGCCGCGCGGCGACGCGCCGGGCGCGACGAACACCGGTTTGCCCTGCGGCGAGGGCGGCACGTTCAGCGGCCCGCGCGATTTGTAGAAACGGCCCTCGAAGTTGATCGGATGTACCTTGCTCGGGTCAATGAAGACCTTTTCGGCCTCGTTCATCACCAAGGCGCCGGGTTCCCACGATTCCCAGAGCTTCGTCACGACGTCGATATACTCGTCCGCCATGTCGTAGCGCACGTCGTGCTCGGGCTGGCCGGGCAGGCCGTAGTTCTGCCCGGCGCGGTCGTTCGACGCAGTCACGATATTCCAGGCGATGCGGCCGTCGGTGAAATGGTCCAGCGTCGAGAGCAGCCGCGCCAGCAGGAACGGCGGATAGAACGTCGAGGTCAGCGTCGGCGCGATGCCGATATGCTTGGTGACGGCGGCGAGGTAGCCGACCAGCGGCACCGGGTCGAACTTCGGCGTCATCACCGCGCTTTTCAGGTAGAAATCCATCGACCCGCCATACGTGTCGGGGACGGTCGAGGAATCCTCCAGAATGAACAGGTCGAAGCAGGCGCGCTCCATCGCGCGGATCATGTCCTGAAACAGCGCCGGCTTGGTCCAATCGTAGCCGCCGGGATATCCCGGTTCGTTCCACCCCTGGATCGTGACCCCAGGGCCCATGAACCACCCTAGATGAAATGGCCGCATTGTCGCTCTCCGCTTTGACACTTCGGACAGGCACGATAGGGCGTTCGTCCCAGGTCGGCGCATTGGGCCTTCCCGCCAGGCGATCAAATTCGCCGCAAGACGGGGCGCCGTTGCAATCCGTGCCACTTTCTCCCTGAATGTGCCAGCCGACCCGGAGAACAATGTGTCCGACTCCCAATCAATTCGCCCCTTCCTGCGCCAGCTCGAAGCGGCGGGAGCGCTGTTGCGGATTGATCGGTCCGTGACGGCGCGGGACGACATCTCAGCATTCCTGTCGCTCGCCGATGCCGGGCCCGCGTTGTTGTTTGAAAAGGTGGCCGGGTCGGGGCTGCGGGTCGCCGGCAATTTGCTCAGCGGACGGGAACGGATCGCGAGCGCGCTGGGCATCCCGGTCGGCCAGATCCTGCAGCAGATCCACGCCGCGATCAGCAACCCCGTACCGCCGGTGCGGGTTGCCAGCGGCGCGGTGCAGCAGGTGGTCCGCCTGGAGGCACCGCTGGCAGGGCTGCCGGTGCCGCATTTCTTTCCGCGGGAAGGGCGGCCGTACATCACCGCCGGCGTTATCCTGGCGCGCGATCCCGAAACCGGCAATGGCAACGCCTCCTTCGCGCGGCTCGGCATCCTGACCGACAGCACTGCGCTGATCGGCATCGCGCCGAACCATCATCTGGCGCAGTTGGCGCGGCGGGCGGCGGCGCTGGGGCGCAAACTGGAGATCGCCGCCGTCATCGGCGCGCATCCTGCGATCCAGCTTGCTGCCTGCCTCTATCTTGGCCTTGGCGACGACGAACTGCACTGCGCCGGCCACCTGCTGGGCCAGCCTGTCTCCGTGGTGCCAGCACGGACGGTGAACCTGCTGGTGCCCGCGGATGCCGAACTGGTGCTGGAGGGAACGATCGACTGCGAGGCGCCGGTCGACGAGGGCATGGTCTCGGAATATCACGGCATGTACGAGCAGTACGGTCCGGGCTGGCTCGCCAGTTTCTCCGCCGTCACCCACCGGGAGGACGCGATCTTCCAGGTGATCGAGCCAGGGTATCACCGCGAGCATATGTATCTCGGCGCGCTACCGATCGCGGCCGGTCTGATCAATGCCGTTGCGGCCGTGGTGCCGAACGTGCGCGATGTCGCGGTGACCGAAGCCGGCGCCGGCCGCACCGATGTCGTCGTGCAGATCGACACGCCGCGGCCCGGACAGGCGCGGCGCGCCATGTTCGCGGTGTGGGCGGCCGTCAGCCTGGTCAAGCGGGTCACCGTCGTCGATGCGGACATCGACCCGTGGGACACCCACGCAGTGGAGTGGGCGCGCACCAACCGCATGCGCTATGAGCGCGACCTGCTGCTGGTGGAGCGCGTCGGCATCGACCGCTCCGAACCGATGGAACAAGGCGGCCTGGTGACCAAGATCGGCTTCGACGCGACAAACAAGCCCACCGACCGCGCGGAAGGCACCGAGCGCGCGTTGCCCCCGCCCGAGGCTTTGGCCGCTGCCCGGCGCTGGTTCATCGACAGCTTGCCCGCCGAGCGGCTCGCGTGGCTGAAGCCATGACCAGGCGCCTGATTGTCGCGATCACCGGTGCGTCCGGCGTCGTCTACGGCATCGCCGCACTGCGCCTGCTGCGGCGCCTGGGCACGCACGAGACGCATCTGGTGCTATCCCCTTCTGCCATCCGCACCCTGCGCGAAGAGACCGATGTCGCCCGCGAGGACGTGCAGGCGCTGGCCGACGTGGTGCATGGTTTTCACGATATCGGCGCATCCATCGCCAGTGGATCGTTTCGTGTCGATGGGATGCTGGTGGCGCCCTGTTCGGCGCATACGTTGGGGGCAATCGCGGCGTCGCTCGGCGATAACCTGATCCTGCGCGCCGCCGATGTCTGCCTAAAGGAACGCCGTCGGGTCGTGCTGCTGGTGCGCGAAACGCCGCTGCATCTCGGACATATAGAAGCGATGGCCGCGGTCACGCGGTTCGGCGCCATCGTGATGCCGCCCGTGCCGGCCTTCTACGTCAAGCCGGCCAGCATCGAGGAGATGGTGACGCAGACCGCGGCCCGCGCGCTCGACGTGCTCGGGATCGACGTGCCGGACCTGCATCGCTGGCCGCAATGAGAACGCCGATTCCGTGCGCAGTCAGGCCGGCTTGCCGATGTTCCAGAACGCGCTGACCGGCGCATCGAAGACCCCGGTCAGCGCCTTGTTGTAAGCGACGTAGGAGGTGGTCGAGCCGAGCGGGATGTAAGGCAGGCTCTTGAACGCCTCGATCTGGATCTGCTTGGCGATCTTCGCCTGTTCCGCGGGATCGACCGCGACGAACCACTGGTTGCGCAAATCCTCCAGCGTTGCGTCTGTCGGCCAGCCGAACCAACCGCCGGCACCCGCGCCACGCAGCATCTGGTTGACCGCCGGATTGAGAATGTCGGTGCCGGTCCAACTGGTGATGAAGATGCTCCAGCCGCCTTTGTCGACCGGTTCGCGGTTGGTGCGGCGTTGCGCCATGGTGGCAAAATCGGTCGCGACGAGGTCCGTGGTCATGCCGATCTTGCGCAACAGGTCGTCCGCGACCTGGGCCATCGCGAACAGCACCGGCGATTCCGTCACGCCGAGGATGACGACCTTCTCCCCCGCGTAATTCGCCGTCTTCAACGCTGCCGCTGCGCGCTCGATGCTGCGGGTCTTCAGAACCTCGGCGCCGGTGTCGGAGCCGTAGGCGGTGCCGCAGGCGAAATAGCTCTCGCACGGGCGGATCATGTCGGGGCGGGCGACGGCGGCTTGCAGGAATTCGCGCTGGTCGATGGCCATCGCCACCGCCTGGCAGATCGCCGGATCGTTGAAGGGGCGCTGCAAATGGTTGAACTGCAGCATGTGATAGCTGCCGGAGATGTTGCGCACGCGCGCCACCAAGTCCGGCCGCGCCTGAATCGCCGGAACCAAGTCGGAGGCGGGTGCATCCCAGTAGTCCTGCTCGCCGCTCTGCAGTGCTGCGAAGGCGGTCGCCGCATCGCCCAGGATCGTCCATTCAACCCGGTCGACCGCCGGGATGCGGCCGCCGGCGATGCCGCTGACCGGCTCGGTGCGTGGCACGTAGTCCTCGAACTTTGCCCATGCCACCTGCGCGCCGGGAACCCACTCGTCGTGCAGGAAACGGTAAGGGCCGCTGCCGATCCATTCCGTCACCTGCTTCATCGGATCGGTTTTTGCCATCCGCTCGGGCATGATGAAGCATTGCGAGGAACTGGATTTGCCGATCGCGTCCGGCAGCAGCGGAAACGGCTGCTTCAGCCGGATGCGGAAGCGGCGGTCGTCGATCACTTCCATCACGTCGGTGACATGCCGCAGCCCCTGGCCAAATCCGTCACGCGCCGACCAGCGTGCGATCGAGGCGATGCAGTCCTGCGAGCGCACCGGCACGCCATCGTGGAATTTCAAACCTTCGCGCAGGCCGATGACGACGCTGCGGCCGTTGTCCTCCACGCTCCAGCCCTCCGCCATCTGCGGGCGCGGAACGAAGTTCGCATCCACCGCGATCAACTGGTCGAAGGTGAGGAACGCGTAGTCCTTGGTCGGCGGCGCCGTGGTCCAGATCGGATCGAGGCTACGCAAATCCGATGCGTGGATGATGCGGAGGGTGCTTCTTTTGTCGGCCGCCTCCGCACGCCGCGCGGAGCGGGCCAGGGTCGCGGCGGCGGCAGTCGCGCCCAGCAAGCCACGTCGCGTCATCATGTCCGGCGTTCCTTTATCGTCACCGCGATCTTGAACCGCGGGCCGGCTCAGCTCAACGCCCGTGCCCGGGAGCCGCAAACTGGCCGCGCAGCGGCGAGCTGCGTCCCGAGGGCAGCCACACGCAACGAATCAGGCTTGTCGCAGCGTGGAGACAGATCGTTGCGCCCTGGCGGATCTTCGGACCATCGGCCTTCGCCGACTGGCCGGGCGACGCGCCTTCGGCCTGCTAATCCCTTGGATCGTGTGTCACCGTCCGAACCTCGGCCACGATCTCGAACGACCGCAGCCGTGCCGCGTGGTCGAAAATCTGCGCGGTTACCATCAGTTCGTCCGCTCCGGTTTCATCGGCGAATCCCAGAAGACCCCGCCGCACCGTCTCGGGCGCGCCGACGATTGAACAGGCGAGTGCGCTATCCAGCATCGCACGGGCACGCCAATCGAGCTGTGCGTCCAGGCCGTCCACGGGCGGCGGCAACTTGCCGGGTCGGCCGCTGCGCAGGTTCAGGAAGGCCTGCTGCAAGGACGAGAACAAGCGGCGCGCCTCTGCATCCGTATCCGCGGCGAAGACGTTGACGCCGAGCATGACATAGGGCGCGTCAAGCTGCGCGGAGGGCTGGAACTGCTCCCGGTAGAGCGTCATCGCATCCCGCATCTGCGACGGCGCGAAGTGCGAGGCAAATGCGTAGGGCAATCCCAACGCCGCGGCGAGCTGGGCACCGTAGGTACTCGACCCCAGGATCCAGATCGGCACCTCCAGGCCAGCTCCGGGCACCGCCTGCAACGCCTGGCCGGGTTCGGCCGGATGGAAGTAGCTTATGAGTTCCATCACATCCCGCGGGAAGTCGTCGACATCCGCGGCCAGGCTGCGCCGGATCGCCCGCGCGGCGATCTGGTCGCTGCCCGGGGCGCGGCCGAGGCCGAGGTCGACGCGTCCCGGATGCAGCGCGGCCAGGGTGCCGAACTGCTCGGCGATCAGCAGCGGCGCATGGTTCGGCAGCATGATGCCGCCGGCGCCCACGCGAATACTGCGCGTGCCCGCGGCGACATGCGCCAGCGCGACGGCCGTCGCGGCGCTGGCGATGCCCGGCATGTTGTGGTGCTCGGCCATCCAATAGCGCCGGTACCCCAGCGCTTCGGCGTGGCGGGCGAGGTCCAGCGAGTTGCGCAGCGCCTGGCCAACGTCGCTGCCTTCGGGAACCGGGGAGAGGTCGAGGACGGAGAGCGGGATCATCCCGGCTATATGGGACCGCGCGCGCGTGACAAAACCCGTAGCTGCAACAACACCGTCTCTGGCTTGCACCCCGCTGCGGCCGACGGGCCAACTGGCCGCCGCGGTGGCAGGCAGCCCCGACTTTTGCGAATACCGGCTCCAGCGCCGGCACGACCTCATCCCAGCGCTTGAGATCGCGCTCGAACGTCGTCTCGGCGCCGACGGACTTGCCCAACGCATGGAACTTGCCCACCGGCAGCTTCTCCACGAAGCCCGGACCCATCCTTGGCGTGATGACGAACAGCCCGTCCGGCCTGCGATGATCCGAGGCGAGCTTGGCCAGGAACTCGTTGTAGGAGACACCGGCAGAAGCGGTCAGGCCGGTTTCCTTACGGATTGCCGTCCGGATCGCTTCGGCGGTGGCGGTCGCCGAACCGCGGTCCAGCTGCGGCATGGAAACGTCAAGGTAGGCTTCGTCCAGCGAGAGCGGCTGGATCAAAGGCGTGTAGCGCGCGAAGACGCTGTGGATCTGCTGCGACACCGCCTTGTAGACGTCGAAACGCGGGGGAACGAATACCCGCCCCGGGCACTTTCGCCGGGCTGTGACCGACAGCATGGCCGAGTGCACGCCAAATCTCCGCGCCTCGTAACTCGCGGCCGCCGCCACGCCGCGCTCTCGCGATCCGCCGACGGCCACGGGTTTACCGCGCAGGTCGGGGCCGCCGCGCTGCTCCACGGACGCGTAGAACGCGTCCGTGTCGATGTGAATGATACGCCGGTGAACCGGCGGCGGCCCGGAGTGGGACATGCGGCCTTTGCCGCTACCACGGAATCCGCCGCATGTGCGGTCGATGGCCTCGGATCTCTCCCACAAATCGGCAAACGGAGGAGCGGGCCGTTGCTGTACCCCGAGGCGACGGCCCTGATGTTGCCTTCGTGACTCCCGAGTGGGCCGAACAGGTCGCGCGCGTGGGCAGGTCCCCCGCGGTTGCGTTGGCGACGTGCGGAAAAGGTCAAGGAGACCTTCCGCCTGCTCGCGCGTCTTTCCGCAGCACAGTCCAAATCGACGCTGGAAAATGCAATGCGCCGGCCGCTTTCGCTGCGATGGCTAGCGGCGCCCGCACAGCTGTTCCTGGAGGTCCGAAAATGGCACGAACCGCCGCAGATTTCATGGCCGAGACGCTCGTGCAGGCCGGTGTGAAGCGTGTCTACGGCATCGTCGGCGACTCGCTCAACGGCTTCACCGATGCGTTGCGCCGGCTGAAGCGCATCGAGTGGGTGCACATGCGGCACGAGGAAGGTGCGGCATTCGCCGCCGGCGCCGAGGCGCATGTGACCGGCCAGCTCGCCGTCTGCGCCGGCAGTTGCGGCCCAGGGAACCTGCACCTCATCAACGGCCTGTTCGACTGCCAGCGCAGCGGCGTGCCGGTGCTCGCGATCGCGGCGCATATCCCGAGCAGCGAGATCGGCATCGACTTCTTCCAGGCCACACATCCCGAGAGCCTGTTCAAGGACTGCAGCCATTACGTCGAACTGGTCTCCAACCCCGCCCAGTTGCCGCAGATCCTCGCTCGGGCGATCCGTGTCGCCGTTGCGAAGCGCGGCGTGGCCGTGGTGGTCATTCCCGGCGACGTCGCGCTGAAGCCGCTCTCGGCGAAAGTGCCGCCATGGCTGGTCCCGGGCAAGCCGGTGCTGCGGCCAAGCGACGGCGACTTGCGCAATCTTTCCGCGATGCTCAACGACGGCTCGCGCATCACCATGTTTTGCGGGGCTGGCTGCGCCGGTGCGCATGCCGAGGTCGTCGAACTGGCGAAGCGGCTCAAGGCGCCGATCGTGCACGCGTTCCGCGGCAAGGAGCATATCGAATACGATAACCCATACGATGTCGGCATGACCGGCCTTGTCGGCTTTGCCTCCGGCTACGCGGCGATGAAGACCTGCGACACGCTGCTGCTGCTCGGTACGGATTTTCCGTATCGGTCGTTCTACCCCGAGACGGCGCGCATCGCGCAGGTCGATATCCGGCCGGAGGCGCTCGGCAACCGCTGCCCGATTGAGCTCGGCCTGCTCGGCGGCGTCAAGGAGACGCTGGCAGCGCTGTTGCCGACGATCGTCGAAAAGACCGACACCAGCCATCTGGACGATGCGCTGGCCGACTACAAAACGGCACGCCAAAACCTCGATGCGCTGACGGAAAGCGGCCCGAACAGCAAGCTGATCCACCCACAATACGTGACCCGGCTGGTCAGCGAGTTGGCCGCGGACGACGCGATCTTCACCTGCGGCGTCGGCACGCCGATTATCTGGACGGCGCGCTACCTCAAGGTGAACGGCAAGCGCCGCATCGTCGGTTCGTTCAATCACGGCTCGATAGCAAACGCGATGCTGCAGGCCATCGGCGCGCAATCGGCATTTCCCGACCGGCAGGTCGTCTCGCTCTCCGGCGACGGCGGCTTCACGATGATGATGGGCGACTTCATCACGCTCACCCAGATGGGGCTGAAGGTGATCGTGCTCAACAATGGCACGCTCGGCTTCGTCGAGGTGGAGATGAAGGCAAACGGCTTCGTCGACGTCGACTGTGATCTCAAGAATCCGAATTTCGCCGCGATGGCTGAAGCGATGGGCGTCAAGGGTATTCGCGTCGAACGGCCGACGGATCTCAGGGGCGCGCTCGCTGAAGCGTTCAGCCACGATGGCCCTGTGCTGGTGGATGTGGTCAGCGCACGGCAGGAACTGGCGATGCCACCGAAGACGACCGCCGACGAGGCTTACCACTTCGGCATGTTCATGATGAAGGCAGTGTTGGATGGGCGCGCAAGCGAGCTGATCGATCTCGCAAAGACCAATCTCACGCGCTGAGCGAGAGTAGAAGGCGAACCGGCCCAAGGAGGTCCGTCGGCTGGGCTTCCCAAATCTCGCGGCTTGGGCGCAACCCACTCTAACCGCTGACGGCTACGTCGCGCCGCCGAACCCTGCTGTACCGTCGCGCACGATCTCGCCCACCAGATCGATCTCCCAGGTTAGATAGGCCTGCATCGCCGCTTCGACCCCCGAATTCCGGTCGTACGGCCGCAGATACACGTCCACGCACGCATCGTCCGCCGGCACCAGCCGGTCCCGCTCCAGCTCAAACCCCGCCTGACGCCACGCCGCCGTGCCGCCCGCCAACGCCGCCACCCGCGCCTTGGTCATCGCCTGTACCTCCGCCACCGCCAAGCCCGCCAGCGTCCCGTCCGACGAGGTCAGCACGACCATCGGGGCGGCCCCGATGCGAGCCCGCAGCAGATGCAGCCGCGTGCGAATGCCCCACAACGCCCCCGGAATATGGCCCTCGCGGAACGTCAGGCTGCGGTCGAGGTCGATCACCAACGCGTCGGACGCCGCCAATTCGGTCGCGGTGATGCGGCTCGGCAGCGCGTTCTCGGCCACGTATACGTGCTTGTGGCCCATCTGCCGTAGCCAGCCCGCGGCCATGCGGGCACGCACGCCGTCATCGTCGACCACGGCGATGCGGGCATTGCGGACGGCGATCCAATGGTCGGTCGCCTGCACCAGCTGGCCGCCCGGCGCGTTGACGCTGCCAGAGCGATGAAGTTCGGCGAATTCCAGCGGGTCGCGCACGTCGAGCACATACAGCGTGCGCAACGGATCGGCCTGCAATGCATCCAGACCACGCGCGTCGATCACCTGCACGCCGCAGCGCGCGGCGAACGCCTCCGCGCGCGTGGCTGCCAGCGCGGCGGTAACAGGCGTACCAAGGGCGGCGCGTTCATCGCGGCCGCGCGCACAGGTCAGCCCCGCCAGTTCCCAGCCCATGGTGCCGTTGCGCAGGGCCACCACCTGGTTGGGAATCCCGGCTTGGCGCAGGCTCTCGGCGCCCATGATCGAGCGGGTGCGGCCGGCGCAGTTCACCACCACAAGCGTCTCCGGGTCCGGCGCCAGATCGCCGACCCGATAAACCAGTTCGCCCCCCGGCACGGAAACGCCGCCGGGGATCGACATGCGCTGGAATTCCTCGAACGTCCGGCTGTCCAGCACCACCATGTCGCGGTTGGCATCGAGCCAGGACTGCAACTCCAGCGCATCCACGCTCTCGGTGCCGTAGTGATGCTCTACCCATTCGCCGAACGCTTTGGATGGCACGTTCACGCCGGAAAACAGCACGAAGCCCGCCGCCTCCCAGGCCGGCGTGCCGCCATCGAGCACCGACAGGTCAGTGCAACCGATGCTCGCGAGATAGGTGGCCAGGCGTTCGGCGACGCCGCGCCCGTCATCGACGCACACGACGCGCGTGCCGCGGCACGGCAGCAGGCCCGGCGCGCGCAACTCGGCCCGCGACAACGGGCACGGCACCGCCCAGAACAAATGCGAGGCGCCGAACTCGCCCTCCTCCCGCGCATCGAGAATGGCGAGTTCGTCGCCGTCGGCGATCCAGCCCCGCAGCGTTGCGGCGTCGATCCTGCGCATCAGCCGACCGGAACGGCTGTCGGACGCATGAAGTTCTTGTTGTAAGGGACGCCTTCGCCAGTAGTGGGATCGTAGCCCTTGCGATCGTCGAGCACCTCCAGCGCCAGCCCGTACATGTGCAGGTGCCGCGTGGGCACCGAACCCGGCGTGGAGATGGCGTGGATGTCGTCGGGCATCAGCGCGATGCCGGTGCCGGGCTCGACCATGACCTCGCGCGCCACCACCAGCCCACCGGGCACCCGTCCATAGACCTTGTTGTGTTCCTGCCCCTCCACCGAGACGATCACTGCCCACGTGGTGTGGTCATGCGGCCGGGTTTCGTTGCCTGGGTTGAGCGAGGTCAGATACAGCGCGAAGCGATGGTCGTTGTCCGCCTGCAGCAGATAGCGCTGCGAGGCTTTCTCGCCCTCGGCGGGCGGTGGAAACTCGGCCGATGGAAACAGATGCTCGTGCCGCGCCAGCGACAACATCTCCGCCTTGATCGCATCGAGCGATTCGCGGGTCACGCCCTGGCTTTGCTCGATGGCGCGGATGCGTTCGATGGTCGCGGCAACCTGCACCGTGCGGACGGCTTTGATGTCGGTCGCGTTCATGATCGGGGTCCCCAGGGTCGAGCGAAAGCTACCGCAACCGGAGCGGCTGTGTCTGCCGAATCCGGGATCGACCGGCAATAGCTCGCCGGCGATGCCGCTGGCCATGTCGCTTGCCAGGAACAGCGCCGCCTTCGCGATTTCCTGCGCGGTGGCCAAGCGCCCGAGCGCCGTGTCGGCGGCCAGGGCGGCCAGCGCCTCCGTCTCGGGCACGCCATCGGCGGAGCGGGCGTATATGCGGGCCAGCAGTGCTGCGGTCGCGATCGGCCTGGGTGCGAGGCCGTTCACCCGGATGCCGAAGCGCCCGAGATCGCGCGACGCCGCGCGCACGATGCCCGGCGTGGCGTGTTTGACCGCCATGCAGAGCATCTGCCGCGGGTGCGAGTTGAAGGCGTTGATGGAGGCCATCACGACCACGACGGCGCCCTGGACCGGGTGGCGCCGGCGGACGCGGTGCTGGCGAGTGCGTCCTCGGCGATCACCGCCTCCCGCTTCGCGGCCGAGCTTCCCGGCCGTGGGCGCATGCTGGTCGCGCATCCCGGCAACCCGCCGTTCCTGATCCCGGTGATCGAACGCGTGCCGGCGCCGTTCACCGCGCCCGACGCCGTCGATCGCGGCGGCGCTGCTGGCGGACGCCGGCATGGCGCCGGTGCAGCTGCGACGCGAGGTGGAAGGGTTCCTGTTCAACCGGCTCTAGGGTGCGGTGCTGCGCGAGGCCTACTGCCTCGTGCGCGACGACGTGGCCTCGGTCGCCGACATCGACCAGGTGATGTGCGACGGCCTCGGCATGCGCTGGTCGGTGATCGACCCAGCGCGGCCAGCACGATCCGTGGACGCTGGAGCTGGTGGCCGAGGTCACGGCACAGCGCCGGGCGGCGCTGCCACTGGCGGCGTGGCCCAATCTGGTGGCCTGGCGGGACCGCCGGCTGATGGCGCTGGTCCGGCATCGCGCCGGCAACACCTGAGCGGCGGCGCCGTGAGCGAGCATGTCGTCATCTTCGAGGGCGAGCGCATGGTGGCGCGCGCCGGCGAGAGCTCGGCCGCGGCCCTGATCGCCCACGGCATCAGTGCCTTCCGCACCACGCAGAGCGGCGCCGAGCGCGGCATGTTCCGCGGCATGGGGGTCTTGCCCCCATAGGCGCTAAAATAGGTCACGAACGGGGTATCTGATGTGAGGTTGTCGTTTTCGCGGAGCGTTGGCGAGGTGACGATGAACCATGGCGGGTGCGGCGACGATG
>Ga0302314_10013146_pt1 | contig 14249 bp, 10 predicted proteins | sample III_Palsa_N2_3_FD_200533 | JGI IMG/M metagenome (GOLD analysis project Ga0302314, IMG submission 200533) | Peat permafrost microbial communities from Stordalen Mire near Abisko, Sweden - III_Palsa_N2_3 | ecosystem: Environmental > Terrestrial > Soil > Palsa > Peat permafrost | place: Sweden... | reverse complement strand
CTGCAAGGCTTTCAGGTGGTCGATGCCGAAATCCGCGTCCTCTACCGCACCGGTCTGACCGACGCGGCGGCCTGGCAGTCCGTGTATGGGTCGAGCGATCAGATCGCCGTGGTCAAGCAGCAGGCTAGCCAAATCGCCACGCGCTACTTCTCCTCCCACACCCTCGACGAGGTGATGGGCGGGCAGCGCGAAAGCCTGGAAGAATCCCTGCGCGCCCAGCTGGCCCAGGCCGTGGCCGCTGATCATGCGGGCATCGATATCGTCGCGGTGCTGGTCGAGGCGGTGCATCCCCCGGCCGGCGCGGCGGCGGCCTATCACGCGGTCCAGGCCGCCGAGATCAACGCCGACGCCAGCGTGGCCAACGCCACCGGCCATGCCCTGCGCACCGCCGGCGAGGCCCAGGCCGAAGCGCAGCAGCTGACCGACTCCGCTCAGGCCGGCGCCATCGAAAAGGTCCAGGCCGCGACCGGCGACGCCTATCAGTTCGACGCCGACCGCAAGGCCTATCACGCCAGTCCGCCAGCCTTCCTGCTCGAGCGCCGCGACGCCGACCTGACCCAGGCGCTCAAAGGCCAGCGCCTGATCGTGGTCGATAGCCGCCTGACCAGCGCCCAGATGCCGCTGATCGACATGCGCGCGCCAATGACGCCGGCCGGCGCCAGCGGCGTCTCTGCGCCGGCGACGCATGAATTGTCCGAAGGCTTCGCCCCCGATCAACTGCCGTCGACCTCCACAGAGGGGCCGGCTCCGCCGTCGACTAATGAAGAAGCGGCCGAACGGTCGCCGACCACCCGCCCGCCGGGCGCCCAATAGAGTGATGCCCTAAGTGTCTGCGCACGACTTCGATACAGACCTGACCGACGATGACGAGGCGCCTGACAGCCCCTACGGCATGACGATCCGTATCGTCGTCGCCGCGGTGATCGTGATCTTCGCCATCATCGCCGAATGCATGGTCATGGTGCCCGCCGACGAGGCGGTGGTGATCACCCGCCTGGGCGATCCGGTGCGGGTGTTGACCCATCCGGGCCTGGCCTGGAAGCTGCCGGCGCCGATCGAGACCACCGTGCCGATCGATCTTCGGCTGCACACCACCTCCACCGGCCTGCAGGACGTCGGCACCCGTGACGGCCTGCGCGTACTGGTGCAGGCCTACACCGCCTGGCGCGTGCCCAGCGATCCGCAGCATATCCGACAATTCCTGCGCGCCATGCGCAACCAGCCCGACGAGGCGGCGCGTCAGTTGCGCAGCTTCGTCAGTGCGGCGATGCACATTACCGCCAGCAACTTCAACCTCGCCGACTTGGTCAACAGCGAGCAGGGTCACGTGCATATCGACAGCTTCGAACAGCAGCTGCGCGGCCAGGTCTCGGGCCAGATGCTGCAGGGCTATGGCATCGAGGTGCGGCAGGTCGGCGTGGAGCGGCTGACGCTTCCCGCCGCCACACTCGCCGCCACGGTCTCGCGGATGAGCGCTGAGCGGGAGACCGTCGCCGCCGCCCGCACCGCCGACGGCCTGCGCCGCGCCGGCCAGATCCAGGCCGACGCTGACCGCGACGGGCGCGAGGTCGTGGCCAAGGCGCAGGAGCAGGCCGCGCAGACCCAGGCAGACGCGGCGGTCACGGCCGCCAACGTCTATGCCAAGGCCTATAAGGCCGACCCCGGCCTCTACACGACGCTCCGATCGCTGGACGCCGCCGGCAAGATCGTCGGCCCCAACACGAGCGTGATCCTGCGCACCGACGCTGCCCCCTTCAAGGTGCTGAGCCAGAGCCCGCAGGGCGGGGGCAAGAAGTGACGGACGTCAGCCTCGACAGCCCACACCCGGAGGGTCCGCCGCCGGCCCCTGCGCCAGGGCCGATCCTGCAGTCCGCGGCGATCGGCTTTCGCGTCGTCTATATCGTCACCCTGCTGCTGGGCCTGCTGTGGCTGGGTAGCAATTTTCGAGTGATTTCGTCCGACAGCCAGGTTGTGGTGATGCAGTTCGGGCGCATCGTCCGCACCCAACACGCCGGCCTGTTGCTCGCCTGGCCGCGCCCCATTGAGGAAGTGCGAATGCTGCCCGGTCCCGACCGCCAGCTCAGCCGCGCCGTGCCAGCCCTGCCTCCCGTGGGTGGAATCGCGCCGGCCGCCGCCGACGCTGGTGGCGACACCGTGCCGGCAAGCGCCGCGCCCTATCTGACGGGCGACGGCAATGTGGTGCTGCTGGATGCGACGCTGATCTATCGGATCACCGACCCGGCGGCCTATGTGCTCTCGCAGGATCGCGTGGGCCCGGCGCTGGACCGGATGTTCCGTGCGTCAGCCGTTCGGACCGCCGCCGGATGGGGCTTGAATGACTTCCTGGTCGCCCAACCCGCCGCCGGCCAGGAGACCAGCGAGAGCATCAACGCTCTGCGCGGCGAGGTCCGCGACGGTCTGCTGAACGGCATGAACGCCCGGCTGAAGGCGCTGGCGGATCAAGGCGACGGTCTGGGGATCGAAGTCGACCGCATAGACATGACCGCCTGGCTGCCGCCGGAGGCCAAGCTGGCTTTCGACTCCGTGCTCACCGCAACCCAGAAGGCCGATCAGGATGTGGCCGCCGCCAACACCGCCGCCGAGCTGCGCCGCCAAGGCTCCCAGCGCGAGGCCGACCGGCTGACCAGCGCCGCCCAGGCGGTGGCCTTGGAGCGGACCACCAACGCCAATGTCGACACCAGCAGCATCGCCGCCATCGAACGCACCTCGGGCGCCCGCGCTGGCCTTGAGCAGCAGGCCTATCGCGCGGGCATCGGTCCGGTGATGGCCAAGGCTGGAACCGTGATTGTGGTTGACCCGCACAGCGGCGCCCGGTTCATCATGGCCGGACAGAATAAGGCCTCGCCAGGGGCGCAACGATGAACTCCTCACCCATATGTCCTGACAGAGGGGCCAGAGCATGAGCACCGCCGTCGACATCACCCGCCAGCCGATGCATCTCGGTGCACCGCTGGAATATGCGCCCGAGCCGCCGCGCGAGCGTCCGTCCCTGATCGACAGCGCGGAACGGATGCTGCTCGCGATGCGGCTCAGCCTATCCATCGCCTCCGGCTGCCTGCTGATCGTGGCGCTCGGCATCCGCTTCATCTTCCCGGCGCAGAAGGGACTGTCCGACCTCGTCGCCGGTGTCGCGGCGGTTCTCGTCGCCGGCCCCGTGCTCGCCGCCGCCTGGGAGAGCCTGCGCCATCCCAGCCTGGACGGCGTCACCGAACGCCTGGTGGCCCTGGCCCTGATCGCGTGCTGGGCCACCGGCGACATGCTGACGGCGGCGCTGCTGCCCATCGTCATGACCGTCGGCCACATCTTGGAAGAGCGCAGCATGCTCGGCTCACAGGAGGCGGTGAACGCCCTGGGCCGGCTGACCCAGGCCGACGCGCGGCGCCTCGTGCCCGGCGGCTATGAGATGGTCTCCACCACACTGTTGCGCGAGGGCGATGTGATCGAGCTGCGCGCGGGCGAACGCCTCCCCGCCGACGGCGTGGTGCTGAAAGGCCTCTCCAGCCTGGACATGGCCTCGCTGACCGGAGAGTCCGTGCCGGTGGATGTGCACGAGGGCGACATGGCCCTGGCCGGCTCGATGAACATCGACGGCCACCTGGAAATCCAGCTGACCCGCGTCGGCGAGGACACCACCCTTGGCCGCATCATCGCCCTGATGCGCGACGCCGAGGACGCCAAGCCGCCGGTGACCCGCCTGCTCGACCGCTACGCCGGCCAGTACATGATCCTGGTCCTGCTTGTGGCCGCCGGCACATGGTTCGTGACCAACAATGTGCCGGCCATGTTGGCGGTGCTGGTCGCCGCCTGCCCCTGCGCTCTGGTCCTGGCGACGCCGGCGACGTCGATAGCCGCGATTGTCGTCGCTGCTCGTCATGGCATCCTGATCAAGGGCTCCGCCTTCCTGGAGCACCTCGCCGACGTCACCGCCGTAGTGTTCGACAAAACCGGCACAATCACCACCGGCGAACTGCAGCTGACGGACGTCAAAGCGATGAAGGGATTTGACGCGGCAAAGCTTCGCCATATCGCCGCCAGTCTGGGCGCGATCAGCAACCACCCCTTGAGCCGCGCCGCCGCCCGCTCCACCACCGTCGCCGAGCGCTTCGAGATCGAGGACGGACGCGAGGTTGGCGGCTTTGGCGTGATCGGGACCTACGAGGGCCAGCAGGCCGCCCTTGGCCGCGCCGACCTGTTCGAGCGCCACGGCGTCAAGGCGCCGGAGCCGCCCGCCCACGACGGCCCGATCGCCGGCGTCAGCCTGGGCTCAAAGTTCGTCGGTTGGCTATTGTTCACCGACCAGCTTCGTCCCGGCGCCGCGGACGCGATCCGCGAACTGAAGGATCTCGGCATCGAGCGTGTCCTGATGCTCACCGGCGACCGCGCCGCTGTCGCCAATATCGTCGGCGCCGAGGTCGGCATCGACGACATCAGCGCGGGACTGCTGCCGCAGGACAAGCTGGAGCGGGTGCGTCAGGAGATTCGTCTGGGTTATCGGCCAATGGTGGTCGGCGATGGCATCAATGACAGCCTGGCCCTGCGCGCTGGCGCGGTGGGCGTGGCCATGGGCGCTCAGGGCGCGGACGTGGCTATGGCTTCGGCCGATCTTGCCTTGATGACCAACGACCTGCGCCGTCTGGGCACCTGTATCCGCCTGAGCCGCCGGTGCCGGCGGACCATCTATGTGAACGTGGCCATCGGCCTGGGCTTCACCTTCGGTCTGACCGCCCTGGCCAGCGCCGGCGCCTTGGGCTTGCAGGCGCCGATCATCGCCGCGGTGCTGCACAACGTCTCGACCTTCCTCGGGCTCGGCAATGCTGGCCGCGTGTTGTTGTTCGACGAAACCCAGGGCGTGACGGCGAAGGCCTAGCACACCCAATGGCCGCGCCATCGATCGCCCGCACCGGCCCACTAGTGGCCCTCGCCTCAGCCATCCTGTTCGGCGCAAGCACCCCGTTCGCCAAGTTACTGCTCGGCGATGGGGTCAACGCCGGCCTGCTGGCGGGCCTGCTCTATCTAGGATCGGGCGTGGGTCTCGCCGCCGTTCTTCTAGGCCGCAAGCTTACGGGCGCCGCCGTTACTGAGGCCCCGCTGCGCCGAGCAGACCTGCCCTGGTTGTCGCTGGTGGTGCTGTTTGGCGGCGTTTTGGGTCCTCTTTTGCTCATGGTCGGCCTGTCGACCACACAAGCCTCGTCCGCCTCGCTGTTGCTCAATATCGAAGGTCTGGCGACCATGGCGATCGCCTGGGTCGTGTTTCGTGAGAACGTCGACCGCCGCCTCATGATCGGCGCCTTCGCCATCCTGGCGGGCGCGGTGGCGCTGTCCTGGCGTGGCGGACCCACCGGAATTGGCTGGGGCGCTCTGGCCATTGTCGGGGCCTGTCTCGCCTGGGCCATAGACAACAACCTGACGCGCAAGCTGTCGTCCTCGGACCCCATGCAGATCACCGCCATCAAGGGCCTGGCGGCCGCGGCGGCGAACCTCCTTCTGGCCCTGAGCAGGGGCGCAAGCCTGCCAAACCCGTCGGCGCTCGGCGCCGCGGCGGCGTTGGGCTTCTTTGGCTATGGCGTCAGTCTGGTGCTGTTCGTGCTGGCCTTGCGCCAACTCGGCGCCGCGCGGGCCGGCGCCTACTTCTCCACCGCGCCCTTCATCGGCGCTAGCCTGGCGATTCTGCTGTTCAGGGACCCCCTCACCCTTCAACTTGCTTTGGCCGCCGGGCTCATGGGTATCGGCGTCTGGCTACATCTGTCGGAGAGCCACGACCACGATCATCTGCACGAGGCGCTCGACCACGAGCACCGCCATGTCCACGACGCCCACCATCAACACACGCACGCAGCCGACGATCCGACAGGCGAGGCACACAGTCATCCGCACGGACATAGGCCGCTAAGGCACGCCCATCCGCACTACCCGGATATGCACCATCGCCACCATCATCACGCCCATTAGGCGTCGTCTGTTCAGATGCTGGTATCGACAGGCGTCTCCAGCTCATCGTAGCCCATGTAGCGGTAGACGATGATCGACCCGATCCAGGCGACGATAAAAACGCCGATGATGATGAAGCCGAGGCTGTTGAAGTTGTTGTTCAACAGGCCGACCACGTTCCAGAATCCACCGGACAGGTTCAGCTGGTCTTTCAAAAGGCCAAGCGCCTCGATGCCGCCGATAACCACGGCGATCACCACCGCCAACAGCGTGATGATCAGGTTGTAGTAGAGCTTGCGGATCGGCTTCACGAACGCCCAGTCGTAGGCGCCAAGCATCAAAATGCCATCGGTGGTGTCGATCAGCGCCATGCCGGCGGCGAACAGGGCGGGAAACAACAGGATCGTCCAGATCGGCACGCCCTTGGCCGCCTGGGTCGCCGAGATGCCGAGCAGGGCGACTTCCGTGGCCGTGTCGAACCCGAGGCCAAACAGAAAGCCCAAGGGAAACATGTGCCAGCTGCGGTGGATCAGGCGAAACAGCGGCCGGAACAGCCGCGCCGCGAATCCCCGCTGATTGAGCAGAAGGTCGAGGTCCTCGTCGACATAGGCGCCGCCGTTGCGAACCGTCTTGAAGGTCCGCCAGACCGAGCGAAAAATCATCAGATTCATCGCTGCTATGGCGAACAGGAACAGGGCCGAGATAGAGGTGCTGATCACCCCGCCATAGCCCTTGAGTTTCTCAAAGCTGAACGCCTGGGCCGTGCCGGCGATGACAGCGGCGGCCAGCATCACCACCGCCGAGTGACCCAGGGCGAAATAAAAGCCGACGGTGACCGGCCGGCCGCCTTCCTGCATCAGCTTGCGTGTGACGTTGTCGATGGCGGCGATATGGTCGGCGTCCACGGCGTGGCGCAGCCCAAAGCCATAGGCCAGCAGCGCCGTGCCCAGTAACAGGGGATGGCTGGCGAAAACGATCGCCGCCCAGATCCAGACAGCGATGTTGACCGTGATCAAGAAGGCGTAGACGCCGAAAATCGATCGACGCAGCCCCGGCGGTTGGCGGTCGATTGCGCGTCGCAGAAGATCGAACATGAACCCTCGAAAAGCTGGGCCCGCGGCCACGGCGTGGCCATGCCCCGTCCAGCCCGCGCCGTCGATCAGATTACGGTTCCAGCTACGTTCATGAACGTGGGTTCAAGACGGCGCCGCACACCTGTGCAACGCTCGGAGGAACCGAGCTCCGCCGCCGGCATTGTTTTAGTTAAGCTCGTTCAAACGAGCCGGCATTCAAGGAGACTATTATCATGCGTCAATTCATCATGGCTGGTTGCGCGGTGCTCGCGCTCGGCCTGGCCGGGTCCGCCCAGGCGACGGAACGAGGCGCGGTTGGCGGTGCGGCGGCCGGCGCGGTCGGCGGCGCCGTGGTTGCGGGGCCTGTGGGCGCCGTGGTCGGCGGCGTCGGCGGCGCGATTGTGGGCAGCCATGTCAGCAACCATCACCGCTACTGGCGCCGTCACCACCACTATCACCACTAGATAGCTGGCCGGCGCGCGGCCGAGGCGCGTCGGCTTCGGCTAGTCGAGCGGCTTCAGATCGCCCAACATGGTGGGGACAAGTTCGCTGACCGTAGGGTGGATGTGCACGGCCCGCTGGATCACCGTGTAGGGCGCCTTGGCGTACATCACGTCCAGCAGGCAGTGCACAACCTCGTCAGCCTCGATTCCAAGCAGCGTGGCGCCAAGGATCAACTTGGTTTCAGCGTCGATCAAGACCTGCATGAAGCCATCGGCTTCGCCACGTTCGCGGGCGCGGCCGACACGGGCCATCGGCAGATACCCTTTCAGCACACGTAGACCCGACTTTCGCGCCTCGCTCTCGTTCATGCCAATGCGCGCCAGCGGCGGGTCGATATAGAGGGCATAGGCCTGGATGCGGTCGCTGACCCCTCGGCAGTCGCCATCCAGCAGATCGCCCGCGACGATCTCGTAGTCATTGTATGAGGTGTGGGTGAAGGCGCCGCGTCCGTTGACGTCGCCAATGGCCCAGATCCCCGCAACACTTGTCTGCAAGCTGTCGTCCACGTCGATATAGCCGCGCTTATCAAGCGTGATGCCCATAGCCTCGAGCTTCAGCGCCTCGACATTGGGTTTGCGGCCGACGGCGAGCAGCAGATGGCTGCCATCGATCGATATCGCCGCGCCATTGATCGTGGCCGTCAGGCGAATGTCGTCGGCTTTCCCGGCCACCGCAAAATCGCGGACGCCGAGGCGCACCTCGACCCCCTCCCCTTCCAGGATGGTTTGCACGGCCTCCGAGACGTCGGGGTCCTCCCGCCCGATCAGCCGGTCGCCATACTCCAGCACCGTCACCCGCGATCCAAACCGGCGATACATCTGGGCGAACTCCAGCCCGATGTAGCTGCCGCCGGCGATGATCAGATGTCCCGGCAGGACGTCCAGGCCCATCATCGAGGTGTTGGTGAGGTAGGGCACATCCGTGAGTCCGGGCCAGTCGGGGATCACTGGCCGCCCGCCGGTGTTGATGAAGATCTTCGGCGCGGTAAGCGCTTCGCCATTCACCGTCACCTCGTGATCTGCTGTGAAGCTGCCCTCGCCGCGGAACAACGTCAGATTCGGCGTCCATTCAAGCCAGCTCGTCAGGCTATCGATCGACTGCCCGACAACGGCGTCCTTGCGTGCCTTGACCGCCTTCATATCGACGCTGACGCCGCCGACCTGGACACCGAAATCGGCCGCCCGGCGCGCGAGGTAGGCCACACGTGCGCTCGCCACCAAGGTCTTGGTGGGGATGCAGCCGTCGTTGACGCAGGTCCCGCCCAGATGCTCGCGCTCAATCAGGGCGACCCTCTGTCCCGACTGCGCCAGCCGCACGGCCAGCGATGGGCCCGACTGTCCCGCGCCAATCACGATCGCATCAAACGGTCTGGACATCATCCCACCTCATCGACCACGCTGACCCTAGCCTGTGGCTCCATCTTTTAGAACGATGCTCGACGGCGACGACCAAATTTCCAATCGGCGAATTCAACTGGCGCCTGAATTCGGCCCCCCGCGCTTGGCTTGACCATGGCCAGCTCAATAGAAAAACGAGCCCGCCTGCTCGAGGCTCAAATCCAACCCGTCGCTGAGGCCGCCACCTTGTGCGCCCAGGCTGCGTTCCGCTCGAACCCGGGTGGCGGGGGCGGACGACGGACTCCGCGAAGTCGTTGATAGGGAGCGACCTGGCGTTGAGCGCGCCTGACAAACGAACTCGGCTTGCCCGAGCCAAAACCTTTCGCCACAAAGGCAAAATCATCTGACTTTCAGTAATCTAGCGCGACCGTGTGCAACGCCTGGTTTTCCTTCACCCACGTTTGCCGAATCCTGCGATTGTTAGCGGCGTTGCAGATTCACGCTACTCAACCCCGAGAGCACCAGCTAATCTGGCGTTTGATTGCGGCCCTGGCGCCCGAAGATGTGGGGAAGAAGTGTGGTGCGTTTCGCCCTGCTGAGTTTGTCGATCCTGGCTCTTGGCGGCTGCTCCAGCTTTCCAGACGACGGGCCCGCCACCCGAAATATCGTCAAGGACGCGCACGCCGCGAGCGACCGGCGCTACGACTTGGTGAAGCTCGACTATCACGTGGTCGCCGAAGTCGCCGCCCACCCGCCGGAACCTCTGACCACCCTGGCGGGTTCATCCAGCACGACTCGACTAGGGCTTATCGAGGACGGCGATCTCCTGTCCGTATCCATTTTCCAGCCTGACTCTGAAACGTCGATAGGGGTTGCGGGGAACCCGTCGGACGCCGACGGCAAGAGCCCGACTGGCCAGTCCATGCCCTCATTGCTGGTTGACGACACTGGCCATGTGTCCATCCCATTTGGCGGCCAAGTCGCGGTGGCGGGCCTTACCCCCAGCGGCGCGGCCGCGGCCATCAAACAGGCCCTTAAGGGCCGCTTTATCAGCCCGCAGGTGCTGGTCGGCGTGCAGTCCAGCCCGGCCAATTCGGTCACCATATTTGGCGAAGTGAAGAATTCTGGCCTCGTGCGACTTTCCCCGAACAACGACACCTTGATCAATGTTATCGCCTTGGCGGGTGGAACACCCCGGGCGACTGGCGATGTAACGGTGGCCATCACGCGCGACGGGCACACCACCACCGCGCCGCTGAGCCTGGTGTTGAGCGATCCGGCCCAGAACATCCGCTTGGCGCCACACGATCAGGTCAGGTTGGTCTACCATCCCCGGAAGTTTTCCACCTTCGGGGCTCTCGCCAGAGACGCGCAGACTCCCATCGAAGATGACAGCCTGTCGCTGGCGGGGGCGCTCAGCAAGCTGGGCGGCCTGGACAGCAATAATGCCAATCCCTCTGCGGTGATGCTTTTCCGCTTCGAGCGCCCCGAAGTGGCGCGCGCGCTCGGCCTTACCTTCGATCCCTCCGCAGTCCGAGTTCCCGTGGTCTATCGTCTCGACCTTCGCGACTCGGCAGGCTTCTTTGTCGCTCAACGCTTCGAAGTGCAGCCAGACGACATCATCTACGTGCCCCACGCCGATCTTGCCGAGGCTCGGAAGTTCTTTGAAGTCGTCAACGAAGTGTCGAGCGTCGGCTACGATATCGCCGTCACCAACACCATAATTAAGTAAAGCGCCGATCGTGACCGGCAAACCTTTGAGAAATAAGCGTTTCTGATGCTTTTATCGCCGAAAGCAAACGCGGAAATCGGACCTGAGAATCTGCGGGATTCTGCAGTGTCTGAAGCCGGCCTCTGGTCGCCTCCGCCGGCTGATGGCCGTTGCTTCGTGTTTGTCACAGCGCCGTTCGGGCCCTTCTCCCGCCGACTGGCGCGCGAACTGAGGGCACGGGGCGCACGGTGCAAACGGGTGCTGGTCAACGGCGGCGATGTGATGGACTGGGGCCTGCGCGAAGCGGCCCTCTATCGTGGCGGGCCATCCGATTGGCCACGCTGGATCGCCGACTACTTCAAGCAAGAGAAGGCGACCGATCTTATAATCCATGGCTCGGCCTACAGCCATGCGCAGCAAGCGGCTCACGAGGCGCGCCGACTGGGCATGAAGGTGCACGTGTTCGAGGAGGGTTACTTCCGCCCACACTGGGTTACGCTGGAGCGTAACGGCGTAAACTGCACCTCAAGCTTGCCGAAGGATCCGGAGGTCTATCGCCGGGCGGCGGCCCATAGCCGAATGGCGCCTTTTGTTCCAGCCGGTAAGATTACGCCCGCCGGGGTGAAGCGGCTTGTCGCCTACCACACCAACTATATTCTGGGCAGCCCGCTGTTCCCGCGGTTCCCACTGCCATACCGCTACTCGATCTTGGGCCAGATGAACGGCCACATCCGGCGATATTTGAAGCAGATCATCAGCAAGTCGACCACCGAACGTCTCGTTCAAAACATCCTGGACGACACCCGCCCGCTCTTTCTGGCGCTGTTGCAACGCCCTGGTGATGCCCAGCTGACCAACGACGCCAATTTCGGCGAGATGTGCGACTTCGTCGGCCATGTAACGAAAAGCTTTGCCGCTCACGCGCCAGCAGATGCGCGGCTTTGCTTCAAGGTTCATCCGCTCGACCAGGGCATCGAACCGCACGAGAAGATCGTAAAGCGCGCGGCCGAAGCGGCCGGCGTTTCCGACCGCGTCATCTGTGTCGACGGCGGCCACTTTCCCACCATGGTGCGCGCCGCCGTCGGGGTCATATCGGTCAATTCGACCGGCGGCCTGTCCGCGATTGAGTTCGGCTGTCCGACCATCACTCTGGGAAACGCGATCTACTCCCTTCCCGGCCTCACCCATCAGGCCGGCCTTGACCTTTTCTGGAGCCAGCCCGAGGCGCCGGACGCCAACCTGCTGGTGGCTTTCCGCGCTGTCGTCATGGCTCAGACCCAAATCAACGGCGACTTCTCGACGCCGGCCGGCATGGAGCTGGTGGCGCCGGAAGCTGCGCGCCGGATGATCGCCGCTCAATAAGCTGGCGGCCTGGGTGGAAACAGCAGGGTTTTGGCGGCCTGTCCAAGCCGCATAATCCGCCCCCTAGGCTTTTGCGATGAGACCGCGCTGCTGGCGCGAAGGACCCGGATGCGGTCGACAAAGGTTTGCGCGTCGCAGGGCAGCCAGGACATCGGGTCCAGATAGAGCGGATAGGTCATCAAGGCGCCGGCCACCAAGGCATCCAGCTGTATAGCGCGCCGGCTAGGGCCCGCGCCTTTCGCCCGGTCCGTTGTCAGCCCCCAGCCGGCATAGAAGGGCCAACCATAGGTGACGACCGCCTTGCCCCGCAAAAGGGCCTCGAAGCCGGTCAAGGACGTCAGCGTATGCACTTCATCGACGGCTTCGACGCAGGCGATGATATCGACGTCGCACACTACCAGATCGGCCAACGCCTGGGCGTCAGCCTCCGGAATCCGCCCCCGCCGATTGCCGGCGGTGACGTCAGGATGTTCCTTATAGACGATAAAGGCCTCGGGCGCGGCCTGACGCACGCGCTGTAGCAGCGTCAGGTTGGAACACGCCTCGCCGCCAGCCAGCACCGAGGCGTCTCCCTCCACCTGACCAGGCACCAAAATCCTGACGCGACCGCCAGCGGCGTTCACATCCAGATTCGGCCGAACCTGAAGATTGTATTTGGACAGGCCCAGTTCGACGATCGCCTTCCGCAGGCCGCGAGCGCGGTCCAACGCCTTCGGCGAAAACTCGACCGTATTTAGGATATGCTCCAGATCGGACGGCTGCCGCGGGTCGTAGTAAATGCCGCGCGAATCCAGCACCAGCGATGAGGCTGGGTGGAAGCTCGACCCGAGTCCGACGGACCGAACGAACCCGTCCTCGATATTGGTCACCTGTCCTGGCCATTTCGCCTGAGCACGGCGCACCGCGGGGCTCGACCACGAAGCCCAGTTTGCAAAGCGCGCCGAGGGGCCTGGATTGGAGCCGTACAGAGAAAAGCTGGATTCAGGGCCGGCCAAAAACGCCTTCAGCACCGGTTGCTTCGCGGGAGGAATATTCAAGCCGACCCAACGCCCGCGCACGCGGTTGACGTGCCGCTTGAACGCCGCCAAACGTTCAAAGCCAATGCGCGCGCTGCAGGCTTGGCCCGTCAGAGGATCAACATAGCGTGGATAGAGGATGTAGGCGGCCGCGAAGAGGGCCTCGAGCGTCCTGGGTATTTTGTCGGCGCTCTCCGACGCTCGATCATCGGTAAGGCCCAGCCCGGCGTAGAAGGGCTGCCCAAAGACGGTGACCGGCCGGCCGCTAAAAAGCGCATCAAGACCGATCAGACTGTCAACAACATAGACTGCATCGGCCTGTGCGATGAGCGACATGACATCATCGGCTTGATCCACCATCGTGTCGGCGAGGGCGAGCGCTGAGGCCGAAGCGCCTCCGATTGCGCGACCATCCCGTCGAACCAAAATGTGGCTTCCCGGATGTTCTTGCCGAGCAGCTTCGAGCGCCGCGGAAAAAACTTCGCTCCCAGCCAACGGCTGGCCGAACCAGGGTTCGTCAGCCGTTCGGTCGATCACCAGCACCTTGGGCTTGCCCGCAGGCGCGATCCAGGTTGCCGGCTCGCCGCGGTTGATCCGCGACAGCCCCTCTTCGGATTTGAAGGTGATGAGGTCGCGCGCCTCGGCAAGAAGATCTGGGGTTTCCCAGTCTCGCGACGACAACAGCCGCCGAAGACGAACAGGTCCGCTGACGTCGTCCGCAATCAGGCTGATGGGCACCGCCCCGCCGGCCGCCTCCCCCACGGAACGGATGAAGCCGTCCTGCACCAGCCAATGGCTCGCCCCCAAACGGCCAGCCAGTTTCCCGGCGCCGTGACTGACCTGGGGTTCACGGCCGCTTAGGACGACAGCGGCGTTCCGACCGGAGCCGTGCAGGCCCGAGAGTTCGGGAAAATAGGCGTGGAGATGAGGCAGGCGTTTGAGCGAAGCATCCGCCGCCACACCGATTATCCGGTTAGCTTCAGAGGAGCCAAATCTCTCCAGGTCAGACATTGACCACTTGGCGCAGCGGCCCAGGCGCCTCCGCCTCCAGACCGAGCGCCTGAGCGACGATCTTAAAGTGCTCGTCCCAGCTATAACCCGGGCGGCGTGGCCGGCGCGGTGGATGATCGCATGCCGACTGGATCGCCTCGATCCAGCCCAAGCCATCGAGCGGATCGATCAACTGGGCGGCCCGCGCCAACTCCCGGTGAACTGGAATGTCGGAAGCAATCACCGGCGCGCCCAGCGTCAGAGCCTCGATGACGGGTAGATCGAACCCCTCCGCGAGAGATGGGGC
>Ga0302314_10013145_pt1 | contig 14249 bp, 9 predicted proteins | sample III_Palsa_N2_3_FD_200533 | JGI IMG/M metagenome (GOLD analysis project Ga0302314, IMG submission 200533) | Peat permafrost microbial communities from Stordalen Mire near Abisko, Sweden - III_Palsa_N2_3 | ecosystem: Environmental > Terrestrial > Soil > Palsa > Peat permafrost | place: Sweden... | reverse complement strand
CCCGCCTGGTGGTTCGGTTACTACGACCACGCGCTCGTGCGTGACCGGGCGACGGGGGAGTGGTTCTTCGAGACGCTAGCGACCGATGACAGAACCGGCGCACTTGATCGCCGCCTCGCGGATCTGCGCCGTCGCGCCACCGCATTGACCGGTGCCGGGCCGACCGGCGCGCCTGGCTACGAGTTCGGGCCCTTCCGGCTGGTCCCAGGGAAGGCCGGTCATCAAGAAGCGGTCGGCCGGGCCGTGGAGTACATCCGCCAGGGCGACATCTTCCAGGCCAACATCTGCCTGCGCGCCGAGGCCGGTTTCTCCGGCGACCCGCTTGACGCGTTCTGCCGGGCGGCGGCCGAGCTCCAGCCGCCCTACAGCTCGTTCATCAGCGTGTGGGATACCCCTGACGCCCGCGCCGCGGTTGTGTCGCTCTCCCCCGAGCTGTTCCTGCGTCGCGACGCGGGCAGGGTCGTCTCCAAACCGATCAAGGGCACCGCCAGGCGGGATGGCGACGCGGAGCAGGCCTCGGCGCAGCTTGCCGAGCTTGAGCGGTCGGCGAAAAACCGGTCGGAGAACGTGATGATCGTCGACCTGGTCCGCAACGACCTCGCCCGGGTCTGCGTGCCAGGCACCGTCACGGTCCCCGACCTGCTCGGCGCCGAGCCGCATCCAGGGGTATGGCACCTGGTCTCGACGGTCGAGGGCACCCTTCTGCCCGGCACGACGGACGGCGACCTGATCCGCGCCGCGTTCCCGCCCGGCTCGGTGACCGGGGCACCCAAGGTCCGCGCCCTCGAGGTCATCGACGAGATTGAGGCGTCGCCACGCGAGGTGTATACCGGCGCGATGGGGTACCGCTCCCCGATCGCGGGCCTGGAGCTCAACGTGGCCATCAGGACGTTCGAGTTCGCCGCAGGCCGTGCCTGGCTCGGCGCGGGCGGCGGCATCGTCGCGGACTCGGACCCCGCGGCCGAATACGCCGAATGCCTGATCAAGGCCACCCCGCTGGTCACCGCGATGGGCGCCCGCCTTGACACGAGCGCGCCCTTGCCGTCGCCTGAACCGCTGCCCCGGCCGAGCGCGGGGGTGTTCACGTCGCTGCTCGTCAGCGACGGCAAGACGCGCGGCCTCGCCAGCCACCTGGCCCGCCTCGAGGCAAGCGTCCGCGACCTCTACGGCAAGGGCCTGCCCGCGTCGCTGCGCGCCCAGTTGTCGGCCCGCCTGGCCGCGCGGCCGTCAGGCCGGCTCCGGATCACCGTCCGCCCGGTCGGCGGCCCCCTCCAGGCGAGGATCGAGGTCATTCCGCTACCGCGAGTCCCGCCGGTTGCGGCCGCGGTCACCCTCCGGCCGGTGACCGTCCCCGGCGGCATCGGCGCGCACAAGTGGCGCGACAGGAGGCTGCTCGCCGAGCTGGCCCAGCGGGTCGGCCTTGCCGCCGATGAACACCTGCTGATCATCGACGAGACCGGTGAGCTGCTTGAGACCGACCGAGCCAGCTTCTTCGCGGTCATCGACGGCGTGCTGCTCACCCCGCCGGCGGACGGCCGCATCCTGCCGGGCACCACCCGCTCCGCCGTCATGCAAGCGGCGCACCGTGCCGCCATCAAGGTCGGCCAGAAGCCGCTGACCCCAGACCAGCTAGCCGCGGCGACCGAGGTCTTCATCACGAACGCGGTCGCCGGCGTCCTCCCTGTCGCCGCCATCGACGGCTGCCCGCCCACCTGGGCCCCCGGCCCCGTCACCGCCACCCTGACCGCCGCCCTGACCGCACGCCCCCCGCTCCCCGGCCTACCGCTCCCCGGCCTACCGCTCCCCGGCCTACCGCTCCCCGGCCTGTCGATCCCCGGCCTGTCGATCCCCGGCTTGTCGGATCCTGCCCTGTCGGTCCCCGGCCTGTCGCCTACCCGCCCCAACCCACCCGGCCGTCCTGGGACGATGGCACCCGGCCATGGGTCTAGCGGGGCGGTGGCACCCAGCGAAGAATTTACTGGGGCGGTGGCACCCGGCCATGGATCTGTTGGGGTCGTGCGCCACACCACCAAGGGCGCTTCCGGCCGGCCGCTTGTCGTGCTCATCGATAACTACGACTCGTTCACCTGGAACCTCGCCCACCTCCTGAGCATCAGCAGCGCGCGCGTCGAGGTCGTCCGGAACGATGAGGTGAGCGCCGCGCAGGTCGCCGACGCCGGCCCGGCGGGCGTGGTGATCTCCCCGGGTCCCTGCGCCCCCGCTGAGGCAGGGATCAGCATCGACGTGGTCCGCCGCGCGGTCGGCATACCGCTGCTCGGCATCTGCCTAGGCCACCAGGCGATCGCGGCCGCGTTCGGCGCGGCGATCGTCAGGGCGCCCCGGCCGGTTCATGGCCAGGCCTTCCCCGTCAGCCACGATGGCGGCGGCGTTCTCGCTGGACTGCCGGATCCCTTCCAGGCGACCCGTTACCACTCGCTCATCGTCGATGAATCAACGCTGCCGCCTGAACTTGTGATAACAGCAAGAATCGGGACGCTCCCGATGGGCCTCCGCCACATCGCCGCGCCGATCGAGGGAGTCCAGTTCCACCCGGAATCGATCCTCACCCCGCACGGCGGGCACCTTATCCGCAACTTCGTGACGGCCGCCGCCCGGAATCTCCGCTAGCCGCATCGGCGGATTCCGCACGGCCGCACCAGCAGGGTGACGTGTCTCGCGCGGGCGGGGCTCGGTCGCGTCCGCCATTTCGCCTTGCAGTGAGATCGCCGAGAAAGGCAAGCTGGCCGCCGGCATGAGTTTCAAGGCCGCCACCGGAACCTTCAGCGGCACGCCGAAGGCCGGCGCCAGCGGCACGTACCCCATCGCCATCACCGCCAGCAACAGTTCCGGGGTCACCACCCAGAACTTCACCCTCACCATTTCCTGAACGAGGGTGACGGCGTGGCGCGCGAAGGCATTAAGCCTGGGCTGATCACAACATCTATTTATTTCAAATCATGATTTCGGCCCGGGCTGCAGGCGCTCCTCCACCGGATTTATGCAGATAAAAACACCAAGATCGAATTAATGCTGAAGGTTTGACCGGCTATAACCGGTCAAACCTTCAGCACTATCGATTTCTGCTGACGACCAGCGCAATGTGCGGCGCCTAGCTCACCTGGCGGTCGTGGAAACGGCAAGCAACCGCCGTCCCTCGGGCGGGAGGGGGTCATGGTCGGGCCGCCAGACGATAGTGAGCTGCCTGGTCAGCGGGGGACCGGCGACATCCACGGCGACGAGACGGCCGAGCACGAGGTCGTCCCTGACGGCGAGCCGGCTGAGTACCCCGGGCCCGACGCCCGCCGCGATCGCGGAGCGCACCGCCGCGCTTGTGCCGAGCTCCATGGCTATCGTCGGCCGCAGCGGCGGGTCCTGGGCCGCTAGGTGGTCGGTCAGCGTGTCCCTCGTTCCGCTGCCAGCCTCGCGCATGACGAGTGGCGTGGCCGCGATCTCGGCGAGGGCCAGTGGTCGGCGACGGCGCGCCCACGGGTGGCCCGGCGCGGTGACGACGAGCAGCTCGTCATCCCGCAGAACCTCGGCGACCAGGTCCGATGGCAGGTGCGGGGTCTCGATGAAGCCGAGGGCAGCCCTGGCATCGCGGACCAGCTCGATCACGCCGGTGGAGTTGGCGACGGTCAGCTCGACGACGGTTGGCTGGTGGCCCGCGGCCTGCTCCGCGGCACGCAGCTCGATGAGCCAGTGCGGCACGAGGTGCTCGGCGACGGTCTGGCTCGCGGCGATGGCGAGCCGGTGCGACACCCCTGCCCTGATGGAGCGCAGGCCAGCCTCGAGGCGGTCCGCGGCGTCGAGCACGTCCTCCGCCCAGCCGACCACGAGCCTGCCCTGCTCGGTGAGGTGCGACCCGGACGGCGTGCGGGCGAGCAGCGCCACGCCCATGCCGCGCTCCAGGGTCCGCATGCGGGCGGACAGCGCCTGCTGCGAGACGCCGAGCATGGCAGCGGCGGCGGCGATCGACCCCTGCCTGCCCACCTCGCGCAGCGCCCTGAGCGCGCCGACGTCGTGCACGGTCTCGTTCATTGGTTACAAGGGTAACTTGTATCCCTACAAGGGCCCGCCGCCTTCCCGCAGGTCATCGACCGGGTGACCCTGGAAGGGCCATGAACGCTATTACCGCCAGTCCTGTTACCGCCGCACCTTTCGAGGCGGGCGCGCGTTCGACGGGCGTGGGCCGCGCGCCGCAGCGGTCACCCCGGACGTTCCCGGACCGGGCACGGGCCGTTCTTCCCGGTCTCGCGCTCGCGCTCGCCGTCGCCGCGATGGCGACGGTGGTGGGGCAGCATGTCCCCCTTGTCGGCAGCGCGGTTCCTGGCGCCGTGCTCGGCGCGGTCATCGCGGTAGTCATCAAGCCGGGCGAGCGGCTCGCGCCCGGCCTGCGATACGCGAGTTCCTTCGTGCTGCAGTGCTCGGTCGTCTTGCTCGGCACTCAGCTCTCGATCGCCGAGGCGGCCCGGGTCGGCGTCACGTCGCTGCCGGTCATGCTGGGCACGCTCGCGGTCTGCCTGGGGGCGGCCTGGCTTTACGGTCGGCTGCTTGGGGTGCCCCGCGACCTGCGGACGCTGATTGGCGTCGGCACCGGGATCTGCGGTGGGTCGGCGATCGCGGCGGTCTCGCCGGTGATCGAGGCCGCGTCGACCGACGTCGCCTACGCGATCTCGACGATCTTCCTGTTCAACATCGCGGCGGTCCTCGTCTTCCCGGTCATCGGGCACGCGATTGGCATGAGCCAGCAGTCGTTCGGCCTCTTCGCGGGGACGGCCGTCAACGACACGTCATCTGTGGTCGCGACCGCGACGACCTATGGCTCCGCCGCGGCCAGCCACGCGGTGGTGGTAAAGCTTGTCCGCACGCTCATGATCATCCCGATCTGCCTTGGCCTGGCCGCGCTCACCGCCCGCAGGCAACGCTCCGCGCCTGAGCCGGGCATGATCGCCGACGGTCGGATCCCGGTTGTGGAGGGTCGGATCCCGGTTGTGGAGGGTCGGATCCCGGTTGTGGAGGGTCGGATCCCGGTTGTGGAGGGTCAGATTCCGGTGGTGGACGGTCGGGTCTCGGTGGTGGCGGCCGCGCCGGCCGTGTCGGCTCGCATGTCGCCGTGGCGGGTGATGCGGCTCGTGCCGTGGTTCCTTGTCGGGTTCGTCGCGGCCGCCGCGCTCAACTCGGTTGGCGTGATCCCGGCCGGGGCCCACGGACCGCTTCAGCATGTGTCGGTCTTCCTCGTCGGGGTGGCGCTGTCCGCCATCGGACTGTCCACCGACGTGGCGGCGCTGCGGAAGGCCGGCCCGAAGCCCCTGCTGCTCGGTGCCCTGCTGTGGATCACGGTCGCCGCCGCCAGCCTAGGACTCCAGGCACTGACGGGAACCCTCAGCTAGGGCGCGCCTGTGCTACTGCCTGGTGAAAACGGCGTGCACGGTGATCGCAACGTCCATCGACGACATGCCAAGCTGATTCCAGGTGAGGCCGAAGTCCGCCCGGTTGATCTGCACCTCGCCGTCGAGCGTTACCTCGCTGCCATCGGAGCTTGAGACCTGGGCGTCGAAGGACACCGGGCGCTCGTAGCCACGGACCTTCAGGCTGCCGGTCACCGTGACGCCCTGGCCGGACGGCCGGACCTGGTCTGCCGTGAACGTGATGCTTGGATGGTTGGCCACGTCGAAGAAGTCGGCCGACCGCAGATGCTCATCGCGCTTCTTCATCTTCGTGTCGATGGACGCGCTTGCGACGGTGATCGTGCCGCTCGCTTCCCCGGCCACCGACACGGTGCCGGACCCTTCGATCTGGCCGAACACGCCATTGACCTTGACGAGTCCCCACATGCTCTTGCTCCGCAGCCGGATCTGTGACCTGGACGCGTCCAGGATCCAGTTTCCGGCAAGCTTCCCGTCGCGCAGCAGCGCGTCAACCGCGGGCGCTGTCGTCTGCCCAGAGAGTGCCATCTCGTCCTCCAGTTAATTTGGTTCTGATATCAAAACTATTTTGATATCGGAACCGTATATACTCGCGTCGGGGGTTGTCAAGGGAGGGTCATGGCGGATGAATCGTGCTACTCCGCGCACTCCGCGCACTCCGCGATGTGCCTGCGCCTCATGCAGGTGTTTCCGCGGGTGATCCGGGGGATGCGCCGCTGGCAGGACGGCGCGGCACCGCGGGTTCCCGCGCCGCTCGGGCCGCGGCATGTCGCTGCCCTCCAGCAGTTGCGCGGCGGCCCGGTTACCGTCGGCGAGCTAGCCTCCCGGCTTGGCCTGACGCTGCCCACGGTCAGCGGCGTGCTTGCCGACCTGGACCGCGCGGCCTTCGTCGAGAGGAGCCCCGACCCCGGCGACCGGCGGCGCACGATCGTCGCGATCGCCCCCGATAAGAGCGTCGTGATCGGTGAATGGCTGGACGGCGCCGCGCTTCCGATCTCTCGTGTCCTTGACAAGCTCAGCTCGAGCGAGCAGCAGGCCTTTCTCAAGGCCATGGACCTGCTTGAGGGCGAGCTTCAGAGTCAAGGCGGGCCGGGGGCGTGCGGCGAGTGATGTCCGCATCGCCCCCGCGCCGAACTACGCCAAGTATCGTGCCGACTCGGGTCGCGACATCCCGATCCTGGCCCTAGAACCGGTGTGAGCGTGTTGTCTTCTGCTCTGACACGGCAATGCCGTGGCAGGGTACAAGGCATGGCTCTGGAAGACTTCCCGCGTCAGCTTGCCCGGACTAGACGATTCACGCTTGGTGTGCCGCGCGCGGTGACGATCTCGCGCGATGGCGAGCGGGTGCTGTTCCTGCGCACCAGCGGCGGCGAGGATCCCATCAGCCGCCTGTGGCTGCTTGACCTGGGTAATGGCGGGGGCGAGGGGCAGCTGGCAGACCCGACCGAGTCCTGGCATGCGGGATCGGGTGAGGTTCCCGAGGCTGAGCTCATCCGGCGGGAGCGGGCCAGGGAGCGGGCGGGCGGCATCGTCGCCTACTCGGCCGACGCGGACTGCCGCACCGTGGCGTTCGCACTGGACGGTCAGCTGTGGGTGGTGTCCGCCGATGGCGCCCCCGCCGGGGACGATGTGGGGCGGGGGCCCTCGGCGCCGAGGCAGGTGCCGACCGCGGGGCCGCTGACGGAACCGCGGATCGACCCGACCGGGCAGCGGGTGGCATATGTCACCGACGGGGCGCTGTACGTCGTCGAGCTCGCGGACGGTGCCGGCCGTCTGCTCGCCGCACCTGAGCAGGCCGAGGTGAGCTACGGCCTCGCCGAGCATGTCGCGGCAGAGTCCATGCACCGCTACCGAGGTTACTGGTGGGCACCAGACGGTCGCCAGCTGCTGGCCGCGCGGGTGGACAACTCGCCGGTGCTGCGGTGGTGGATCGCGGACCCGGCCAATCCACAGCTAGCGCCGCGCGCGATCAGGTACCCCGCAGCGGGGACAGCCAACGCGGAGGTGACGCTGCACATACTGCGGCTTGACGGCACCAGGACCAAGGTTGCCTGGGACCGCGCGGCATTTGAGTACCTGGCCACCGCGGGCTGGGACTCCCGCGGGCCGCTGCTGTCGGTGCAGAGCCGCGACCAGCGGACCGTCCTGGTTCTCGCGGCCGACCCGGTAACCGGGGTGACGAGCCTGCTGCACGAGGAGCGTGACCCGGCCTGGGTCCACCTTATGTATGGCGCCCCGCTGCGTACCGCCGCAGGTCGCCTGGTGCTGACGCGTGACCTGGACGACTCCCGGCGGCTCGTTGTCGACGGCACCCCGGTCACGCCGGACGGACTCCAGGTCCGCGAGGTCAGCGGCGCGGACGGCGAAACGGTTTACTTCACCGGCACGGAGGAGCCAACCGAGGAGCACCTGTGGCGTTACGACCAAGAGCACGGCCTCTCCCGGCTGAGCGATTCACCTGGCGTGCACGGCGGCAGCGCGGCGGGCGGCACCGTGGTGCGGTTCGCGCATACCGAGGCGGGGCACGCGTGCACCGTGACCAGGCCCGGCGTCGCCCATGCGGCCATCGCCTGCCTGGCGGCCGAGCCCGTGATCGCGCCGAGAATCAGCTGGCTGACCGTTGGCGCACGTGCGCTGCGGGCGGCCCTGCTGCTGCCTTCCTGGTACAAGCCGGGGACGAAGCTCCCCGTACTGATGAGCCCCTACGGCGGCCCGGCCGCCCAGCGAGTCGTGCGGGTGCGCGACAGCCTGTTCTGCACCGATCAATGGTTCGCCGAGCACGGTTTCGCCGTCCTGGTGGCGGACGGGCGCGGTACCCCCGGCCGTGGGCTCGCCTGGGAGCGGACCATGTTCGGCGACACCCTTTCCGCCGCACTCGACGATCAGGTGGACGCGCTCAAGGCGGTCGCGGACCTCTTTCCCGATCTGGACCTGAGCCGGGTGGGCATCCGCGGCTGGTCGTATGGCGGCGCCCTCGCGGCCATTGCCGTGATCCGCAGGCCCGATGTGTTCCACGCCGCCATTTCCGGCGCGGCGCCGCATGATCAGCGGCTATACGACACGCACTGGCGGGAACGGTTCCTTGGCCTGCCGGACGAGAACCCCGGTGCCTACGACCGTTCCTCGACCATGACCCAGGCCGGCGACCTGACCAGGCCGCTGCTGCTGATCCACGGGCTTGCCGACGACAACGTGGTGGCGGCGCACACGCTGCGGATGTCGTCGGCGCTGCTCGCGGTCGGCCGCCCGCATCAGGTCCTGCCGCTGTCCGGCGCGACCCACAACATGCCGACCGACGAGAACGCGGTCAGCCAGTTGCTGCGGCATCAGCTCAGCTTCCTCACCGACGCGCTCGGGATGCAGGCCAACGCGGACCGGCGCTAGTCCTCATTCGCTGGCTGGATTACCGTGCCCATCGGCCAGGTCACCCGCGCCGGAGGTGCTTCGGGGGCGCTCCGGGTCACGCGTGACGCGTGAGTCCCGCGGGGGTCACGGCAGGATTGGCGGCCGCCGCGCTGGGAGTCGGATTTCGAGAGAACTAGGCCCGAAAATCGATAACGCTGAAGGTTGAGCCGGTTATAACCGGCTCAACCTTCAGCGTTAGTCCGATCCGGGCGTGACGGCGGCCATCCGCAATGCCGCAGACCGCTCCCTTTTATCACGCACGCCACTTCTGGGACGTCTTTGCACACTGATTGACTATCCATCCAGCCGAATTGCCCTGGCAGTGGATGCGGCTATCCCGCTCGTCACGTTGGGGATTACCCGGGGATCTTCCAGTTCAGGCCGACGATCTTGAAAGCCTCGTCGGCCAGGGTCGGGCCGCCCTCCGCCGGGCCGAGCCCTGGCTGCTGCTTGCCGTTGATGGTGAGGTCAATGAAGGCGCAGCCGGTCAGGTTCGCCGTCACGACCGCGAGCGCGGGGGCAGCCGTCGTTGCCTTGAAGGTCAGCGTGAGGGCGCCGTCGCCACCCGCCGGGCAGCCGTAGGCAGCGGGCGGGGTGAGCGGCAGCCCATCGAGCAGCGCCGCGATCCGCCGGACCTTGGCCGGGTCGGTGACCGTCACCGGTTTTGGCTCCTTGACGGTCTTGTTGTTGAAGCTGTCCGTCATGGTGAGCGTTACGACTCGGGCGGCGGACGGGATCACCTCGCTGGCCGGGCGCGCCGGGATCCACTGGTTCTGTGCGATCACCTCGATCCCGGTCTGCCCGTGGCCCACCGCCGTCGTCGCGACGCTGAGCTGACGATCGAAGAGCACGCCGGAGACGTCGGGGAGGACGAAGTCGTCGTCCCACGTGGCCCTCGTGATGGTGCCCGTGCCGGAAGGCCTGTCCGTGCCGTAAGGCAGGGATACGTGCTTCGCCTCCCAGGCGAGCACCTGCTCGGGGTTGCCTGGAGCTAGCCACCATTCGGTCTTGCCCGTGTAGTTCGACTCCTCTGAAGGCGTGACCGGCTGCGCGTTCAGGGTGCTCGCGGGCGACGTTGACACCTGGTGCGCGCCCGGCGGGGCCGTGAACCGCTTCAGAAGCGAGGCGATGTCCGCCTCGGCGCGCTGCTTCGGGGTCTGCGTCGACGTGGAGACCGCCTTCGCCGAAGCGGTGGCCGGGGGGCTGATTCCCGTCGCGGGCGCGACCGCGCAGCCGCCCAACGCGACCGCGGCGATGCCCGCCAGGACGGCTGAGGTACGAATGTGGGAGGTTGGGCTCATGTCTCTTGGACGCTGACGGTCCTCGGCCGGTTCCATCGAAGGAAGACCTTGTCTTTTGGCGAAGGACGAAGGATTCGCATCGAATACCGCGTTGCCGCGTGATGATCAACCATGTAATGATCAACCAGCAGCGGAATTATCGCGCAGGGGAACGTATCTGGCGACCGCCGCGGACCTCTTAGCGAATGACGGGGGCTGGACTTTAGACGCCCCATGGGAACACCATGTAATGCTGGCAAGTCGGGGAGCGCCGCATGAAGTTCTATTTCGTTCCGCCTCATAAGCCGTCTCATGATCACGACGACACCGGTTCAGGCATCGAGACCTTTCCCCAGGCGCTGCTTGACAGGCACGGCGCCCGGATCCTCCGCCCCACCGAGGTGCCTGTCGCGAACGGCTGGCCCGCGCCGCGGTCTACCGTGTACCGCGCCCGGACGCTCCTCGTGCCGCCGAGGCTCCAGCAGAAGCCGTTCGTCCACCAGATCAACGACGTGCTTGATCGGGTAGGGATGTCCCTGTTGCCGGTGCCAGTGCCGAAAGAGGTAGCCGACGACCCGGAGCTGGCCGAGCTGCCGACGATCGCGGTGCTTGTCCCGGCCCCGGGCTACGGGCGGGTGCCGGTCGTGGTGGATGCCTGGACCGCGCTCACCGCACTCCGCGCCGCGGCCGACGACAACCAGAACGGCAACCAGAACGGCGACAACCAGAAGAACGGCGACAACCAGAAGAACGGCGACAACCAGAAGAACGGCGACAACCAGAAGAACGGCGACAACCAGAAGAACGGCGACGCGGCCGGCCGGCACGATGACGCCGTTCGCGATGACGCCGTCCCGCTGGTCAAAGACGACGTCCTCCAGATCACCCTGGAGCACCTGCTCGTGGGCGCGGTGATCACCGGCAGCCCCGAGATCGACGGCAATCCCGAGATCGACGGAAACCCGTCCATCCCCAGCTACCTGTCGGCCAGCGGGGACTCGCGGCTCCCGGTTGAGGTGTACACCGACGCCCCGTACCGGCTGGAGGGGGACGAATGCAGTAAGCGTTACGGGCGCCGCCCGGTGATCGCGGTCCTGGACACCGGGGTCCGTGAGCATCCCTGGCTAGGCGTGACGCGTCGGCCAGGGCGCGACGACTACGACACCGCGGCCGACGGCTGCGTCCAGGTGGACCCGGGCCTGCAGCATGCCATCTACGTGCTGGCCAACGCCGCGGCCACGGCCGGAGACCACGATCGTCGGCCGATCAGGGATCCCTGGGACACACCGGTGACGGCCGACCCGCTGGTCGGCGAGCTCGCGGCGGCCACCGGGCACGGTTCGTTCATCTCGGGGATCTTCCGGCAGGTCGTACCGGACGCCACGGTGCTCAGCATCCGGATCATGCACAGCGACGACATCGTCAACGAGGGCGAGTTGATCACCGCGCTCGCGCTGCTAGCGGCGCGGGTGGCCAAGGCGCAGCACCCGGCGAATCCGCAGCCCCGGCTGATGATCGATGCGGTCTCTCTTTCGCTCGGCTACTACAACGAGTCCGAGCCGGATGTCGCCTACAGCTCCGGGCTGCGCAAGGTGATCGACAAGCTGCTCGACCGGGGCGTCCTTGTCGTCGCCGCGGCCGGCAACAACTCCAGCCCCCGCCGGTTCTACCCGGCGGCGTTCGCCGCCGGGGCGCGGAAGAAGGACACGGTGCCGGTGGTCAGCGTGGGCGCGGAAAACCCGAACGGTACCCGCGCGAGCTTCAGCGACGATGGCGCGTGGGTCACCGCCTGGGCATCAGGCGCATCGGTGGTCAGCACGTTCCCCGTCGATGTCAAGGGCGCGCTGATGCCCGCGCAGGAGCTGTCGGACGGCGCGGTGGTCAGGGAATCGCTGAGGCCTGACGACTTCCGCGGTGGCTTCGCCCTATGGAGCGGTACTTCGTTCGCCGCCCCCGCGCTGGCCGCGCTGTTCCTGAAGGCGCTGCTCGCGGGCGCACCGGCCCTGTCGCTCATGGATCTGTCCAAGGCCGCGACGGTCGACCGCGCGCTGCACGCGTTGCGCCACATCGGCTGGGAAGGAGGCTGACCGGGACATGGATGACCAGCTTGCGACCGCCCGACGCGACGCCGCGACCGCCATTGCCGTGGACGAGCTCGTCCCCAAGCACACCCCAATGCTCTGGCAGACGGCGCGGGCGGCGGGCCTCACCAGGCAGGACGCCGAGGATGTGGTGCAGACGGTGTGGATCAGCCTGCTGTCGCACCTGGACACGATCCGTTCGCCCGAGGCGCTGACCGCCTGGCTGGTCACCGCTACCCGCCGGGAGGCCTGGCGGGTGGCGGCCGCGAGCCGCAAGACGCAGCCCGCCGACCACGATTGGCTGCTCGCGATCCCCGACCAGAGTGCGGACTCGGAGGAGCGTGCGCTGATCGCCGAGGAGCAGCGCACGCTGTGGGCCGCGCTGCGCACCCTGTCGCCGCGCTGCCAGGAGTTGCTGCGAATCGTCGCGTTCGTGCCACGCCCGGACTACGACCTGGTGGCCGAGCGGCTCGGGATGGCCAGAGGAAGCGTTGGTCCCACTCGCCTCCGCTGCCTGGACAAGTTGCGCCTTGCCCTTGGTGGCGGAGAAGGCCAGAAAGAAGGCCGTAATTGAGCGCCATAAAACCCGGTCGCCGCGGCGAGCAGCCGAACGACGAACGTGCCCTCGCCATGATCAAGTCATTGTTCGAGGCGGCTGACCCGGTGCCCGTCGGCCTGGTGGATCGGATCAGGTTCTCGATCGCGCTGACCGGCCTTGAGTACGACCTGGCGCGGCTGACCGTCGAGGAGTTGGAGTCGACGCTGGCACGCGGCGCGCCCGAGGAGAGCCGCACGATCACGTTCGACAGCAGCAGCCTGACGATCATGATCAGGATCGACTCCAACGCGGACGGCACGGTCCGGGTGGACGGCTGGCTCGCTCCGCCGCAGCACTGCCAGGTGGAGATGACGCTGGTCGATGGGCCGCTCACGACGGACGCCGACGTCGATGGCAGGTTCGCCTTCCTCAGCGTTCCCAGGGGCACCGCCAGAATCGTTGTCCGCCAGACGGGCCAGGCAGAGCAGGTGACCGGGGAAAGTAAGCCGGGACCGTTTGGGATGAAAGCTGTTATTACCCCCGCCCTGGTGCTGTTAGCGGCGGATGAGTCCGGCCGAGCGGCGTGCCAAGCGGGCCCACCGCAGCGGGCTGCGGGCGGGGAACGCCGGCCAGCCCGCGGCCGGCGCGCGCCTGGTGCGGGCCGGTCTTGCCGCGCTCGGCTGGCGGGAGGACGGCGAGGGCGTGCCCGAGCAGCACAGGGCCCTCGCCGCGCGGCTGGTCATCACGCTGGCGCACCTGGAATCCGAGCTAGGCCGAGCCGATTACGGCTTAAGCCTGCTTGAGCAGGCGGAACGGACCGTTGCGCCCGCCGACCGCGGAATCGTGCTCTCCCAGCGTGGCCTGATGCTGATGCGCAAGGGGCGATGGGCGGACGCGCTTGTCCAGCTGGCCGCCGCCGAGCCGCTGCTCGGTCACGATCCCGAGCTGCTGTCACGCGTGCTGCTCAACCGCGGCGTGCTGCACCTTAATACCGGAAATATCCGGCTGGCAAGGAACGACCTGCGCCGCGCCGCGGCCATCGCGGAGGCCGCCGGGCTCGCGCTGATGGCCGCCAAGGCGACGCAGAACCTCGGCTACTGTGACCTGCTCGGCGGCGACATCCCGGCCGCTTTGCACCGGTTCGACGTCGCCGCGCGCACATACGAGCTGACCGCGCCTGGCGTGCTCCCCAGCCTGGAGACCGATCGGGCTCGCGCGCTGCTCGCGGCGGGCCTGGCCGACGATGCCGCGGCGGCGCTTGAGGCCGCCATCGCGGCGTTCCGGCGGCAACGGCGTGACCAGTATGTCGCCGAGGCCGAGCTGGCGAGGGCGCAGGCGGCGCAGGTGGTCGGCGACCTGGCCGCCGCGCGGCGGTGGGCCGGGCTCGCGCTGCGGCGGTTCCGCGGCAGGGGCAACCACGCGTGGGCGGCGCTCGCCGAGCTCATCCGGCTGCGCGCCGCCTTCGGCGCCGGTTCAGGCAGCAAGGGTTCGGGCGCCCGGCGCGGGTACGGGAGGATCG
>Ga0302314_10013144_pt1 | contig 14250 bp, 11 predicted proteins | sample III_Palsa_N2_3_FD_200533 | JGI IMG/M metagenome (GOLD analysis project Ga0302314, IMG submission 200533) | Peat permafrost microbial communities from Stordalen Mire near Abisko, Sweden - III_Palsa_N2_3 | ecosystem: Environmental > Terrestrial > Soil > Palsa > Peat permafrost | place: Sweden... | reverse complement strand
CCCTTGCGGCCGCCGTTGCTTACGAATCAGCGACCGAATGGCACCGACGGCACCCCGCCCGCGTTTGACATGCGTTTGACTTGCGGTACCGCAGCGTGACGCCTCTCGCCGGCTTGTCCTAGACTCGGAAACGCCGCATTCGGCACGAACGATAAGAATTCTGGATTAGACCCGATGACCGATTTCTGCGCTTTCGCGCATGCGCGAGCGTGGGTGCGGCGGACGCATTTACCATAACGACCAACAACCAGTCTTGAAAGGAGTCAACCATGACGAAAGCAATGCGCATAGCGGCCGCCGCGCTGACGATCAGTGCTGCGAGCTGTCTCGGGATCGATAACGCCGGCGCACAGGAATCACAGGGCGATGAGACGGCGGCATGCGCCAATCTGCCCTCTCACGAGGCGCTGCACGCGGCCTTGTCCGCGGCGCGCGATCAAACCAACGGGGGATTCAATCTCGACATGTGGGGCACGGTCGTGAACCGCGACGGCGTGGTGTGCGCGGTAGCGTTCACGGGCGGCAACCGCGGCGCGCAGTGGCCGGGAAGCCGGGTGATTTCCGCGCAAAAGGCGAACACCGCGAACGCGTTCAGCTTGCCGCAGCTCGCCCTCTCGACCGCCAATTTGTACAGCGCCACGCAGCCGGGCGGAAGCCTATTCGGGCTGCAGGCGAGCAATCCGGTGAACACCCGGGTGGCCTATCGCGGCCGGTCACAGGATTATGGGCAGTCGGATGATCCGATGACGGGCGGCAAGATCGGCGGAGTCAACGTGTTCGGCGGAGGCCTCGCGCTGTACGACGCCAAACACGAGCTCATCGGTGCCGTCGGCGTGAGCGGTGATTCTTCCTGCGCCGACCACAACATCGCCTGGCGGACGCGGCACAATCTGGTGCTGGATTACGTGCCCGCGGGCGTGAGCGGCGATCCGTCGCGCCCGGACAATATCGTCTACGACATCACTCCTGCCCCCGGGCTCGAGCTCGGCGTGAGCGCGAGCGGTTGGGGTCATGCGTTCTGCAGTTCGGCTGCCAAGACCATCGCGAGCAAGCTGCCGGTGATTCGATAACGAAGAATGAGAATCCGGGCGTCGCGCTGCAAGCCGGCGCCCCTTTATCTCGCTTGCACGGCACGGATCTTTGCTCGCGCGGCGCCGGTCTCGGTCACACGGCGAGGCTCGTCTGCACCTGACGCCTGAACTCGAGCGGATCCGCAATCATTCGAAACGCCTCGCGAGTACCGCCGGTACCCGACACCGTGATAGTTCCGTACCCCAAAATGCGTCCTAGAATCCCCTGATCGACGCCGATGCCCTCCACTTTCTGCAAGAGAAGCTCGAGCGAATGGCGGCGGATGAGCCCGACCTTGACCAGCACTCGCTTGTTCGTGACGACAAACTCGGAACTGATCGACCGGATCCACGGCGGCACCATCATCACCAGGCCGATCAATCCCAACACGCCGCCGGCGATCCAGCTGCCGCTGGCGAACGCGACGCCGACTGCGATGATGAGCACACACACAGGAAGTAGATAAATGACCCGATGCAGCCTCGCGCGGTAAGTGACGTGCTCGTTCGGCAATAGGTTGCTGTCCACATATCCCATGCTTGTCCCCACTGTTCAATGCGGTTCGCCGCTGCTAGCGTAGCGCGAATCGGGCCGGCTGCGGCGCAACACGCGGAGGCAATATGGGAAGGCGCATCGACACGAACAAAACCCGGGCAACCGTCGGCACGAGCTACCCATCGCCCTACGACGCGCCGTGCGCCGCGCGCGTGCGCCATCGGCTCGGCGACGCGGCCGGCCTCACGGATTTCGGCGTCAATCTTCTGCGCCTGCCGCCGGGAACCTGGTCCAGCCAGCGCCACTGGCACGCGGCGGAGGATGAGTTCGTCTACATCCTCGAGGGCGAGGTGGTTCTCGTCACCGATGTGGGTGAGGAGACTCTGCGGGCGGGAGACTGCGCAGGGTTCAAGGCGGGCATCAAGGACGCCCATCATCTGCAAAACCGCTCCCCGGACGATGCCCTGCTCCTCGAGGTGGGATCGCGTAAGGACGAGGACGCAGGCGAATACGCGGATATCGACATGCGCTTCTCGCCGGATGGCTACACGCGCAAAGACGGCACGCCCTTTCCGGAAAAGAGCTAGTGTCCGCCGAATGTCCAGGTCACCGTGCGCGTGCGTACGGCACCGAGCCGCGCATCGCCGCGCAGGTGCGGGACGCGCCAAAATAGCTCGGCCCCTCGCCGCACGAGATGTCCGCGCACGTGGTGTAGCCGCGGTCCGCGCCGTCCATAGGCAGTTTCCCCGCTGTCCTGCGCGCGGTAGTCGGGCAGGAGCGGCGCTCGCACATCGACATGCGCCAGGAGCGGCGCCTTGCCCGCCTTGAGTCGCGACCGATTCAGCCGTTCGAAAGACCGGGGTGACTGCGGCAAACCGGCGCGCGTGCTCAGCAATAAAAAGAATGCGAGCAATACCGGGACATCCAGCGCAATCGTGCCGAGTGCGTGCCGCCAAAGCGCGCCGCGCTGATCGGGATCGAGGTCGGCGTCGCGGTAGTACTCCCGCCAGGATGCCTCGTAGTGAAAGCGGAAACAGCGGCGGATGATGTCCGCGGCCCCGTGCGCCGGATCGAAGGCGCCACGGCGATGGCTGGGCGAGTAAGCGGGGTCGTCGACTGAGATTGCGTGCAGGGAGAGCTCGTCCTGCCACGGGCGGCAGAACCATTCGATCCATACCGCCTGCGCCGGAATCCGTATGAGATCCGCACAGGCAAGGGTCCTCGACCCCTTCGAGTACGCCAGCGCGGTACAGAGACGGGTCAACTCGTCACTCAGAACGAAGCGGATCGGGGCGCCGCTCACCGCGTGCGCGCATTCTGCGGCGTTATTGAGGATGCGCGTGCCCCCGGTCGGGCCGCAGGTAACGACGAAGGGGGCACGGCATTGTGCAATTCGATCGGCGAGCTTCATGTCGGCGACCGTAGCAGCGCGGTCCGCCCGCGCGCGCCGGCCGCCGGCCGAGCTCGTCCCTACGATTGACGGATTCGTCCCTGGGCGGCGATGACGCCGACGGGCGGGGACGGGCACGGCTCGTCGGTTTGCATTGAAAACCGCGCCTCCCGCACTGCAGTTGCCCTGGCATCGGGTGGTCGGAGCGGGTGGTCGTATCGTCTTTCCGAAAACATCGCGCGCGCATCGAGAGCAAGCGCGACGTCTGCGTGCGGAGGGAGTCCGAGTCGCGAATGGGCGCGTGGCGCCCACCGCGCTCGTGGCAATGGATCAAACCTAGAGGCTTACTCGGCCGAGGCCGCTTGCCGTGCGATCTCGAGCTCCGCGACGGCCCAACCGAATTGCGCTGGGCTGCAGCGCGAGACGCTCGCGGTCAGCTGATCGATTTTCTTCGCCTCATCCGGTGTCACGTTCTCCACCGTATGGCGAATCACCGTCGGGTACTTTTCCATCCCGGCCCAGACGGCCAGGTAATCCGCTTTCTGAGTGGCGGGATCATAGAAGAAGCCGTAGTCCGGCTCGTGATGCTTGGGGCTGCGATCGCCCTTCAGATACTGCTCGATGGCCGAGCCATTCGGCGTCGAATCGAAAAACTCCATGAGTTTGCGCTGCTCATCGAGCCGGTCGAGCGCATCATCCAGGTCATCGCGCAGCCACAGCCGGTTCGTCGTGACGTTCTTAAGTCCGATCATCCACTTCTCCTTGCTAACTGATCGCTAAAAACGGACCCGCATGATACCTGAACCGCGATCCAAACGTGTTCAGAATCAGTGGGTTATTGTCAAGTAGTCAGAGGCTAGATCAAATGGCCCCCACTAAACGGGCCGAAATGGTAGCCCTGCATGATTGCAGCCGCAAGACATGACGCCAAGAAGCGTCATTTTCCGTCCTGCGGCGATCCGCGGCACCAACTTGGTGCGCGGCGGGAGGGCCCGCGGGGCGGCATCCTCGCCGCCTTAGCCCGGCGGGCTGGGCGGCAGGTTCATTTTCTGGACGAGCGCCTGGAAGCGCGGATCGCCGTGCAGGCTCGCGATCAGCAAGTCGACCTTGATGTCGCTCAATCCCCCATCGTGCTGCTGGTAAGCTCGGTTCAGCCACTCGAAGGCCTCGTCCTTTTCGCCCCGCCAGGCATGGACCTCGGCGATCTGATAGGCCGCTTCCTGCTCGTGCTTCGCGGTCAGCTCATCGAGCGCCTGCCGCGACTCCGCCGCACGCCCGAGGGTGTACTCGGCCATCGATATGCCGTAGAGGCGAAACGCCTCGTCATTGACCTTGCGGAACGTCGCGAGCGCCTGCGCCGCGTTTCCTTCGAGCAATTGCAACGCGCCGAGGTGGTGCAGCCCGAAGGGAGAGTCAGGTTGGATTTCGAGCGCATGACGCATTGCCTCGTCCGCAGCCGCGAAATCCTTGTTGAACATTTGATATCGGCCGAGATTCTCCCACGCGTGGCTCGACAGTGGATCGAGCTCGATCGCCTTCCTTTGCGCGGCAATCGCCTCCGGCAGCCGGCCGAGATTGGCCAGCAGAAACGCGTAGCGGTGCTGCACCTCGCTGTCCGACGGATCGATTGCCAGAGCCTTCGTCAGATCGGCCTGCGCGCCGGCCCAGTCCCAGATGAAAGAGGCACGCAGATCCGCTCGCGCCGCATAGCCGTCGGCCTCATCCGGCGCCAACGTAATGGCCTTTTCCGCGGCCGCCGCCGATCGCTCCATGCCGGCTGCATCGCCCGTATCGTCCGCGAGATAAGCCTCCGAGAGCGCGAGCCGCGCATAGGCGGCTGCGTAGCCCGGATCGAGCGTAACCGCCTTCCCATAAGCCTCGACGGAGCGGCGAAAGCCGTCCAGAGTCCCGCGATTCCAAAATTGCCGGCCGAGGAGGAATTGCAGGTAGGCCTCCGTGTTTGCAGTACGGTGCGAGGAAACGAGCTGCGCCGGCGCGAGCTTTACCTTGAGCGCCTCGACGACGGCGGCGGCGATCTCGTCCTGCACCTTGAAAATGTCGCTGAGATCCCGGTCGTACGTGTGCGACCAGAGGTGATAGCCGTTGTCCGCGCGGATCAACTGCACCGTCACTCGCATCGTGTTGCCGGACTTGCGCACGCTGCCCTCGAGCACGTGCGCGACCCCCAAGGCCTTGGCGATCTCTTCGACCGTGGCCTGCTTGTTCTTGAAGAAGAAGCAGGATGTGCGGGCCGGCACTTTGAGATCCGGCACCTGTGCCACGAGATCGAGAAGCTCCTCCGACATACCGTCGGCGAAGTACTCCTGATCGTGCCGCTCGCTCATGTCGACGAACGGCAGGATCGCTATCGATTTGTCGGCCGCGGGGCTCCTCGCCGCACTCCACGGCCAGAGCTTATCGAGAGCGATATAGCCGAGCGCGGCGAGCAGCACGATCGAAAGGACGACCGCAGCGCGCCTCGCGCGCGAGCCGTCCGCGGCAGCCGTGCCGGCGACCGCGCGGGGCGCCGCGGCGCCGTCGGGCGGAATGGCCGGCTGCGGCGCTTGCTCGGCGGCGCCATCGGCTGGATCGACCCACTCCGTTACGGGCGCCATCAGTCGATATCCGCGGCGCGGCACATTCGCGATGTACGTCGGCTCGCGCGTATCATCGCCGAGCAGGCGCCGGAGGGACGCAACCGCTTGGTAGACGGAGCTCGAGGTCACCACCACCCCGCTCCAGACGTGCTCGAGCAGCTGTTCGACGCTGACGACCCGGCCGGGACGCGCTGCAAGATACAGGAGCAGCTGCATCTCGCGGGGCTCGAGCTTGAGCGTATTGCCGTCCTTCGATATCTCGCAGAGAGCGGGATCGACCCGCCATGCGCCGATACGCAAAATGGACGAGTGATGCGAGGTTGTTTCGTTCATAGGCTACGTTCCTGCACTATATACCGACACCCGCGGCACGCACCGCCCTACCCGGCCGATGAGAATCCGAAAGATATTGGAAAGATGGTCTGGCGACTCGAGACCGCCATCGGTAGCACAGACAGCGCGTCGGCTCTATGATGGAAAATGATCGGCGGCCTAATCAGACCGGACGGTCCCAACTGGCATTGAAGGATTCAGATGAAGCTATCAGATCAACGTTTGGAAGAAATTCGCGCTTGGCTGTGCGGTGAGAGCAAACACGATCCCTCCGTGAGTCCGCAAGAGATGGCCGCCATGGCCGCGGAGCTCAAGCAATTGCGGTTGAGAACGTCGTCCAGCAGCAGATCGGAGCTGGCGCCCACGAGTTCGGCCGGTCATTGACATCAGAAGTCGAGTGCTTCTGCAGCCGAGAGATACTTCGTGTCATCCATTCCCCGCAAAAGGTGAAAACCGCGAGCAGTTCGCATTATGTCGCCGGATGGATTGCAGCCAATCTGCGACACTAGCCAGCGTACCCAAAGGGCCTCTAAATTCGTGGCTACGATACCTCCGGGATGGAGTCTTCATTGATGTCGATATGGAGATCTCTCAGCCTCGCGGCGTTGCTTCTTCTCGGAGCCTGTGGCTCGTCCGATAACGGGGATTCTTCCGGCAACGCTCCGCAAGCCCCCAAGATCACGACGCAACCGGCCGCGCAGAGTGTCAGCGTCGGTAAGACCGCAACCTTCAGTGTGACCGCAACGGGTACCGCGCCGCTCGCTTATCAGTGGCAAAGGAGCGGAACAGCGATCACCGGCGCGACCGCCAGCAGTTACACGACCCCGGCGGCTGCGACGGCCGATAACGGCGCGAGCTTCGAGGTGACCGTCACCAATTCCGCGGGCTCTGTCACCAGTAATGCCGCGACGCTCACCGTGAGCGCGGCCGCCGTCGCGCCCGCGATCGTGACGCAGCCTGCGAGTCAAAGTGTGACGGTGGGCCAATCGGCCACGTTCACGGTGGTCGCGACTGGTACGGCGCCTCTCACGTATCAGTGGTTGAAAAACGGCACGGCGATCACGGGAGCGACGGCCGGCAGCTACGCGACCCCGGCGGCTGCGACTACCGACAACGGCGCAATCTTCAAGGTGACGGTCACCAACTCCATCGGTGCGATCACCAGCAGCGCCGCCACGCTGACCGTTACCGCGGCAACGAGTACCACGGACGTTCTTACTTATCACAATGACAACTCTCGCTCGGGTCAAAATCTGACGGAGACCGTTCTCACGCCCGCCACGGTCAACTCGACGAAGTTCGGACTGTTGCATGTGCTCGCGGCCGATGGACTCGTCGACGGCCAGCCGCTGATTGCCTCGGCCTTGAGCGTGAACGGCGCGTTGCACAACGTGGTCTACGTCGTCACCGAGAACGACTCGGTCTATTCCTACGATGCGGATACGGGCGCGGCACTCGGCCACGTGAGTGTGCTTGGGTCCGGAGAAACGCCGAGCGATAATCGGGGATGCAGTCAAGTGACCCCGCAGATCGGCATCACGTCGACGCCCGTCATCGACCGCAGCGCCGGAGCCCATGGGACGATATACGTCGTGGCCATGTCGAAAGATGCGGGCGGTAACTACTACCAGCGGTTGCATGCGCTCGATTTGGTTACCTTGGCCGAGCTGCCAAACAGTCCCGTGGCGGTTCAGGCGACCTATCCCGGCACGGGGAATAACAGCGTCGGCACCACATCGTTCGATCCCAAGCAATACAAAGAGCGTGCCGGTCTTTTGCTCGTGAATGGGACGCTCTATACCGCGTGGGCCTCGCATTGCGACGCTGGCCCCTATAACGGCTGGATCATCGGCTACGATGAGTCGACACTGGCGCAGACTCAGGTGCTGAATGTCACTCCGAACGGCACTCAGGGAGCCCTATGGAGTGCCGGCGGCGGCATGGCTGCCGACAGCACGGGAAACATCTACGCGCTGGTCGCGAACGGTACCTTCGATACGACCCTCGACACGAGCGGCTTTCCGCTGCAGGGCGACTACGGGAATGCATTCATCAAGGTGTCGACTGCGAGCGCGCTGCAAGTGACCGACTACTTCGACATGGACAACACGGTGACCGAATCAAGCAATGATCAAGATTTGGGGTCGGGCGGACCGATGTTGCTGCCGGGTCTGACGGACTCCGGCGGCATCGTCAGACAACTCGCGGTGGGTGCCGGCAAGGACGGACACCTCTACGTCATCAACCAGGCGAATATGGGCAAGTTCTCCATGTCGAATAACGCGATCTGGCAGGACCTCACCACCGCTCTGCCGGGCGGCGTCTGGTCGACACCGGCCTACTTCCAGAGCACCGTCTATTACGGCGATGTCGGCAGCACTCTGAAGGCCTTCGGCATTCAGCACGCTTTGCTTGCCACGACCTACACATCGCAAACGAGCATGAGCTTCGCCTACCCCGGCACCTCGCCGGCGGTGTCAGCCAATGGTTCGAGCAACGGCATCGTCTGGGCCGTCGAAAACTCGACGCCCGCCGTGCTGCACGCATTCACGGCAACCAATCTCGCGACCGAGCTCTACAACAGCAACCAGGCGGCGAGTGGCCGCGATCATTTCGGCGCCGGCAACAAATACATGACGCCCACCATCGCGAACGGCAAGGTCTACGTCGGAACTCCCACCGGAGTTGCGGTATTCGGCCTGCTCAACTGAAGGGCGCGGAAAGCCGATAGCTCAGGCGCCCCGATCTTCAGCGATTGAGGTACCGTGCAAGCACGTTCGCGGTGACGCGCTCCACCATCGCATCGCGCCGCGAGAGCGCGGCCACCCACTCGCAGCTTCCGGCATGAAACACTTCACCGCGGCCGCGCGGGAAGTTCACGATCATGCCGGCGCCGCGCTTCACCCGGTCGACCGCAGCATCGCCGCCCGTGCCCACCAGAATCTCTGCGACGAATCTCGCATCGTCATCGGATAAGAATCGATCGTCGGCGGGGAGATGGATCGACTCTTCCTTGAGCGAGGACATGCCAAGCGCGAGAATCTGCAGGCCGTCGGGCGCCCCACTCGTCTCGGTGGGCTCGGGCAAGCCGCCGCGGATGATGTAGTCCAACCCGTCGACCTCATATCCGAAGGCATGGCCGTCGGCGCCCAGCAAGTCGCCGTAATAAACTCCGGTTCCGGCAAATGCCCAGTGCTCGGGCCTGTATACCGGGAAGCCGCGAACGCCGCGGGGCGCACAGCCCCCCCATCCTGCATAGAGGCCGCTGGTCGCATTGAGACCGAACGTCTCGGCCCCCGGCCGCCCGATCTCCCGTGCCTCCCAGGAGCCGGTGGTGCGCGAGGGATCTTCGGACTTGAACACCGGGTCCTCGGCGCGCGCTCGGTACTTGTAGCAGACCTGCCGCTTGCCGCCGCGCTCGAGGCGGGTCTGCCACATGAAATTGCCGGCAAATCGCGCAACGCATCCGCCGCGCTCGACATACTCATCGATCGCATCGCGCATCTCCCACGTCCAGTATTCGTCGTGTCCCACGCAGACCACGCAGTCGTACCCCTCGAGGATTCCGGGGTCGAAATGCAATTCGTGCTGACTCGCGAGGTCGACGCCAAATCCGGCGCGCTCCGCCCAGTGAAAAAAATGCCGGTCATAGCTCGCCCATCCGGCCGAAGCGTACTTGTTGGAATGACCGCTCGCATATGCCCACTCGAGATGCGGATAGCGCGGCGCGGCTTCGGGCGGCGGAGAAATCTCGAGCGGTACGCGCGGCGCATCCTCGGGCAGGACGACGAAGCCGCGGCACCAGGGCCGCTCGATGCTCACCGTGGTCGCGTACTGATTGCGGTTTGCACCGGTGATGCCCTGATAGTGGTTCGAGCCGCCCCAGGTGTTGTAGGCAGTCCAGCTTCCCGTGGCCGCGATCTGCAGAACGCGCCGCGGCCTGCGGCCCGCATGCGGGCGCACGATGAAGAGATGGTGAGAGCGGACCGCAGCGCCGTCGCGGCTCTGCGTCGTCAGGGTCACTCGATAGGCGCCGGATGGCCAATCCTCGCCCACGCGAAATTCCAACGACGGATCCCAGCCGCAACCGACGACGGAACATTGATCGGGCGTGTCCTGCCACCGTACGCCTGTGAGCTTGCGCGTCAGCACCGGCGATGAATCCGCACCGTCGCGGACGATGGAAATCTCGCAGCTCGGGGTCGTGGAACTTACGTGCAGACGCACCATCGCCCCCGGCGAATACGCAAGCGCGTCCGTGTACCCCCAGATCTCACCGCGCCCGTCGCTCATCCCGGGACGCTCATAGCGGTGTCCGAAGACCGCTTCGCGCCTCTGCTCTGCCGTCAAGCCAAAATCAGGATAGTCCGTCTTCGCGGTGTGCACGGGCGTAATCATGGCATAAACTCGCATCGCATGACCCGTCCCGCGAAATTGCCGCCCGCCCAGAACCAGGTCGCGCGCGTCGAAAAGCACACGATCTACCAGATCCCGCTCGACCAACGACACGGCCGGGCCGGACAGTTATTCACGCTTTGGTTCGGCGCCAACATGAATGTGTTGACCGTGGTCACCGGCGCGCTTGCCACGACGGTGTTCCACCAATCGTTTCTCTCCGCGCTGACGGCCATCCTCATCGGCAATCTCGTCGGCACGGTATTCATGGCGTTGCATGCGGCGCAAGGGCCCCGGCTCGGCGTGCCGCAAATGGTCCAAAGCCGTGGCCAATTCGGGGCAAAGGGTGCCGCATTCGTCGTCGCGCTCGTGATCTTCATGTATGCCGGGTATGCCGCAACCGCTCTGGTGACCGGCGGCCAATCCCTGCATGCCATCCTGCCCGGCATCGACGAGCGCGCAGGCCTCCTCGCCATCGGCCTGGTCAGCCTGGTTGCGGCAATATTCGGCCACGATCTGATTCATTTTTGCACGCGCATGATGACGTACGTGTCCGGGAGCGCGGTGCTCTTATGCTATGTCTGGGTCATTTTCATACACCCGCTGCCGGCGACGTTCGTGACCCAAGGCAGTTTCTCCGCGGTCGGATTCTTCAGCATGGTCTCGATGGGAGCGCTCTGGCAACTCGCATATGCGCCCTACGTGTCCGACTACTCGCGCTACCTGCCGCCCGACTCCGGTCCCCGCCAGGCCTTTTGGTCCTGCTACTGGGGCACGACGCTCGGCGCCGTATTGCCGATGATCTTCGGCGCGCTGATCGGTCCCGCAGTCGTCGACGGCGACGTCGTCGCAGCGCTTTCGCGGCTCACCGGCCCGGCGAGTACACCGATCGTGCTGCTGTTCGCCCCCGGCGTCGCGATCGCCGGCGCAATTTGCTTTTATGGCGGCTCGCTCGCCATCATCACGCTGGCGCAGACGTTCTTCGCGAACTGGCGGGCCACCGCGCGCGCGCGCACCGTCATCACCGTCGGCATGTTTGTCACGGCGCTGTTGATCGGCCTCGAGGGTGCATCCAACTTTCTGGCGCTATACAGCCAGTTCAATGAGCTGCTGCTGTATTTGTTGATACCTTGGACCGCCGTGAATCTCGTCGACTACTATCTCGTCCGTTTCGGCAACTACGATGTGCCGTCGTTCTTTGCGTTCGACGGCGGGGTTTACGGCAAGTACAACATCCCCGCCCTCGTTTGCTATGCACTCGGGATCGTGGTCCAGATTCCGTTCATCGCCACCGATCTATACACGGGTCCGATTGCCCGCGCGGTCGGCGGTGTCGATTTGTCGTGGATCGTAGGGCTTCTGTTCGTGAGCCCGGTCTATTATTTTGCGGCCCGCGAACGGCCCGCGGCCCTGGTGGCGTTGGAGCCCTAGCGGGCTTGCGGCACGACGGCGCCGAGATTTGCACGAGCGACCCAGCCTGAAAGGCCCGCGCGGGTGCGAATGAGTATGAAATCCTCGTGCTCCGCCGTGACCGAGACGGTCTCCGCTTCCGGCAATATGAATGCCGTGTCGCCCATGGGCACGGGGGATACGCGCGCCGGCGTCTGGTTGACGAGAACGACCGCCTCATGCATCCGCGGCCACAGCAGCATCGCGTTGGCTACGGTCAGAGCAATCAGTGCGCCGCCGAGCGCGATGCCGCCGAACCGCAGCCATGGGAAGCGCGGCGAGATTCTTCCGGCCAGCAGTGCGCCGCCAAGGAGAGCAATTCCGAGAACGCCGGCCCATGCGGATGCGGTCGGACCGGCGGCTTCGGCCACGCGTGCAATACGATTGCGCGGTTCCGGACGCACCCCTGCGCCGGCGCGGACGTATTCCAGATTCGCATTGATATCCGCATCGTTCGGCGCCAACAGTGCGGCACGCTCATAGTTGAGCACCGCCAATCCCGGCTTGCCGGCGCGCGCGTACGAATTGGCTAAGTTATAAAGGCCATCCGCCGAGTACCGCGGTTGCGAGGGCTGCGCGAGACTCTGACCGCCCCACAGCCCGAGACCCAAGATCAGCATCGCTATCGTGGGCGCGCGCATTCAGCCCCTCCCCCCTACGAGCTGGCCGCGAACCAGTCCGAGCCAGCGCTGATAGTCGGCGCTGCCCGGCTGGTGATCCGAATACTTCGCCTCGTCGGCGATTGCGAACAGCCGTTCGATGTCCTCGCCGGCCGCGCCCAACCGTCCCCGGAGATCGGCGACGGTGATTTGGTCGGGAGACATTTGCCACCGCGCCGCGAAGGTTTGCAGAAGTACCTGCCGCGCCACGTCGAAGAAGGATGAAGAATCATCCGATCGCGCCGCCGCGCGCAGCTGCGCAAGCGCGCGCGCGGCTGCTTTCGACGAGGCGCGTGCAGGATTGGGGCGCACGGCGAACCAGCCGCCCGCCAGAATCAAGGCGAGTGCCGCCGGAACAGCCAGGAATGGTGCCTGGAAGTAGAGCGGTGTGAATCCGCTCACCGAGCTCTGCGGCTGCGGGTGATCGGGGCGCAATCCCGGAGCAGATCGGCGCGCAGAGGCGCCGTGCAGGCTCCGGGGCTGGACCGGCGCGCTGAGTGAACTATCGGCGAGCGAGGCGGCGATCGTTACTTTGAGGGGGGAGGTGCGCAGGCGCTCGTAACGTTGAGTGCTGGGACTGAAATAACTGAAGTCGAGCCCGGGGATCGATTGCTCGCCCGGCTGCGCCGCGATGAGCGGTTGTTCAAATACTTTCTCACCCTTGTATCCGACCGCATCACCCGGGGTGAAGGACGATTTCGCGGGATAGGTCTTCCAATGATCGAGATGATCGAACATCGTCGAATCGACGCGGTCGAAGTTGCCGACACCGGTGACATGCAGTCGAAGGGTGAGCGGATCTCCCGCCGCAGCGCGGGTGGACGAGATGTCGCTCGATACTTGGAAGTCGCCGACGGCCCCGCTGAAGTCCTTGGGCCGCCCCTCGGCGGGGAGCGGCAAGACTTTGAGCTCGGATGAGGGGCTCGTGACCGTGACGTCCTTCGGTGCGATCCCGTTGTACATGCTTTGCAAGAACGGGCCACCCAGCCAAGCCGCGAACGCCATATCCTCCGCCGATCGTGTATTGATTTTCACACTGAGGGGCGTGTCCACCGACAAAGAGAAATCGCCCGGTTTGACCGCCGCGATCACGCTGTGCCACGTCATGATGAGGAAGGGGCTGCCGTCGATGACCTTGTCGCGGCGTTCGGGTTGCCTTGAAAGATTGTTGAGCGTGAACTCGCCGCCATTGAGCGTGGGCAAACCGTTCAAAGAGGTGACGATCCCCGGGCGTACGCCCACTTCGATGTCGACCGGCACGCTTTCGCCCACGTAGACGGCGCGCGTTGGAATGACCAATTGGACGAACGCCCCGCCGCCGGCTTTCAGCTGAACGCCTTTCGGGAGCGGAGTGGACGCCACCAGGGGCGGTGTAGGCGTCGGCTTGGGTTTGATCAGGGCGGAAGGATTGGAATCATCCGCGCTGACCACGTCGAGTACCACCGGCTCTGATTTTGGGGACAGACCGGGGATGCTGAATATGCCCGCCATCTGCGGTGTGACGCGGATCAGAATGGAGGTCGACGGAATGGAAGTTCCATTGACGAACTCGAGGCCCTGCGCGCGCCCTATCAGTTCGAATGACAGCCCTGAGACGACCGGCAATGGGACGTTCGGTAGATCACCGTCCAGGCTCGTGACCCGCAGCGTCGCCGATTCTCCCAGCCTGATGTGCTCAGGCTGTATCGTTTCGTAGGCGAGCCCCGCCTGCGCCATCGCGTATGCCGCCGGAGCAAGCAGGCCGAGCATCGCGACAAACACCTTGCTCCAATGCATATGCGAGGCTCGCATCACCAGTTCTTGAATGCCTTATCCGGTGCGTCGTTCGGATCACGCGGCCCTGACGGCACACCGAGCGAAT
>Ga0302314_10013143_pt1 | contig 14250 bp, 13 predicted proteins | sample III_Palsa_N2_3_FD_200533 | JGI IMG/M metagenome (GOLD analysis project Ga0302314, IMG submission 200533) | Peat permafrost microbial communities from Stordalen Mire near Abisko, Sweden - III_Palsa_N2_3 | ecosystem: Environmental > Terrestrial > Soil > Palsa > Peat permafrost | place: Sweden... | reverse complement strand
AAGGCAGACGCGGACTCCCCCTTTGCGCGCAAGCTCACGCCAGCCCAGGATGCGCTCGTCAATAAGGCCGTCGCCCGCGAAGCCGTCATCATTAAGACCCTCCGTGAGCGCAGCCCCATCGTCGAGACCTACATCCAGAACATGCGTCCTGACCCGGTCATGGGTCAGACCGTCGATAGCGATGCCCACTTCCTGGCACGCGTCGATTTTGGCAAGGTCATCGGCGAAAACGGCTTCCTCACGGGCAACGAGGCCAAGCAGGGCCGCTTCAAGCACTCCCTCGGCTACATTACCGGCCTCTCCAAATCGCTGCGCCTCAGCTTCAACGAAGCCGGCTTCGTCCGCATGATCGTCATCGATAGCACAGGCTTCGATCGCCAGCACTATCAGTTCGCCTTCCTGCGCAACGACTTCCTCGGCACCGTCCCCACCGTCGTCTTCGACGTCCAACCCATCAAGAAGGTTCCCGGCCGCTTCTTCGGTCGCATCTGGGTTGAGCGCAACGGCGGCAACATCGTCCGTTACGACGGTGACCTGGCCGGAGGCGAGAAGGACAATATCAACGAGTACTTCCACTTCAACTCCATCCGCACCAATGTTCAGGATGGTCTCTGGCTCCCCACGGCCTCCTATATTGAAGAAACCGACCCCAAGAGCGCCTCTCACAGCCTTAAGTTCAAGGCTATCAACCAGATCTGGGGTTACTCTCTGAAGGTTCCCGCCAAGGAGCAGGACCAGGCCGACATCGAAGTGGAGGGCGCAACCGACGAGAGCTCGCAGAACGGCAACCTGAGCCCCCTCGGCGCCCAGCGCCAATGGATCCAGCAGGCTGAGGATAACGTCATCGACCGCCTCTTCTCTGCCGGCCTGATCGACGCCCCCAGCGACTTCGACAAGGTTCTTGCCCTCCTGGCCAACAACATCCTGGCCTATAACCAGATCCCCATCGACCGCCCCATCCGTGTTCGCACCCTGCTCACCGCGCCTCTTGAGTCGGTAGCTGTCGGCAACACGATCCTGATCTCCAAGGGTCTGGTCGATACCACCGCCGTTGTCACCGCAGACGGTGCCCAGCAGATGGGTAACCTCAATGCCCTGTTGGCCTTCCAGACGGCTCACATCGTCCTCGGCCATCACATTGACACCAAGTTCGCCTTCAGCGATCGCCTCCTCTTCCCACCCGAGTCGGCTTTCGCCAGGCTTCCCCTCCAGCACACCGATGCCGATGATCTCGAGGCCGCCAAGAAGACCCTCGAGCTTCTCAACGCCAAGGATCTCGCCGACGGCCAACAGTACTTCGGTCTCTACCTGCAACAGCTGCAGGCTCGCCAGAAGGGCCTCAAGGCCCTCACCACTCCCCAGCTCGGAGATAGCCTGGTCAAGACCGACGGAACCTTCTGGCTGCAGGCCATCGTCTCCAAGGCTCCCAAGCTCAACAACACCGACCTCAAGCAGCAGGCTGCTGAGCCTCTCAACGCCTTCCTCCGCAACGATCCCTGGACCGACCAGGTCATCAAGCTGAATGCAGCCGTTGAACCCCTCCTCAGCGCCCGCGATAAGCTCCCCTTCGAGATCACCCCTGTCTCGGTCAACCTTGCCTACTGGAAGCCAGCAGCAGATCCTGATGCGACCTCCGGTGGCGCTGCCCCCTCAGCGGCTCCTGCCGCTCAGACCCAGCCCTGACCCCCGATACCTCCACGGGCCCAGGTAACCAATCAGTCACTCCACCAACGGCACTCACTCTTCCAGTGAGTGCCGTTTTCCGATAGGATCACCACAACCCTCTTCGCACGAGGAGCGTCTTAGCTCCTGAGAGTAGCCTTATTCAAGCTCATTCTGACTCAGCTCAGGTTCGCCCAAACTACTGGAACCATGAGGATATCCTCAAATAATGCTGGTATTTCCAGCGCAACTTCAACTACACTGAAGTCGAACCGATCCCATACCCCGGCCAATGGAGGCCATCCATTGAAACGAATTGTCCTCATCCTGGCTATGACGGCTGCTATCTCTTCTTTTGCTTACGGACAGGCTATACCCGGTGCAACCCGCCGACTCGATATTCAGGCGGGCGGGCTGTTTACCTACGCAGTCCCCGACTACACTCCCCAGAACGCCATCGGTTATGGCGTATTCGGCGATGTCGACTTTACCCCCCATTGGGGAGCCGAGTTGGCCTTTAATTCGATCTCGATCCTCCAGCACTCCCCCGCCAAAGAGTGGACTTTTGAATATGGGGTCCGTTACCACAGAGACTACGGTCGCTGGAGCCCTTATCTCAAGGCCTCAGCAGGCTACGGTACGTTCGATTTTGCCCCCCAGTTTTACCAGTTGGGTGCGTCCATCGGCTATAACCTCATATCCTTCGGTGGCGGCACGGACTTCGCCATCACCAATCGCCTCGGCGTCCGCGCCGGATTGGAGTACCAGAACTGGTTCACCGGCGGCGCCAAGGGTCCTCCGAACATCGGTGGCCCCGGTTACGACCAATACCTGCCCCACGGCCTTACCCCGGCGCTCTTCCAGGTCGGCGTAACCTACCACTTCACGGGCAGCGAGAAGATCCAGTAGCTGCACCCCCACCCATCTGCCTGGATAGCCGGGACGTCTGATTTGCAAGGGATTACCCGCGCAAATCACTCACCTCCCGCTCTCCAGGCATTTTTGTTTTCAGCTCAGAATGCGGGCAGCCAAGAGCCCGATGCTGCAATCCCAGGAATGGCGATCCCTTCACCTGGGAATGCGCTGCACCGTTCCCCACAGCGCTACAAAGGCCTTCCAGCCCCTGAAGGGTGCCCTGGCCTATGGAAAAGGCTCGTCGCAAAACCCCAGGACGCGGCCGCCAGAGCATCGTCCCGGTTACGGTACCGACCCGAGACCAGCGCAGGGCTCATACATCAGTTCCCGGATAGCAACGCCGCGCCCACAGCCCTGGCCTCGGCTTCTCCGAACTAGCATCACGATCCGATTTCGCGCGCATCCCTCCTCACCAAACAAAGCGGCCCAGCCATAAGGCTGGGCCGTTCACGTCCGTCCAAACAGACTAGAAGTGGTAGGCAACACCAATCGACGGTGTCATCAGGATGTAGTAACGGTTGGTGGTAAACAAACCATCCGTCGCACCAAACGTCGGTGTCTTCATCATGAAGCCGCGATACTCCGTCCGAATGTCCCAGCTGGGGCTAAGTTCATACGCCACTCCACCACCAAACAGGCCGCCAATCTGCAGATCCTGCTTCAACCCCTTCTGCGTCGTCCCGTTGTCCAGGATGGGCGTAAAGATTTCCACGCCAACGCCGCCTTCCAGGAACGGGTTCCACCGCTTGTAGGTCCGCTGGTACACGTACGCGGCGGTAAGCTCTTGGCCGCGCGAATGCACCCGGCTGTTAGGCTGCGAAATCGGGTTGTACTTCATCGAGTTCTGATAAAAGCTGTAGTTGAGCTCAACAGCGCTGCGAGGTGTCAGCAAGTAACGGTAGCTCGCTAGGAAGCCACCCGTGTGCGTCGTCACCATTGGATGAATATTCAGTCCATAAACGTCTGGTGCTAAAACCCCGAAGAAGCTTACGCTGGCATCCTGCCGGCTCTCTTGTGCGTTTCCCACGGCGGCGATGCACAACGTCATCAGTGCACCGAGCAAAATTCTTTTCTTCATGCTTGCTGAAATCCCTTCGCATGCTCACCACGGCCCAAAAACTCCACACGTCTCTCGTTGTGGTCGTTCAGCCGGTAACCGCGGCGCGCTATTGTCCTTATTGTACCTGTACGCGACGCAATCACGCGCATCCTGCCTTATTCTGGCCCGCTTCCTGCGTAGTTCGTTCGTACCCATGGTTTTTTCTGTTCGTCTTGCAGTGGTGTTTCTATAGACGAAACAGGCCCCGTTCCGTCATCCGGAACGAGGCCTCTTCGTTTACTTTCTCTTTTGACTTACTGCTGCGGACTTCCTGACGGTGGAGGAGGCACAGGCGCGCCCTGCCCTCCTTCCTCCGCCCGACGCTCCCGCATCTTCGCCTGCATCGCGTCAAACTTCGCCTGCTGGTCTGGCGTCAATACCGCGCGTATCCTCGCCTGCTCGCCCTGGTGCAGCGACAGCATCTGAGCCCGCCGATCCTCCGGCGCCAGCGACGCATTCGATCGCAACGTCTCCATCTGCGCATGCGAATCCGCGAAGATCTGCCGCACCTGCGCCGTCTGGCTGTCACTCAAATTCAAACGCCGCTGCATCTGCTCGACCCGCCGCTCCGGATCCATGTGACGCGGTCCCTGCATCCCGTTCGGCGGCGGTCCCTGCTGCTGCTGATCCGGCGGCGGAGGAGGCGCCGTCTCCTGTTGCGCAACCGCCGCGCTCAAACCCAGCCCGGCACTCAACATCCCAATCACTGCTGTACGAAACATCCTGCTCGTTGCAAACTTCTTCATCGCCTGTACCCTGCTCTCTCGAAGCATCGCGCTTGTCACTTGCTGCGCTGCTGTCACCCAGTACAGACGCGACTTTTGCGAAAATGTTCTGGCTCCTCTTCCATATTCTTTCGCTGAAACTTTCCCCAAACACGCGCGTCTTTATCGCGCCCTACCCCTTCTCCACCACAAAACAAAATGGATCGCCATGCTCCACCGCATGCGCCTGTACCACCCGCAAAAACTCCCGCGCCGCATGACTCAGTGCCGCCCCTCGCCGATGCACCAGCCGCAGCTTACGCTCCATCTGCAGCTCTGGAACCTCCACCGCCACGAGCGTCCCACTCTCCAGCTCTCCCTCCACCGTCAATCGCGGCACCAGCGCCACCCCATTCCCCCGCTGCACAAACCGCTTAATCGCCTCCAACGACGGCAGCTCCACCTCCATCTGCAGCGGAATCTTCCGCCGCGCAAACGTCTCAATCACCTTCTGCCGCAGCGGCGACGGCACGTTATGCGCCACGAAAGTCTCCTTCCCCAGCCTCGCCACCGTCACCTTTCCCGCCTTCGCCAGCGCATGCCCCGGACTCATCACGCACACTAGTTCGTCCGTGTAGACCAAAATTGACACCACCTGCGGGTCCGCCGGCCGAAAGCTCACCACCCCAATCTCCACCGAATGCGACTGCACCTCATCCGCAATCCGGCTCGCCAGCGTCCGCTGCACCGCCACCTTGATCCGCGGATGCTCCTTCCGAAACGCATCCAGGACCGGCAACAAATAAAGGCACGTGTACTCATTCGCCGCCAGATCCAGCCGTCCCCGATGCAGCGACCTCAAATCCACCAGCGCCGCCCCCGCATCTTTCCGCAGATTCAGCATCTTATGCGCATACTCCAGCAGCACCTTGCCGGCGTCGGTAGGCTGTCCCGCCGACCGCTCCAGCAGCGTCTCCCCCAGCTCCGCCTCCAGCTTGGCAATCACCTGGCTAACCGCCGGCTGGGTACGGTGCAAACGTGCCGCCGCTCGTGAGAAACTTCTCTCCTCAGCGACAGCCAGGAATGTCTCGAGCTGAAATAAATCCACGCGCCCCCCGCTCAGTTTTGTGCCTCTATCTGCCCTATAGCATCATTAGAATGCACAATACATCTGGTTCTGAGCATAAGAGCACGTTATGATTCTGTCTAGACGGAAAGGTCTTCTCTCTATGGCTACCGACACCCAGCTCGTTATCTTCGACACCACCCTCCGCGACGGCGAACAGTCTCCCGGCTGCACCATGCACCACGCAGAAAAGCTGCGCTTCGCCCACCAACTCGCCTCCCTCGGCGTCGACATCATCGAAGCCGGCTTCGCCATCGCCTCCCACGGCGACTTCAACTCCGTCCAAACCATCGCCCGCGAAGTGCACGGCCCGCGCATCGCCTCCCTCGCCCGTTGCAAGCGCGAAGACATCGAAGCCGCCGCCCGTGCCGTCGAGCCCGCCGCCAAAAACCGCATCCACGTCTTCCTCGCCAGCTCTGACCTCCACCTCGAAGCCAAGCTGAAAATCACCCGCGCCCAGGCCCTCGACAACGTAGCCACCGCGGTCGCGCTCGCCCGCACCTTCGCCGACGACGTTGAGTTCTCCACCGAAGACGGCACCCGCTCCGACCTCAACTTCCTCGTCGAGATGATCAACATCGCCGTCCAGGCCGGCGCCACCACCATCAACATCCCCGACACCGTCGGCTACACCACCCCCGCCGAGTACAAGCAGCTCTTCGAAACCGTTCGCCTCCGCGTTCCCGGCTCCGAAAAAATCATCTTCTCCACCCACTGCCACGACGACCTCGGCATGGCCGTAGCCAACTCATTAGCAGGAGTAGAAGGCGGAGCCCGCCAGATCGAGTGCACCATCAACGGCATCGGCGAGCGCGCCGGCAACGCCGCCCTCGAAGAGATTGCCGCAGCCATCGCCACGCGCCACGACCGCTACCCCTACACCACCAACCTAGTCATGACCGAGCTCTACCCCACCTCCCACATGCTCGGCGAGATCATCAGCTTCACCTGCCCGCCCAACAAAGCAGTAGTCGGAAAGAACGCCTTCGCCCACGAGTCCGGCATCCACCAACACGGCGTCCTCTCCAATCCCCTCACCTACGAAATCATGACGCCCGCCTCGGTTGGTTTCAGCGGCCAGAACATCGTGCTAGGCAAACACAGCGGCCGCAAAGCCCTGGAGTTCCGCCTCAAAGAGCTAGGCCACACCCTTTCCACCGAAGAACTCAACGCGGTCTACAACCGTTTCACCGAACTAGCCGACCGCAAAAAGCTCCTCTACGACCAGGACATAGTAGCCCTACTCCACACCCCAACCACCGAACCCCTGGTCACCAACATCCCCTAACTCACCACCAAACATGAACCGAGCCATCACTGTTTCGCCAATCGCGAAAAGCTCGTCATCCTGAACGAAGTGATGGACCCCTGTAGTTGCTGTTGCACTTGCACTTGCACTTGCTTTTGCTTTTGCTATTGCTGTTGCTGTTGCACTTGTTTTTCTGGCTGTCATTCCGCAGCGCAGCGGAGGAATCTGCTTCTTCTTTTGCCGTTGCCCTAGCTAGAAGCTAAAAGCTAGCAGCTAAAAGCGCCTTTGCTTTTACAACTAACCACCACTGGACCCCCATGAAGCTAAAAATCGCAATCCTGGCCGGCGACGGCATCGGCCCCGAAGTCACCCACGAAGCCGTCAACATCCTCCAGGCAGTAGCCGAAGCCGGCGGCCACGACTTCACCTTCACCGAAGCCCTCCTCGGCGGCGTAGCCATCACCGCCAAAGGCACGCCCCTCCCGCAAGAAACGATCGACATCGCGCTAGACTCCGACGCGGTCCTCCTCGGCGCGGTAGGCGACAACAAGTTCAACGCGCTCTCCCCCGACAAGCGCCCCGAGTCCGGCCTCCTGCAAATCCGCCAGATCCTCGGCGGCTTCGCCAACCTCCGCCCCTCGGTCGCCTATCCCGCGCTCTCGGAAAATTCCCCCCTCCGCCCCGAAGTCACCAAGGGCGTCGATATCCTCTTCGTCCGCGAGCTCCTTGGCGGCCTCTACTTCGGCCAACCCCGCAGCTGGAACAAGGACGCGTCCGCGCCCGGCGGCGGCGAAGCCATCAACACCATGCGCTACACCCGCGACGAAGTCGTGCGAGTAGCCCGCGTAGCCTTCGAGCTAGCCGGCAAGCGCCGCAAGAAACTCACCTCGGTCGACAAGGCCAACGTCCTCGAGTGCTCCCAGCTCTGGCGCGCCACCGTCGACAGCCTCAAGCCCGACTACCCCGACATCACCGTAGAGCACCAGCTAGTCGACTCCATGGCCATGCACCTCATGAACGTCCCCCGCAACTTCGACGTAGTCCTAACCGAGAACCTCTTCGGCGACATTCTCTCCGACGAATCCGGCATCATCACCGGCTCCCTCGGCATGCTCCCCTCGGCAACCATCGGCGGCAAAGTCAACCTCTACGAGCCCGTCCACGGCAGCGCCCCCGACATCGCAGGCACCGGCAAGGCGAACCCCCTAGGCGCAATCCTCACCACCGCCATGGTCCTCCGCCACTCCGCAGGTCTCGAACAAGAAGCCCTCGCCATCGAAGCCGCCGTCCAGCAAGTCCTAACCGCCGGCCACCGCACCGCCGACATAGCCCGCGGCAACAAGGAAGCCACCGTAACCACCGCCCAAATGGGCAAGCTAGTTCACAGCGCGCTAGCTGAATCCATCGACCGCAGCCAATCGCTCCACGCCGTCTAGCCAAAATCATTTCGCTACCGAGGATTCGCAATGAAGGGATACGTAGTGTTCACCCGAGAGAAGACCCTCGATGCCGCCGAACTGGCTATCTACTGGGACAAAATCCGCGCCACGTTTCAAGGCCACGAAGTCACGGTCCTCGCTTCCTACGGCAGATATGAAGTGTTGGAAGGCAATGCGATCGAAGGTGCCGTCATCGCCGAGTTTCCGTCCTTCGAAGCGGCGAAAGCCTGGTACGACAGCCCCGCCTATCGCGACGTGCGAGTGCACCGGCAAAAGGGCGCAATCTATCAAGGCATTGTCTTAGAAGGCATCTGACCAAACCTCACCACCAACACCATGCACACCACCCTCCATCTCGCCGCCAGCTTCTTGCTCATCACAGCACCGCTCACCCGCGCCCAAGTCTCCGACCCCAACAAGCTAATCGCGCCCCCACCCCGCAACCCGGCCCTCCACCACACAGCGCCCGCCGACAACCTCCAGTACCTCTGGCAATTCACCCACCCCGCGCCCATCGGCGAAGCCGCCAACCTCCGCGTCGACGCCCGCTTCCAGTCCTTCCTCCGCGACGCCTTCCCCCAGCCGCAATCCATGTGGGGCCCACCCAACTCGCAGGAACCCCTCGCCACCATCATCCCGCTCTTCCTCACCCAATACGGCGCTGTCGCGTCCACCGACAACCGCTACATCACCATCGACGGCTGCGTCCCCAGCTTCTGCGCCGCCTCCGGCCTCCTCTGGATCGACCTCGGTCGGCCGCACCCTCTCGCCGTGTTCGCCGCCGTCAACTGGGACCCCCAAGCCCACACCACCGACCAGCCCGACGCCGACTACAACCTCTTCCTCTTCGCCAACCATCCGCTAGACGCAGACGCCCTCCCTCTGGCACTAACCCAAGCCATCGCCCACTGGAACATCCGTCTAGCCACCGCGCACCGCCTCGTCCCCCACATCGCCCACGCCCTCATCGTCCAGCCCGACGGCACCCCCATCGCCCTCAACCCCGAACAAGCCGGCGCCAACACCATAGCCCCTCAACCCGACACCACAACGCAAGCCGCAGCCAACTGACATTCGCACTTCAACTGACAACGAAGAACTAACAACTGAGAACTCTTCCCATGCCGAACACCACACCCCGCACCCTCTTCGAAAAAGTCTGGCAGCAGCACGTCGTCACCGAGCCCGCCGGCGAGCCCACCATCCTCTACATCGATCTCCAGCTAGTTCACGAGGTCACCTCGCCGCAAGCCTTCGAAGGCCTCCGCCTCGCAAACCGCCCGCTCCGCCATCCCGAGCGCCACGTCGCGACGGTAGACCACAACGTCCCCACCACCAGCGTCCACGACCGTCTCGTCATCACCGACCAGATCGCCGACGCTCAAATCAAAGCGCTCCGCAAAAACTGCGCCGACTACGGCATCGAACTCTTCGACGTCCAGGACGCCGAGCAAGGCATCGTCCACATGATCGGCCCCGAGCTAGGCCTCACCAAGCCCGGCATGACCATCGTCTGCGGCGACTCGCACACCTCCACCCACGGAGCCTTCGGCGCTCTCGCGTTCGGCATCGGCACCAGTGAAGTCGAGCACGTCATGGCCACCCAAACTCTCCCCCAAGACAAACCCAAAACCTTCCGCATCACGGTCGACGGCGAGCTCCCCCCCGGCGTCACGGCCAAGGACATCATCCTCGACATCATCGGCCGCATCGGCACCGATGGCGCGACGGGTCACGTCATCGAGTACGCCGGCTCCGCCATCCGCGCCCTCTCCATGGAAGGCCGCATGACCATCTGCAACATGAGCATCGAAGCCGGAGCCCGCGCCGGCATGATCGCCCCCGACGCCACCACTTTCGCATACCTCAAAGGCCGCCGCTTCTCCCCCGGCACAAAGCCCTCTTCCGCCTCCGCCAAAGAGACCGTCATCTCGACCGACGCGAAGCGCAGTGGAGAGACCCCTGTATTTGCGGATGCCAGCAACACCGCCACCGTTGACGAGCCCACCTGGAACCTGGCCGTAGAACAATGGTCCGCCCTGGTCACCGACACCAACGCCACCTTCGACCGCGAACTCCACATCGACGCCACCACCCTGGCCCCCTCGGTCACCTGGGGCACCTCCCCCGGCATGGTCACCACCATCGACGCGACGGTCCCCTCCCTAGCCGACGCCCGCTCCGAAGCCGACCAGAAATCCTTCTCCCGCGCCTACGAGTACATGGACCTAAAGCCCGGCACCCCCATCGAAGCCATCAAAATCGACGCCGTCTTCCTGGGTTCCTGCACCAACGGCCGCATCGAAGACCTCCGCGCCGCCGCCAAGGTAGTCGACGGCTACCACGTAGCGACCACGGTCCGCGCCATGGTCGTCCCCGGCTCGCAAGCCGTCAAGCACCAAGCAGAATCCGAAGGCCTCGACCGCATCTTCAAGACGGCCGGCTTCGAGTGGCGCGAGCCCGGCTGCAGCATGTGCCTAGGCATGAACCCCGACATCTTGTCCCCCGGCGAGCGCTGCGCCAGCACATCCAACCGCAACTTCGAAGGCCGCCAAGGCCGAGGAGGCCGCACCCACCTCCTCTCCCCCGCCATGGCCGCAGCCGCCGCCATCACCGGCCACTTCACCGACATCCGCACCTGGAAGTTCAACAAGACCGAAGGAGGTTCGCGCTAAGCGCGTCGGATGGTCGATGAACAGGCACGCCGCGAAGCACTAACCGCCCTTCAGCGATTCCTTGCCTGCGAAACAACCAACGACGAATACGAAGATGAGTATCCACCGGGCACACTTTTCGGCAAAAAGGCGAGCAGCGATCCGGCGATCAAAGCGATTCATACAATGTCCTGGAATTGGTTCGATGACTTCAACAATCACAAATTGGAACGCGAATATGAACTCGATCCCGAATCGCGAACGGTGGCCGATAGATGCGTCGCTTTCTTGAGATCAAATTTCGAATACGAGTGGCACGAGAACAACTTCATCAGCACATCCTTCATGGCTTCCGTACTAACGACGCTGAGACTTGTCCCAACGGTCCCATCCGTCGAAGAGCGAATCAAGAATCATCTCGACCAACCCGAAGGCGATGCATCCGTTTGGCCATTCTTTCGGCGTGACGACTTCAATGCAGCAACACAAGAGGAATCGATATGCGACCCATCAACGAATTAACGTCCACCGCCGCCCCGCTCCCACTCCCCAACATCGACACGGACCAAATCATCCCTAAGCAATTCCTAAAGCGCATCGAGCGCACCGGCTACGAAGACTTTCTCTTCTACGACTGGCGCCGCCTCCAGGAAGGTCCCGACGCCGGCAAGCCCGACCCCACCTTCGTCCTCAACAAGCCCGAGTACAAGGGCGCCGAAATCCTCCTGGCCGAGCGCAACTTCGGCTGCGGCAGCTCCCGCGAGCACGCCGCCTGGGCCATCAACCAATACGGCTTCCGCGCCGTCATCGCCCCCTCCTTCGCCGACATCTTCTTCTCCAACGCCGGCAAGAACGGCATCATCCTCGTCCGCCTCACCGACGCCGAAGTAGAAACCCTCATCCAGCGCGCCACCGCCAACCCGCAACACAAGCTCACCATCTCGCTGGAAGACCAAACTGTCACTGACACCGACGGCTTCCACGCAACGTTCGAAATCGACCCGTTCCGCAAGCACTGCCTCCTCAACGGCCTCGACGACATAGGCCTAACCCTCCTCCACGAAGACAAACTAAACGCCTACGAATCCAACCACCAAAAGGAATTCTGGCTCTCCCCAAAAGCAAACATCGCCTAACCCCCAATGCCCACGCCCCTCCATCTCGATCGCCGCACACTCCTCAAGTCGCTAGCTTTTGCAGCGGCTGCAAGCTCCTGCGGCGTAGCGTTCGCCGAGGACCAGCCTCACCAACCCCTGCCGGCCTGGACCGAAGGCCACTTCGACATCCACCACATCGACACCGCCCGCGGCAACTCCGCCCTCCTCATCTTCCCCGACGGCACCACCATGCTTATCGACGCCGGCGACGTAACCAATGCGCCAGCCGACACCATCAACCCCGCCCGCCCCAACGCCTCTCGTCGCGCCGGCGAATGGATCGCCCGCTACATCCTCGCCCACTCCCCCAAGCCCACCCTCGACTACTTCCTCGCCACCCACATCCACGGCGATCACGTCGACGGCCTCCCCGACGTAGTCGCCCAAGTCCCCATCACCACCTGCATCGACCGCGCCTTTCCCAACTACGCGCCCAACCAACTCCCAGCCACCGCACCCTTCGCGCAAAACTATCTCACCTACCTGCACACTCGCCAGCAAAACAACCAGCCCGTCGAAGCCGCGCAAGTCGGCTCGACCACGCAAATCCGTCAGCACGTTCACCCCGAAAAATTCCCCACCTTCGACGCCCGCATCCTCTCCGCCAACGGCAACATCTGGAACCCCACCACCAACGCAGTCGACGCGCATCTCGCCAACACCCCCCACGCCTACGAGAACAACTTTTCGATCGCCACGCGCTTCACCTACGGCGCCTTCAGCTACTTCACCGGTGGCGACCTCAACTGCGACACCTTTGACGGCCGAATGCCTGCGCTCGACACCGAAAGCCCCGTGGCCCGCGCCGCCGGCCGCACCGAAGTCGCCGTCGCCGACCATCACGGCTACTTCGACGCCTGCGGCCCCGCCTTCACCGCGGCACTCAACGCGCAGGCCTACATCATCCCTTCTTGGGACATAGGCCACCCCGGCAGCGCCCAAATGCAGCGCCTGCTCGGCGCCTGGAACGACAACAACGGCAAAGCCACCCACGACGTCTTCGCCATCGAACTCCTCCCCGACAACGCGCTTCTCAACCGCCGCTTCGCCCCCCAACTCAAATCGCAAACCGGCCACGTAGTCGTCCGAGTAGCCCCCGGCGGCAGCACCTACACCATCCACACCCTCGATGCCACCACCGAAACCAACACCATCACCGGCACCTTCGGCCCCTACCAATGCCGAGCCTAATGTCCCCAAGGAGCAGCATGAACCACCGGATCCTCACGACCGTCTTCGCCTTGATTCTGGACACCTGCGCACACGCTCAAACCACTGCGCCGATTCCCACCCAATTCGCCACCGCCCACACCATCTTCCTCGCCCCCGCCGGCACCACAGCAACCTCCGACGTCGAAGACTACGTCGGCGCCATGTACCCCAGCACCTACCGAATGCTGAGCACCCTCAACTACCAGTTAGTCGCAACCCCCGCAGCCGCAGACCTCGGCATGGAAATCTCCGTCGTCACCGTACCGCCGCTCGGAGTCGGCGCTCCCGCTACCGCCTTTCTCCAACTAGTAGTGCGCGACATAAAAACACACGCACTCCTCTGGACCCTCCAAGTTCCGCTCAACAACGACTTCCGCGAAAAGAGCATCCAGAAGGGCCTCGACGCAGCCGAAGCCCGCCTCGCCGCCGACCTAAGCGCGCTCAAAACCGGAACCCTCCCAACCTCTGCCGCCGCCACAAAGTCCCGCATGTCTCAGGAGAAGCCATGACCACCAACGCCAAGACCCACTTCTAACCAAGCGCCACGGAAGAAGTACTCGGGCCACCACCAATCGAAGGAGCCACGGCTCCAGCCGTGCCAATAGCAGCAAGAATGAAAATGGGCTTTAGCCCCTGAGGTTAGAAGGCCGATGCCAAACCGACCTGGCAATCCCGTCACGATCTACCCCCTCGATCCGATCAATTACCAAAGGGGATGGGATGCTCGGCTGAATCAAGAGAGCTGGTGGCACTTGAACTGGCTCGAAGCAAGTTGGCGAGCGGGATGGTCGGACGCAAGCAAAGAACTATCGAGCACCATCGAAGTGGAAAAGCGCAACGCGGCACAACTACAACGAAAAAAGAAAGGCAGCAAATGAGCACCACCGGCAAGACCCACAGCAACGTACTCACCGAAGGCCCCTCCCGCGCCGCAGCCCGCGCCATGCTCCGCGGCGTCGGCTTCTCCAAAGAAGATCTCCACAAGCCCATCATCGGCATCGCCAACACCTGGACCGAAATCGGCCCCTGCAAC
>Ga0302314_10013142_pt1 | contig 14250 bp, 8 predicted proteins | sample III_Palsa_N2_3_FD_200533 | JGI IMG/M metagenome (GOLD analysis project Ga0302314, IMG submission 200533) | Peat permafrost microbial communities from Stordalen Mire near Abisko, Sweden - III_Palsa_N2_3 | ecosystem: Environmental > Terrestrial > Soil > Palsa > Peat permafrost | place: Sweden... | reverse complement strand
ACGACCAGCCGCCCAAGCCCGATGATGCGGCGCTCGCCGGTCGTCATGTAATGATCGAGGTAGCCGTCGTGCTGCGCCTTGTAGGGCGACGGCATCAGGATGCTGACGTTCTGGCCGATCGCCTCCGCCGCCATATAGCCGAACAGCCGCTCGGCCGTGGCGCTGAAGGATTGCATGATCCCGGCCGTGTCGATGACGACCATGGCGTCGGGCACGGTATCCAGCACCGACTGCAGATGGGCCTCACGCTCTGCCAAGGCGGTCAGCGACCGTTTGGCGGCGGTGATGTCGCGTGCGACCTTGGCGACGCCCAGGAAATGGCTGTCGTTGTCCCAGACCGGCGAGACGGTCAGCGAGACATCGATGATCTCGCCGTCCTTCCGACGCCGGCGCGTTTCGAAATGATCGACCCGCTCGCCGCGTCGGATCCGATCGAGGATGGCGGCGGTTTCATCCTCCTGCCCCGGCGGCAATAGGATGGAGATCGACTTGCCGATCATCTCGGCGGCGGAATAGCCGAAAATCGTCTCGGCGCTGCGGTTCCAGTCGGTGACGATGCCGTCGAGCGTCTTGCCGATGATGGCATCGTCCGACGAGGCGACGATCGCGGCCAGCCGGCTATTGGCCAGTTCGACCGCCTTGCGCCGCGCGATCTCGATCAGGATGCCCCGGCTCTCGACCGGATGATCGTCATCGGCGAACGGACGTCCCCGCATCCGGAGCCAGCGGCCCGACTCGTCGCCCATGACGATGCGGAAATCGATGTCGTGCTCCTGGCCGTCGCGAACACCGGCCTGCAAGGCCCGTTCGACGCCCTCGCGGTCGTCCGGATGGACATGCGCCAGGAACTCCTGGAATTGCAGGGCCGATCGGCTGGCCCCCAGCAAGCCACGCGAACGGCCGGACAGGCGGATCACGCCGCTGGCGAAATCCCAATGCCATGTCCCGGTCCCGCCCGCCTCGAGCGCGAGCTGGCTCTCTTTGTCGTCATCGACCGGCGACGGTGGATCCTGGGGTTTCGAGGTCAATCTTGTGCTCCGATCGCGGGAACATGTGAGCGCAGGCGGAACGTCGCATCTTTGTAGCACGGGCGGATACCCGCCACGGCGGCACTTCTCCTTGATCCGGATCAAGGACAAGGGATCGCCACCGGCGTCTTCATGCCCTTTGCGGATCAACAGGAGGCAGGCATGGCCAAAATGAAGGCGGCGATCTTCGTGGAGCGCGGACGCATCGTGCTCGACGACAAGCCTATCCCCGAAGTAGGTCCGCTCGACGCGCTGCTGCGCATCACGACGACGACGATCTGCGGCACCGACGTCCATATCCTGAAGGGCGAATATCCGGTCGCCCGCGGGCTGACCATCGGGCACGAGCCGGTCGGCATCATCGAGCGGCTGGGCAGCGCGGTCGAAGGCTTTCAGGAGGGCCAGCGCGTCATCGCCGGCGCCATCACGCCGAGCGGCTACAGTGCCGCCTGCCTGTGCGGCTGCGCTGCCCAAGACGGCACCGGCACCCGGCACGGCTTCAAGGCGGCCGGCGGCTGGAAGTTCGGCAATACGATCGACGGCTGCCAGGCCGAATATCTGCTGGTGCCCGACGCCATAGCCAACCTGGCGCCCGTGCCGGACGATCTGACCGATGAAGACGTGCTGATGTGCCCCGACGTCATGTCGACCGGCTTCAGCGGTGCCGAAAGCGGCGAGATTCGCATCGGTGACACGGTCGTCGTGTTCGCCCAGGGCCCGATCGGCCTGTGCGCCACCGCCGGCGCCAAGCTGCGCGGCGCCACCATGATCATCGCGGTCGACAGCGTGCCGTCCCGCCTGGCCGCGGCGCGCCGCCTCGGCGCCAGTCACACGGTCGATTTCAACGCGGTCGATCCGGTCGAAGAGATTCTGCGCCTGACCGACGGCCGCGGCGTCGATGTCGCGATCGAGGCGCTGGGCACCCAAGCCACGTTCGAGGCGGCGCTGCGCGTACTGCGGCCGGGCGGGACGCTGTCCAGCCTGGGCGTCTATTCGACCGACCTCACCATCCCGCTCGCCCCGTTCGCGGCGGGCCTGGCCGATCTGAAGATCGTCACCACGCTCTGCCCGGGCGGCAAGGAACGCATGCGCCGGCTGATGTCGGTGATCGCGTCGGGCCGGATCGACCTGAAGCCGCTGGTCACCCATCGCTTCAAGCTCGACCAGATCGAAGCGGCCTACGAGCTGTTCGGCCACCAGCGCGACGGCGTGCTCAAGGTCGCGATCACGCCCTGACGGATCGATATCGGCTTTTTCACGCGGCGCCCCACGATGCGATATGGATTTTGCATGGGGTCGAAGCGCCCTCATCCAGCGTGCATTTGCACATTTGGAGAGAGTGCGTGTTGAAATCTGTTGGAGCTGCCCTGCTGCTGGCCGCCGGGCTTGCCGTTACCGCCGGTCCGGCCCTGGCGATGCAGACGATCGTGACGCAGGTGGACAAGAACACCGACGGTTCGATGACCTACCATTTCTCGGTCAAGCTGGATCCGGGCGAGACGCTCTCGCCGGGCGAGGCCAAAGTGCCGGCGGACTTCGTCACTGTCTATAATTTCTACGGCATGGTCGACGGATCGGTGAAAACGCCGGCGGGCTGGGCGTTCACGTCCGAGGAGTTCGGCCGGACCCCGACGTTGAACGGCTATCCGGCGGTCCTGCCGCTCGATGTTCCCAATACCCCCAACCTGACCTGGACGCCGACCAAGCCGGTCGCCGCCGGCGCCCAGATCGACGGTTTCACCGCGACCACCCGGGTCGCCGCCATGGTTCAGGGCCAATATTCCGCCCAGGTGACGCGCCAGATACCGGCAATCGCCGGTGCTGCCGCGAAGCCGTCGAAACAGGCGACGATCGGCGCCCTGCCGACGCCGAGCTTCCTCGCCGACGTCAAGTAGCCTCAAGCCAGCAGATGCTGTCCGCCATCGATCGGGATGATGTTCCCGGTGATATGGCGGGCGGCATCGCTGACCAGGAAGGCCGCGAGATTGCCGACATCGACGATATCGACCAGTTGATGCTCCGGCGCCCGGGATGCTGCCTGTTCGAGCAGGCTGTCGAACCGGTCGATGCCGCTGGCGGCGCGGGTGCGGATTGGGCCGGGTGAGACCGCATGGACGCGGATGCCCTTCGGCCCCAGCTCTGACGCCACATAGCGCACGGTACTTTCCAGTGCCGCCTTGACCGGGCCCATCAGATTGTAATGCTCGACCACCCGGGCCGAGCCGTAAAAGGTCACGGCCAGCAGGCAGCCGCCCTGGGCCATCAGCGGCTCCGCCAACCGGGCCATGCGGATGAAGGAATGGCAGGACACATCCATGGCCACGCCGAAGCCCGCGGCCGAACAGTCGGTGACCCTGCCATGCAGATCCTCGGTCGGCGCGAAGGCGATCGAATGCAGCAGGAAATCCAGGCTGCCCCATTCCGCGCGGACCCGCTCGAATACCGCTTCGAGCGCGCCCGGCTCGCGCACGTCGCATGGCAGCACGAGCGGACAGGGCAGCGCGTCGGTCACGGCCCGGACGTAGCTTTCCGCCTTCGCGTTCAGATAGGTGGCCGCGAGCGTGGCGCCGGCGGCCGCGAAGACCTGGGCGCAGCCGGTGGCGATGCTGTGGTCGTTGGCGATGCCGACGATCAACCCGCGCTTGCCGCGCAGGTCGATGATCGGCGTGATCTGGGCGAGCTCGGTCATATCGTCTCCAAGGTGTGACGCACGATCATGGCTTCCTCGTCGGTCGGGATGACCCGGACCTCGATGCGGCTGTCGCGGGTACTGATGCGGTCGGCGTGACGGGCGTTGGCGGCCGGATCCATCTCGACGCCCAGCCAGGCGAGGCGCGCGCAGACCGCGGCGCGAATCTCGGCAGCGTGCTCGCCGATGCCCGCCGTAAAGACAAAACCGTCCAACCCACCCAGCGAACCGGCCAGCGCCGCCGCCTCGCGGGCGATACGGAACACGAACAGCTCGACCGCCTCGCGCGCTTCCGGAGCCGTGCTTTCCAGCAGCACGCGCATGTCGCTGGAAATGCCGGAGACGCCGAGCAGGCCGGAGTGCTGATAGAGCAGGGTTTCGATCTCGGCGGCGCCGAGCTGCTTCTGCTGCAGCATGTAGAGGATCACGCCCGGATCGATCGTGCCGCAGCGCGTGCCCATCATCAGTCCGTCGAGGGCGGTGAAGCCCATCGTGGTATCGATGCTGACCCCGTCGCGCATGGCGCACAGGCTGGCGCCATTGCCCAGATGGGCGACGATCACCCGGCCGCTCGCAACCCATGGGACGCTGCGGCGCAGAGTGCCGGCGATATACTCGTATGACAGGCCATGGAAGCCGTAGCGTCGGACGCCCTCGGCCTCGTACGCCCGCGGCAGGGCGAAGCGGGTCGCGACCGCCGGCAGCGTGTGATGGAACGAGGTGTCGAAACAGGCGACCTGCGGCAGCTCGGGCCGCATCGCCATGATCGCACGCACCGGCGACAGGCTGTGCGGTTGATGCAGCGGCGCCAGCGGCGTCAACAGAGCGAGCGCTGCCAGCACCTTATCGTCGAGCCGGACGGGACCGGTGAAATCCCGGCCGCCATGCACGACCCGATGGCCGACCGCGACGAGCGTGTCGGCCCCCAGATGGGCATCGACCCATTCCAGCAAACCGCCCAGCAGGGCTTCGTGATCTGCCGACGCATCGGGCCAACGCCGCTCACCGATGACGATGCCGGCGGCATCCCGGGCGATGAAATGCGGCGCGGTGCCGATGCCCTCGATCTCGCCCCGGGCAATCCGCTGCGGAGACTTCGCGATCTCGAACAGGCCGAACTTGATGCTGGAGGAGCCGGCATTGAGGGCCAGGATGGCGTTCGGCATCAGACCGCTCCCGCCGCGCGCGCCATCAGCACGGCAATCGCACAGGATGCGATGCGCGTGCGTTCGGAATCGGCCCTGCTGGTCAGGATGATCGGCACGCGCGCGCCGACGACGACGCCGGCGGCATCGGCCCCCGCGAGAAAGGACAATTGCTTGGCCAGCATGTTGCCCGCTTCCAGATCCGGCACGACCAGGATGTCGGCCTGGCCGGCAACGGGCGAAACGATGCCCTTTTGCTTGGCCGCCGCCGGGCTGACCGCATTGTCGAAGGCGAGAGGTCCATCGAGCAGGGCACCAGTGATCTGGCCGCGGTCGGCCATCTTGCAGAGCGCGGCGGCCTCGACCGTCGAGCGCATCAACGGATTGACCGTCTCGACCGCCGCCAGGATCGCGACCTTGGGCAGTTCGGTGCCCATGACATGGGCGAGGTCGATCGCGTTCTGGATGATGTCGCGCTTTTCCTCCAAGCTCGGCGCGATGTTGAGCGCCGCGTCGGTGATCAGCAGCGGCCGGGGATAGGACGGCACGTCCATGACATAGACGTGGCTGAGACGCCGCTCGGTGCGCAGCCCCGTGTCATGGGCCACGACCTCATGCATCAGCTCGTCGGTGTGGAGCGAGCCCTTCATCAGCAACGCGGCCTCGCCGGACCGCACCAGCGCCACGGCCGCCGCCGCGGCGGCATGGCTGTGCGGCACGTCGACGATGCGATAGGCGAAGATATCGAGACCCGCCGCCGCCGCGACCGCGCGGATTTTCGCCTCCGGCCCGACCAGGATCGGCACGACCAGGCCGGCCTTCGCCATTTCGATCGCGGCGCCCAGCGAGAGATCGTCGCAGGGATGGGCGACCGCGATCGGCACCGGCGGCTGACCGGCCGTGCGGATCAGCAGATCGCGGAAACGCTGGTGCCGGCTGAGCCGTACCTCCGGCAGTTCGATGCGCCGACGCCGGACCTTCTCGGTCGGCGCCTGGACCTCGGCCGTGCCGGTGATGACCGCGTGGCCGCTCTGGTTGGTGCAGACGCAGTCGAAGACGATACGGTGCTTCTCCGGCTTCTTTTCCCGTGCGGTCACCGTGGTGGTGATCGTGTCGCCGATCGCGACCGGTGCCCGGAAATGCAGGTCCTGCGACAGGTAGATCGTGCCCGGCCCCGGTAGCCGCGTGCCGAACACGGCCGAGATCAGCGCGCCGCCCCACATGCCATGGGCGATGATCTTGTGGAACAGATCGGTCTCGGCATAGGCCGGGTCCATGTGAGCCGGGTTGACGTCGCCGGACACGACGGCGAACAGGTCGATGTCCTCCTGCGCCAGCGTCCGGACGCTGCTGGCGCTGTCGCCGACCGCGATCTCGTCGAAGGTGCGGTTCTCGATCATCGGATCTTTGGGGACGGCTTGCATGAGGGCGCTCACTTTTCCAGCACATAGGAACCGGGGGCATCGGGACCGTCGCCCAAAGTTGGCGGCTTTTGGGCGAGCCCGCTGCGCCGACCCAGCCAGTCGGTCCAGACCGGCCACCAGGACCCGTCGCGCCGTTCGGCCGTCGCGGACCATTGATCGGGATCGACATAGGTGGCGCCGGCCGCGTGGGTCCCGAGGCGGAACGAGCGATGGGCATGGCCGGGCTCGCTGACGATGCCGGCGTTATGGCCGCCGGAGGTCAGCACGAAGGTGATTTCGCCCGGGTTCAGCAGGTGGATCTTGTAGACCGAGCGCCAGGGCGCGATGTGATCGGTCTCGGTGCCGATCACGAAGAACGGCACCCTGATGTCGGTCAGCGACACCGGCTTGCCGCCGGCGACGAAATGCCCCTCGGCCAGTTCGTTGTTGAGGAACAGGCGCCTGAGATATTCCGAATGCATGCGCGCCGGCATCCGGGTGCCGTCGGCGTTCCACGCCATCAGGTCGCTGCTCTCGTCCTGGCGGCCCAGCATGTAGCGGTTGATCGCCTGCGACCAGACCAGGTCATTCGAGCGCAGCATCTGGAACGCGCCGGACATTTGCGCGCTGTCGAGCGTGCCGCTTTCGGCCATGACGTCGTCAAGAAACGCCAGCTGGCTCTCGCTGATGAACAGCTGCAGCTCGCCCGCTTCGGTGAAATCGGTCTGGGCCGCGAGCAGGCTGACGCTGGCCAGGCGATCGTCGCCGTCGCGCGCCATGGCCGCCGCCGTGATCGACAGCAGCGTGCCGCCCAGGCAATAGCCGCAGCCATGGACCGGCACCCGGCCGCAGATCGCATCGATCGCGTCCAGCGCCGCCATCGGCCCCAGGGTCCGGTAGTCGTCCATCGACAGATCGCGCTGATCGGTCCCTGGATTGCGCCAGGAAATCGCAAACACCGTGTAGCCCTGGCCGACCAGGAAGCGGATCAGCGAGTTATGGGGCGCGAGGTCCAGGATGTAATATTTCATGATCCAGGCCGGCACGATCAGGATCGGCTCCGGCCGTACCGTCTCGGTCGTCGGCGTATATTGAATGAGTTCGATCAGCGCGTTGCGGAACACGACCTTGCCCGGCGTGATCGCCAGCGTGTCGCCGACCACATAGACCGGCGTGTGCAAGGGCCTGCCCGTGGTCTTCTGGCGCAGGTCTTCCAGCAGATTGACGAGACCGTCAGGGATATTGTGGCCGCCGGTCTTGACCGTCTCGGCCACCACTTCGGGATTGAGCCAGGGCAAGTTGGACGGCGAGAAGATGTCGAGCCATTGGCGGATGCCGAACGACACGACCTGGGTACTGTGTTTGCCGACGGCATCGCCGCCGTCGCTGGCCTCGGCCCACCATTCCTCCATCAGCAGAAACGCCTGGTGCAGAAAGGCATAGGGCGGTTGCTGCCAGGCCGGATCGCGGAAGCGATGGTCCTTCGGCAGCGGATCGACGACATGGCCACCGACGGCCGCCTCCAGCATCCGCCGGCCCTGCTTGAGCGCCGTACCGGCGAGTTCCGCCCGGCGGAACGGTGCATTGGCCAAGTTGAGCGCCCAGTCGGCATAGGCGAGCCAGAGCCCGACCGGTGACAGACCCGAGGTCAGCCGGGCCTCGCCGGCATGAAACATCCGATCCAGGTCTCGCAACGCCGGGGGTGGCAGGACCACACCCGAAACCGCCGTCGTCTCAGGTTCACGCAACGTCTGTGTGTCCAAACCATCCATGGCGGCCACTCCCTCTTTGATGAGAGCCCGATTGTGCAGTGCACGCTCGCCGTTGGTTTTGATCTCGATCAAGTCGGGGATCGGCTTTCGCCCCTAACGTCCGGGCATCCGAATGGAAGGACACCCGAGAATGTCAGTACAAGCGACGACCGCGACGCCGATCCAGAGCAGTCGCGGGGCATTCATCGTGGCCTGGGCGTTCTGTCTGATCTTCTATTTCGGCCAGTACGCGCTGCGCTCGGCGCCCGGCGTGATGATCCCCGAACTGACCGGGACGTTCGGGCTGACCGCCTTGGGTGTCAGCGCGCTGATCGGCCTCTATTACTATACCTACTCGACCTTCTCGATCCTGGCCGGCGCGTCGCTCGACCGGTTCGGCGCCAAATCCGTCATCCCGACCGGCATCCTGATGACGGCACTGGGCGCGGTGCTGTTCGGGCTGGGCTCGGCCGCCGGTGCCGAGACGGGCCGCCTGTTCCAAGGGGCCGGTTCCGCCTTCGCCTTCACCGGCGCGGTCTATCTCGCCTCGCACGGCTTCCCGGCCAAGTATCTGGCGACGGCGATCGGCTTCACCCAATGCTTCGGCATGCTGGGCGGCTCGGTCGGGCAGTTCGCGGTCGGACCGCTGATCCATGGCCCGATCAGCTGGCAGCATTTCTGGATCTTTGCCGGATTGGCGCTGGCCGTCCTGGCGGTGCTGATCTGGATTGCGACACCGGCCGGCCATGATGCCCGGCCTGTCGGCTCGGCCAAGCTCTTGTCGATGTTCACGCCCTACCGGACCGTGCTGACCAACCCGCAATCCTATCTGTGCGGCTTCACCGCGGGCCTGCTGTTCCTGCCGACCACGATCGGCGACATGATCTGGGGCGTGCCGTTCCTGCGCGAGGGACTGGGCGTCGAGTATGCCGACGCGGTCAACCGGGCCACCATGGTTCCGCTCGGCTGGGTCATCGGCTGCCCGCTGCTGGGCTATCTGGCCGACCGCATCGGCCGACGCAAGCCGGTGCTGATCGGCGGCGCGCTGGTCATGCTCGCCTCGGCTGCCACCTTCGTCTACCTGCCCGGCTTCGCCCCGCATTATCTGCTGGGCCTGCTGCTGGGCATCGGCTCCGGCGCCGCCATGATCCCCTACTCCTCAATCAAGGAGGTCAACCCGGACCGGGTCAAAGGCAGCGCCACCGGTGCCATCAATTTCCTGGTCTTCACCTTGAGCGCGCTCGTCGCACCGGTCTCCGGCTGGCTGCTGACCGACCTCGCGGGCGGTGCGCCCCGGACCCTGGGCGTATTCCAGGAAGCCGGCGGCGTCGGCATGGCGGCGATCGTGCTCGCCATCGTGCTCGCCTGCTTCATTCGCGAAACCGGCTCTGCCATTGCCCGGAAGGGGCTGTCATGAACGATCATCACCCGGACATGAGTCCCGTCGTCGAGATGACGCGACGACGGGTCGTCGGGCCGACCCGGACCAACCATCCGATCTATGTCGATCTGCTGCCGCCCTGCAACCAGACCTGTCCGGCCGGCGAGGATATCCAGGCCTGGCTGAGCCTGGCCCAGGCCGGCAAGTGGAAGCAGGCCTGGGAAAGCTTGATCCGCGACAACCCGCTGCCGGCGGTCCATGGCCGGGTCTGCTATCACCCGTGCGAAAGCGCCTGCAACCGGGCCGAACTCGACAGCAGCGTCAGCATCCATTCGATCGAGCGCTTCCTGGGCGACAAGGCCGCGGCCGAGGGCTGGCTGCCGCCGCGGGATGCCGCCCCCAGCGGCAAGAAGGTGCTGGTCGTCGGCGCCGGGCCGAGCGGCCTGTCCGCCGCCTATCACCTGGCGCGCCTGGGACATGAGGTGGAAATCCGCGATGCCGGTCCGCTGCCGGGCGGCATGCTGCATTTCGGCATCCCCGCCTACCGGCTGCCGCGCGACGTGCTGATGCAGGAGATCGCCCGGATCGAGGCGATGGGCGTGCGCATCACGCTCAATCACAAGGTCGCGGACGTGCTGGCCGAGAAGGCCGCCGGCGGCTTCGATGCGGTGTTCGTCGCGATCGGCGCCCAGGCCGCCCGGCATGTCGATATCCCGGCGCGCGATGCCGCCCATGTCGTCTCGGCCATCAACCTGCTGCACGACGTCAGTGCGGGCCAGGCGCCCAAGCTCGGCCGCCGCGTTGTGATCTATGGCGCCGGCAACACGGCGATGGACGCCGCCCGCACGGCCAAGCGCCTGGGTGCCGAGGAAGCGCTGATCGTGTTCTTCTCCGACCGCGCCCATATGGAAGCCCATGCGTTCGAGGCCGAGGAAGCCTTGAGCGAGGGCGTCAAGATCAAGTGGCTGAGCAGCATCCGCGACATCGGTGCGGGCGAGTTGCAGGTCGAGTTGATGGCGCTCGATGCAGACGGCGTGCCGCAGCCGACCGGCACGTTCGAGATGCTGCAGGCGGACTCCGTCGTGCTGGCCCTCGGCCAACATGCGGAGAGCGATTTCCTGAAGGACATCCCTGGCGTTGCGCTGACGCCGGACGGCACCGTCGCCGTCGGCACCGATATGATGACCGGAGCCCCGGGCCTGTTCGCCGGCGGCGACCTGATCCCCGGCACACGGACGGTCACCACCGCCGTCGGCCACGGCAAGAAGGCCGCCCGCCATATCGATGGCTGGCTGCGCAGCTTGCCCTATGTGGCGCCGTTCAAGCATCCGGTCGTGGAATTCAGCGATCTGCATCTGCCGATCTATAGCGACGCCAAACCGTCGCTTCAGCCCGAGCTGCCGGCGGCCCAGCGCATGGATTTCGCCGAAGTCACCGGCGGTCTCTCCGAGACTGAAGCGCTGCACGAGGCCCGGCGCTGCCTGTCCTGCGGCAATTGCTACGAGTGCGACGGCTGCTTCGCCGCCTGTCCCGAGACGGCGATCGCCAAGCTCGGCCCCGGCCGCGGCTACGAGGTCGACCTGGCGCTGTGCACCGGCTGCGCCGCCTGCTTCGAACAATGCCCCTGCCACGCGATCGACATGATTCCGGAACGGATCCCAGCATGAGCACCCGGACCACGATGGACGGCAACACGGCCGCAGCATACATCGCCTATCGGGTGAACGAGGTCTGCGCGATCTATCCGATCACGCCGTCCTCTACCATGGCGGAACTCGCCGACCAATGGATGGCCGAGGGGGTCACCAACATCTGGGGCAATGTCCCGGTCATCCAGGAAATGCAGAGCGAGGGCGGCGCCGCCGGTGCCGTCCATGGCGCCCTGCAATCGGGCGCGCTGACGACGACCTTCACCTCGTCGCAGGGCCTGCTGCTGATGATCCCCAATATGATGAAGATCGCAGGCGAGCTGACCTCGACCGTGTTCCAGGTCGCGGCCCGCTCGCTCGCGACCTCGGCGCTCTCGATCTTCGGCGATCATTCCGACGTCATGACCGTACGCACGACCGGCTTTGCGCTGCTGTCTTCCGCCTCGGTGCAGGAGGCGCATGATTCGGCGCTGATCGCCCAGGCGGCGACGCTCGAGGCGCGCATTCCGTTCCTGCATTTCTTCGACGGTTTCCGCACCTCGCACGAGCTGAACACGCTCGACCTTTTGTCCGACGCCGAGATCCGCGCGATGATCGACGACGATCTGGTCCGCGCCCACCGGTCGCGGGCCTTGAGCCCGGAGCATCCGTTCATCCGCGGCACCGCCCATAATCCCGACACGTTCTTTCAGGCGCGCGAGGCAGTGAACCCCTATTACGACCGGGTGCCCGCCATCGTCGAGCGCGCCATGGACCGGTTCGGCACCCTGACCGGCCGGCACTATCGGCTGTTCGAGTATGAGGGCGATCCTGACGCCGAGCGGGTGCTGGTGCTGATGGGCTCGGGCGCCGAGACCGCGCGCCAGACCGTGGCGACGCTGCGTGCCGCCGGCGAGAAGATCGGTGTGTTGCAGGTCCGGCTCTATCGTCCCTTCTCGGCCGAGCATCTGTTGGCTGCCTTGCCTCTGTCGGTCCGCCGCATCGCGGTGCTGGAAAAGACCAAGGAAAGCGGCGCCACGGGCGAGCCCCTATACCAGGACATCGTGACCAGCCTCGCCAGCGCCTTCAGCCGGGGCGAACGGCCATCGCTGCCGCTGGTGATCGGCGGCCGCTACGGCCTGTCGTCCAAGGATTTCACCCCGGCGATGGTCAAGGCCACGTTCGACGCGCTCAAGGCCGACAGCCCCCGGACCGGCTTCACCGTCGGCATCAACGACGATGTCGGCCACACCAGCCTGACGGTCGATGCGGACTTCACCATCGAGACTGCTGCCGTGACCCGCGCCGTGTTCTACGGCCTCGGCGCCGACGGCACCGTCGGCGCCAACAAGAACAGCGTCAAGATCATCGCCGAGGATGCCGGCCTCTACGCCCAGGGCTATTTCGTCTATGATTCCCATAAATCCGGCGCGCAGACGATCTCGCATCTGCGCTTCGGGCCGGACGCGATCAAGGCGCCCTATCTGATCGCCCAAGCGAGCTTCGTCGCCTGCCATCAGTTCGGATTCCTGGAGCGGCAGGACCTGCTGCGCATCGCCGCCCCTGGTGCCACATTCCTGCTGAATGCGCCCTATCCGGCCGCGGCGGTCTGGGACCATCTGCCCCGGCCGGTGCAGCAGACCATCATCGACAAGAAGCTGCGCCTGTTCGTCATCGACGCCTCGGCCGTGGCGCGCGAGGTCGGTTTGGGCGGCCGGACCAACACCGTGCTGCAGACCTGCTTCTTCGCCATCTCCGGCGTGCTGCCGCGCGACAAGGCGATCGCCCATATCAAGGAGGCGATCCACAAGACCTACGGCCGCAAGGGCCGTTCCCTGGTCGAGAAGAACTATGCCGCGGTCGACGGCACACTGAAGCAGCTGCACGAAATCCTGGTCCCGGTCCAGGTAACAAGCCGTCTGGAACTGCCGCCCCTGGTGCCGGCCAACGCGCCGGCCTTCGTCAAGTCGGTGACCGCGCGCATGTTCGCCGGCGAGGGCGACGAAATCCCGGTCAGCCTGATGCCGGCCGACGGCACGTTCCCGTCCGGCACCAGCGCGTTCGAGAAGCGCAACATCGCCGATATCGTGCCCGACTGGCGCGAAGACCTGTGCATCCAGTGCGGCCAATGCAGCTTCGTCTGCCCGCACAGCGTCATCCGGTCCAAATACTATGGCGACGACAAGCTGGCCGGCGCGCCCGATGGCTTCAAGTCGGCGCCGGTCAATGCGCGGGGCTATCCCGAAGCGCGCTTCACGCTGCAATTCTATGTCGAGGATTGCACCGGCTGCGGATTGTGCGTCGAGGCCTGTCCGGCGCACAGCCCGCGTGAGCCGGACGTCAAGGCGATCAACATGGTCGCAAAACTGCCGATCGTAGAGCGCGAAAAATCCAGCATCGCGTTCTTCGAGACCCTGCCGGTCAACGACCGCGCCCAGGTCGATTTCGCCAATGTCCGCGGCGTGCAGTTCCTGCAGCCCCTGTTCGAGTTCTCCGGTGCCTGCGGCGGTTGCGGCGAGACACCGTATCTCAAGCTCCTGAGCCAGCTGTTCGGCGACCGGCTGCAGATCGCCAATGCGACCGGCTGTTCCTCGATCTATGGCGGCAACCTGCCGGTGACGCCCTGGACCGTGGATCAGGATGGCCGCGGCCCGGCCTGGTCGAACTCGCTGTTCGAGGATAATGCCGAATTCGGCCTGGGCTTCCGCCTGGCCGCCGACAAGCATCTGGATCTGGCGCTGGGACTGCTGGCCCATCTGTCGGACAAGGTCGGTCCGGAACTGGCCAAGGCGATCGCCATCGCCCCCCAGATCCAGGAATCCGAGATCCGCGCCCAGCGTATCCGGGTGGCCGAACTCAAGGTCCGGCTGCTGGCCCTGCCGGAGCCGGCGGCGCTCGATCTGCTCTCGGTCGTCGACCATCTGGTCCGGCGCAGCATCTGGATCGTCGGCGGCGACGGCTGGGCCTACGACATCGGCTATGGCGGGCTCGATCACGTCCTGGCGTCCGGCAAGAACGTGAAAGTCCTGGTGCTGGATACCGAGGTCTATTCGAACACCGGCGGCCAGGCGTCGAAGGCGACGCCGCTGGGCGCTGTGGCCAAGTTCGCCGCCGCCGGCAAGCGGACCAATCGCAAGGATCTGGCGCTGCAAGCCATCGCCTACGGCAATGTCTATGTCGCCCAGGTCGCGATGGGCGCCAACCCGCAGCAGACGCTGGAGGCCT
>Ga0302314_10013141_pt1 | contig 14251 bp, 12 predicted proteins | sample III_Palsa_N2_3_FD_200533 | JGI IMG/M metagenome (GOLD analysis project Ga0302314, IMG submission 200533) | Peat permafrost microbial communities from Stordalen Mire near Abisko, Sweden - III_Palsa_N2_3 | ecosystem: Environmental > Terrestrial > Soil > Palsa > Peat permafrost | place: Sweden... | reverse complement strand
CGCGCCCAGCGGCACCTATTTCCCGCTGGGCGGCGAGATGGCCAACGCGCTGTCCAACCCGCCGGGTTCGCGCGATTGCGCCAAGGGCGGCGCCTGCGGCGTGCCCGGCGTCATCGCGGTGGCACAGGCGAGCCAGGGCTCGGTCGAGAATGTCGAGGCGGTCGAGAAAGGGCAATTCGAGTCGGCGCTGTGTCAGGCCGATGTCGCCAGTTGGGCCTATGCCGGCAGCAACGGCTTCGCCAAGACCGGCGCCCAGCCGCAATTGCGCGCCCTGGCCAATCTCTATTTGGAAAGCCTGCATGTCGTGGTGCGCGCCGACGGACCGATCCACAGCCTGAAGGATCTGAAGGGCAAACGCATCTCGCTGGGCGAACCCGAGTCCGGCACGCTGGTCGATGCGCGCCTGATCCTGGCCGGCGTCGGCCTGACCGAAAGGGATTTGAAGGCGAGCTACATGAAGCTGGCCTCCTCGGCGGCCGGCCTGGCCGACGGCTCGATGGACGGGTTCTTTCAGATCGCCGGCTGGCCGGTTCCGGCGATCGCCGAATTGGCCGAGAATACCAAGCTGCGCCTGTTGCCGATCCCGGCCGAGCTGGCCGAGCGTCTGCGCAAGAAATGGAGCTATCTGGTGGCGGATCGCATTCCGGCCGGCAGCTACGACGGCATCGGCGAGGATGTCGAAACGGTCGGCATCGGCGCCGAATGGATCACGACCGACAAGATCGAGATCGATTTCGCCTACCATCTGGTCAAGGCGCTCTGGCACGAAAGCAGCCAGAAGATGATCGAGAACGGTCATCCGATCGGCAAGCGCATCAAGCTTGCCAACGCCATCGACGGGCTCGCGTTGCCGCTGCATCCGGGCGCCGAGAAATTCTACCGCGAGGCCGGCCTACTCGTGCAGGCATCGCAGAACTAAACCGAGAAAATCTCAATACGCTCTCGGCCGGCCCGTGTATTGACCGCGAAAAATTCGCATATCTTCGGCGTCATTATAAATTTCGACGCCTCACGATAGTCACAATCAAATATTATCTTTCGAAAAATGTTGGATTCCGGAAAATACGCCGGGAACGAACATTGGCTTGACGTGTATCACCTCGGGCTCAACGACAGAGCCGGCATCGTCGAACTCAAGCACCTTCGCCACGCCATTGAGGATGGGCAAGGGACAAATGACAGTGCGACCGATTCCGCTGCTGCTCGCGATCGTCATTGCCGGCGTTGGTTCAGGTCCGGCCGCCTCGGCGCAAGGCGTCCTGAACGGCGGCTTTCTCGGCACCTACTATGCCAATCCCAATTTCTCCGGCACGCCGTCGTTTCGGCGCCGGGACGTCCGCCTGAATTTCGCCTGGGGTCCCGCCGGCGCCGGCGGATCGAGTTCGCCGGACTATGCGGGCGTCGGCACCCAGGGCCTGTCGGTCTCATGGCTGGGCAGCGTCCTGCCCACGACGAGCGAGACTTACGGCTTTTCACTGGCGGTGAGCGGGCCGGTCAATCTGTCGATCCGTCCGACCGGCAGCACCGGTTGGACCAGCCTGGTCGCCGACAGCGGAACGAAGGCGCGGACCGTACAGGCCGCCTTCGCCATGACCGCCGGCCGATCCTATGATCTATTGATCCAATATTCCCAGGCGACGGCAACCGGCGGCATCCAGGTGAACTGGAGCAGCCCGACCATCGCCACCCAGGTGATCGATCCGGCCACGCCGATGGGACTCAACATCGGCTACGCCGGCCCGAACGACCCGAACCTGATCTTCGCCGACGCGGTGAAGCAGTCCTACGGCTTTCAGAGCTACGACGACCATACCGACGCCAGCCATCCGGCCGCGGTCGATGCCAATGGCTGGCCGGAGGAGGATGCGACCCTGCCGATCTGGACCACCCAGAGCGAGCCGGGCGGGACCTACAATCTACGCTTCACCGGCCAGGCCCAGGTGGTCGATTGGCTAGGCGCCGGCAGCTTTTCCGCCGGCGGCAAGATCTATGGCACGGTCGTTCCATCCGGCGCCGGCTTCGATCCGACCACCAATACGACCTCGATGAGTTGGACGATCGACGCGAATGCACCGCCGAGGGCGGTCTGGTTCGGCTTCGGCGCGACCCGGCGGGTGCCGGGCGGTGCCGGCGGAACCGGCGTCACCAATATCGCCCTGCTGCGCCCGCTCGTGCTCGACGGCGCGGGGAGCCACGCGCCGGGCGAACTCTATACCGCGGAATTCAAGCAGTTGCTCGGCGGCTTCACCGCCATCCGCTTCATGGATTATCTATCGACGCTCGACAATCAGCAGGTCGCCTGGACCGACCGGATCAAGCCCGGCGACTGGAGCCAGTATCAGCCAACCAGCGGCTATGGCTATCAGGGCAAGGGCGGCGCCTGGGAATATCTGGTCGAACTGGCGAACGAGACCGGCAAAGACGTCTGGATCAATATTCCGCTGAACGCGAGCGACGATTACGTGACCAAGGTGGCGCAACTGCTGGCCTACGGCAGCGACGGCACCAATCCCTATACCGCCCCGCAGGCCGCGCCAGCCTACCCGCCGCTGAATTCGAACCTCAGGGTCTATATCGAATATTCCAACGAGATCTGGAACCAGTATTTCCTGCAGCATCAGGAACTGCGCGACGCCGCCGACGCCGAGGTCGCGGCCGGCAATTCGCCGCTGAACTATGATGGCACGACCGACGCCAGCGTCTGGTTCAAGCGCCGGATCGCCGAACGGATCAAGCAGATCAGCGATCTGTTCCGCGGCGTCTGGGGCAGTCCGGCGATGCTGACGACGATCCGCCCGGTCGATGAATTCCAATATGGCGATTCCGGCGCCTATGGTCAGGTCGGCCTCGATTTCCTCGACGCTTATTACGGCAATGGCGACGGCGTCGCCCATGTCGCCAATCCGGAGCCGGTCAACCGCTATATCTGGGGCGCTGGCGGCGGCTGGTATGCCTCGGTCAATAACGACGGCGCCACCAGCATGACCGCGATCTACGCCTCGGGCCTCAGCATGTCGGCGATCCAGACCACCATCAACGACGCCCATCTGGCGCATGCCTTCGGCCTGCATGTCGCCGGCTACGAGGGCGGGTTCTATATCGGCAACGAGTCGGGCAGCACCTCCACCACCCAGCAAGCGCTGCAATTGTCGTCCAACTACGCGCCCGCGGCGGCCGGCATGGAAACCCAGGCCATCAGCCTGTTCTACCATGATGGCGGCGAGTTGCCGTTCGTGTTCAATTCGGTCGGCAGCACTTACGGCGTCGCCGGACCGACCCTGCATGAGCAGAACACGCCGAAACTGCAGGGTATCGCCGCCGCAACGGCGCTCGGACCGTCCGCCCCGCTGATCGGCCAGGCCGCGCCGGCGACCCTGCCGGTCTCGACCGCGTCGATCGCATCGGGCACGATCGCCCAGGGCGGCACGCTGGCCCAGCCGGCGCAATATATCGATTGGACGATCGACCTGGCGGCCGGCGGCAGCTTCACCGTCGCGACCGATACGGCAACGCCGGCGGCCCAGGTGATCTATATCGACGGCGTGCCCGCCGGCGCCGGTCCCTGGACCGGCCCGCTCGCGAAGGGGCTGCACGGCATTCGCGTCCAGGACATCGCATCGGGCGGCATGATGCTGCGGAACCTGACGGTGACGGCGGTTCCTTGAGGTCCAATCAGACGAGGCGGCGGATCTCGATGCGGGCGTGATCCGCCAGGTGCTCGACCCTGACCAGCTCGCTGCCGGTCGTACCGCAGAAATGCTCGAAATCCTTGGGCGCGCCAGGGTCGGTCGCGAGCACCGCCAGAATCTCGCCGATAGCAATCGTCTTCAGCACCTTGCGCGCCTTCAGCACGGGAAGCGGGCAGATCAGCCCACGGGCATCGAGTTCGGTCATGGATCGAACATGGCGCGCGCGGTCGCAGGGGGCAAGGTGTCTTGCATCCCGATCGCCGCAGCCCTATCTTACCGATGTCTTACCTTGCCTGTGGGAAGCACGATCATGGCGCCGCCCGATAGATTGACCACCACCCTATCGACCAAAGGTCAGGTGATACTGCCGAAGGCGATCAGGGATCAGCATCATTGGTCGGCCGGCACCCGCCTGCTGGTGGAAGACACGAAGGACGGCGTGCTGCTGAGAGCGGCTCCGATCTTCCCGCCGACCCTGCCCGAGGATGTTTTCGGATCGCTTCACTACACCGGCGAGCCGAAGAGCCTGGAGCAAATGGACGCAGGGATCGCGGCGGAGGCAAGGCGGCGGCATGATCGCGATCGATACTAACATCCTCGTCCGCTATCTGACCGGCGATCATGCCCAGCAGGCGGAAAAGACGCGAGCCCTGATCGAGAGCACCGACGTGTTCGTCGGCACGACGGTCCTGCTGGAAACCGAATGGGTGCTTCGCAGCGTCTACGGCTACGCCGCCGCCGCGCTCGCCAAGGCATTGCGGGGTTTCGCCGGCCTTCGGCATGTCGCGCTCGAAGATGCCGGTCTGGCGGCCCAAGCATTGGACTGGATGGAAGCCGGGCTGGATTTCGCCGACGCGCTGCACTTGGCGAAAGCGGCCGGCTACGAAGCCTTCGTCACCTTCGATCAGCGCTTCGCCCGAGCGGCCAACCGGCTTGGCACCGTCAAGGTTCGGACCCCATAAGCGTGCCCGCGCGCTGGATTTGACCCCGCCCATCCGGCGGTCCATCATCGGCCCGCGAATTCGCGAACGCCTCGGGGGGAAGCGCCAGCACTTGATGACCACGCCAGCCGAGCCCGGACCAGAAGCGCGGACCATCACGACCACCTGCTACATGTGCGCCTGCCGCTGCGGCATCCGGGTGCATCTGCAGGGCGGGCAGATTCGCTATATCGACGGCAACCCCGATCACCCGGTCAACAAGGGCGTGCTGTGCGCCAAGGGTTCGGCCGGGATCATGCAGCACCTGTCCCCGGCGCGCCTCACCGCGCCCTTGAAGCGGGTCGGGCCGCGCGGGTCGGGCGAGTTCGTCACCATCTCGTGGGACGAGGCGCTGGAGACGGTCACCGAGCGGCTGCGCCATATCCGCGCGACCGACCCGAAGCGCTTGGCGCTCTATACCGGCCGCGACCAATCCCAGGCGCTGACCGGCTGGTGGGCCAGCCAGTTCGGCACGCCGAACTATGCCGCCCATGGCGGGTTCTGTTCGGTCAACATGGCCGCCGCCGGGCTCTATACCTTCGGCGGCTCGTTCTGGGAATTCGGCGAGCCGGACTGGGAGCATTCCAGCTATTTCCTGCTGTTCGGCGTCGCCGAGGATCACGGCTCCAACCCGCTGAAGATCGGCCTGTCCCGGCTGAAGGCGCGCGGCGCCAAGATCGTGTCGATCAATCCGATCCGCACCGGCTATTCGGCGATCGCCGACGAATGGCTCGGCATCCGGCCCGGCACCGACGGACTGCTGGTCGCCAGCCTGATCCGCGAATTGCTGCGCGCCCAGAAGATCGACAAGGATGCGCTGACCCAGACCTCCAATGCGGCCTGGCTGGTGATCGACGCGCCCGGCGCCGAGGACGACGGCCTGATCGCCCGCGACAAGGCCGGCCATCCGCTGACGCTCGACGCCGCCGGCACGGTTGGGCGCGCATTCGACCCAGAGCGCACGCCGGTGCTGGGCGGCACGGCGGCGCTGGCCGATGGCCGACACGCGGTGCCGTCGTTCCAACTGATGGCGGCGCGCTTCCTCGACGATCGATACGACCCCGAAACGGTTTCCGTTGAGACGGGAATCGAGGCCGCGACCATCCGCCGGATCGCGGCCGAACTGGCCGCCGCCGCGTTCGAGTCCGCGCTGGAGCTGCCGATCCCCTGGACCGACTGGCAGGGTGTCAGGCACGAGACCATGATCGGGCGGCCGGTCAGCATGCATGCGATGCGCGGCGTCTCGGCCCATTCCAACGGCTTCCATACCTGCCGCCTGATCCATCTGCTGCAGATGCTGCTCGGTACGATCGATGCGCCGGGTGGATTCCGCTACAAGCCGCCCTATCCGAAGCCGGCGCCGCCGATGGTGAAGCCGGCCGGCAAGCCCGCCGGTGTGGTGCCGAACTGGCCGCTGACCGGGCCGCCGCTGGGCTTTCCAACCGGCCCCGAGGATCTGCTGGTCGAGAAGGACGGCACGCCCTGCCGGCTCGACAAGGCCTTTAGCTGGGAGGCGCCGCTCGCCGCCCACGGCCTGATGCATCTGGTCATTCGCAACGCCTGGGCCGGCGATCCCTACCCGATCGACACCTTGTTCCTGTTCATGGCGAACATGAGCTGGAACTCGTCGATGGCGCTGGGCGAGACCATGCGCATGCTGACCGATAAGGACGCAGCGACCGGCGAACATCGCATCCCGTTCATCGTCTACAGCGACGCCTATGCCTCGGAGATGGTCGCCTACGCCGATCTGGTGCTGCCGGACACGACCTATCTGGAGCGGCACGACTGCATTTCGTTGCTCGACCGGCCGATTTCCGACGCGGACGGCGCCGCCGATTCGATCCGCCAGCCGGTCGTGCTGGTCGAACGCGACGTGCGGCCGTTCCAGGATGTGCTGATCGAGATCGGTGCCCGCATCGGCCTGCCCGGCCTGATCAGGGAGGACGGCAGCCCGCGCTATCCCGGTCTCTACCCGGATTACATCGTCAACCATGAGCGTGCGCCCGGCCAGGGACTGCTGGCCGGCTGGCGCGGCAAGGATGCCGAATGCGAGGCGCTGGGGCCGCCCAACCCGAACCAGCTCGAAGCCTATCGGGCGAACGGCTGTTTCTGGCGAACCGAGGTGCCGGAGGCGGCGCGCTATTTCAAGCACGTCAACCAGACCTACCTGGACTGGGCGGTCGGCATGGGCTTCATCGGCCGGCCGGAGCCGGTGATCCACCAGCTCTATACCGAAAGCCTGCAGCGCTTCCGCCTGGCAGCGGCCGGCCACGGCCCGATCCAACCGCCGGACGAACATCGTGCGCGCATCACGACCTATTTCGATCCCCTGCCGTTCTGGTACCCGCCGTTCGAGGCGGCGGCGCTGGCGGCGGGCGAATTCCCGCTGCATGCGCTGACCCAGCGGCCGATGGCGATGTACCATTCCTGGGGCTCGCAGAACGCCTGGCTGCGCCAGATCCATGGTGAGAACCGGCTCTATGTCGCCCGCGTCCGCGCCGAGGCCCAGGGCATCGCCGACGATGATTGGGTGCGCCTGACCAGCCATCACGGCACGATCACGGCGCAGATCCGGCTGATGGAGGGGGTTAATCCCGACACGGTCTGGACCTGGAATGCGATCGGCAAGCGCTCCGGCGCCTGGAACCTGGCGCCGGATGCGCCGGAGGCGACGCGGGGCTTTCTGCTGAACCAGTTGATCAGCGACCTGCTGCCGCCCAAGGCGGGTGGCTATCGCTATGCCAATGCCGATCCGGTCACCGGCCAGGCCGCCTGGTACGACCTGAAGGTGCGGATGGAGAAGGTCGCCACCCCCGACGCGATGCTCTCGACCCTGGGCCTGCCGCCAGGATTGCCGGTGCGACCGAACAAGCTGAGCTACGGCCGCTGGTTTGCGAAGAAGCGGATGCCGGCATGACCAGCCTGCCCGCCCCCGGCGCCGTCAGGCTCGGCCTGGTCATCGACCTGGACATCTGCGTCGGCTGTCACGCCTGCGCGGTCAATTGCAAGGAATGGAACACCGGCGGCAATGCCGGGCCGCTCACCGATTATCAGCCCTACGAGGCCCAGCCGGACGGCGTCTGGTTCAACCGGGTGCACAGCTACGAGGTCGGCGACGGCCCCGCGGGCCAGACCGTGCATTTCCCGCGCTCGTGCCTGCACTGCGACAATGCCGAATGCGTCACCGTCTGTCCGACCGGCGCCTCGCTGAAGCGGGCCCGGGACGGCATCGTCTTGATCAACGAGGATATCTGCATCGGTTGCAAGCTGTGCAGTTGGGCCTGTCCCTATGGCGCGCGCGAGTTCGACGAGGATGTCGGCGTCATGCGCAAATGCACTTTATGCGTCGACCGGATCTATGACGAGGCAAGGCCCGAAGCCGAACGCGTGCCGGCCTGCGTCTCGACCTGCCCCGCATCCGCCCGGCATTTCGGCGATCTGGGCGATCCGGCATCCGACGTCTCGCGCATGGTGGCGGAACGCGACGGCATGGCGCTGATGCCGGAGCTGGGCTATCGGCCGACCAACCGCTACCTGCCGCCGCGTGCCAAGGGCGGTGGCTGTTCGTCCCATGCCGCCAGTTCCGCGCTGGAGCCGGTCATGCCCGAGGGCACCGGCTTCCTGGGCTGGCTCGATCGGCTGCTGTCCGCCTGATGCATCCGGCTTTATCGGTCATTCTCTTCACCGTCGCCTCCGGCATCGGCTACGGCATGCTGATGCTGCTGGCGCTGTTCGTGCCCATCGGACTGGCCCCGGCGGACCGGCTGTTCGGCGCCGTCGCGCTGGGCCTCGCGCTCGCCGGCATCGGCGGCGGACTCCTGTCCTCGACCGCGCATCTGGGCCGGCCGGAACGGGCCTGGCGCGCCTTTTCGCAATGGCGCAGCTCGTGGCTGAGCCGCGAGGGCGTGCTGGCGGTGCTGAGCCTGCTCGCGATCGCGCTGCTTGCCCTGGTCTGGCCGATCCTGGCGGCGCCCGTCCCGTGCATCGATACGACCGTGATCATCGCCGGCCTGCTGTCGGCCGCGACCGTGGCGGCGACGGCGATGATCTATCGCTCGCTGAAGCCCATCGCGCGCTGGCACAATGGCTGGACCGTGCCGTGCTATCTGGTGATTTCCCTGGCGTCCGGCGGGTTGTGGCTCGGTTTCGCCGGCGCCGCGACCGGCGATTCCGATCCCTTGCCGCAACCGGTCGTGCCGGTACTGATCCTGATCGCGGCCGGCGTGAAGGCGCTCTACTGGCGCCATACCGACGACCATACCTCCACGACCACGATCGGCACCGCGACCGGCCTGGGCACGCTGGGCCGGGTCCGCCCGCTCGATCCGCCCCATACGGCGGCGAATTACATCATGAAGGAAATGGGCTTCCGCATCGCGCGCAAGCATGCGGCCAAGCTGCGGCGGATCGCAGGCGGGCTCGGCGTCCTGGCGCCGCTGCTGCTGATCCTGGCGGGATGGATGGTGCCGGCGCTCGTCCGCTCGGCCGACCTGCTGGCGGCCCCGGTCGCGACCCTCGGCGTGCTGGTCGAGCGCTGGCTGTTCTTCGCCGAGGCGAGGCATGTGGCCATGCTGTATTACAAGGCGGACGCGGCCTGACCCCCGCTCAAGCCGCGCTTCCGAACCGCTCGCAGGCGAACAGGCCCAAGTCCATCCGGGGCCCGAGCGGAGCGAGGCCACGATGATCTCGGGATGGTTCGGCAGAGTATCGATAGCGACGTCTTGCAACCGAAAGGACGCTGGCTCTAGGATACCGTCCCGCGTACCTGGCGAACAGACGGCGCGCCATCAGGAAGCGTGAGCCCGTCTGATGCCGCTCACCTGGACAGTCCCCGGGGGATCGTGATGTCTGCGACCACAGCCCTTTTCGCCATTCTCGCGGCTCTGCTCGTCGGCGCGATGAGCCCTGGCCCGAGTTTCGTTCTCGTGTCGCGCATCGCAGTGACGCAGTCGCGCGCCAACGGACTCGCGGCCGCCCTCGGCATGGGCGTTGGGGGCACATTCTTCGCCGGTCTGGCGCTTCTTGGCCTCATTGCGTTGCTCGATCAGGTTGAAACGCTCTACCTCGCCCTCAAGCTCGCCGGCGGCGTCTACCTCGTCTGGCTCGGCATCCGCATGTGGCGCGGTTCAAACCGGCCGCTGGCCTCGTCGGACGGCACCGTCCCGCGCGACCGTGCAGCGTCGCGCGCCCTCCTGTTTGGGCTGCTGACCCAGCTCAGCAATCCCAAGACCGCCATTCTCTATGGGGCCATCTTCGCCGCCCTATTGCCCGCAGCGCCGCCGCCGTGGCTGGTCCTCACGCTGCCCCCGTTGGTTTTCATGGTCGAGACGGGTTGGTACGCGATCGTCGCCCTCGCCTTCTCGGCAACCCGGCCACGGGCGATTTACCTGCGTCTGAAGACCGCCCTCGACCGGCTGACCGGTCTCGTCATGGCAGGGCTGGGAACGCGCCTGATCATTGAGGCCGTCGTCGTCGAGGGCGATACTCCCATTGTCATGTTGTTGCGCTAGACGGGCTTCCGCTCGCTGAGAATGCTGGTGCGGCAATCTCACGAACCAAGAACCGGGGGCCGACATGACATCGACAGACGATCGAAATTCGCTCGAACTCAGCCGTCGCAAATTGCTCGCCGCCGCCGGGCTCTACGGCGGGGCAGCGACCCTGGCGTCCATCCTGCCGGTCGGCTCGGCGGAAGCGGCACCGGCGCCCCGTGCCGCCGCCGATCCGGTGGCAACATCGCCGGTTGCCGGCCTGCACCTGCAGTTCGGCGCGGATGCGTCTTCCGAGGTCGTGGTGTCCTGGCACACGCTGCAGACCGTTCAGAATCCCCACGCGCTGGTCGGTGGACTCGATGGCAGGCTCGATCACGTGGTCCGGGCACAGGAAGTCAGCTATATCGACGGCAAATCCAAGCAGACCGTCTACGCCTATCATGCCAAGATCCGCGGCCTGAAGCCGAACGCGGCCTATCTCTATTGCGCCCGTCACGATGGCGCCCAAGCGGCGTTCGGGACGTTCCGTACCGCGCCGCGCGGCCGCGCGGCCTTCACGTTCACCAGCTTCGGCGACCAGGGCACGCCGACCATGGGCCGGAAGTTTACATTGCCGCCAGGGGTGACGATGCCCAACCCGCCGGCCTTTGTGAACGACAACCTCGGCTCGCCCGCGGCCGGCGATACCACGCTCGGCGTGGAGCGGCTGCAGCCGCTGTTCCACCTGTTCAACGGCGACCTCTGCTATGCCAACCTCGCCCAGGACCGGGTGCGGACCTGGTGGGACTTCTGGGAGAACAACAGCCGCAGCGCCCGCAACCGGCCCTGGATGCCGTCGCCCGGCAACCATGAAAACGAGCTGGGCAATGGGCCGATCGGCTACCAGGCCTACCAGACCTATTTCTCGGTACCCGCAGCGACCGGCCAGACGGACCTGACCAAGGGGCTTTGGTACGCCTTCACCGCCGGTTCGGTGCGGATCGTGAGCATCGCCAACGACGACGTCTGCTACCAGGACGCGGGCAGCTCCTATGTCCGGGGCTATTCGTCCGGCGCGCAAAAGGCCTGGCTGGAACAGGAGTTGGCCGGCGCGCGCGCCGATCGCGCGATCGACTGGATCGTGGTGTGCATGCATCAGGTCGCCATCTCGACCGCCGACAAGTTCAACGGGGCCGACCTCGGGATTCGCGAAGAGTGGGTGCCCTTGTTCGACAAATACGAGGTCGATCTGGTGGTGTGCGGACACGAGCACCATTACGAGCGCTCCCATCCGATTCGCGGTCGGGAATCGAATCAGACCCTGACGCCGGTCCCCGCCGCGACGGCAACCGACGTGATCGACACCACCAAGGGCACGGTGCACATGGTCATCGGCGGCGGCGGCACCTCCGCCCCATCGAACCAGCTCTTCTTCAACCCGCCGCAATGCCGGGTCATCATGGCGGTCGCCGCCGAGGCCGACCCGGCGACGGGCAAGCGCGCGCCGGTGTATGTGACGGAGCAGGCGCCTTGGTCGGCGGTGCGGAACGCCGCCCAGTCGTACGGCTTCGCCGCTTTCACCGTGGATCCGGGCGCCCGTCCCGGCGACGCCACGACCATCAAGGTGACCTATTACGACGTGGTGGGACTGAACGGCGAGATCGCCCCGTTCGAAACCTTCACGTTGCGCCGCCCCCGGCGGGATTGAGCATCGGCGACCCAGGATCGGGCGCAGCGTTTCCAGATCTGGCGTCGCCAAGAGGAGATGCCAGACTCTGCGCCGGATCCGTCGCCACCCACAGCGATCCTAAAAGCCCATGGCCGCAGTTTGACGCCGCCTATAGAGCAAGCGCTGCATTTCCGGAACCGAGCGGAGGAACTCGAAGCCTGCCTTCTCCAGCACGCGCCGCGAAGCGGCGTTCTCGGGGCGGGCGAAGGCATGGGTTTCGGGCAGGCGCAGATCCTCGTCGGCCAGGGCCGTGCAGGCGGCAACCAGTTCGGTTGCGTAGCCCTGTCCCCAGGCGACGGGATCGAAATAATAGCCGATTTCGACGCCCCAGCCTGGATCGAACGGGTCGTCGTACAGGCCACCCCAGCCGATGATGCGAGCGTCGGCCTTGGTCACGATGGTCCAAGGCGCATAGCCGTCGCGCCGACGCCGCCGCTCGTGGACCGCGATCCGGCGGCGGCATTCCCGAAGCGAGGCATCGGTATGGGTGTATCGCATCGCCGCCGCATCGCCCAGAAACTCGAACAGCCTGGGCACGTCCGCCAAGGTGGGGCGGCGCAGGATCAGGCGGGTGGTTTCCATTGTCATGGAAGACAGATCACCGGGGGCTGATACGGGCATCCTTGCCGGCATGCGCCGCCAGCGATGCCGATGCCAGATCGCCGTACAGGGTCTGAAGCGCACCATCCGCTGTCTCGACGCAGAACCCGACGATCTTACCGTCGAGCTTCAACGCATAGACGCTCGATCGGTCGTCCGGCGACGCATCGAGGTCTGCCTCCGCCGTCATTCTCTTGTCGGTGGCCAAGTCAAAGCGGACTCCGGTCAGGCCCGCCTGCGCGTTGTCCGCGTCGAAGGCATCGAGCAAATCAACCACGGATGAAAAGGCGCCCAGCAGGCTGCCCCGGAGTCCCCGGCCGAACCAGTAGGTCTTCCGGCCGACGCCGACTTCCCAGCCGTGGCCTTGCGCGCTTTGAACATGTCCAAGAGTCATTACCGCCTCCGCCTCGCCCCAACGAAAAAGCCGTACCCGACCAGGGTCGGATACGGCTTTTTGATATGGGTGCCGCATCCCGCCTACGGGAACAGGCTGTCGATCGAGGATTGATCGAGGGCGGCACCGGCATCGACCGGCTCGGCCTTCTTCTCGACTTTCTTTTCGACCTTCTTTTCCACCGGCTTCGGCTTTTCGACCGGAGCGGCCACGACCGGTGGCGGCGGTGGCGGTGGGGGCGGCGGAGGCGGTGGCGGTGGCGACGGGGCTTCGGCCGCGGCCGCCGCCCAATCGTCTTCGACCGACGAGGCCGACGGCGGGTTGAAACCGCCCGAGAACATACTATCGACTTCGCTCTGGTCGACGCCGTCCGACGAGGGGCCGTGCATCAGGTGGGCATCCGGCCGGTCGTCGCGCTGGGCGGTCTCGACCTCGTCGCCCTTGACGCCTTCCAGGCCCCAGATGCGGATCATCGCGTCGACGCGCTCTTCGAGATAGCGCAGGGTCGAGACGACCTTGGAGATGCGTTGGCCGGTGATGTCCTGGAAACCGCAGGCCATCAGGATGTTGGTCGCTTCGACATCGAGCTGCTCGGCCTCGTCGGCCAGGCCCTCGACCTTCTTGACGCGCTGGGCCAGCTCCATGATGCGCTCGGCACCATTGAGAATGTCCGAGGTCGCCCGCTCGGTCGCGTGCACGATCGCGTCCAGCTCTTCGGTCGCGAGATTGATGCGGCGCGTGCTGCCCGGACCATCTTCGCCGGGCGGCTTCATCGCCGAAATTTCGGTCTTGGCCCGGCGGATGGACGAGGCCATCTCGATCAGCTCGCGGCGCAGCACATCCAGATGCACGTCGCCGGCTGACTTGACCTGGGACTGCTCGATCCAGTGACGGATCGAGCGCAGCCCCGCGTGATATTCATCCACCGCCAGGACGGCGGAGCGCTTGTCCCGCATGCGCAGGAACGCGCGTCCGGCCTCCGAGGACAGCAGAGCGTCCTCGATAGCGATATACTGCTCGCCAGGAAGGTCTTTGGGGACCTTGAGACCCGACATATTGCCGACCCCCGGGACTGAGATCACAGCACCGACGCGATCTTGGTCTTCAACGTTTCCGCGTTGAACGGCTTCACGATATAGTTGCTGACGCCGGCGGCCTTGGCCGCGATGACGTTTTCGGTCTTGGACTCGGCGGTGACCATGATGAAGGGCGTCGCCTTCAGCGCGGTGTCCGCCCGCACGAGCTTCAACAGCTCGAGGCCCGACATCGGCTCCATGTTCCAATCCGAGATGACCAGACCGAACTTGTGGCCCCGCATCTTGTCATACGCCGAAGCGCCGTTGTCGGCCTCTTCGATGTTGGTAAACCCGATCTGATTGAGCAGG
>Ga0302314_10013139_pt1 | contig 14251 bp, 15 predicted proteins | sample III_Palsa_N2_3_FD_200533 | JGI IMG/M metagenome (GOLD analysis project Ga0302314, IMG submission 200533) | Peat permafrost microbial communities from Stordalen Mire near Abisko, Sweden - III_Palsa_N2_3 | ecosystem: Environmental > Terrestrial > Soil > Palsa > Peat permafrost | place: Sweden... | reverse complement strand
TCGTCCGGCGACATCTTCTGCGTGCTGGCGGGCGAGGTCTCCAGCTATCGCGAAGTGCCGATCGCCTGGGGCGCGGCGGCGGCGCTGCTGGTCCCGCCGGCGGTGGTGGCCCTGGCTTTCCACCCCTTGCTCGACGCGCTCACCGGCGGCGGTTGGACGGCCGACCAAGCCAGCGCCGCGCATGGCGAGGTGGTCATGGCGCTCACCAGCTATGCGATCCTGCAGATCGGCCTCTTCGGCGTGGTCGCGCTCTTCACCGCCCTGACGCCGGTGCGCCGGCTAGTGACCCCGCGCTTCCTGAAGCGTCACCGGGTGAAGAAGGCCGCCTACCACCACTTCGTCGCCGCCCATTCGCATGTGCGCGATAGCGAGACCGGGGTGCTGATCTTCGTCGCCCTGGTGGAGCGACAGGTCGAGGTGCTGGCCGACGCGGCCATCCACGCCAAGGTCGGCGACGCGGTCTGGAAGTCGGTGGCGAGCGCGGTCCAGGCCGGGATGAAAGAGCCCGACCCCACCGCCGGCATCGAGAAGGCAATCGCGATCTGCGGCGAGGCGCTGAAAGCCCACTTCCCCTCGACCACGATCCGCATCGCCCACGCGCCGATCGACGACTGAGGCGGGCAGGCTCTCAGTCGAGCCGGTAGAAGCGCCGCGCGTTGCCCTTGAACAGCTGCGCCTTTTCGTCCGCCGAAGCGCCGGCCGCGACCCGCTTCAGGGCGTTCCAGAGCGTGGCGTAGTCGCACGACGCGCCGTCGACCGGGAAGTTGCTCTCGAACATGCCGCGCTCCACGCCGAACGCCGCGATGCAGGTTTCCAGATAGGGGCGCCAAGCCTGCGCCAGCTCCTCCGAGCCCGGCTTCGGGTCGCGGCGATGGAAGCCGAAGCCGCAGCCGGTCATGCCGAGGCCGCCCAGCTTCACCCAGACGTTCGGCCGTTTCGCCAGGTCGTCGATCCCGGCTTTCCAGGCCTGGAACACCTCATCGCGCTTGCCGGCATAGGGCCCGACGCCGAGCGGGCCGCCGACATGGTTGAGCAGGATCTCCGTCTCGGGAAAGGCGTCGGCCAGCGCCGCGACCTCGCCCAGCTGCGGATGGTACTGCCAGGCCTCGAACGACAGGCCCAGCTCGCCCAACCGCGCGAACCCCTCGCGGAACGTGGCCAGGCCATAGAGCCCCGCCGGCGGCGAGGTGTGACCGCGGCGAATGTCAGGGCTGGGATCGTAGGCCCCGGCGTGGCGGATACCCTTGAAGCGGCCGTTCCCGGCGCGGACGTGCGCCTCGAGCACCTCCGCGACGCTTGCGCCTTGGCTCAGGTCCGCGCGCCCGACGATCCCCTCGCAGGCCAGCACCGGACCATAATGCCCGCTCGCCGCCATCGCCGCCTGGCCGCCGACGAACTCCGTCTCGCCGACATACTTCATCGGCTCCGGCCCGGCCGCCCGATAGAACGCGCCGCACTCGACGAAGACCGTGCTCTCGATGTTGTGGCCGCTGGTCAGGTCGGCCAGCAACTCAGGAAGCAGGTAGCGGCTGTTCGGAAAGTCCCAGAGATGATGGTGCGGATCGCAAATCGGCAGGTCGGGATCGAGAATTTGCTCAGGCATTCCACACGGCCTCCGCGTCGCACTTATTTGGCCACGGAGAACACGAAAAACACGGAAAGTACGAACCTACCGCCCCACGATTGTCATCCGGAGAGACGCGCAGCGGCTCGTCCGGGATCTCCTCGGCGTCGGTGGTGGAATGAGGTCCCGGATAGCTCGCTGCGCGAGCTTCCGGGATGACTGAGTTTTGTTGTCCGTGCTTTCCGTGTTTTCCGTGGCTCAAAAAGAAACCCTCACCGCCCCTGGAACACCGGCTTTCGTTTTTCCACGAAGGCGCGGAACGCCTCGCGGCTGTCCTCGGAGCGGCCGCAGGCCGTATGGCGGGAGGTCTCACTCGCGATGAAGTCGGCGAGGCCCATGCGCTCGGCCTCGACGAAATTAGCCTTCATGCCCTTCAGCGCCAGCGGCGACGAATTGGCCAGGCGATCCACCAGCGCATCGAGCTCCGCCTCGAAAGCGGCTTCCGGCGTAACACGGCTGACCAGACCGATGCGCGCGGCCTCGGCGGCGTCGAACTTGCCGGGCAGAAAGTAAAGCTCGCGCGCCTTGGCGGCGCCCAGGATGCGCGGCAGGAACCAGCTGCCGCCCATGTCGCCGGAAAGGCCGACGTCGAGAAAGGCGGTGTTGAAGCGGGCGGTGTCGTCGCAGACCCGGAGGTCGCACGCCGAGGCCCAACCGAGCCCCGCGCCGGCGCAGGCGCCCCTGATCGCCGCCACCGTGACCAGCGCGCACTCGTGCAAGATCACGCTGACGGTGAAAGCCTGCGGATCGCTCGCCCGCTGGCCGCCCGCCGCATAGGCCTTCACGTCGGCGCCTGGGCAGAAGTCGCGGCCGGCGCCGCGCAGCACCAGCACCCGCAGCTGTTTGTCGGCGGCCGCGTCCTGCACGGCCTCGAACAGTTCGTCGAGCATCGTCGGGGTTATGCCGTTGCGCGCCTCGGGCCGGTTCAGGCTGATCGTCGCCGTGTGCTCGGTCTTCTCAAGGATGATGGTCTCGTAACCGCTCATAGCGCGTCTCCTGTCCAGGGCTGGAAGTTCGGCGCGCGACGCTCGATCAGCGACATGGCGCCCTCGCGGGCGTCCGGGTGCTTGAGCTGCGCCTGGGTGAGCCGGTCGGCGTCGGCCAGCGCCGGCGCCATGGCGTCCGAGAGGTGGCGATAGACCTGGCTCTTCATCACCGCGATGGCGCCCGGCGATATCTGGGCCGCGAGGTCATGAACATAGGCGACCACGGCCTCGATCAGGCCGTCGGCGGGCGTCACCCGGTCGAGCAGGCCGATGCGGTGGGCCTCAGCGGCGTCGATGCGGCGCGAACTCCACAGCAGGTCGAGGGCGCGGCTCGGCCCCACCAGGCGCGGCAGCAGCCAGCTGGAGCCATGCTCGGCGATCAGGCCGCGCTTGGAGAAGATGGTGGTGAAGCTCGCCGCCTCGGAGCCGAAGCGCAGGTCGCTCATCATCGCCAGGATGAAGCCGGCGCCGGCCGCCACGCCATTGACCGCCGAGATCACCGGCTTGGAGACCTCGGGCAGATAGCTGAAGATCCCCGGCGGGTCGGCGCGGCCATCGGGCGCATCCGCGGCGCGGCCGCTCTCGCCGGCCTCGGTGGTCTGGCGCAGCACCTCCGCGTCGATGCCGGAGCAGAAGCCGCGCCCCTCGCCGACGAAGGCGATCGCGGTCACCTCGGGGTCCTTTTCGGCCTCGGCGACGAGGCGGCGGATGTCGCCCAGCATGCGGTAGGTGAGCGCGTTCAGCGCCTGGGGTCGGTTGAGCCGGATCAGGGCCACGCGGCCCACGGTCTCGAACAGGATTTCCGCGTCTGACATCGCCCTCGCCTCCCTTTTGCTTTTCTCGTTGGCCGCCACTCTAGAACGCGGGAAGGCCGCGTCGAGTCGCTCGTGCCATGTGGCGGAAATGTCGAGGCGAACCAGTGGTCGGCGCCGCGTTGCAACGACCTCGGAAGTCCCGCGTTAGCCAACATTCGGGGAGGATTCGGGACCTATGTCTCCTGAACCAAAAGCGGAAAAGCGGCCGGCGAGGGTGTTGCTGGTCGAGGACGAGCCGCTCGTGCGGATGCTGCTCGCCGAGGAACTGCGCGCGGCGGGCCTGACCGTGGTGGAGGCCGGCAGCGCCAGCGAGGCCTTGTCGTTCCTGGCGGTGACGGACCAGGTCGATCTGGTGGTCACCGACATCCAGATGCCGGGCGGCATGGACGGCCTCGAAATGGCCGACCACATCCGCCAGAACCACCCTGCCGTTCCGATCGTGGTGACGTCCGGCAATCCGCCGCCCGTGAACCTCAGCCGAGTTGGGCCGTTTCTGATGAAACCCTACGCCCTGCGTCAGGCCGTTGAGGTGGTGTTGGCGAGCCTGCCGCACCCAGAGATCGATGACGACTGACCAAACCGAAACGATATTAGTCCTTGAGGACGATATTCTGGTGCGAAACCCGCTCTCGGAATACCTGCGCGGCTGCGGATACCGGATCATCGAGGTCTCGAACGCTGTCCAGGCGCGGCAAGTCTTCGAAGCGTCGGACGCCAGGGTCGATGTGCTCTTCGCCAGCGCCAGCGGCGACGCCGAGGTCGCGTTCGAATTGGCTAGCTGGACCAGGGCCCACCATCCCGACGTGGACGTGGTCCTGGCCGGCACGCTGCGAACCGCGGTCGAGAAGGCGGGCGATCTCTGTGAAGACGGCCCCGCCCTCAGCAAGCCCTACGATCACCAGCACGTGCTGGACCGCATCCGGCGTCTGACCGCGGCGCGCCAAGCGGCCCGCCCCGCCGGCTGACGCCGCCAGCGCCGTTCAGTCGGCCCCGAACGGGAACTCGACCACCGTGTCCCCAGCTTCGCGGACGGGGCGCTCCTGCTCCAGCCGCGCCGCGCCGGCTGCGGTGATTTCCCAGCCGCTGGCCTTGCGGGTGGCGAAGCCGAACTCGGTCAGGTCGCGCGCCTCGGCGATGGCGATCCAGCCGACCTCGGCGCCGGCCTTCTTGCGCGACAGGTTCCGCAGCGCCTCAAGCTGGCTATCGGAAAGCCTCATCCGACCGACCCAGCGTTGCGGGTTTCACGCGCGGCGTGGAACCGCTCCAGCTCCTGCACCATGCGCGCCACCTGACTGTTCAGGTCGGTGACGTCGCCCTGCAGCTGGGCGCACCTGAGCTTGAGGTAGTCGTTCTCTCGGACGAGTTGCAGAACCTCGACGTCGGTCATGATCGCTTCCTTGCGCGTCTGGCCCGCGCCTCGTTTTCGAGGTCACCCAGCTGAAATTCAGAGAGAATTTGCGACGTGCGCGAGACATGAAACTGGGTGAGCCGCGGGGAAATAGCAATGGCGGCGAGAGCATATCCCGCCGCGACGCCCTATATAGGTGGGCAAGGACCGGCGCTGCGCCGGCAAGGCCGTGAACCGCCGCGCTCCGCGCGTCTTCACGTCCGCCCGGAAGGCGACACGCATGACCATCCAATCGCCCGACGCTGCCGCGTCCGTCCCAGCCGCCGCCTCGCGGCCGCAGAGCCGCAACTGGCGCGGCCGGGGCCAGCTGAAGCTGATCGGCGCCCGCAAAGGCGACGGGACCCTGGTCTGGTCGGGCCGCGCCATTCCCGCCACCTACGAGCTCGACGTCTTCTCGCAGGGCGATGTCCGCAGCGTCCAAGGCAAGCTGGACGGGGACTTCTCCGACCTGGTGGACAGCGATGAGGATGGCGGCAGCGCGCGGCTGAGACTGGACGACGGCCGCGAGATCGACATCGACGTCGTCGATCTTGAGCCCTGGGGCGCCGACTTCGAGGCCAAGGGCGGCGACGCGCTGCGCACCTTGGCGCCGTTCCGCTTCGAGTCCGCCCCGGCCTGATTCCCGGCCCACGCCGGCCGCCCTCATTTCATCAGCGTTTCCTTGATCCGGTACATGGCCGGCAGCATCAGGACGCCGATGAGGCACGGGAAGATGAACAGGATCAGCGGGATCATCATCTTCGCCGGCAGCGCCATCGCCTTCTCCTCCGCGTAAAGCATCCGCTTGGCGCGCATGTCATCGGAGAAGACGGCGAGCGTCTCACCCAGGCTGGTGCCCATCTCCTCGGCCTGGCGCAGCATGGTGGCGAGGCTGCGCGCCTCGTCGATGCCGAGCCGCTCGGCCATCGCGCCCCAGGCCTCCTTGCGCGAGCGGCCGGCGCGCAGCTCCAGGATCAGCACCCGCAGATGCTCGGACAAGCAGGGATAGCGGCGCTGCAACTCCTCGGTGACGCGGGAGACGGCGGCGTCGAGGCTGAGGCCGGCTTCAACGGAGGCGACCAGCAGGTCCAGCAGGTCGGGGAATCCGTCGCGGTATTCGCGCTCGCGCTTCTTGCGGCGGCCGCCGACGATGTAGTCGGGACCCATGATGGCGGCGAGCGCAAAGGCGCCGCCGATGCAGACGGCGCCGATGCCGCCGTGCTTGCTAAGCGCCCAGGGCAGCAGCAGCACCATGCCGACGATGGCGGCGATCATCGTCGTCGCCTTGGCGCCCAGGTACACCGCCGCCGCCTCGCGACTGTAGTAGCCGGCCTGGACCAGCTTGGCGCGCAGGGCCGAGAGCTGCGACGGGTCCTGGATGGCGATGCGGTCGCCCAGGCGCCGCACCCCGGAGACCACGCCGGAGAGCGCGTCGCCGACGCCGCCGCCGTCCCGCGGGTCGCCCGCCACCGCGGCGCCCGCCAAGCGCGCGCGCCGTCGCGATACGGTCGAGAAAGCCCGCATGGCCAGGAAGCTGACGCCGCCGACGCCGAGCGCGATCAGGCATAGGGCGATGGGCGTGACGACGTTGGCGAGGAAGGCGCTGTCCATCGGCGTTAGATCCGCATGTCGATCATGCGGCGCATGATCAGGTTGCCGGTCACCAGCAGGCCGGCCAGCACGCCCAGGCCGATTTGGATGAAGCGCACGTTCAGCAGGTCTGAATAATAGTGGGGCTGGGCGACGTTGATGAAGATGAAGCAGACGATCGGCGCGGCCGAGAGGATGTAGGCGCTCATCCGTCCCTCGGACGACGCGGCGCGGATCTTCAGCCGCATCTTGTGGCGCTCGCGGACGGTGCGGGCGAGCATCTTCAAAAGACCGGTCAGATTGCCGCCGGCTTTCTCCTGCAGCCGGATGGCGGCGGAGAAAAGGTCGACGTCCTGATGGCGGCAACGGTCGGCGATGCGCGCCACGGCCTGCTCCAGCGTCGCGCCAAAGGCGATCTCGTCGGAAGCCATGCCGAATTCCGAGCCGATCGGGTCCGGCAGCTCGCGGCCGACCAGCGATATGGCGGTCGGGATCGGGTGACCGGCCTCGAGGCTGCGGACCATAACTTCCAGCGCCCCCGGAAGCTGCAGGCTGAGCGCCTTGGACCGGGCGCCGGCCTTAAAGATCAGGAATGCGATCGGGCCGCCGGCGCCCAGCACCACCGCACCGCCGAGCGCGGCGAAGATGTTGTGCAGGAAGAAAAGTCCCCCCGCGCCGCCGCCCAGCACCAGGCCGCCGATGATCATCGCCCAGCGGCGCGGCTCGACGGTGACGCCGGAGCGCATCACCATGTCGGCGAGCCAGGTCCAGCTGAAGATCGAACCACCGTCCTCGGTAACGCCGCGCTGCTTGCGCAGCTCAAGCACCAGTTCGCCGAGCGAACCGGTGCGCTCGGCGGTGGCGAGCCGGCGGTTCACCGTCCGCCGCGCCCGGCGCACGCCCACCAGCCCCCACACCGCCTGGCCGAAGGAGAAGACGGTCGCGAAGACCAGCAGCATGAAAACGAGGCGGGGATCCATGCGCCTGACCTCAGTTCAGCGGCCGCGCCGGGTCGAAGTTGGCCGTGTCGTAGCGGATGCCGCGCCGGATCATCTCGTCCATGCACTTGGGGCGCAGGCCCGTGGCGCGGAATTCGCCGACCACGGTCCCGTCGGCCTCGGTGGAGATGCGGTGGAAGGCGAAGATCTCCTGCATCTGCACCACCTGGCCCTCCATGCCGGTGATCTCGGTGACGCTGGTCAGCCGGCGCTTGCCATCCGAAAGCCGCATCACCTGCACGATCATGCCGACCGCCGAGGCGATCTGGCCGCGGATGGCGTCGTTGGACAGCGACATGCCGCCCATGGCGACCATCTGCTCCAGGCGGGTGACGGCGTCGCGCGGGGTGTTGGCGTGGATGGTGGCCATCGAGCCTTCGTGGCCGGTGTTCATGGCCTGCAGCATGTCGAAGGCCTCCTCGCCGCGGACCTCGCCCAGGATCACCCGGTCGGGACGCATGCGCAGGGCGTTCTTGACCAGCTCGCGCTGCCGGATCTCGCCCTTGCCCTCGATGTTCGGCGGCCGCGTCTCCATGCGCACCACGTGCGGCTGCTGCAGCTGCAGCTCGGCGGCGTCCTCGATGGTGATCAGGCGCTCCTTCATCCGGATCGCCGCCGAGAGCGCGTTGAGCAGCGTCGTCTTGCCCGAGCCGGTGCCCCCCGAGATCACCGTCGAGACGCGGCTGCGCACCGCGCCGAACAGGAACTCGGCCACCGGCGCCGGCATCGCGCCCACGTCGACCAGACGCTCGAGGGTCAAGGGCTTCTTGGAGAACTTGCGGATCGAGACCGCCGCGCCGTCGATGGCGATCGGGGCGATGGCGGCGTTGACGCGGCTGCCGTCCGGCAGTCGGGCGTCCACCATCGGCGAGGACTCGTCGATACGCCGGCCGACGGTGGCGACGATGCGGTTGACGATGCGCAGCAGGTGGTCGTTGTCGCGGAACCGGATCGGCGCGATCTCCAGCTCGCCACGCCGCTCGACGTAGATCTGGAACGGGCCGTTGATCAGGATGTCCGAGATCGAGTCGTCCTTCAGCAGCGGCTCTATGGGGCCCAGGCCCACCATCTCGTCGAACACCGAGGCGCCCAGGTCGTCGAGTTCGGCGGCGTTGAGGGCCAGGCGCTCGGTGCGGGCGACATCGCCCACCAGGCGGCGCACCTGGCGGCGCATCTCGGTCTCATCCAGCTTGTCGAGCTTGGAGAGGTCGATCTCCTCGATCAGCTTCGAGTGCATCTTGAGCCGCACGTCGAGCATGTTGTTGTCGTGGATCGGGGCGGGCGCGGCGTCGGGCTTATCCGGTTCGAGCGCCAGGTTGAGCTTCGGCGCCTCGTCGGCGACCAGTGGTTCGTCGGCCGGATCGGTGATCACCAGCCGCGCCGGCTCCTCGGCGCCGCGGCGGAAGCTGAAGCGGGCCATCAGGCGCGCCGCCTGCCAGCTTCGGCCGGCGCCATGAGGCGGTCGACCAGCACGGCGATGTCGCGCACGATCTTCGAGCGCGGGCGATGGTGGCTGATCGAGCCGCCGAGGTTCACCGACGCGGCCGCGGCCTCCCAGTCGGAGGTGATGCCGCCATCGGCCTTGCGCTGCAGCGCCTTCTCGGCCTCCGAGAGCGACGGCGCGGGCCCGAACACGCGGCTGGCGAGACGATTGAGGATGATCCTCGGCTCCGCGCCCTGCGGCAGCTCGGCCTCGATCTCGGCGGCGAGCGAACGCGCGGCGAGCAGCGCCGGCACGGTGAGCTCGGAGACCACCAGCACCTCGTCCGAGCCGGCCAGCACGTCCAGCGTCCAGGGCTGGTGGTGGCGCGGCAGGTCGATGACGATCCAGTCGTAGACCTGGCAGGCGACCTCGAGCATGCGGCAGACGGTGGTCTGGCTCACGCGCTCGAAGGCTTTCGGATCGCGCGGCGCGGCGAGCAGGTCGAGGCCCTCGCCCACCCGCATGGCGAACGCCGTCAGCAGCGCCGCGTCGATCCGCTCGGGAGAGCCGGACGCCTCGGCGAGCAGCATGGTTGGGGTCGAGCCCAGATAGGCCGCGACGGCGCCGTCGACGAGGTTGAGGTCCACCAGCGCGACCCGGCGGTCGGGGGCGCGGCGGGCAAGCGCCGTCGCCAGCTCGATCGCGATCGTCGTCGCGCCGCAGCCGCCCACCGAGCCCATCACCGTCCAGCAGCGCGCATTGGCGTTCACGGCCTGCGCCGGGGCCGGCGCGTCGGCCATGAGCATGGCGGCGGCGCGACCGAGGTCGATGGAGGTGAACGGCGCCTCGATCACATCGGAGCGCGGAAGCTTCATCAGGGCGCGGACGAGGCTGGCGGGCAGGTGCGCGCCGGCCAGCATCACCGCCGGCGGCTTCGGCCGCGCGGCCATGGCGTTGATCGCGGCCACCAGGGCGGCGGGATCGGCCGCCTCGGCGTCGATCAGCACCAGCTCGACGGCCGAGGGCGCCGCGCTGAGCAGCTCCAGCCGGTCCGCCGCGGCGACCTCGAAGCGGGCCGCGCCCAGGGCCTCATGCGCCACCGGCGCGAGCCGCTGGCCGATCACCAGCACGTGGCGTCCGTCGAAGCTGACATCGCTCATGGCTTGCTCATCGGCGCGGGCTGTTGAAGGGCGGCGTGGGACGCTGGCAGCAGGTCGCCGTCAGGATTCTGCCGGGTCCAGCCGACACTCTTGCCGTCGAGGATCACATCGATGGCGCTTTCCTCCGCGGTGTCGGCCAGCGGATTGGGCAGGTCGCGAACGTTGGTCACCGCCGTGCTGAGGTGCGGGGTGACGATGATAACCAGCTCGTCCTCATTGCGCTGCCAATCGGACGAGCGGAACATCGCGCCCAGCACCGGCAGGCCCCCGACGCCGGGGATCTGGTTGACGATGTTGGAATAGTTGCGCTGGAAGAGGCCGGCGATGGCGAAACTTTCGCCGTCGCGCAGCTCGATCTGGGTCGAGGCGCGGCGCATCGTGATCGCCGGCACCTGGAAGCCCTGGATGTTGACCCCGTCCTTGGGGTCGAGTTCGCTGACCTCCGGCGCGACCTTCAGCTCGATCTCGCCGTTGTCCTCGACGGTCGGCGTGACGTTCAGCTTCACCCCGAACTGCTGGAACTGGATGGTGACGCCGAGGTTGCCGTTCGGGATCGGCACCGGGAACTCGCCGCCGGCGAGAAAACTCGCCTCCTGGCCCGACATCGCCACCAGGTTCGGCCGCGCCAGCTCGCGGATCGCGCCCTTCTGCTCCAGCGCCTGCAGGTTGGCGTCGATATTCCAGGCGCCGAACTGGTGATTGAAGCCGATCGTCCCTTGGGGGGCGATGCCGCTGGGCAGCGTCGATCCGGAGGAAAAGCTGAAGCCGCCGACGGTCTGGACATTGAGGTTGAGGCCCAGGTCGCGGATCGCCGAGTGGGAGGCTTCCAGGATGCGCACGTCGACCTGCACCTGCTGAGAGGCGCGGACGGTGAGCTCCGACTCCACGTTCTTCGGTGCGTAGCGCTCGGCGATGGCGGCGGCGCGCGCGGCGATGCTGGGGGTCGAGACATCGCCGGTGAGAAGGATGCCGGTGGCGAAGTTGGAGGCCTTGACGGTCTCGCCCGGCAATGCGGCCGCGAGATCGTTCTGCAGGCTCTCCACATCGTAGCCGACCCGCACGTCCACGACCTGCGCCAGATGGTGGTCGGGCCCGTAGATCAGGATGTTGGTGACGCCGAGCGCCTTGCCGCGGACGTAGAAGCTGCGGTCGGTGGTGGCCACCAGCGACAGGGTGTCGGGCTGGGCCACGACGATCTCGCTAGCCGGATAGTCGAGCCGGAAGGCGGCGGACTTGTCCTTGGGCACGACGATCGTCTGGCCGGAGCCGGGCGCCTGAACGATCTGCGCCTGGGCGGACCCGGCGAAGGCGGTCAGCGCGGCGAGCGCGCCGGCCGTGAGGGCGAGAAAGCGTTTCATAATCATCTTGTCTCCGCGGGGACAGGGGCCGCCTTAGGCGCCCGCGCCGTACCGCTCTGCGGGAACTTGGACTTGGGTCGAGGTGTCGCCGTGGACCACGGTGACGGAATGGGTTCGGATCAGGATCTGCGGCGTGGCGCCGGCGGTCGGGGACCGCGCGATATGACGGCGGATCACGTCCATCAGCTTCGCGTCATCCGGCAGCGGCGACGCCCCCGGCGCGCGTGGCCCGGTCGATTGGAGATCGCTGACCTCCACCGTGCGCACGGCCGCGGGTCCCGCCGAGCCGGTGCGGCGCAGCGCCAGGGACATGGTCCCGACGCTGGAGGCCACGGCCAGCCTCTGGGCGTCCTGGACAGTCACCTCAAGCGTCGCCGTATGGGCGTAGGCGGCCTGGGTGGTGGTGGGATCGGCGTTGAGGTCGACACCCAGCACCTTGATGTCCTGGATCACCACGTCGGCGCGCACCCGCTTGCAGTTGCAGCTCGGCTGGCCGGGAATGGTGATCTCCGGGATGTCGCGGCTGACGATCACGTCGACCCGGTCGCCGGGCAGCACATGGCCGCCGACGCCGTTCACGTCGGTGACGCCGATCGTGTAGCCGCGCATGCCGTCGGCGATCACCGCCGAGACGGTGGGACGCGCGCCGCCGCCGCTGAGCTTGGACGGCAGCAGCGCCTCGCGCGCCGCGATCGGCGTCAGCGCGATCGGCGGGCCGCCTGGCTGCGACAGGATCTGGGACGGGCTGGCGTAGGCGCCCTGCGGCGCATCGCCCGCCGGCAGCTGCTCGACGGTCAAATGGGCCGCGTCGAGCTTGGCGCCGTAAGGGATCGCGCCGCTGGCGACGACGACGGGCACGGTCGCCACGGACGGGGCGGCGAACTTGGTCGTCGGCGCGTGGGACGGCCCTGGCAGCCACACCCGCGCCACGATGAGGGCGCCAAGGCCGAGAATGGCCGAGGCCCCAAGACTGACGACGGTGCCGGTACGCATCCTGCCCCACCCCTGAAGACGCCACGCAGACGACGCGTGTTCTTCACGAAACTTGAGGCTGCCGGCTTTCTTTGTCGTTAAGGATTAAGGTCAATGGATATTTACTTAGTATCACTCTGAAAATATTGCGCCGAATACAGTAAACGCCTGGTTACTCTATCGGACGCCTCGCGGCGGCGACGGCGGCGTGGTTCGGGCGAGCGCTTGACGAAACCACCGCGACGCAACATTGAGAGAGCATAATTCGCTGATTTTGAAGCGCCCGCCGATCCATTGCATAGCGGCGGCCAAGCCCCGTCAGAGGGTGGCGCGGGAGGGATATGAATGACTGATCTATTGCAACGCCAGGCCGAGGCGGCCGCCAACGGCATGAGCCATAGCCTCTGGGCTGAACTGAGGGGCGATAAGGTCGCCATCCACGACCCGATCGGCACGCGGACCTTCCGCCAGATCAATGAGGCGGCCAACAAGATCGTGCGGCTGCTGCGCGAGCGCGGGCTGAAAGAGGGCGACGCCGTCGCCCTGCTGTGCAGCAACCGGGCCGAGTTCGTCGAGGTGCTGGCCGGGGCGCTGCGCGGCGGCTACCGCGTCACGCCGGTGAACTGGCACCTCAACGCCGACGAGGTCGAGTACATCATCAACGACTGCGATGCGAAGGCGCTGTTCGCCGAAACGCGCTACCCGTCGGGCGTTTCCGCCAAGGCGCCGCAGGTGACGCTCAAGGTCTCGATCGGCGAGGACGCCGAAGGCTTCGAGCCCTACACGAAGCTGCTGGCCGAATTCGATAGCTCGGACATCACCGACCCGACGCCCGGCTCGCAGATGCTCTACACCTCGGGCACCACCGGTCGGCCGAAGGGCGTCTATCGCCGCAACCCGATGGGCATGGCGCCGGCTACCGTCGCAGAGCCGGACGATGTCCAGCTCTGCGCCGGGCCCGCCTACCACGCCGCGCCGCTGGCCTTCGACGTCCGCACGTCGATGCTGCTGGGCATCCCGCTCGTGTTCCTCGATCGCTGGGACTCCGAGGGCGTGCTCAAGACCATCGAACAGCACAAGATCACCCGCGCCCACCTGGTGCCGATCATGTTCCAGCGGCTGCTCAACCTGCCGGAGGACGTGCGGAAGAAGTACGACGTCTCTTCGCTGCGTTACATCATCCACGGCGCGGCGCCCTGCCCGCCCGAGGTGAAGAAGGCGATGATCGACTGGGTGGGTCCGATCATCAACGAATACTATGCCGGCTCCGAAGGCGGGGCGGGCTTCGTCGTCAGCTCCGAGGAGTGGCTGAGCAAGCCGGGCACCGTGGGCAAGCTCCCGGATCCGTCCGCCCTGCGCATCCTCGACGACGACGGCCAAGACGTGCCGCAGGGAACCTCCGGCACGCTCTATTTCCGCGTCTCGCCGATCGCGCCGTTCGAATACTACAAGGACCCGGCCAAGACCGCCGCGGCGCACAAGGACGGCTTTTTCACCCTGGGCGACGTCGGCTACCTCGACGAGGACGGCTACCTCTTCCTCACTGGCCGCACGGCCGAATGCATCATCTCCGGCGGGGTCAACATCTACCCGCAGGAGATCGACAACGAGCTGATCAAGCATTCCGCCGTCGAGGACGCCTGCACCATCGGCGTGCCCAACGAGGAGTGGGGCGAGGAAGTAAAGTCGGTTCTGACCCTCAATCCGGGCTTCGTCGGCTCGGACGAGCTGGTCAAGGACATCCAGACCTTCGCCCGCGAACGGCTGGCCGGCTTCAAGGTCCCGCGCACGATCGAGTTCGTCGACGAACTGCCCCGCAGCCCCGCCGGCAAGATCCAGCGCAAGAAGGTGCGGGAGCCCTACTGGGCGGGACGCGCCCGCTCGATCTAGTACTCCTGCACCGAGGTTTTGAAGGGTTGAGCGCACTTGGCTAAGTTG
>Ga0302314_10013135_pt1 | contig 14252 bp, 6 predicted proteins | sample III_Palsa_N2_3_FD_200533 | JGI IMG/M metagenome (GOLD analysis project Ga0302314, IMG submission 200533) | Peat permafrost microbial communities from Stordalen Mire near Abisko, Sweden - III_Palsa_N2_3 | ecosystem: Environmental > Terrestrial > Soil > Palsa > Peat permafrost | place: Sweden... | reverse complement strand
CCCAGCGCGGAACGCGTCCGCGCTGCCGTGCTGGCTAGTCGCCCTCAGCCTGCTTTCGGGCGTGGGCGTCATCGCAGTGGCCGCGTGCTTGCGCTTTTACCAATTGTATTCGTGGACATTGTACAACTCCCTCGTCAAGAACACGGCGCGACGCGACGTGAGCGACACCGAGTCCCCGTACGCCTCAATGTCGTCGTCCGCGGACGCGCCCGTTACACTCATGTCCCGCTTTGCCGGGTTACGCGCCGTCCTAAGGCAATCGTCACCGCGCGCCATTGCCACGGACGAGCGCCAAGGCGAGGAGATGAAAAAAATCCAAACCGTTGGCCTCTCGCTCTCGGACTGGTCGCTCTTTGTGCTTGGCACAGTGTTCTTCCTGCCCAACGTGATCATCGTCGTGGCCTTCTTCGCCAGTGAGCCCGCGTACCAATCGTGCACGGGCTGCATCTTCTTCGCGCCCTTGCTCATCGCCGCCCTCGTGCAAACCGCCCTGCCGTCAGGCTTCATCTTGTACATGGTCGTGCTCACGTACAAGGCGCCTCCAGACTTGTATGGCATCAAAACAGAGCTGTTTGTGTGGTTCAACATTGTGCCCGGCGTGTACATGGCGCTGTTGCTCGTCGACCTCATCGACCCCAACAGCCTGCAGCGCACCAACCAAGTCTCGTTCGATTCGCTCACGCACGTGGCCACTTTCCTGCAGTACATTCTATGGCACGTGTGGCCCGTGGTCATGGCGTTTAGAGACCGACGGCAGCGCTCCAGCCTCGTGTCCCACGAAGGGTCGAAGCGCGGCGTCTCCATGGGCGACTTGCTGTCCGGGTTGACCGACGCCCTGGACGACGCCGAGTTTGAATCGCTGTGCGAAAAGCTCTACGTATCCGAGCTGCTGCGCTTTGCACAGGAAACCAAGAGCTTTTTCCAGCTCTTCTTCAACCGCAGCGAGGCGTGGCGCAAAGCCAAGGCGCAGTCCATCGTCGACCGCTTCATCCGCGAGCAGTCGCCCATGCAGATTAACATTTCCCACGCGCTGCGCTCCGAGGTCGAAGCCAAGGTCAAGCTGTTTGAGCAAGCCGGCGGCGCTGGACAGCACGCCATATTCGCAGCGTCGCAGCGCGAGGCGCTCTTGCTGCTAGTCGACGCGTACAAGGTGTACGCGGCCGAGAAGAAGAGGACCAAGGCTGCGCGCGAGAGCGCGCCCATTGTGGCGCCGGCGCCTTTATTGTCGTAGTGTAGGCGATGAAGATACGATGTACAAAGAGCGCAGCGAGCGTGTGTGGATTTTTTTTCGCACATGCACACTGCACAGTAACGACGACGGAGCGACAACAGCGACACATGCCGCGCAAGCAGCGCTCGCCCTCGGTCGGCGCGACGCGGCGTCTCAACGGCAAGCTCATGCCGCGCCACGAGCCTGCCTTCTACCGCAGCCTGCCTTACTGCGTCTCGCGCCCATTCCTGCTCGAAAACGTCGTGGTGCTCACCGCTTTGGCGTGCGCTGCCGCCTACCTGCGCGACGACGCGCGCGCCGTAATGCTCGTGGCGGCCGCGGCCATCCTCCACCTGCTGCTCCCACTGGAGTTCTCGCTGCTGCAAGGGCGTTTCCCGCGTCCATTTGCGCAATTCCTAGCACAAGTGGACACGTTGTCGTCACAGGACATTTCATGGCGCAAAGCCATCGAGGCAGCGCCGCGCACTGGAGAGCGCTACTGCGTTCTGGGCGGGGGCGGCTTTCTCGGCAGCCGCGTCGTGCGCGCCTTGGTTCTGCGAGGCGAAACAAACGTGCTGGTGGTGGACATGGACACCGCAGGGCTGGCCAAGCTCAAGAGCGAGCTGCCTTCAGTCACCACGCTGCGCGCCGACGTGCGTTCCATGGACGACATGCTGCACGCGCTCCGCCAAGTCGATTGCGTCATTGCCACGTTTGCGCTCATCCGCTTCTGGGAGCGTCTGGAGCGCCACTTTGACCGCTCAGCGGCCGTCAACGTTGAGGGCACTCGAGTGGTCATCGCAGCGTGCGAGGCGTGCGGCGTCAAGCGCCTCGTGCAAACGTCGACGGGCAACGTGACGTTGCGGTACCCGCGCGGCGTGCCGTCGGGCTGCACGGAGCGCACTGCCTTGGTAACGGCGCGCAACGCGCTGCACAACTACGCGCTAAGCAAGGCGCAGGCCGAGGCGCTCGTGCTCGAGGCCAACTGCCCCGCGCTGACCACGGGGAGCATCCGCCCGTGCTCCAACGTGTACGGCTACGGCGACAAGCTGCACCTGGACCGCATCGTGCCCAACCGCACGCTGCTCGTCATCGACTGCGAAATGCTCACCGACTGGGTGCACGTCGATCACCTGGTCCTCGCGCACCTGCTGCTCGAGGCCAAGCTGAGGCAAGGGTCGACGTCGCCCTGCGCCGGCCAGTCGTTCTCCATCACCGGCGGCGAGCTCGTGCGCGACGGCCTCTTCTTTGCCGCCGTGCGCCGCGAGGCGCAGCGCCTCCTGGGCGGCAAGCCGTTCACCGTGGCCCGGCTGCCCGCGCGCATCATGCACCTCGTCGCCATGGCCGTCGACCTCGTCTATCTCGTCTACCCGGGCAACGCCGTCGACCTCCTCGGCCCGCAACTGGGCATTTTGACAATGGCCACCCTTCTGTCGGCGTCGGCGGAGAACCCGTGCCGCTGCGACAAGGCGGCGCGGCTGCTGGGCTACGCGCCGCACATGGGCCACCTCACCGCCATTCGCAAGTCACTCGTCGAGTACCGCGAGGGCCGCGCCCTGCTCGAGGAAACCCTGGAAGAAATCGCGTAATAAAAAAATATATAAAAGCTTTTAAAGTTTACAACGGCCCCGTCACCGCGCGCCGCAGCGTCGTGACCGCCGGCGTGGGCTCCACGTCGCCGCCGCCAATCCAAAACGCGTCGGCGCTGCGTCCGGCGCCGCGGCACGCCTCGGCGCAGCGCTGCACGTCGCCGCACCACAGCTCGAGCGCGGCCGCCTTTTCCTCTGGCGAGAAGGCCAGCAGCAGCCTTCGCCGCGCCGGCTCCATGGCCGTCTCGGCTTGAGTCTGGAAGCAGGCCGCGCCCACCGCCGTGCCCAACACGTCGTTGGCCACCGGTGCCTGCGTGGAAAACTCTGGCCCGGGCTGGTTGGGCATCAGCAGCAGCAGCGGCGAGGCGCCCGTGCCCTCGTCGAGCGACATGGCGTGCCTGAAATCCCCAGGCGCCTCCGCGGCATCGTCGTCCGGCCTCGGCCGCAGCCCAGTCACCTTGACGCACGTCGCGCGCAGCAGCTCCACGTGGTGGTGAATCTGCCAGCGCGCTGGCCCCGCGCCCACCACCTGTTTGGCCAAAAGCAGCGCGTCGCTCAACAGAAAGGCCTTGCACACCACGTCGGCGTCCCTGCCGCCATTGGCACCACCGCCGGTGGTGCGGCGCCACACGAGGTCACCGACGCGAATAAACCAGCGCGCGTCCGAGGCGGCCACGTCGTCCACGCCCACCACGACCTGCTCGATATCGCGCAGCAGCTCGGCGTTGCTTTTGCGCGCCAGCAGCCGCGTCAGGTGAGCCGACACGGCCTGCAGCTCGTCGTGCGCGCGCGCCGTGGCGGCGAGGTCGACGTGAGCCGACGGCGTCACCGCGACGAGGTCGCGCGCAAACGCAACGTACTCGCCCACGCGCTGCAGCGGCGCCATCAGCAGAGCGCCCAGCGACGCGTCGGGCGTCTCCAAAAGGCTCACGACGTCCGCGGTGCGACCGGCAGGTTTACGCATGCGCGAGCACAGCCATGCAGCCACAACGTCGGGCGGCGACGCGGCCACGCCGAGCTGCCGCGTGGGCAGCGCCGACGGCCACGCCGGCACGAGCGCCGAGTGCGCCTCGCAAAGATTGCCGGCAAACGAGCTGTACAGCTTGACCAGCGACGCCATGCGAGAAAGCAAGTCGCCCATGTGCGGGTCGCCCGGTCCGGCCAGAGCCTCGGCCAAGTCTGCCGCAAACGCGCGGTGCACGACCAGGAAGCTCTGCACGTCGCGCAAGCACGCAGACACGCCTGCCGATTTGACAACATCGTCCATGGAGCGCGACGGCTTTGGGCCGCCAAACACCTGCGCCATGCGCATCACCTGAGACCCGCTGCCGCGCTTGAGCGCCAGCCCGCGCGAAATCTCCAGCAGCGGCTGCGCAAACCGCGTCTCGAGCTGGTCGAGCTTGTCAATGTACTCGCGCTCGCTGCTCAAGAAATCGTGCGCCAAAGTCTTGCGCGGCGACCAGGACTCCATGGCCTCGCGCTTCTCCGCCGTGGAGCGCCGACGCATCGACAAATGAGCCTTCACGGCAGCCGGGGACGCGTGCACCACGCCGCGCTCCACAACGGCGGTGGAGACGGCCTGCTGCACGGCGCGGTTGGCGTGGAACGCGGCGAGCTTGTCCTGGATGGACAGCCGCCTGTCTTCGCGTATATCGTTGTGCGCGTGCTCCAAAGCCCAATGGTACACGAGGTCGACGAGGCGAATTCGATAGGGCGAAGGCTTGGCCAGGCACGACGCCTCGAAGCGGGCCAGCAGCTGCGAGTTGATGCGCACCGGCGTGCTGGCCGCCACGCCCGCGTCCAGCGAGCTCGACGATGAAGACGTCAACAACAACGACGACGGCGGAGGCAGCGGCGGCGCCAGCGCTTGTTTGCGACTCGCCGCGAGCGAGACGGGCGAGGAAGTCTGCCTCGCCACCGCCCTGCCCGGCGGACGCGCCAGCCCGGGCTCGGACAGCAGCGCGCGGGGCTGCCTGAGCGTGAAAGTGATTTCCGCCGACAGCCTAGTCTGCGACGCGGCGTCGCCCTGGGCCACGGCGGCAGCCGCCCACGCCTCGAGCGCAAACTCGACGCGCTCCGTGTAGCCCCGGAGCGCGCGCGGGTGCCGGCACATGTCTAGAACCGACAGCGCGGCGCTGCCGATGACCGTGCTCTTGGCCATCAGAATGAGCTGGCACGCTGCCTGCGCGGGTTCCTCGTGCGGGAGCGCGAGAGTGAACAGCGCAGAGGCGGTGCCCACTGACGACGGCCCCTTCTGCTGCTCGCCAGCGGCAAACACGAGGCGGTAGTACACGAGCTTAAACGCGCCCTTGGTTTTCAGCACCGCGTCCAAGTCGCCGCGCAACCCCTCAACTTGCACGTCGGCGGTGACGTTGTCGTCGCTGTCCAGCGGCTCCCTGTCGAGCTCCCACACGCACGAGTCGCACACGCGCACGGCCTTGGCCTCGCCCGCAATGCTCGCCGCCGACGTCAGCACACGCCGCTGCAAGGAGCACGCCGCGCACACGTCGCGGCGGCACCAGCGGCACTCGTGCTTGCGCTTCGTGAGCGAGAAGGTCGCTCGGCACACTCCGCACGTCGCCGACGGCGTCGCGGGTTTGAACAAGGGCGCGGGCGCCACTGAGGAGCCCGCGCGGGATTCAATGTCGGCAAACGCACCAGCGCACGCCTGCAGCCACTCGTTGCGCTCCTGCGTCGTCGCAGCCTCGAGGCACACGATGCGCCCGTCAGAGCCTTCCTGCTCGGGGAATCGCAGCACCAGTTGCACTTCGCCCACGGCCTGCGCGCGCGAGCCGCGCTTGGGGAATGCGACCTGGCGCTTCAGCCGGAGCCTGTCGTCGCCGTCGTCCACGCTCAGCAGCAGCGCGTCGGAGAGCAGGTGCACGTGCAGCTCGCGCCGCGCTCCGGAGGCGGCCACTTTGACCAACCGACCCTCCTTGAGCAGAGTGCGCGACTCGCTCTCGGCGCTCACGTTGAGCACGTCCAGGTCCACGAAGCGCGCGAACAAGTCCATCAGCGCCGAGCGCTGCTTCACGACGTCAATGACCTGGTTCATGGCCGCCGCAGCCGCCTTGACTTCATCCAGCGCGCGCGTGATGGCCGCGCGCTCCTCCGCGTCGTCGTCGTTGTTGTTGTTGTTGTTGTCGCCGCCGCCGTTGTCGCCGCCGCCGCCGCCGACGGGCGTGGCTTCGAGCAGCTCGCTCAGGATGAGCTGATAACGGGGCACGCGCTGAATGGGCAGAATCAGAAAGCCGTCCAGGCCTGTGACGCGCATTGTCGGCATCGCCGGCTTCTTGGCTGCCGTGGCTGCCGCCGCGGCGGCCGCCGCCGTCGCCGCGGCCACTAGCGTGTTCGACGAGTTGCGCCTGATGATCAAACTGGCTCGTCGCACGAGCGTTTCGGGCGTGAAGGACGAAGGCGATGGCGCCGGCTCGGAGGGCGCCGGCTCGGAAGACGCGCGCGAGAGCGCGGGCGAGGGCGAAGACTCGGCGCCGTTGCGCGGCGACACAGTCGTGGACGATGGCGATGCGAGGTTTTCAAGCAGCGCGATCCAATCGCGAATAAAGGCTTCGTGCTTGAGCAGCGCGCGGATTGCCTTGCTGGCCTGCGCGTACGTGCTCGCGTACTGCGAATAAATGCCCAGCAGCTTGGAAGCGCGCTCGGCAACGGCGCCGACGCGCGCTTGCGCCACAATCGTCTCGCGCTGCGGCGGTGCGGCAGCAGGGCGCTCCCACGTGCTCTCGCGCGTGGTGGCGTTGTAAAAGTACACTTCGCCGTCGAGGTCCTTGTGCTCAGTCCATCCCTCGGCAAGCCCCTGCACTGCCACCAAGCTCTTTGTCTCCGCAATGGCGGCCTGGAGCTCCTGCACGGTGAGCTCGGCCACGGTCAAAAAGTGTGACAGGTGGTTGGCCAGCGCAAGCACCTCGGGCGTGCCCATGAACGCCTGCTTCCCAGCCGTGTCCGCGCTCGCCAGCACTCGAAAAATGTCGGAAAACCGCTTGAGCTCCTTGACGTACGTCTCCTCCGTGGAGAGCAGCTCGAGGACTGGGCGCTGGTCAGTTGCCGGCCGCCGCGCTCCGAGGGCGATGGCGCACTTAGGTGGCCACGACGGCCTCCTCCCGCCGCGGCCGTGGGCATTTTTTTTTTTCGTTTCTCGTGTGTGTGTGCGCGCGCTCCTCTGCATCCGCCCGCCCGCCCGCGGGAGCAGCCCGGGGCAATACATATACATATACACAATGCAACAACAACAACAACGTCACGCGCACGGTGCACCGCTCAAGTACGCGGGCAATGCGCATCCGGCCTCGACCAGCGCCATCTTCTGCTTGTCCAACAGCGCGCGGAGCGCCGCGGTGAACTTGGGCACGTCGACGTCCACCGGTCCGGTGAGCCCCTGCGAGCCGTGGCCGGCCGTGGTGGCGTAAATGGTCGGGCACATTGCGCCCGTGCAAAACGGCGACACGCCGCGCCGCCACTCGACGTTTTTGTGCGCCACCTCGTACGTCTGGCGGATCTCCAGCGTGGCCGACAGCGGGTGCGACCAAATGACGTTGCGCAGCTGCGACGAGTGCGCGGAAATCAGCAGCCCGTACGTCTCAAACAGCCTCGCCTGCGCCGAGACGGGCGTGTTGGACCCCACGCTGCCGTTGACGTACGCGCAAATGCCCATCGCGCGCATCGCGTCCGTCATCGCGCCCTGGTTCCGCATCGAGCGGTCGCCTCGGCCGTCCTCGCGCTGGAGCACGACGACGGCGTCGCGCGGGCATTTGGCGTCGTCGAACTCGCCCGAGGGGTTCCACTCCTTCCTGAACGCGTGCCAGCGCACGAGCTCTTCCTTGCTTGCAAAGGTGCGCTCGAACACGTCGCGCACGTCAATCGCGCGCTCCATGCAGGCCCACTTCCAGCTGTCGTGCAGGTCCGGCCTGCCGTACGCGCTCGCGTTGCGCGCCGTGTACTTTTCGCCCATCAGCTTGACCACCAGCGCAGTCAGCGGCCATGAAGCCGGTCGACGCGACGACGGGTACCGGCTCTGACGGAACCAAAACACACGCTCGGGCGCAGCGCCCTGCAGCGTCATCGACTCGATCAGCCCGCGCGTCTGCAGCGCGCGCGCAATCACGTGGCCGAAATGGCCCTTGGTCAGAAAGGTGTCAATCACAACAGTGGTGCCCGGCAGCCAGACAACCGTCTCGCCCGCGGGGAAGTGCTCGTGTTTGAAGTAGTTCATGCCGATGCCCTCATCGTACGCTGCGCGGTTGTGCCGCTCGCTCGCGACGCACGTGTACGCTTGCGGGTGGTTGAACGTTTCAAGTCGGTGCGGCTCGGCGCTGCCAAACAGGCCGCCGCGAAACCCGTTGGAGCGCGGGTAGTTGAGGTGGTTGTACATGCACAGCGTGTGGAACTCACACACTGCCCGTGGTCGTTAGTTCCATCGTCGTTTTCGTCTTCGCTTGAACAAACCTGGCCAGCCGCCGATGAGCGTAAAGTTCCACGAGGAGTTCACGCCGGCAGCTAGAAGCCGCTCGCGGCTCGTATAAAACATGGCGCCGTCGTACGGCGTCTCGCCCACCAGCGGCGGAACGCGGCCCGAATGCACAGCCGTTTTGTTGCCCGCCTCTGTTGCAGAGGGCGCTCGAGTGGCGGGCGGCTGCGTCTGCGCCACTGGCGAGAGGTTGATGAGCGGCGGCACCGTGGCGAGCTGCACGACGACTTGCTCGTCCACCGACTCGGGCCTGGCGAGAGCGCTGCTCAGCCGGTCATTGCCCCAAATCACCGCCGCCGCGCACAACAAGAGCCCTAGCGCGATCCAGCGCAGCGTCCGCGGCGCCGCACTCGCCGCAGTCGCCGCAGTCGCCGGCGGCAAGGTCGCCAAAATTTTCTCTTTTTGTGCTGCGCGTAAAGAGGCCGGGCCGCTTGACCCGCTTTTCTTCGCGCCAAATTTTAAAAACGGCGACGATGCTGCCGCTGAATCTGTCGGCGGCGCGCCTCATCATCGTGCAGATGCCATGCCCGCCCACGCGCAGCGTGCCAAGGGCGCCACGCGAGCCAGTCAAGTTTGCCATTGAGACAGTGCCGTGCAAGATCGTGCCTCGTCGGTGAGCGCTGTGGTGGTGCGTGCGTGCGTGCAGGCCACCATGGGTGATGGATGATGATGAAGGCAGTCGCCGTTTGCTTTGGAGTGGGCGTTTTGCGCCTGTTTTATTAATCATGTTTCGCAAGCGCGATCATGCACAATGCCCGTACACGATGGCTATCATGGCGAGCGCGTGCTAACTGCACCCGCCGACAAGCGGCGCCGGCCAAGTCCGCTGCCGCACGAGACTGCCAAAGTCCCCAGCGCCGTTGTTCAGCGGCCAAGTTATGTATTGTTTGCCCGAACTGCCCTCCTCGGGCAGAAATTCAAACCTTGATGGACTGTAGACTGTACATACTACAGTGGTACACGCACACATCTGTTCAGTGGTCGGTCCTCAGACTCACATTCCATGAGGTTCCATGACAACGACTCGCCCGTGCGGGCCGTGCGGGCAGACAACGCGGCTCCTTCCCCCCGCCCATTGGCATGAACGACGTCGCCATCTGCGGCTTTGGGCCGACTGGCGCCTTCCTCGCGTTGCTGCTGGCCCGCGCGGGCGTGCGCGTCGTGGTTTTGGAGACGTCCGATGGCGAGCAGCTGTCGCCGCGTGCCGTGGCCCTAGACGACGCCGTGATTCGCTCCGTGGTGCAGACTGCGGGCATGCGCGACCGCTTCGAGGCCACAGCGGAGCGCTGCCCCAACATGCAAATGGTCTCAGCGTGGACCAAGGACTCGGTGGCGCCGCCCGTTGTGCTCATTGGCGACAAAACCCCACCGGGAAAGCCTGGCAGCTGGGCGCAGTACTCGGACACGACTCTAAAGATGGGCCCGAACGGCATGAAGACGGGCGCGCTCGCCATGTGGCAGCCGCAGCTCGAGCGAGACGTGCGCGCACGCCTCGCCACCCACGCCAATTGCACAGTCCTGTTCAAGCACCGCGTCGCGGCCGTCGAGCGCACGGCGGCAGGCAATGTGGCAGTGCGCGTCCACCGCGTGGAAGGCACGTGGCGAAGAACCGAGGGCCTTGAGTGGATATACGACATTACTCGGTCAATCGAACCTGCCCTTCTCGTTCAGGCGCGCTTCCTCGTCGGCTGCGACGGAGCGCGATCAACGGTGCGATCGCTGTGCTTTCAAGCGTCGAGCCTCGTGTCGCTCGGGTACGACCGGCCTTGGGTGGCTGTCGATTTGGCGCTGCCTCGCCCGCGCGCCGTGCTGGGCAAGGCGCTGCCAACGTTTAACCACCACGTCTTCGCGGAGCGGCAGTTCATCATCATCTCCGGCACTGGCCGCAGCGATGCGCTCGATGGAAAACACCTGCGCGTCGATTTCAACATTCTACCCGGTGACCCACCGCCGCCGGCGCTGCACTCGCCGGCCTTTGTCGCCAGCGTGTGCCACCCGCTCGGCATCGACGTCGGCGGCCCGGACGTTCGATTCGTGCGCGCGGCCTCGTACGAGTTCCACTCGCTCCTGGCGCCGCAATGGCGCACCGGCGGCGTCTTCCTGGCAGGCGACGCGTGCCACGTGATGCCGCCCTTCCTCGGCCAGGGGCTCAACCAGGGCCTGCGCGACTGCGCCGCGCTGTGGTGGCGCCTCGCCCTCGTCATCCGCGGAATTGCTGCACCAGACCTGCTCGACGGCTACGAGCGCGACCGCAGGCCCGTGGCGCAGCGCGCTGTGGAGACCTCCGTGGCCGTGGGTAAACTGGCCGAGGCGCTATCGCACGGCGCCGCCGCGCCGCCCAAGGACAACGTCGTCTCGCGCTTCTATGCAGCACCCGCTTCGCTGCCCGCACTGGCGCGCGAGGGCGACGCGCTCGCCGGCGGCGTCTTCCCGCAATGGGACGAGCGCTCCGACGATGCGTGGTTTGACGCATCGCGGGCATTCTTCTGCTTCGCGGCCAACGGCGGCGGCCAGGCGCTGCGCGCGCGCGTCGAGGCGCTCGGCGGCTGCGTGGCCGCGCTGCCCGCGCGCGCGAACGTGGCCGCCGAGGTAGTCATGGTGGCTCCGGACAGGTTTGTCATTGCATCCGGGCGCGAGGCCGATGCCGACGCGCTCCTGGTGGTTGTGCGCGATGCGCTGCGCCTCCGCCCGCCCTTGTCCACGCCGCCGCCGCCATCGACAGCGTCGCGGCTGTGAAGCCGCCCCGGCCGGAGGCGTTACGACGCAGCTGTAAAGACAAACTCAACCAGGTTCACGGCACCGACTTCCCTCTGCGCGAAGAGCGCACGACCCTTGCCGTCCGCACCGCGCGGCGCCAACGCGACGCCGACGGGCGCGTGCGCGGCCACCCGCTTCAGTTCCGCGCCGCCCATCACGGGCACGACGCGCAGCTCCCGCGCCTCGTCGAGCAACGCTGCGAGCACGCCATCGCGCAGCGCCACCGAGACGACCCAGCCGCCGCCAAAGTCGTGCGCGCGCAAGCAAGCTCCCGACCGCGTGTCCCACACCCGCGCCATTCCATCGCGGCCAGCGGACACGAGCAGCGCGCCGTCGGGCTCGGCCGCTGCGGGGGCGAAGCACACGTCGACGACGCAAGTGTGCGCGGTGAGCGTGCGCTGGCGCCGCCCCTCGTGGTCGAGCAGCACAACGGCGCCGTTGCCGAGACCGGCGGCGACGAGGCTGCGCGAGGACGCGAGCGCGTGCACGGCGGCACTGTCGACGCGCCACGAGTCGCGCGGCGGCGAGCGCGTGTGCGGGTGGAAGACTGCGACGCCGCCCGTGTTGGACCCGGCCACAATCGAGTCATTGGGAAGAAAACACAGGCTGAGCAGCGACCACTGCGGGAGACTCACGACGCGCCAGCGCGTCCACGACTCGCAGTCGCACAGCTCCACGGCGCGCGAGCTGCGGCTCGCCAGCAGAGCCTCCGAGGGCGAAAACGCAAGCTGTTCAATGGGCTCGTTCATGCGCATCGTGCGCCCGTAGCCGCGTGCGCGTAATGCTGCGTCCAGGTGGACGATGCGAATCGCCCTGACGTGTCCGCACGCGAGCGTGGAGCCGTCTTGCGAGAGCGCGAAGTGCGGAGCCATGGTGGCGACGGGCAGCGTCACGACGTGGTCAACGTAGGGCCGGCGCGCGAGGACGCCGGCGGCATGCGCGCGCACAAGCGCCCTGCCGGCCCTGGAGGTCTGCACGGCAGCCACGACGCTCGACCAGAAATGCGCATCGTCGGCGAAACGCGTCCACAGCGATTGCGAGGCGCGCACCAGCGCCACCGTCGACCCAGGCGCGAAGCGGGCAAGCACGTGCACGAGATCGCTGGGCAGTGCGGATATCATACCCTGCCCGCGACGTATACACTTCAACTTTTAAAACAAAGTTTGTGAGTGCATATACATACGCCCGCGCGGCGCCGCAAGCATGCCGCCAAGCGTGCGCGCGCCCGCGTGCGTCGCGTTGGGCGCTCTCGTAATTATGCTAGTTTCGATGCGGCTGCGTTACCGCCGTTTCGCACCGCCGCCGTCATCGCCGCCGCCGCCGCCTCTGGCGCACGGCAGCCGCACCGCAACACCAGTGTCGCGCCGCTTCTCCACCGACACGGACGCATTCACGCCCGTCGCGCACCGAGACGACGGCGACGACAAGGACGTGACGCTGCATTCGGCGCGGCTGCATTGGAGCGCCGCCGACTCGTCTGCCTCGCGGCGACGCGCGGCGTTTGAGCTGCGCACGTTCAGAGACACGGACGCGGCGCCCGAGGTGCACCGACCGTCGACGGGCAGCATCGTCACCGACCTCGCGAGCAAAAGCAAGGTTGAATTTCGCTGGGTCGACGGACCGCCCCGGCTGGCGCTGCTGCTCAAGCGCCCGCACGACAGCTCCGCCACGGCGGCGCTGCGGCAGGCCGTGGGCATCCTGTGGTCGCGCGGCGTCAAGGTGCTGCTTCAGGACGACACTCAAAGCGATCTCGCCTCGATGGAGGCTCCCCTGCCAGAGCTGTTGCAGTTCGCCCCCTTTAGCGAGCTGCAGTGGCACCCCATCGATGTCATCGTAGTGTTCGGTGGCGACGGCTCGCTCATCCACGCCTCCAAGGCGTTTCCCAACGCCTGCCCGCCCATTCTGGCCTTTGCCATGGGCTCGCTCGGCTTCCTAACCCCGTTTGCCGCGTCGTCCATCCCGCAGACGCTCGACTGGCTCGTATCACAGCGGCCCTTCATGCTCCGGCTGCGCTCGCGGCTGCAGTTTAGCGTTTACCGCAAGGACGGCAGCCTGATTGCCGCGGCCGCTGCGCTGAACGAGGGCGTCATCGGCGGCAGCGACGCCACGTCGCTCACCAAGCTGGCCCTCTTCACTCACCCCGCGAGCGACGTCGCGGTGACTACGTTCCAAGGCGACGGGCTAATTGTGAGCACGCCCACCGGCTCCACTGCCTATTCGCTCTCGGCGGGCGGCTCGATGGTGCACCCCAACGTGCCCGCCATCCTGCTCACGCCCATCGCGCCCTTCTCGCTCTCGTTCCGCCCCGTCATCCTGGCCGATTACACTCAACTCAAAATCCAAGTCGCCCTCGACGCCCGCGCGCCCGCGCGCATCTCCATCGACGGCAGCCGGCCCATTCGCTTGGCCCCCGGCGACTTTGTCGTGTGCGCCACCTCGCAGTTCCCCTTGCCCACCGTGGCGCAACGCACCCGCGACGGCGACGACGCGTGGCTGCTGTCGCTCTCCTCGGCACTGCACTGGAACCAGGCGCAGGCCGCGCAGCGCCCGCTCGGGGCGACCGTCTAAGTATATGTAGGTAGGTACCTATCGTAGTAGTTACACATCAACCTGGTCAAGCGACCTCCGCCAAGAAGACGGCTACACAAAGCGCTCAAACGAGGCCCCGCGCACCTCGGCGAGCTTGCTGCCGTCGCGCGGGAAGTGCCACACGGCAGCGCGCTCGTCGGCGACTGCGACCACGGCGCGCCTGTCGGCTCCCGCGGCCCATCGACCCACTTCGAGGCGAAACAGCCGCAGCCTCCCGCGGAGCGCGCCGCTGACGAGCAGCCAGTCCTCCTCGTCCTTGAGGCGCACGTAGACGCCGTCCAGCAACGCGTGCGCGCCCTTGAGCTCGCCGGCTTCGGCCACGCAGGCCATCCACAGCTTGGCCCGCCGCCCTGCGCGCGCCTCAAGCGCCATGCGCTCCACCTCGGCGCACGCCAGTGCCTTGAGCTGCGCTGCGTCGGGGGCGCGCCGCTGCCGCTTGGCGAAGCGACGCCGGGCCATGAGCACTCCTGCGACGTGGACGCGCGACTGGCCGCCAAACTCGTCAGCGATGCGCGCCACGGCGGCCGCTCCTTTGAGCCCCGCGCTGGCGGCCACGCACGCGCCGCGTCGGATCTCTGCCGTGCTCGTCTGCTGCGCCGGATCAACGGCGCACACGAGCGCTTCC
>Ga0302314_10013133_pt1 | contig 14255 bp, 15 predicted proteins | sample III_Palsa_N2_3_FD_200533 | JGI IMG/M metagenome (GOLD analysis project Ga0302314, IMG submission 200533) | Peat permafrost microbial communities from Stordalen Mire near Abisko, Sweden - III_Palsa_N2_3 | ecosystem: Environmental > Terrestrial > Soil > Palsa > Peat permafrost | place: Sweden... | reverse complement strand
CCGGGGGGGGGGGGGGCCCCCCCCCGCTGGGGGGGGGGGGGCCACTTGCCGGAGAGGTCTCCGCCGCCGCCAGTCCCGCTCAATCGCTTCGCGCCAGCTCCCCCAACGGGGAAGCAGCCTGCCAACGCGCCCGCCATCGCTACATCGGCGGGGCGGCGCCGTTCACGCCGGTCACCACCATGTTGGTGATCAGTCCGCCGCTGGGCGCCTTGCCGGCGATGATGAAGACCTTCGCGCCCGGCTTGATCATGGCCCGGTCGCCAGGGCCCATCTGCACCACGGGAACCTTCTTGGGCACCACCACGTGGCGAGAACCGTTAGGGTAGCTGATATCCAGCTCCTGGCCCTTGTGGCCGGCGGTCACCTTGCCGACCGTGCCGTTGGTCATCTTGGAATTGGGCTTCAGGTCCCAGTCATAGTGGCCCTCGCCCATCTTCACGCCGGGCGGAAAGACGTGGACCTCCAGGGACCGCCCCGTGCCGTCGGGCTTTTCGACCTCGGTGGTGCCGATGAAGCTGCCGGGCTGGATGGCGCTGACATCCACGGGCGTGACCAAAGTGACGCCCCAGCTGGGGGACAGGGCGACAACCTCCGCCTTGCCGTCGCGGCCCTTCAGGGTAAGCGTATCGGCCGTGATCGAGACCACCTGGCCGCGCACCCGCTCGGGCGCGGGAGCCGGGGTTTGAGCCAGGGCCGGGAGCGTAAGCGCGGGGAGCGCCAGGGCGACGGACGCGCCCGCCAGGGCCAGAACCAGACGCCGCATTGAACCGCTCCCTTATGATTATCCCGCTGGGGTATAGCAGCGCCGGGAACCGGTCAACGCGGCGGGCGGCCCACATCCCCCGTCGACAAAACCGCGTTCGTCCTTTTTAACCGGCCGGCCGGCCGTTTGGCCGGGTCTCGGAACCGCCTGGCTCCAACACCCATTCAGAAGCTCATTTGGGCCCCATTCAGCGCCTGATCAAAAAGGAAGTCATTTCGATGGATCGTGTATTGCCGCAACCAACGCCGGAGACCCGGCACTTCTGGGAGGGGTGCAAGGCCGGCGAGCTTCGCCTGCAGCGCTGCGTCCAGTGCCAGCACAGCTATTTCCCGCCTCGCCCCTTCTGCCCGGGCTGCGGATCGCGCGAGGTCGAGGTCTATCCGGCCAGCGGCCGCGCGACCCTCTATTCCTATGTGATCAACCACCGCCCGCGCCCGGACATGGGGACCGAGCCGCACTCCATCGCCGTCGTCGCCCTGGCCGAAGGGCCGCGCATGATGACCAACATCGTCGGCTGCCCGCAGACGCCCGAAGCCCTGGTCCTGGACATGCCGTTGCAGGTCAAATTCGAAAGCTTCAGCGACGCGATCTCGCTGCCCCTGTTCACCCCCGCCAAGGCGTAATCCCCATGAAACAGAAATCCGTGGCGGTGGTCGGCGCGGCCGAGACCACCCAGATGGGCCGTATCCCCGACATGTCGGTGCTGGGCCTGCATGCCGATGCGGCGCTGAACGCCCTGGCCGATTGCGGCCTGAAACCCTCCGACATCGACGGCGTGGCGACCGCCGGCGAAAGCCCCGTCCAACTGGCCCAGTATCTGGGCATCACCCCGACCTGGGCCGACGGCACCAGCGTCGGCGGCTGTTCGTTCATGCTGCACGTGCGCCACGCGGCGGCGGCGATCAACGAGGGCCTGTGCAACACCGTGCTGATCACCCACGGCGAGTCCGGGCGTTCGCGCGTCGGCGCCGGTCGCTTCGGCGCCTCGCCGTCCAGCCAGAACGGCCAGTTCGAGGCGCCCTACGGCCCGGTCGGCCCGCCCAGCATGTTCACCCTCCCCGTGCTGCGCTTCATGAAGGATGTCGGCGTCAGTATCGAGGAGCTGGCCATGGTCGCCGTGGTCCAGCGCGAGTGGGCCGCCAAGAACCCCCGCGCCACCTTCAAGGACCCGATCACGGTCGATGACGTGCTGAACTCGGCCATGATCGCCTATCCGTTCCGCCTGCTGATGTGCTGCCTGGTCACCGACGGCGGCGGCGCCCTGGTGCTGACCAGCGCCGAGCGGGCCAAGGACTTCCCGCAAAAGCCGGTCTACATCCTGGGAACCGGCGAAAGCGTCGAGACGCCCATGGTCAGCCAGATGGAGGACTTCACCAGCTCCAAGGCCTTTCGCGTCTCGGGCAAGAAGGCCTTTGACGAGGCCGGCATCAAGCACGCCGACGTCGACCACCTGATGATCTACGACGCCTTCGCCCATCTGCCGCTCTACGGCCTGGAGGACCTGGGTTTCTGCGGGCGTGGCGAGGCGGCCAAGTTCATCTGGGAACGCAATACGGCGCCGGGCGGGAAGCTGCCGCTCAACACGAACGGCGGCGGGCTCTCCTACATGCACTCGGGGATGTACGGCATGTACGCCCTGCAGGAGAGCGTCCGCCAGATGCGCGGCATAGCCCCGGCCCAGGTTCCGGGCGCCAAGATCTCGGTCTGTCACGGCGTCGGCGGCATGTTCGGCGCCAGCGGAACGGTGATCTTCAGCAACGAGGCATAGGGTCCACAACCGGATCGTCATCCCGGCCGCGCAGCGCAAAGCCGGGATGACGTGATGGAGTGGCGAGAACAAGCGTATCCGCCGACGAAACGCGAATTCGGGGAACTTCGCCCCGGTGAAACATCTTTGTTGGTTCGAAGCCCCTTCCGAATCTCGAGGAGCCCAGTTTTGAGCATCAACGACCTTGAGGACCCCGCCCACTTCAACGCCCGCGCCGCGCGGGCGCGCATCGCCGGTACGCCGCTGCCCGCCGCCAACGAACCCGCTCAGGATCAGGACGCTGAACGGCCATCCCAGGCCGAAGCCGAGGCCGCCGTGCGGACACTGATCCGCTGGGCCGGCGAAAACCCCAACCGGGAAGGATTGCTGGACACTCCGGCCCGGGTCGCCCGCTCCTATAGCGAACTGTTCGCGGGCTACGAGGTTGATCCGCGCGACTATCTCAAGCGCACCTTCGACGAGGTCGGCGATTATGACGAGCTGGTCGTCATGCGCGATATCCGCTTCGTCAGCTTCTGCGAGCACCACATGCTGCCCATCGTCGGCCGCGCCCATGTCGGCTACCTGCCGCACAAGCGCGTGGTCGGAATATCCAAGCTGGCGCGCGTGGTGAACGGCTACGCCCGGCGCCTGCAGATCCAGGAGAAGATGACCGCCGATATCGCCACCTGCATCCAGGAAGTGCTCCAGCCTCAGGGCGTCGGGGTGGTGATCGAGGCTGAGCACAGCTGCATGACCATTCGTGGCGTCAATGCGCCCGGCTCATCGCTGACCACCAGCCACCTGATCGGCGTCGTGCGCGACGATGCGAAGACCAGGCAGGAATTCCTTCGGCTCACGCGGAGCCCAGGCGGGTAGAAGGTTCGTCCGGCCCGGGACTTACAATGTCCCCAGGAACCGTCCCAACCCCACATCGACCGCGCGCATCGTATCCGCATCGGCACGCCCGATCATATCGCCGACCCTGGTTCGTGGGACGGTGGTCACCTTGTCGATCATGACTTGTGAGACCGCCCGCAGTCCATTTTCAGGCGTCGCTCGCACCGTGATCCGGACCAGATGTTCGTCGCGGATATCACTGGTCAGGGGCAAGACCGTAACCGAGGGCAGCGCCTCGAACGCGTCCGATTGCACAATCAGGGCCGGCCTGGGTTTTCCATAGTCTCCGGAGACGGCGATCGTCACCAGATCGCCGCGCCTCATGCCTTCCACTCGTCCGCGAACTCGTCGCGCTCAAGACCGGCTTCAATCTCTCGCATCACCCGCGCCTCGTCGCTGTCCGGGTCGCGCGCCCGTTGCGCGATGGCCAGCGACTGGCGCCGCGCTTCCGCCTCGAACGCGCGGCGCTCCTTGGCGGCCAGATGATCGCGCACCAACTGCCGGATCAAATCAGCGGCCTGCATGTGCTCATCCTCGGCGGACCGCGTCAGCGCCGCCTTGAGCGCCGAGTCGAGCCGGAACGTGAAAGTCTCTGCCTTGGGACTGCTCGATGTGCGCGACATGACGGAGTTTCTGGTCACTCTGATACACAGAATGTAACACAAAATGCATCGCACCTCAACGCGCACGCGCCCGACTGATCCTGCGCGGCGCCTCAATTTTTTTGCGTGGCCGTGCGCGCCGTTGGCGGCGTAGTGTTTTCGCACAGGCCCGTTGTAGGGTTTAGCGCTGGAGGATGCGTGTGAATCAGCTTGTTCGTAACCTGAAGGTCGCCGACCTGGAGCTCCTGCCCCTGACGCCGACCATCGGCGCGGAGATCCGGGGCCTTGATCTGGCCCGCCCGCTGGACGCGGCGGCGATCGGCCATCTGCGGGCGGCCCTCCTGGACTGGAAGGTCCTGTTCTTCCGCGATCAGGACATCACCACCGAACAGCACCTGGCCTTCGCGCGCAATTTCGGCGACCTGGAAGTGCATCCCTTCGTGCCGCAAAAGCCCGGCTATCCGGAGGTGCTGGCCCTGACCCATGACCGGGACAACAAGGGCCGCGAGAACACCTGGCACAGCGACGTGACCTGGCGCGAAAAGCCTTCGCTGGGTTCGATCCTGCGCGCTATCGAGATCCCGCCGGTAGGCGGAGACACCCTGTTCGCCGACATGTACGCGGCTTATGAGGGCCTCTCGGACGAGGTGAAGGCCCAGGTCGAGGGCCGCATGGCCGTGCACGACTTCGCCTTTTTCCGCGCCGGCCTGCGCAAGAAAGGCAAGAGCGAGGAAGAGATCGAGGCCTTCAACAAGGCCTATCCGATGGTCGAGCACCCGGTCGTGCGCACCCACCCCGAAACCGGCCGCAAGGCGCTCTATGTAAACGCCGCCTTCACCCAGCATATCGTCGGGCTGGAGAAGGGCGCCTCGGACGCCCTGCTGAAACACCTCTACGCCCAGGCGGCGATCCCCGAATACCAGTGCCGTTTCCGCTGGGAGACGAACTCCATCGCCTTCTGGGACAACCGCGCCAGCCAGCATTACGCCGCGTCGGACTATTGGCCGGCGGTGCGGCGGATGGAGCGGGTGACCGTGATCGGCGACAGGCCGGTATGACCCTGCGTTTCGACCTCTATTATTCCTTCCGCAGCCCCTACTCCTATCTGGCGACGCCACAGGTCGCGGACCTGTGCGCGCGCTACGACCTGGCCTGCGACGTCAAGGTGGTGCGGCCCATAGCGGTCAGGATCCCCGGCTTTTTCCAGCAGGTGAACCCGCTCTGGCCGCCCTATCTGATCCGCGACACCTTCCGGATCAGCCAGCGGCTGGGCATCCCTTATGCGTGGCCCCGGCCCGACCCGATCGTGATGAATTCCCCCACCGAGGTCGCCGCCCAGCAGCCGCACATTATGCGCGTCAGCCGCCTGGGCGTCGCCGCCGCCGAGGCCGGCCGGGGGCTGGAATTCCTGGTCGAGGCGGGACGGGTGATCTGGTCCGGCGCGGTCCAGGGCTGGAACGAGGGCGATCATATCGACCGGGCCATCGCCGCGGCGGGCCTGGATCCAGCCGCGATGAACGCCAAGGTCGCCGCCGAGGCCGAACGGATCGACGCGGCGATCGAGGCCAACGAGGCCGCTCAGTCCGCGGCCGGCCACTGGGGCGTCCCGCTGTTGGTCTTCCAAGGCGAACCGTTCTTCGGCCAGGACCGGATCGAGGACCTGGTCTGGCGAATGAAACAGCACGGGCTGGCCGAGCGGGCGACGGCTGCGGAGTGATGGGTTTACGGGGCGGCCATGACCGTTCAAGGAACCCTTCCCCCTCGATGGGGGAAGGGCAGGGTTGGGGGTGAGCGCACGCGGTTGGGGTGAAGAACGCGTAAGACATCGACCGAGATCTTTCCGTCACCAACTGTGGACGCACCCCCACTCCAACCTCTCCCCCATCGAGGGGGAGCTGGCGTGGAATCGCCGGACCAGATTGGGGATGAAGATGGCGGATATCCGTTTGGCTTTGATGTTGGGTGCGGCGCTCACTGTGGCCGTCTTCGCGGGGACCGCCAGCGCCGAAATCCCCTCCTCCACGCGCGTCGTGCAGGCCCAGGTCGCCGGTCTCGACAAGCCCGCCGAGATCATCGTCGATCACTGGGGCATCGCCCACATCTATGCCGCCAGCCCCCGCGACGCCTATTTCCTGCAAGGCTACAACGCCGCCCACGACCGGCTGTGGGAGATCGACCTGTGGCGCAAGCGCGGGCTGGGCCTGCTGTCGGCCAGCCTGGGTCCCGCCTATGTCGCCCAGGACCGCGCCACGCGGCTGCTGCTCTATCGCGGCGACATGGCCGCCGAATGGGCGGCCTATGGCCCCGACGGCAAGAGCGACGCCGAGGCCTTCGTGGCAGGGGTCAACGCCTATGTGGCCCAGGTGCGGGCCGGCGCGCGGCCCCTGCCCCTGGAATTCAAGCTGACCGGCAGCCAGCCGGAACTCTGGAGCCCCGAGGACGTGGTCCGCATTCGCAGCCATGGCCTGACCCGCGACGTCTCATCCGAGGTCGCCCGCGCGCGGATCGCCTGCGCGGCAGGGCTCGATGCCGACCGGCTCAGGGTCAAGATCGAGCCCGTCCATGCGCTTAAGACCCCGGCCGGCCTCGATCCCTGCGACGTCCCCGCCGACGTGCTCGACGACTATAATCTCGGGGTCAAGGACGTGACCTTCACTCCGCCTGTTGCGCCGGCGACCGCCCGGCTCGACGAGCAGCAGCACCTGGCGGACCTTGTGACCGAGGCCGCCGCCGAGGGCTCCAACAACTGGGTGGTCTCCGCCGCCCGCAGCGCCACCGGCCGGCCGATCCTGGCCAACGACCCGCACAGGGGCCTGGGGGTTCCGTCGCTTCGCTATCTCGTGCACCTGAACGCGCCGGGCCTGTCGGTGATCGGCGCGGGCGAGCCGGCCCTGCCGGGCGTGCTGTTCGGCCACAACGACAAGATCGCGTTCGGCATCACCATCTTCCCGATCGATCAGGAAGACCTCTACGTCTACACGCTCAATCCGGATAACCTCCATCAGTACCGCTATGACGGCCGCTGGGAGGACATGACCGTGGTCCACCAGTCCCTGGCGGTGAAGGGCGAGGCGCCGCGCGATATCGAGTTGGACTACACCCGTCACGGTCCGGTGCTGAAGATCGATCCCAAGACCCACCGCGCCTTCGCCCTGCGCTCGGTCTGGTGGACGGCGGGATCGTCGGCCTACTACCCCTCGATCCAGTTCGCCAAGGCCGGGAACTGGACCGATTTCAAGGCCGCCCTGGCCCAGTGGGGCGCCCCCTCGCTGAACTTCGTCTATGCTGGCGCCAAGGGCGACATCGGCTGGATCGCCGAGGGCCGCGCACCGGTCCGCCCCAATTGGGACGGGCTAATGCCCGTGCCCGGCGACGGCCGCTATGAGTGGAAGGGCTTCCTGACCGAGGACCTTCTGCCGTCGGACTACAATCCGGCCAAGGGCTGGTTCGCCACCGCCAACGAATTCAACTTGCCTGAAGGCTATCCCGCCGAGCAGCGCAAGGTGAGCTTCGAATGGTCCGACCCCACCCGCGCCAACCGGATCAAGGCCGTGCTGGGCGCCAACGACCATGTCAGCCTGGCCGATTCCATGGCCCTGCAGGCCGACGACTACAGCGTGCTGGACATGCGCGCGACGGCGCTGCTGGCCGGGTTGGATTCGCCCGATCCCGAGGTTGCGCGGGCCCTGGCGCTTCTGAAAGCCTGGGACGGTCATCTGCGGGTGGACAGCCCCGCCGCGGCCATAGCCGAGGTCTGGGTCGCCAAGCATCTGGGCCGCGCGACGGTGGAACAGGTCACTCCCGCCGCCGCCCGCGCCCTGGTCGGCGCCGGCTCGCCCAATGCCGTGATCAGCTACCTGGAAGCGCCCGACGCCGCATTGGGCGCGGACCCCAGATCGGCGCGGGCCGCCATCATGCTGGCCAGCCTCAAATCGGCGCTGGGCGAGCTTCGCCAGCGGCTGGGGCCCGACATGGACGGCTGGTCCTGGGGCCGGCTGCACCACGCCGTCTTCACCCCCGCCGCCGCAGCCCTGGGCGACGCTGAAACCCGCGCCCAGATGACCGTCGGACCGCTGGAGGTTCCCGGCGCCGCCTCATCGCCCCGCGCCCAGACCTACCGGGCCAACGATTTCAACGTCATCGCCGGCGCCTCGGTCAGGATGGTGATGGACGTCGGGAACTGGGACGCCAGCCGGGTGATCAACACCCCCGGCCAGTCCGGCGACCCCTTGAGCCCCCATTACCGCGACCTGTTCCCCCTCTGGGCCGCCGGCCAGTACGTGCCGATGGTCTATTCCCGCGAGGCGGTCGAGCAGGCGGCGGAACTGGACGTGAAACTGGAGCCGGGGAGATAAGGAAATGCTCTTTCCCGTCATGGCCGGGCTTGTCCCGGCCACCCAGGAACACGAACGGAGCCGAGCCGGCTTCGATGCGACGCCGTCAACGATCGTGATTATGGGCCGCCGGGACAAGCCCGGCGGTGACGGGTTAGCTTGACGCCCCAAGGCTACCCCACCGCCAAAAACCTCGTCAGCACATTCCGCGTGATCCGCGTCACGAACGGATCGTCCGCCGCCAGGCCGTGCGCCCATTCGGTGGTGCCGGCGTTGAACACCTCGCCCGCGCCGCGCCGGAACGAAGCCACCACCGCGTGGCCGCGCAGCACGCGCGCCTGGGCGGCCGGGCTGTCGGAGCCGTAGGCGATCTTGGCCACCACATCTAGCTGCTCCGGCGGGATCAGCGGGCGATAGGGGCTGGGCGCCTCGGCGAAGGTCGCCGGGGTCAGAGCGATGATCTCGAGGTTTTCCGGCACGCCCAGCCGGCTGACCGGCGCCGGCAGGCCGTCCTCGCCGAACGTCAGCGCGCAGCCGTCGTTCTCGTAGCCGACCAGTGGCACCTGATCGCCGAACACGTCGCCGTAATAGAGGTCGCAGCCCTCCAGCGCCCAATGATCCGCCCGATAGACCGTATACCCCCCCTGCCCCCGCGCGGCGCAAAGGCCCAGGCGGTGATAGCCGCCGAAGATGAAGCTGAGGCCGGTGGTCGCCGCCTCGGGCGCGCCGAAGGCAGGATGGGACCAAAGGTGCGTGCCGCGTTCCGGATGCTCCGCCGCCGCCGGATCGGCCTCGAAGCCGTTCCATTTGTGGCAGATCATGGTCCGGCCATCGTCCTCCCAGCGCACCTTCCAAAAGGCGGTGTTGCCGGAAAAGACGGCGAGGCGCCCGCCGCCATCGACGAACCGGTCGATTTGCGCCCGCTGCGGCCCCGACCAGTATTCGCTGTGGCCCACCAGGACGACGACGCTGTAGGGGTCGAGCGCCGTCGGATCCGCGTCCAGGTCGTGGTCGGTCAGATAGTCCAACTCCAGGCCCTCGGCCTCGGCCCAGCGCACGAAGGCGTGCTCCCATTTGTTCAGATAGCCGGCCGAGCCGTCATAGGGGCTCTGGCCATGCTCGCGCGACCAGGCCGGATCGGCGCCGGCCCAGGTCTTCTCCCCGAAGCCGCGTTTGCGCAGATTGATCAGGCGCGGCATGTCCGCCGGCGGCGCCAGCAGCAGGGGTGGGAACGGCCGCTGGTTGGAGAGCACCCCCAGCGCCCCGGCCATGGCTTCGGGCAGGGCCAGGCGCCGTTCCATCAGCGCGCCGACGTCGCAATAGGCGCTGCGCCCACCCCAATAATTGTAGGCGTGCAGGGTGTTGGTCGCCAGGACCAGCACCATCCTGGACCCCGCCACCTCGGCCGGCGCCTTGACGCAGACGAAGTGGTGCGCGGCCTCGCCCTCGGCGTCGGTCAGCACGATGTCGTAATAGCCGGAACGCCAGTCGGCCCCGATCGTGACCTCGATCGCCGGCGGCCAGCCACAGCCGTTGCGGTCAGCCTCGTCCGGCGTCGCGTGTTCGGCGACCCTGACCCGCGCCTGGAACACGATCGTGCGCTCCGCGCCGACCCGCGCGACCTCCAGACGGCAGTCCGGGACCGCTGACGAGGCGTGCAGCCGGAAGGTTTCGCCTGGACGCAGGCTCAGTCGATCGGTGTAACAGGCCGGCATGATCGCTTTCCGCAGGTTGGGGCGGGACCATGCCACAATGTTCCGGTCGGCCAAACGGCTGCCGCCCCCACGCTGCCGCGACGTCACGATTGCGCGGCCTCCGCTAAGGCGCACAATGCGGGCAAGATCAGGTGGGAGACGTGTCATGGATCTGGCTTACGGCCCGCGCTACGAGGCCTTTGCCGCGGAGGTTCGCGATTTCACGACCCGGTTCGCCGCCCGTGCGCCGCGCGGCCAGGGCATGGCCGCCAGCCGGGAGTGGCAGCAGCTGCTGCTCGAGCACGGCTACGCCGCCCGCACCATTCCACGCGAATACGGCGGCTACGGCGCCGAGCCGGACATCCTGGAAAGCCGCATCATCGCCGAGGAGTTCATCGCCGCCGGCCTGCCGATGGGCATGTCGGGCCAGGGCATTTCCATGCTGGTGCCAACCCTGCTGGAGCTGGGGACCGAGGCCCAGAAACAGGAATGGATCGGCCCGACCATCCGCGGCGAGGTCCTGTGGTGCCAGGGCTATTCCGAGCCCGGCGCCGGCTCGGACCTGGCCTCGCTGACCACCCACGCGGTCGAGGACGGCGACGATTTCCTGATCAACGGCCAGAAGATCTGGACCTCGTCGGCCCACTTCTCGGACATGATCTTCTGCCTGGTCCGCACCGAGCCGGACAAGCCCAAGCATCACGGCATCAGCTATCTGCTGTTCTCGATGAAGACCCCGGGGATCGAGGTCCGTCCCCTGGTCACCATGACCGGCCAGGCCGAGTTCAACGAGGTCTTCTTCACCGATGTGCGGGTGCCCAGGAGCCAGATCGTCGGCGAGCGCGGCCAGGGCTGGCAGGTGGCCAACGCTACCCTGAAATACGAACGCGGCATGCTGGGCGACCCGAACCAGGCCGGCACGCGCTTCAAGTCGCTGGTCGAGATGGTCAAGACCGAGACGGTCGATGGCCAGCGCCTGATCGACAGCCCGGTCTGGCGCGACCGGCTGGCCAAGCTGCAGGCGCGGGTGCTGGCCATGCAGTTCCACGGCCTGCGCCTGCTGACGGCGCGCCTGCGGGGCGAGAACCCGGGTGTGGCCGGGCTGATCGTCAAGCTGATGGGCTGCGAGCTGAACAACCAGTTGGCCGCCTTCGCCATCGACGCCTTGGGCGAGCTGGGCGTGCTCTATGACGGCAGTCCGCATCTGCGCGCCGGCGGAAACTGGCAACGGAACTACATGTTCGACCTTGGTCTGATCATCGGCGGCGGCACCGCCCAGATCCAGAAGAACATCATCTCTGAGCGCGGGCTGGGCATGCCGCGCGAACCCAAACTGGCCAACTGAGCAGGAGCGAGCACCATGGATTTCGCCCTGACCGACGACCAGAAGATGATGCAGGATACGATTGGCCGCACACTGGAGCGCGCCTGTCCGCTGGAACGGGTCCGCAAGGCCGCGGCCGACAAGGAAGCCTACGCCGCCGACGTCTGGGCTGCCCTGGCCGAGGTCGGCGTGGCCGGGCTGATCGTGCCGGAAGAGCATGGCGGCGTTGGCCAGACGTTGCTGGACGCCGCCCTGGCCGCCGAGATGCTGGGCCGCCACGTGGCGCCGGTTCCCTTCACCGCGAGCTGCGTGATGGCGCCCCTGGCCCTGATGGGTTCGGGCTCGCCCGCCCAGCAGGCGCAGTGGCTGCCCAAGATCGCGGCCGGCGAGATCGTCGCCGGCGTCGCCGTCTCGGAGATCGCCTCGGGCGCACGCGACGGCGCGGGGGTCGCGGCGGCGAACAGCCGGTTGTCAGGCAAGGCGATGTTCGTGCTGGACGCCGGCGGGGCGGACCTGTTCGTCGTCGCCGACAAGGCCAAGGGCCTGCATCTGGTTCGCGGCGACGCGCCGGGACTGGCGCGGAGCGACCTTACCACCATCGACGCCACCCGCCGCGTGGGCGAACTCGCCTTCGACAATGTCGAGGCCGAGCCCCTGGCCGCCCGTGACAGCACGGCGACCCTGGGCCGGATGATCGACGCCGGCCGCGTGGTCCTGGCCGCCGACATATTGGGCGCCGGCGAGCGGATGATCGAAAAGGCTGTGGCCTATGCCGAGGAGCGCAGGCAGTTCGGCCGGGTGATCGGCTCGTTCCAGGCGGTCAAGCACCTGTGCGCCGAGATGATCGCCGAGCTGGAACCCTGTCGTTCGCTGATCTGGTACGCCGCCTACGCCTTCGACGCGTCGCCCGACGAGGCCGGCCTCATGGCCGCCCACGCCAAGGCTCACACCTCGGAAACCGGGACCTTCGTCGCCCGCACGGCGACCGAGGTGCATGGCGGCATGGGCTTCACCGACCTGCTCGGCCTGCACTACTGGTTCAAGCGCATCGGCCTGGACCGCCAGCTACTGGGCGGGCCGGAACGGGTGCGGGCGGAGGCGGCGGCGCTGCAGGGCTGGGTGTAACAGCCGCGTTGAACCCTCGCCCCACGCAGTGGGGAGAGGGCAGGGTGAGGGGTGGTTCAGTTCGATGAAATCTATCCGACGAGATCGCTGTATCGGGACGCCCCCTCACCCTGCCCTCTCCCCGCCAAGAGCGGGGCGAGGGTTCCCGTGAGCGAGCGCGTCGCCCGCTGCCACTGCGGCTCCTTGAGCCTCAAATGCTCGGGCGAGCCGGCCAAGGTCTCGATGTGCCATTGCCAAGACTGCCAGCGCCGCACCGGTAGCGCGTTCAGCATCGCCGCCTTCTTCGATCGCGGATCGGTCGAGCTTTTGAGTGGCGCCCCGGAGACCTTCACCCGCGACTCGGCGTCGGGCTTCCCGGTCGCCTTCAATTTCTGTCCGGACTGCGGCTCGAACCTTTACTGGGAGCCACAGCGGATGCCCCACCTGATCGGCGTCGCCGTCGGAGCCTTCGCCGATCCCGCCTTTCCCCGGCCCGAACAGTCCGTCTGGACCGACGAGAAGCACGCCTGGATCAGCCTGCCGGACGATGTGCGGACCTACGCGATCACCTCCCCGCAAGGCGCACCGAGCCGCTAGTCGCCGCCCCAAGCTGGTACACAGACCACGATTTCCATGCCTAACTGCGGCGGTGAAGACGCGGGCGCGGCGACAGGGCTGATAATATGGCGGGTTTCTCGGCGTCGGATGCGGCGCTAACCGGGTTTCGAATCGTCCGCGAGCGGCCCAATGTGGTGTTGATCTGGAGCGCGATCCAGTTCGCCATCTCCCTTATTTTCGGCGTGGCCAAGGTGCGGTTCGCAGGGCCGGCCCTGATGAACTTCAACGCCGTCAACGCCCAGGCCCACCCCGACCCGGCGCAGGTCATGGGCGTCTTCCGGCAGCTTGGCCCCTTCTATCTGGGCTTGTTGTTGTTTTCGCTCGCCTTCTATCCCGTCCTGTACGCGACGATGAACCGAGCGGTGCTGCGGCCGGACGAGGAAGGCTTCGCCTATATCAGGCTCGGAGCGGACGAGCTGCGCCAGCTTGCGCTGCTATTGCTGACCTTCGCGCTCGGTTTTGTCGCCTACATCGCCGTCATCATCGTCTTCCTCGTGGTGCTGGCGCCGCTAGGCATGGCGCTGGGCGCCGGTTCGGGCGGCGCGACCGGTTCGAACCTCCTAGTGGCCCTGGTGGGCGTCCTGCTTGGGTTGGCCGTCGTCGGCCTATGGATCTACGTCTGGGTGAGGCTCTCGCTGGCCTCGCCGCTCACCTTCGCGACCCAGGGGATCAACCTGTTCGGATCGTGGCGGCTCACCAGGGGCCGGTTCTGGCCGATGTTCGGCGCCTATGCGGTCGCCCTGATCCTCGGCCTGATCGTGATGCTGCTGACGCTGGTGATCTCGTCGGCGGTCGCGGCGGCGATCAGCGGTGGAACCGCCGGTCTGGCCAGCATGTTCCGCCCGGATATGAGCTCCGTGACGACCTATATGACCCCGGCCCGCATCGTGAGCCTGATCATCGGCGCCGTTTCGTCGGCCCTGGTCTGGCCAGTGCTGCTGACGCCCGCGGCGGCGATCTACAGGTCCCTGCCCGGCGTGGCGGGCGAGACCGGCGCCACGGCGGCTGCGACCTTCGATTAGGCCGCGATCATCCGTTCCACATCGGCGACGATTTCGCGCAGGTGGATCGGCTTTGACAGCACCTTGGCGCCCGCCGGGGCGCGGTCGCCGGCCGACAGGGCCACGGCGGCGAAGCCGGTGATGAACATGATGCGAAGATGCGGCTGC
>Ga0302314_10013132_pt1 | contig 14255 bp, 11 predicted proteins | sample III_Palsa_N2_3_FD_200533 | JGI IMG/M metagenome (GOLD analysis project Ga0302314, IMG submission 200533) | Peat permafrost microbial communities from Stordalen Mire near Abisko, Sweden - III_Palsa_N2_3 | ecosystem: Environmental > Terrestrial > Soil > Palsa > Peat permafrost | place: Sweden... | reverse complement strand
ACTTTGGCATATACCCGAGATAGCGTAGAAATTCGCCAATACCGTCATCGTATGGACCCTTCTCGATTAATAGAAGCGGCTCACAACGACGCAGAGTTTGTACCGCTCCAAGTAAAGCCGCTTTTTCATGTCCTTGAATGTCAAGCTTTATCCCAATTGGAGACAGGTTAAGACTATCAATCGTCACAATATATAAATTTCTTTCCTCTATACGCTCAATGCTGCCTAGTCTGGAACGTGTGTATTCGTGATCTAAAATAGATCGATCAAATGTTCCTTCTTGCCAGCATGACAATCCCTTTGTCACGGGAACAAAAAAAGGCAAAATCTCTGTTTTCTCGCCGATCCCAACGATTCTATAGTGATGCGCCTTACCTATAAGGCGTTGGGCAAATCGCAAATGATTGGCACAATCAGGATTTGCTTCAATCGATAAGATCTCGACACGCCGATTGACAACTGCGATCGAAACCGCGGACTGTCCTACATTAGCTCCAATGTCTAATACGAGACCATCTGGCAGATCAGAAAAGACACGATAGTCCGAGTCATGCAGCGATCTGGTGACGTGTCGAGTCGCCATCTCTGCATTCTGCAGCGCCCGATAAATACGCGGGGTTTTTGCGACCAGGTCTTTTCCAATTTCAGAGAGCCCGCGCATCATAGCTTTATGATGCGCGGCGGCATCGGACAACTAAGAAAAATAACAGTCGCCGTCAAAATAATTGTCATTCCGAGCGTAGCCGAGGAACCTGCTTCCTTCCGTTCTTGGCCCTCACTCCAACCCCATGCATGCGTGCCACATCGCTATACAACTTCAATTTCGATCCTCCCCTATAGCGCCTATTCAACCGCTTGATATAGAGTTATATCGCCGCGAAAGCATGCCAAAATCCGTCGCAGAGGCCCCGTTATGACCACCCTCCCGTTCTATCCCGCTCTCACCCGCCGCCGTCTTCTGCAAGGCACCGCCGCCCTCGCCGCTTCATTCCTCCTCTCCGACTGCGGTGGCTCCAACACCACCGTCACCGGCGGAAACCCACCCACCGGCCCAACCCCTACCGGCAACCAACCAACCCCCAGCGGTCCCATCACCTCGGCCACTCTCACCGTTACCGCGACCGCCGCCGGCTCCATCGGCCCCGCCTTCGCAGGCCTCTCTTACGAGAAATCCACCCTCTACGAGCCGCTTTTCACAGCCTCCAACGCAGATCTCATCGGCCTCTTCAAGCGTCTTGGCACCAGCCTGCTCCGCATCGGTGGCAACTCCGTCGACCGCAACATCTGGACGCCCAGCGGCGCCGGCCAGACCTCTGGCCAGATCGCCCCCTCCGATGTCGCCGCCTGCGCCGCCTTCGTCAAAGCCACCGGCTGGCAGGTTCTCTACGGCATCAACCTCGGAGCCTCAGCCACCGGAGCTCAAACTCCAGCCCTTGCCGCCGCCGAAGTCGCCTACGCCTACCAGCAGTTCGGCTCCTCGCTGCTCGGCATAGAAATCGGCAACGAATGCGACCTCTATGGGAACTCCGGCAGCTACTACGCCGGCAACTGGTCCCTTGCTCAGTTCGAAGCCCTATGGGCGCAATATCGCACCGCCATCCTCGCCACCACACCCAACGTCGTCATTACCGGTCCAGCCTCAGCTTCCAATGAATCCAGTTGGACCGTGCCCTTCGGCCAGACCGTCACAAAATCCGAAATCTCGCTCCTCACCCAGCACTACTACCGCGCCAACGGCCAACTCGCCACATCTACCGCCGCCTACCTCATCACACCCGACTCAGGTCTCATCTCCAACCTCAAAACCCTCCAGACCGGCGCCACAGGTATCGGCATTCCCTACCGTATGTCCGAGTGCAACTCCTACTACAACGGCGGCGCAGACGGCATCAGCGACAGCTACGCCTCCGCCCTCTGGGTCATCGACTATCTCTTCAACTGCGCCCAGAACGGCGCCTCCGGAGCCAACTTCCACGGCGGCGGCGACGGCACTGGCTACACCCCCATCGCCGACAACAACGGTGTCGTCGTCGAAGCTCGCCCTGAGTTCTACGGCATGACCCTCTTTGCCCTCGCCGGCCAGGGCACGCTCTATCAGACCGCCATCTCCGCCGGCTCTCTCAACGTCACCGCCTACACTGTTAAAACCCCCACCGGCGGCCTTAACCTCGTTATCGTCAACAAAGACTCCACACAGAACCTCCAGTTGACCGCCGCGCTTTCGCAAAGCGTCACCACAGCCACGCTGCTCGAAATGACCCAGCTCACCTCCGGCTCCTCAACCCCTAACCTGTCCGCAACCTCCGGCGTCACCATCCAGGGAGCTACCATCAACCCCGACGGCACGTTCTCTCCCTCCGCCGCTTATACCCTCAGCCCCAGCGGCACATCGCTCACCTGTTATGTCCCTGCCCTAAGCGCCGTTCTCCTCCAACTTTCCTGAATCCCGCCCCTCGGGCTACCATCGAACCAACCCGAGGAGCTTTCCATGAACCCAGACGTTCTCATCGTCGGCGCCGGCCCCGTCGGCCTCACCATGGCCGCCGAACTCACCCGCTACGGCCTCAGGGTCCGCATCATCGACGAGGCTCCCGAACCCACAGACAAATCCAAGGCTCTCGTCGTCTGGCCCCGTACTCTCGAACACCTCGACCGCCTTGGCCTCGCCTCGACCTTCGTCGCCACCGGCCTCAAGGCCACCCACGGACGTTTCTTCACAGGCGAACGCGAGCTTGCCCAAGTCGCTCTTAACACAGGCGATACCCCGTTCCCATACGCCCTCATGATCCCGCAGAGCGAAACCGAGCGCCTCCTCGACGAGCATCTGGCCTCTATTGGCGTCACCGTCGATCGCTCCGTCACGCTCACCGCGCTCTCGCAGGATTCCACCTCCGTCACCGCCACGCTAACCTATGCCGACGGTCGCACCGAAGCCGTCATCACCCCTTGGCTCATCGGCTGCGACGGCGCACACTCCGCCGTTCGCCACGCTGTCAACGCTGCCTTTGAAGGCACCACACTCCCCAGCGACTGGGTGCTTGCCGACGTTCACATCACGGGTCCCGTCTCCACCGATACCGCGGAACTCCATCTGCACGCCGACGGCATCCTTGGCATCTTCCCCGTATCGCCTACGCGCTTCCGTGTCATCGCCAACATCAACCACGAAGGGTCCAAAACAGCCGACGGTCAATCTCCAGCCGAGCCCACCCTCTCTGATATTCAGGGCATCCTCGACAAGCGTGACAAACGCGGCCTCCGCGCCGTAGATCCCGTCTGGCTCTCCGGTTTCCACATCAACGAACGCAAGGTTGCCGACTTCCGCCACGGCCGCGTCTTCCTTGCTGGCGACGCCGCCCACATCCACTCGCCCGCCGGTGGACAGGGCATGAACACCGGCATGCAGGACGCCTTCAACCTCGCCTGGAAGCTCGCGCTCGTTCAGCGCAACCTCGTGGCGCAGCAATCATCCCCTTTGCTCTTAGACAGTTACAACGCCGAGCGCTCCCCGGTCGCCGCCAAAGTCCTCAAAGGCGCCGGGTTGCTTACGCGAATGGCAACTCTCGATAACGCACTCCTGCGCGGCCTGCGTAACTCCTTCATTCACTTCATTACGGGCTTCGACTTCGTGCAACATGCCCTCACCGACAACATCACCGAGCTGGCCATCAGCTACCCGGAAAGCTCTCTCAACGGCAAAGGCTCCGCTCCAGACGACACCCCAAAACCAGGCGAACGAGCACCCATTCGAGCTGGCGAGACCCCCGTCAGCACGGGCGATACACCCCGTTTCGCTCTCTATGCCGAACCTGGCGCTGACGCCGAGCAGTTCATTGCCTGCTTCCCGCAACTCCTTGAATCCAAACCTCGTCCGCCGTTCGAACCCGGCACAATCTGCCTAGTTCGACCCGATGGTTACGTCGCTTTTACTGCCGATACCAATGCGTGGCCCCAGGCCGATGCTTACATGACGAACCTCATCTACGGCCCCCAGGAAAAGGTCCACCTGAGCGCCTAACCGCCGCACTTCCTGTACCCTGACTCATGCACGCCGTTTCGCCAACCAAGCTCAAAATCAAGGACCTGCGCGCGGAACTCCCTGCGCTGCTTCACTTAGCCATCCCCCTCATCGCGGCTGAACTCGGCTGGATGGCCATGTCCGTTGTCGACACCATCATGGTTGGGCGGCTTCCGCACTCGGCTATCTCCATGTCGGCTGCCTCGCTGGCGCAGGTTCTCTTCAATACGCTCACCTTTGGTATTGGGGGAATTCTTCTTGGTCTCGATACCCTTATTTCTCAAGCATTTGGCGGTAAGTTGCTGGATCAGGCCAATCGCTGGCTGGTGCACGGACTCGTTTTGGCGGTTGCACTTGCGGCGGTGTTGATCGGGCTGCTCACCCTCACGCCGGCGCTTCTCCTTCATTTGCCTGTAGATAGAACCGTTCTCACCCTTGCGGTTCCGGCTATGCGTGGACTTACTTATGGGGCGCTGCCACTGTTGCTGTATTTCACGCTTCGGCGGTACCTACAGGCGGCTCATCATGGGCGGCCTATTGCGTTTGCGCTTATCTCTGCCAATGTGATCAATGCTGCTGGAGACTGGCTGCTGCTTTATGGGCACCGGTTTCGGGTTGGAGGGCAAACCCTTTCTATTCCTGCATTTGGCGTCGTTGGCTCGTCGTGGTCGACCAGCTTTTCGCGGGTATATCTGATGGCTGTGCTGCTGGTTGCGGTTCTGTGGGCTGACCGGAAGCATGGGTATGGGTTGCGTAAGGTTTCTCGGCGGATTGAGTTTCAGCATCTGCGTAAGTTGTTCTTTCTAGGAGCCCCCGCTGGGGCGCAGATCTTTGTTGAGATTGCGATTTTCGCGCTGGTTACTACGCTTATTGCGACATTTGGGCCGCTGCCGTTGGCTGGGCATGAGGTGGCGTTGCAGTGCGCAAGTACAACATTTATGGTGCCTTTTGCGATTTCCGCAGCTACAGCAGTGCGGGTGGGGCATGCGATTGGGCGGGTTCGGGCGGGGTTTGGGACGCTTCGTGAGGTGGGTGCGGCGGGTTGGAGTGGGATATTGGCGGGGGCGGGGTTTATGTTGGTGGCTTCTGGGGTATTTTTGGCGATTCCTGGGCATATTGCGCATATTTTCACGCCCGATCCGGCTGTGATTGCGGCGGCTGTGCCGTTGCTGTTGGTGGCGGCGGGGTTTCAGTTCTTTGATGGGATTCAGATTACGGCTACTGGGGCGCTGCGGGGAGCAGGAAACACTACTGCGCCGTTCTGGACGCAACTCCTTTGTTTCTGGGCAGTTGGGATGCCATTAGGGGCGGTGTTGGGGTTCCACTACAAGCTGGGGGCGGTGGGTTTGTGGTGGGGGTTGCTGATTGCGCTGACAGGGGCGGCGCTGGTGCTGCTGGCGCTGTGGCGGAGGACGACGAAATCGCTGCGGATTACGGTCGCCGGATGAGGGGTGTTGGCGAGAAGAGAAATCGCCAATAAAGACGGTGCTTTTGCGGTGAGGAGGACGGTTTTCGACGGTTCGATTTACGGTCCGCGACGGTGCAATTTACGGTGAGCTTTGAGGGACAAAAATGTCCGGCGGTGCTCGGCAAAATGTCCTACGGCGGCTACAAGGTTGCGAGGCAGGCTTCGACGACGGCGGCGGCTCGCTCGGCGTTGGGTTGGCGGACTTCGATGGAGATGGTCATCGCGTCGGCGAGACCTTCGGGGGAGTCGCGGCCGTCGTGCCAGAGGAAGGAGACTCCTGCCTTGCCGAGCGCCTGGGCTACGGCGAGGCCTTCGGTCATCTCGGTCTCGGAGTCGAAGAGGTAGATTCCGATTAGATTGTCCAGCGGGCTGGCGATGGAGTCGGGTGCTTCAACCTCCGGGGCTGGGAAGAGTCCCATCTTTTCGCGGAGGAGCTTGCAGGCGGCGGCGTAGTCTTCTTCCTTCACGACCAGGTTGAGGTAGGTGCGTCCGCCCATGGCGAGGCTTTGGCGAGTGTGGTGGATGATGCGGTATCCGAGCTGCTCGAGGTCGAGGAGCTGGATGGCAGTCTGGGCCTGGAACATATCGTCGAAGCTCCACAGGCCGATTTCGTCGGGGCCAAGCTCGTCGCTTTCGGGCTGGGCTGTGTCGATGGAGGGTGCGACGGGTGCAGCGGGGGCTTCGAGGTTGCGACCCTGCATGACCTTGGTGAGGGCGTTCTGGGCGAGTTCGGTTAGGTCGTCGCGGTTGGTGTAGAGCTGGAGGAGCTCGTCGTCGGTTTTTTCGTTGTAGAGGCGGGAGAGATTGTCGGAAGCGCGGTCGAATGCCATGGGTGAAAGGCTATCATCGGCGGCGGTTTTGAGGTCTCCGTCGGAGGTTGAGGCGGGGCGAGCACCCAGGTCCCCAAGTACGGGGGACCTGGGGCACCCGGATTGTGCTGCTGCGGAAGAGAGCCAATACGGGGATCTCTCCACTACGCAGAATGATGAAGCCATTCTGCTCCGGTCGAGATGACAAGGTTTGGGGTGGGTGCTACTGGGCTGGGGTTAGGTTGATGGCGAGGCCGGTTACGTCGGTGTCGCCGACTACGAGGGTTTGGGTGCTGGGTGCGAAGATACCCTCGGACGTGCCTGAGCTGTTGCGGCTGCGAACCGGATAGCCACTGCGTGACGGCTGTGTGCTGCCCTGGATCGTGAGGCGGTAGGTTCCGGAGGGTACGAATGGGATCGAAAAATCGCCCTTTGCGTCGATCATTGCGCCTGGCTGCAGAGACGTTTCTACACTGTCGACGAGCGTGGCGCGGCCTGAGACTATGTTCCGGCTCGCGTTAGTGGAGCTTACGTGACCTGAGACCGTGTGGAGCGAGCGCAGGTCGATGACCATGCGGAGATCATCGAGGTCATCGCCGGGGTGCAAGGCGATTGGCTTGGCGTCTTTCTTGCGAAAGACTCCCGGCGCATAGATTCGTATCGGCGATAAGGAGCTGCCGGCGAGGCTTGGTCCGAGGGCGCCGGGATAGACGACCGCCTCCACAAAGTAATCGCCACTGGCGAGGCTGTTGATGCGGAACGCTCCACGATCATCGGTCTGCGATTGTATGTTCATAAACGCTCGAATCCCGTTAAGCGGTGACGGCAGTGGCTGCTGCGCCGCTACGGGAGTCGCCATGACCGCCATGGTAACCACCGGGCTGCCATCTTCCCACTGAATGCGCCCACTTAGTGCGGCCCCGTGTTGCAGCGTCACTACTACGGAGCTGTTGCCTTCCGCCGTGACATGCACAGTAGGAACCTGGGCGGCGAGGTCCGCGGCAGTGGCACCGGCGCTGAACGCAGTCTGCAAGAGCGAGTACTCCGAGATATAGCCGGGCATAATCACCGTGACGTAGTAGTCTCCCGGGGCAACGGCGATAGTAAACGTGCCGTCGAAGCCGGTGCGGGTGCCGTTGTTGCTGATGATGCTACCCCCGGCAAATCCCGTTCCCCCTCGCAACGAGTCATTGCTCTCAGAAGGGATTCGCTCCAATGTCACCAGAGCGAAGCGAGCGGGATGCTGGGTGTCGCCGAGGAGGACGGTTCCGGTGACTGTGCCGGTGATGGTTGGGGCGGATGAGGTTTGCGGTGGGAGGCCTAACCCCTGTACGTACCCGCCCATCACGCCGGTCTGCGCTCGCAGGGTGCAGGGGCTGCACGACAGGAGTGCTAGCAAGCAAAGGATGCTTTTCTGTCGCATTGACCTCTCCGGATGGGACTGACTGTTTGTTCGACGAACGAATTCAGGGTTCGGTTTACTCCGCTCGGATAATCACGTACCTCAGCGGCTAAAGTCGCATTACAACAGAAGACTTACGGCACGGGTAAACCCGTGCCCTTAACGAATACGAGATGCTCCAGCAAACAAGCAAGGGTAACAACAGATTCCCTTCGGGAATGGAAACTAGAAAGGCAAGTACAACGGCAACAGCAAATACGGGGATCTCTCCACTGCGCTGCGCTCCGGTCGAGATGACACAGTTTAGGTGAGATTGAAGAGAGCGGTCGAGCGGAGCTCGATACCCCACCCTTTGGCAAAAAAACGCCAAAGGGTAGGGCACCCAGATTTGGGGTGGGCCTAGTTGTGGCCGGGCCTTACTTTGCTGCGGGTTTGTCGGCGGCGTCGAACATCTTGTCGTAGTCTGCTTCGGTCTTTGGGTTCTTGTCGATGGCGAGTTCGATGTTCTGGCCGGTTACGTCGCTGTCGCTGACGATGACGCTCATGGAGCCGTCTTTATAAGCGCGAAGTGTCTTGTTGCCGGGGCCGAAGATGCTTGCTTTGTCCTTGTCGGTCTTGGGCTTGGGTTCGGTGTCTTCGGCGTCCGTGACCTTCATGGTGTAGGTGCCGGGAGGCAGGAAGGTGACCGTGAAGTTGCCGGCTGCGTCTACCGAGGCCGAGCGCACAAAGTCTTTGTCGGTGCCGTCCTGCAGGCGGACCGTGGCCTGGTTGAGGCCGTGGTGGTCTTCGGCTGCGGCGACCCTGCCGCTTACCGAGTGCAGGCCGCTGAGGTTTATCGTCATCGCCTGATCGCGGAGGTCTTCGCCCGCCGTCAACGTGAGCGGTTTGGCATCGGCTTTGTGGAAGGCTGAGGGTGCGTAGACCGACATGGGCGTTACGGCCAGCATCTTGGTGAGGTTCATGCCGGCGCCGAGGCCTGATTGTCCGCCTGTCTTGATTGTCGCTGTGACGATGTAATCGCCCGGCGCGAGGCCCGAGATGCGATAGTGACCGAGGTCGTCGCTGATCGAAAGGGCGCCTAACACGTTGGCGATTGCGAGCATGTTGAACTGTGCCGGCGGCTTTGCGTCGCCCGTCGCGGGAGTAACTGTGAAGATGGCGCCGGTTACAGGGCTGCCGTCGTCCCAGGAGATGATGCCGGAGATGGCGGCGCCGCGCGCGATGGTTACATCTGCCGTGCTCTGGTGGTCTGCGGCTACATGCACGATCTGCACGCCGGGCAGCGATTTTTTGAGGTCCGCACCGGCTTGATAGAGGGCCTGCACCTGGTTGAGCGGCGAGACATAGCCTGTGACCGCGCCGAAGACATAGTAGTCGCCGGGCGCGACGTCGGTCGCCACATACGCGCCGTCGGCGCCTGTTTGCGCGTTGACCATGTTGGTCTTGCCGATGTTCTTGAGGGCGTCGGCAAAGACCTTCATCTGCGCCTCTTCGCCGGCGTCAGGATCGGCCTTGGGGGTTGCGGTGACCTCGGCGGGAACGCCGTAGAGGACGACGGTTGCGAAGCGGCCGGGGCGTTGGGTGTCGCCGAGCGTGACGTGGCCGGTGACGGTGCCTGTGCCGGTGGCCGACTGTTGGGCTGCTGCGGAGATCGCGAGGGCTGATACGGCTAGCAGGGGGATGGAGCGGCGCAGGACAGTGGAGAACATGCTGCCAAGGTATCAGCGAGGGAGATGGTTGTGGTGATGTTTTTGGGGGAAATTGTGGGTGGTAGAACTGCAAACGCGGAGTTCGCGGTGTACGCGGAGTTTCGCGGTGTTTGGTTGGGGGTTTGCAAAGAGTGTGAAGGTGGGGCCGCCCGGCGGTTGTGGCAGTCCGAAATACCGAGATCCTTCGCTACGCTCAGGATGAAGACGAGAAACAGACAACGGCAACTACAACTACAACTGCAAATACAGGGTCCTTCACTACGTTCAGGATGACGAAAGTTGAGGTGGCAATAACGGGAGTTGGGGTTAATCTGTGGCGGCTAGTTCGTTCCTGACGCGCTCCATTGTCTCTAGGTAGAAGTTGAGGTTGTGGATGGAGTTCAGGGTGCCGGCGAGGGGTTCGCCGCTGGCGAAGAGGTGGCGGAGGTAGGCGCGGGTGTAGCGGCGGCAGACCATGCAGGTGCAGCCTTCGTCGATGGGGCGCTGGTCGGTGGCGTTGTCCTGCTTCTTGATGTTCAGGCGGACGACTGGGCTGCTGCGATTGTCTGGGTCTTCGCGGATGAAGAGCAGGCCGTGGCGGCCGGCGCGGGTGGGGAGGACGCAGTCCATCATGTCGACGCCCATGCGGGCGTACTCTTCGATCTCGTCAGGGTAGCCGACGCCCATGACGTAGCGGGGCTTGTCGGCGGGGAGGAACTGGAGGGTGTGCGCGATCATCTCGCGGGTGACTTCGCGGGGTTCTCCGACGGCGAGACCGCCGATGGCGTAGCCGGGGAGGTCCATCTCGACGAGGCGCTCGGCAGACTCTTTGCGGAGGTCGGGGTACATGCCGCCCTGGACGATGCCGAAGAGGCTAGGGGTTAGGGGATAGGGATTAGGGATTAGGGAAGGCGGATTTGTGACGGGAACGATTTCCGTGTTGAGACCTAATCCCTGAGCCCTAATCCCTAATCCCTCTTGGTGCCAGGGGACTTCGTGGCGGTGTTGCTCCCAGTAGGCTTTGGACCTTGCGGCCCAAGCGTGAGTGAGGCCCATGGAGTCGCGGGTGCGTTCCCAGGTGGCGGGGGTTTCGACGCACTCGTCGAAGACCATCATGATGTCGGCGCCGAGGGCGATCTGGACGGCCATGGAGTGCTCGGGTGAAAAGAAGTGCTTGCTGCCGTCGAGGTGCGAGCGGAACTCGACGCCGTCGGGGGTGATCTTGCGGAGCCTGGCGAGAGAGAAGACCTGGAAGCCGCCGGAGTCGGTGAGCATGGGGCGGGTCCAGCTCATGAAGCGGTGGACGCCGGCGAGCTGGCGGATGAGCTCGTGGCCGGGGCGGAGGTAGAGGTGATAGGTGTTGGCGAGGATGATCTCCGCGCCGGTGCCGCCAGCTGCGGCGGTTTCGTATTGCGAGCCGTGAACCGTGGGGCCGATGCCTTCGAGAATGTCCTGCGGCACGGCTTTGACCGTGGCCGCGGTGCCTACGGGCATGAAGACGGGGGTTTGGATCTTGCCGTGGGGCAGGGTTAATTCGGCACGGCGTCCACCGGTCCCGGTCGTGCGTTCGATTTCAAAATGAAGCGACATCTCGCTTCATTGTAAGTTGTTACGGTTTGGGCTTCTGGTCGTCGGGCGTGATGGTGGCGTCCGGAGGTGCGGGCGCGTCTTGCTTCTGCAACTTGTCGAACTGCTTTTGGGCTTCCTTCATCTGCTTGTCGGCTTCTTTCATGTCGCTCTCGATTTTGACGTTGTCGATCTTGATCTTCGGCATCGCCTTGATGGCGTTGATCTCATTCCTATCGACGTTCACGTTGAGGTTCATGTCGGCGAGGTCGGGGAGATGCATCCTCAGCCGCATCAACTCGGGCTCGACCATGGCGAGCGAATAGGCACCGGGGAACGACATCAGCTCGCCGTAGCCGCCGTCCTCGCCGGGGTTGCGCTTGCGGATGGTGTGGATGAAGGTGAGCTCTTTGGGCTCGACGGAGATGATGGCCTTCTCCTCGATGTCGTCGGTGCGGCGCTTGTTGCAGATGTCGGTGGACTCGTTGTGCTTGAGGTCGCGCGAGTGGACCGAGCAGAACCAGTCGCCGGTGCTGACCTTCTTGCGGAAGACATCGACGTCCTCCATCTTGTACATGCCCGGCTGGTCATACTCATAGCTGCGCACCACGTTCAGGAGCATGTTGTGGGCGTGGCCGCCGACCATGCCGAGCGCGTTCGGGTCCATGGTGATCTCGGTGACGTTGCTCGCGTTCTTCTCAAAGATCTGCGTGCCGTCAAACAGATCGTCCTTCACCGCGGGCTTGGCTTGCGCCATGCCCTGCACCGCTGAGGCCATTACCGCTGCCAACAATATTCCCTGTACCCAGACCGTCTTCTTCATCGTTATTCTCCTGTTTCTTCTTTTCGATACCGTAAAACTCAATGCCTACTCTTCGAGCGAGATGCCGGCCTTCGCTATCTGCTGGCGGGTGCGGGCGAGGACGCGGTCGGTGATCTGCGTTGCAGCGTCAAACTGGCGCTGCGCCTCGGCGCGCTGCTGCTCGTGCTTCAGGTGGACATCACCCACCGCGAGGGCGCCTACGATGACGCCGGCGGCGATGGCTCCTGTGGCCCAGGTTCGGATTCGCGGGAAGGCGAGAACTTTGGCCTTCTTTGGAGCTTCCGCGACCGCCATTACTTTTGCTGCGAAGCCCAGCGGTGCATCTACATGCGGCAGCATTCGCGCCAACTCCTCATCAAACTCAACGTCGAACTCGTCCCGATTCATCTCACTCATCGCACATACTCCTTCATCGTTACCGCGGCCTTGCGGCGGAGTAACTGTAGTCCACGCTGTAGATGGCTCTTGACCGTTGCTACTGGTTGGCCCAGCAGCACGGCGATCTCATCGGGCAGCATCTCTTCCTGGTGCCGAAGCACCACGGCAATTCTCATCGGCTCCGGCAAGGTGCGGAGCAGGTCCTCTAGGCGGGCCTCGACGGCGGGATTCATGCGTGCCGAATCCGCGACGTGGTGGTCTTCCATCCACTCCTCGGCTACAGCCTCCGGGCGGCGAGACTTGCGGCGGAGCGAGTCGGTTGCCTTGTTCACCGTTACGCGCCGCAGCCAGAACTTGGTGTGGTCGGGGCTCTCCAGCTTGTCCGCGCCACGGTACAGCTCCAAAAACACATCCTGCGCGACTTCTTCGGCCACGCCATATTCTCCTGTGACGCGCAGGGCAATAGAGAACACCATGCGCTGGTGCTGCTCAATCAGCCCTCGAAACTCCGTCGATTCCATGCCCATCTACGCGCTCATCTGCCTATACGCAGAGAATGCGCTCTCAGGATGCAGAATCTTTCATGGTTGTGAATTTTTCTGGCCGGGCCTTATTTTTCAACCAGTTCCACGGCCTGTGCCAGGGTGATGTCCGGCTCCAGATAGTGGAAGTCCGAGCGCGTCAGGTCGCTGTCCTTGCCCACCGACTTGAAGAGGATGGCCTTGCCGCGGATGTCCGTGACTATGTGCACGGTGCGCCAGTGGCCGTCGATGAACTCGCGGTCGCTGGCAAAGTGGCTTCCGGCGTGAATGGTCGCCAGCAGCCCAAACCCGATGTTTACATCCGCCGGCAGGCGGCCTTCGATGTGCACCAGACGCAGGTCCTTTGCGTCGATCGTCAGCCAGCCGGACATCCCGTGGAGCACCCGCTCCTGGATTCCGCTGGGCGAGAAATCCGGGTTCGGCCGGAAGTTGATGTGCCAGACCCCGTTCTCCAGCGTCACATTATCCAGCACAAACCCCTGGTCGAGGTTATCGAGCATCTGCCGAGATTTTGCCTCGTCGTTCATCCTGTCGGCCTCGGTGCGCTCAAACTCGGCCGGATTCGCCACAATCGCGGCCAGCCGTGCCCGCTCCTGCTGCGCCTTCTCCGCCGATACCGGAACGCCATCCACCGCCAGCAGCAGCCGGATCTTCCCGTTGCCCGTCTCGACTACCCGCTCAGTCCATACGCGGCCGCCGGTGCGGTCTGAACGCTCGTTCGAGAGATACTCATACCGCTCATGATGAGCCGCCGAGTTCCGCTCCTGCTCGATCATGGCATCCAGCAACTGCTTCGGAGTTTGAAACGCCAGCGGCGTCGCAGCCGTCAGCAACGGCGTCGCGCTGGCACACACTATCAGCGCGCTTATCCATGCTCGATAGCGTACCCGGGTTCCGGCCTTCGTTTCGTGCATAGCTTTCCCCTCACTTAGTTTACGAAGGCCACCCTTACTCGGATGCAGGTTCTGCCCCTTATGTCATGAACATTTGCTCTTACTTTGTGTTCTGGTGCCGCCCTCAACCTGCGTCTAACTCTTTTATGGTCTCTCGCTGCCGGCTTCTTGCACTTTCGCTTGCTTTAGCTCTCGCGCTCTCGCCGTCGCTGCGGGCGCAAAGCTCCGCACCACTGCCGCAACATCCAACCAGTACGCCATACGCCGGCGATCTCAGCATCTTCGAAGAGCCCGGGCGCGATCAAAGGCTACAGATCGACCGCGTGATGGATATACTGCATCTCCATCCGGGCAGCATCGTGGCGGACATCGGCGCCGGTGGTGGATGGTTTACCGTGCGCGCGGCGCGGCGCGTCGGCCCCACCGGCCGCGTTATCGCCGAAGACATCAACCCGACCTATATTGCTTCTATTCGCGATCGCGCCGCGCGCGAACACCTGGGCAACATCGACGAACTTCTCGGAACGCCCGACGATCCCCGCCTTGCTCCGAACTCCCTCGACGCCGCGTTGATGCTGAAGGTGTATCACGAGATTGCGCATCCCCAGTTGGTTCTCGCCAACCTGCGCGCCGCCATGCGTCCCCACGCCCGCTTTGGCATCATCGAC
>Ga0302314_10013131_pt1 | contig 14256 bp, 8 predicted proteins | sample III_Palsa_N2_3_FD_200533 | JGI IMG/M metagenome (GOLD analysis project Ga0302314, IMG submission 200533) | Peat permafrost microbial communities from Stordalen Mire near Abisko, Sweden - III_Palsa_N2_3 | ecosystem: Environmental > Terrestrial > Soil > Palsa > Peat permafrost | place: Sweden... | reverse complement strand
CACCCGCCGCCGCACCCTGCCGCCTGCGCGGGCGGCGGCGCGGCGGCAGGGCCGCGCCCTCCTGCTCCAGCTGCGCGCGCTTCTTCAGCAGTGCCGCACGCTCGGCCGGGGTTCCCGGTTCGCCCTCGAATTCGCCGAGGACGTGCCCGAGCTCGTCGAGACCGCCCTCCTCGGAGTCCTCCCCGAAGCCGTCGTCGAAGCCGGGCTCGCCGGGCCCCGGCAGTTCGGGGTCGACCAGGGAGAGCCTGACGCCCAGCAGCCGCAGCCGCTGCGGGATCTGGTTGACCGGAGTGGCGGTGACCACCAGCAGGCCGAAGAAGCAGAGCAGGAGCAGCAGCGGCACCGCCAGGGCCGGGCCCGCCGCCGCCATCAGCGGCCGGGAGGCGATCAGGCCGATGAGTCCGCCCGCGCCCCTGATCCGGGCCGCACCGGAGTGCAGGCCGGGCGCACCGCAGCCGATGTGGATCAGCCCGAGCACACCGATGGTGAGCGCGCCGATGCCGATGCCGATCCGTCCGTTGGCCTCGGGCCGTTCCGGATGGCGCATCAGCCGGAAGGCGATGCCGCCGAGCAGTATCGGCACCAGCACCGCGAGCCGGCCGAAGGCGCCCTTCACCACATTGGTGACGGCGATACCCAGCCAGCCCTGCGGATCGGACCACGATCCGGCGGCGACCAGCAGCGCCAGGCCGACCAGCAGCAGCGCCAGGCCGTCCTTGCGGTGGGCCGGGTGCAGCCCCTTGGCGCCGTTGCCCACGCCGCGCGCGGCGGCCCCCACGCCGTGCGCCAGGCCGAGCCAGCTGCCGCGGACCGCGCGGTAGGCGATGGGCTTGGGCGGCCCGGCCGGCTTGGCGGGAGCCGGGGCCGGGGCGGCCTTCTTGGCGGGCGCGGCAGCCTTCTTGGCCGCGGGCCCGGCTCCGGCCTTCGCCGGAGCGGCCTTCTTGGCGGGGGCCGCCTTCTTCGCCGGGGCGGCCTTCTTCGCCGTCCCGGCGCTTCGGGTACGCGAACCGCTCCCGGACGTGCGTGTGGCCATGCGGCTCAGGTTACCGGTGCGGGCGGAGGCGCAACATGCGGTGCGCCTGGTTGCTCCACTTGTGTCGCAGCACGGGAGTGTCGCGGCGTCAGCTACTGATCGGCCATCGGCTTGGGGCCGCTCGCGCCCGGCTCCATGGCGTCCAGCGCCCGGCGCAGCCCGGAGAGCCGGCGTTCCAGGTGGGTGGCGGTGGCCACCGCCGCGGCGTCGGACGACTCGTCCAGCTGCTTGGTCAGCGCCTCGGCCTGCTCCTCGACGGCGGCGAGGCGCGCGGAGAGCTCGGCGAGCAGGCCGCCCGAGGGGCCGCCGCGGCGCGCGGCGTCGCCGTTGCCCGGGTCGGCACCGGTCAGGCCGGCGTCCAACTGCAGCCGCAGCAGCGCTGCCTGCTCCTTGAGCTGACAGTTCTTCATGTACAGCTCGACGAACACCGAGACCTTGGCGCGCAGCACCCAGGGGTCGAACGGCTTGGAGATGTAGTCGACGGCCCCGGCCGCGTAGCCGCGGAAGGTGTGGTGCGGGCCGTGGTTGATGGCCGTGAGGAAGATGATGGGGATGTCCCGGGTCCGCTCGCGGCGCTTGATGTGCGCGGCGGTCTCGAAGCCGTCCATGCCGGGCATCTGCACGTCCAGCAGGATCACCGCGAAGTCGTCGGTGAGCAGCGCCTTCAGCGCCTCCTCGCCGGACGCGGCCCGGACCAGGGTCTGGTCGAGGGCGGAGAGGATCGCCTCCAGGGCCAGCAGGTTCTCCGGCCGGTCGTCGACCAGGAGGATCTTGGCCTTCTGCACCATGGCCTGCCCTCCTCGCCCCGGAGATGTTCCGGTTGACGTTCCGTCGGTCCGCACCCGTGTGCCGACCGCCCCTGTCACGGTTCCGCCCGCGCTGTCTGACCTTGTCGCGATTCCAGCGCTCCTGCTGGTATTGGTCGTACCCGTCACGGTCATGCTAGCCGCACCTCACTGCCCGCTACCCACGCCACCGGCGATCCGCGCTTGGAACACGGCGCTCTGGTGACCCAGCCGGTACCCATAGCAACGCCGAGTGACCTTATCCGGTTCCCGGCGGGAGAAGCCACCACCCCTGCGAGTGGGTACAAACCTGCCCGCAGGGAGGGGCGGACGCCGGGCATGGCCAGGTTTCGGACATCTGCCCGCTCCGGGCGCGGCCAACCTGCCCCGGACCGAGGAAGAACCCGGAGGCCGACGCGCCGGACGGATCAGCCCGAGGACGCGTCAGGACTGGACCCCTGTCCGGTCCTCCACCTCCCCGTAGGACGTTTGCCTCCCCTGTCTCCACTCCGGTTCGAGGCCGCTGCTACCTCTCCCGGGCCTGCAGCCAGTGGTCCATGACGCCGAGCAGGTGGTCGGTGTCGACGGGCTTGGTGACATGGTCGGAGGCACCGGCCGCAATGCTCTTCTCCTTGTCGCCCTTCATCGCCTTCGCGGTCAGCGCGATGATCGGCAGCCCCGCGAACTGCGGCATCCGGCGGATGGCCTCGGTCGTGGCGTAGCCGTCCATCTCCGGCATCATGATGTCCATCAGTACGAGGGACACGTCCTCGTGCTGTTCCAGGACCTCGATGCCCTCGCGGCCGTTCTCGGCGTAGAGCACGGTCAGCCCGTACTGCTCCAGCACGCTGGTCAGTGCGAAGACATTGCGGATGTCGTCGTCCACGATCAGCACCTTCTGGCCCTCGAAATGGCCGCCGAACGGGACGTCCGCGAGCGGCTCGGGCGGCTGCGCCGGGCGCGTCGGCATGCCGTTGGCGGAGGCCGTGGCCACGCCCGGGCGCTCCGCCGAGGGTCGGGGCAGGGCCGCGAGCACGGCGGCCTCCCTGCGGCGCTCCTGGGCGGCCTCGCGGACCTCGTCGGCCCACACCTGGGCCGGGTTGGTCGTCGCGGGCAGTGCCGCCTCGGGACCGGCGGCCAGCGGCAGGTAGAGCGTGAAGGTGCTGCCGCGCTCCAGCTCGCTCTCGGAGTCGATCTCACCGCCCAGCAGCCGGGCGATCTCGCGGCTGATCGACAGCCCGAGACCGGTGCCGGCGTACTTGCGGCTGGTGGTGCCGTCCGCCTGCTTGAACGCCTCGAAGATCTCCGTGAGCTTGTTGTGCGGGATGCCGATGCCGGTGTCGGTGACCGAGAAGGCGATCAGCGGCTCGTCCGGGTCACTGATCGCACCGGTCTCCAGCAGCTGCTCCCTGATGTGCTGCGGCACCGGGTACTCGGCGCTGCCGCCGACCGCGGGCTGGATCAGCAGCTCGACCGAGCCGGAGTCGGTGAACTTCACCGCGTTGGACAGCAGGTTGCGCAGCACCTGCTGCAGCCGCTGCTCGTCGGTGTGCAGGGTGGCCGGCAGGTCCGGCGAGACCCGGACCTCGAAGTCGAGCCCCTTGTCGGCGGTGAGCGGCCTGAAGGTGGCCTGGACATAGTCGACCAGCTGGACCAGGGCGATCCTGGACGGCCTGACGTCCATCTTGCCCGCCTCGACCTTGGACAGGTCCAGGATGTCGTTGATCAGCTGCAGCAGGTCGGAGCCGGCGCCGTGGATGGTCTCGGAGAACTCGACCTGCTTGGGGCTGAGGTTGCCCTCGGCGTTGTCGGAGAGCAGCTTGGCCAGGATCAGCAGCGAGTTGAGCGGGGTGCGCAGCTCGTGCGACATGTTCGCCAGGAACTCCGACTTGTAGCGCGAGGAGAGTGCGAGCTGCTCCGCGCGCTCCTCCAGGACCTGTCGCGCCTCCTCGATCTCGGAGTTCTTGATCTCGATATCGCGGTTCTGGGTCGCCAGCAGTTCCGCCTTCTCCTCCAACTCCGCGTTGGACCGCTGGAGCTCCTCCTGCCGGGCCTCCAACTCGGCGGACCGCATCGAGAGCTCGGCGGTGAGCCGCTGGGACTCCAGCAGCAGTCCCTCGGTCTTGGTGTTGACCGAGATGGTGTTGACGGTCACGCCGATCATCTCGGCGATCTGGTCCAGGAAGTCCAGGCTGACCTTGGTGAAGGCGTTGAAGGAGGCCAGTTCGATGATGCCCAGCAGCCTGCCCTCGAACAGCACCGGCATCACGATCACATTGACCGGCGCGGCCTCGCCCAGCCCCGAGGCGATCTTGAGGTAGCCGGGGGGCGCGGACTTCAGCAGGATCGGCCGCTTCTCGACGGCGGCCTGCCCGATCAGCGACTCGCCGGGCCGGAAGGTCGTGGGCATGGCCCGCCGCTGGTAGCCGTAGGAGCCGATCAGGCGCAGGATCAGGTCGCCGTCGTCCTCCTCGTCCGGCACCAGGTCCGGCGGCCTGGTCCCGGGCTGGGCCAGGAAGAACGCGCCGTGCTGGGCGGAGACCACCGGGGTGAGCTCGCTCATGATCAGCGCGGCCACCGCCTCCAGGTCGCGGCGGCCCTGCATCAGGCCGGGCCAGGTTGGTCTTGAGCCAGTCCTGCTCCTGGTTGGTGCGGGTGGTCTCGCGCAGGTTGGCGATCATCTGGTTGATGTTGTCCTTGAGCTCGTCGAGCTCCCCGGACGCGTCCACGTCGATGCGCAGGCTCAGGTCGCCCCTGGTCACGGCGGTGGCGACCTGGGCGATGGCGCGGACCTGCCGGGTCAGGTTCCCGGCCAGCTCGTTCACCGACTCGGTGAGGTCCTGCCAGGTCCCGGCGACGCCGGGGACCCGGGCCTGGCCGCCGAGGCGGCCGTCGGTGCCGACCTCACGGGCCACCCGGGTGACCTCGTCGGCGAACGCCGACAGCTGGTCGACCATGGTGTTGATGGTGGTCTTCAGCTCCAGGATCTCGCCGCGTGCGTCGACGTCGATCTTCTTGGACAGGTCGCCCTTGGCGACGGCCGTGGTCACCTGGGCGATGTTGCGGACCTGCCCGGTGAGGTTGTTGGCCATCTGGTTGACGTTGTCGGTGAGGTCCTTCCAGATCCCAGCGACCCCGGCCACCCGGGCCTGGCCGCCCAGGGTCCCGTCGGTGCCCACCTCGCGGGCCACCCGGGTCACCTCGTCGGCGAAGGCCGACAACTGGTCGACCATGGTGTTCAGGGTGTCCGCGAGCGCCGCGACCTCGCCCTGCGCCTCGATGGTGATCTTCTTGGACAGGTCTCCCCCGGCGACCGCCGTGGCCACCTGGGCGATATTGCGGACCTGGAAGGTCAGGTTGCTGGCCATGAAGTTGACGTTCTCGGCGAGGTCGCGCCAGATCCCGGAGACGCCCTTGACCCGGGCCTGCCCGCCCAGGATGCCCTCGGTGCCCACCTCGCGGGCCACGCGGGTCACCTCGTCGGCGAACACCGACAGCTGGTCCACCATGGTGTTGACGGTCGTGACCAGCTCCAGGATCTCGCCCCGGGCGTCCACGGTGATCTTCTTGGACAGGTCGCCCCTGGCCACCGCCGTGGTGACCTCGGCGATGTTGCGGACCTGGCCGGTCAGGTTGTCGGCCATGAAGTTGACGTTGTCGGTGAGGTCCTTCCAGGTCCCCGACACCCCGGGGACCACGGCCTGCCCGCCCAGCGTCCCCTCCGTGCCGACCTCGCGGGCCACTCGCGTCACCTCGTCCGCGAACCCGGACAGCTGGTCGACCATGGTGTTCAGGGTGGTCTTGAGCTCCAGGATCTCGCCGCGCGCGTCGACGGTGATCCGCTGCGACAGGTCCCCCCGGGCGACCGCGGTCGCGACCTGGGCGATGTTGCGGACCTGCCCGGTGAGGTTGCCCGCCATGAAGTTGACGTTGTCGGTGAGGTTCCGCCACACCCCGGCCGCGCCGGGCACGGTCGCCTGCCCGCCGAGGCGGCCCTCGGTGCCGACCTCGCGGGCCACCCTGGTCACCTGGTCGGCGAAGCCCGACAGCTGGTCGACCATGGTGTTGATGGTGGTCTTCAGCTCCAGGATCTCGCCGCGCGCGTCCACCTCGATGGTCTGCGAGAGGTCGCCGCGGGCCACCGCCGTCGTCACCTGGGCGATATTGCGGACCTGGTCGGTCAGGTTGGTCGCCATCAGGTTGACGTTGTCGGTGAGGTCCTTCCAGGTCCCGGCCACCCCCGGCACCGTCGCCTGGCCGCCCAGCCGCCCCTCGGTGCCCACCTCGCGGGCCACGCGCGTCACTTCGGACGCGAAACCGGAGAGCTGGTCGACCATGGTGTTGACGGTGTTCTTCAACTCCAGCATCTCACCGGCGACATGGACGGTGACCTTGCGCGACAGGTCGCCCTTGGCGACCGCCGTGGTCACCCAGGCGATGTCGCGGACCTGCGCGGTCAGTCGGCCGGCCATCATGTTGACCGAGTCGGTGAGGTCCTTCCAGCTGCCCGAGACGCCGCGGACCCGGGCCTGACCGCCCAGCTTGCCCTCCGTGCCGACCTCGATGGCGACCCGGGTGACCTCGTCGGTGAACTCCGACAGCGAGTCCACCAGGCCGTTGACGGTGCGGCCGACCTTCAGGAACTCGCCGCGCAGCGGATGGGTGCCGCCGTCGGGACCCAGGGCACGCAGCTCCATCCGCTGCTCCAGGTCGCCCTCGGCGATGGAGCCGAGGACCCGGCCCACCTCGGCCATCGGTCTGGCAAGATCGTCGATCAGGGCGTTGCAGTTGTCGATCGCCGCACCCCAGGCGCCCTCCCCGGCGCCCACCTCCAGGCGCTCGGACAGGCGCCCCTCGCGACCCACCACCCGCCGTACCCGCGCGAGTTCCCCGGTGAGATGCTGGTTTCGCTCAGCGATCTCGTTGAAAACCGCGGCCACTTCGGCCATCACCGAGTCGCCGGGGACGGTCAGCCTCCTCCGGAAGTTCCCGTCGCGCATCGCTGTCAGCGCGGACAGCAGCTTTCGCAGATCCGCCGCGTCCGCACCCCGGTTGCGGCGGCTCCGGCCGCCCCGGACTGCCACCGTCGCTGTCGCCCTGCTCGAATCCACCGGGGTCCCTCCAGAGTTGCGGACCGGCTGTCGTCCAACAATCTAGCGACCCCGGGTGGTGTGCGCGGGGCAGCGCGGGGTATCGCCAAGCCGATCGGGGACGCACGGGCGCTGCGGAAAGTAACCTGACGGCCATACGGCCGTTGTCTCCATCACCGGACGCACCGACGAAGAAGCACCAGCAGAAGCAGAGAAGAATGGAGTCTCCTCGTGGTCACCGCGCGGGCAACCGCCACGTTCGAGCCGGTCGGCCGCTCCGTGGCGTCCGCACGTGCCTTTGTCCGCGACACCCTCCAGGGCTGGGGGTTCTCCGAAGTCGTGGACGACGCGGTGGTACTGGCCAGCGAACTGGTCACCAACGCCGTCGTGCACGCCGGGACCGCCGCCGAGGTGCTGTGCCTGCGCCATGAGCACGCGGTACGGGTGGAGGTCGCCGACCGCTACCCCAAGCGCGCCCTGCCGGTGTTCGACGGCGCGCTCTACGAGACCGCGCTCGCCGGGGAGACCTACGACCCCGGTCACGGTGACCTGGAGCGCGAAGGAGGGCGCGGGCTGCTGCTGTGCGCCGCCCTCGCCTCGAGCTGGGGCGTCGACTACACCTCGACCCGCAAGCGCGTCTGGTTCCAACTCGACCTGCCCGCCCGCGCCGCGGGAACGCGCTTCGCCGGCCCGGCGACACCCGACGCACTGCTGCCCGCCGCCGAGTCCCATGTGCACGTCGCCGTGGTCCAGGTCGACGGCGAGGGCCGGATCAGCGCCTGGAACGGCGACGCCGAGGTGCTGTTCGCACTGCCTGCCGCCAAGACCCTCGGCCAGCCGCTCGGCGTCTACGCCGCCTGGCCGCAGACCCCCGGAACCGGCCTCGGCCTGGACGAGGCGCTACGGCTCTCGCGCTGGGAGGGCAGCTACGGGGTGCGCTGCGGCGACGGCCGGGTGCTGCCGGTCTACGGAGCGCACCTGCGGGTCAGGGACGCACAGGGAGTGCCCTCCGCCGTCTGCCTGCTGGTCCGCGAGCACGAACGCGCGGTGCTGCAGTCGCCCTTCCGGGGCCCGCACACCGCCGAGGGCGTCAGCCCGGACGGCCAGGGCCTGGACGTCCACGGCGCGCAGTCCTTCGACGCCTTCATCGGCACCCCGGCCCCGGACGACCTCGACGGGCTGCTGCAGCGCACCGTGGAGCGCGCCCGCGACATGCTGGAGGGCGACGCCGCCTATCTGCTGCTCGCGACCGACGACGAGACCGAGCTGGAGGTCAGGGCCAGCTGCGGACTGCCCTCCGGGCGGCAGCGCTTCGCCCGGGTCCCGGTCGAGACCGGCTCGGGCCGCTACGGCTCGGCCCGGCTGCCCGCCGTCCACGACGACCTCACCGCGCAGCCCGGTGCAGTGCCGCTGCTCACCGGCACCGGGCTGCGCTCGGTGGTCACCGTGCCGCTCAAGGTCGAGGGCCGGCTCACCGGCTCGCTCGGAGTCGCAGCGCAGGAGTCCGACCGCTACCGCAACGAGGACGCGCTGCGGCTGCAGTTCGCCGCCGACCGGATCGCCCTCGCCGTGGAGAGCGCCAGGCTCACCGAGCTGGAACGGCTGCGCAGGGGCTCACTGTCCTTCCTGGTGGAGGCCTCCGACCTGCTCGCGGGGACACTGGAACGCGATCAGACGCTGGCGCTGATGGCACAGATGACCGTGCCCACGCTGGCCGCCTGGTGCGCCGTCTACACCATCTCCGACCAGTCCTCGCCGGAGCTGGCCTTTGTGCTGCACGAGGACGAGGACCAGATCGACGGCCTGCGCGCGCTGCTGAGCCAGATCCCGCCCCCGGAACCGCTCAACCTGCCCGGTGCCCGCAACTGGCGGGCTCCAGCCCTCGCGGCGCACGACGCCGCGATGCGGGTCTCGCTGCGCAGCCTCGGCCGGGAGGCGACCACCCGGCCGACGCCCGGCTCCGGACCGGCCACCGCCCTGGCCACCGCCGCCACCGTCGGAGGCGAGACGGTGGTGCTGCCGCTGGTCGCCCGCAACCGGGTGATCGGCATGCTCACCCTGGGCAAGGCCGCCGACGAGAAGTTCCGGCGCGAGATCCTGGAACTCGCCGAGGACCTCTCCCGCCGGGCCGCCCTCGCCCTGGACAACGCCCGGCTCTACTCCGAGCGCACCGCCATCAGCCGCGCCCTGCAGCGCAGCCTGCTGCCGCCGGAGATGCCGAAGATCGCAGGCCTGGAGGTCGAGGTCATCTACCGCGCGGCCGGTGAGGGCAACGAGGTCGGCGGCGACTTCTACGACGTCTTCCCGATCCGCCCCGGCACCTACGGCTTCGCCATCGGCGACGTCTGCGGCACCGGGCCCGAGGCGGCGGCGGTCACCGGCCTCGCCCGCCATTCGCTGCGGCTGCTCGCCCGCGAGGGCCTGTCCGCGCCCGAGGTACTGCAGCGGCTGAACGCCGCGATCCTGGACGAGGGCGCCCGCAGCCGCTTCCTGACCCTGCTCTACGGCGAGATGACCCCGCATCAGGACGGCACGGTGACCCTGCGCTCGGTCTGCGCCGGCCACCCGCTGCCGCTCCGCCTCCGCCCGGACGGTACGGTCACCGCCGCCGCTGAACCCCAGCCGCTGCTGGGTGTCCTGGAGGACCTCGAACTCACCGAGGAGACCTTCGTCCTGGAGCCAGGAGACGTACTGCTCTGCGTCACCGACGGCGTCACCGAGCGCCGCGAAGGCCTGCGGATGCTGGGCGACGACGGCCTCGCGGACGTCCTGGCCGGGTGCACCGGCCTGACCGCGGGGGCGGTCGCGGCACGCGTGCTGCGCGCGGTGGAGCGCTTCGCTCCCGAGCCTGCGTCCGACGACATGGCGATCCTCGCCCTGCGCGTGCCCATGCCTGCCGCGACGGCTTGACGCCCCTACACCATGAGCCGCTGCTGCGTCCGGCAGTCATCTCAACTGGTCGATAAATCTCTGATTACGGATGGTTGATGACCAGTCACCTTCGGGTACGGATCAACTGTCAGGACAACAGAGGTCGATCTCAGCACCACCGGTACCGGTCAGGACCGGACAGGACAGGCAATGGCGCCTCCCCCGCCCGGTCGGGTCACCGGCTCCACCCGCAGCAGCAGCACTGCAGTAGCGCAGTAGCAGGACACGTACTGGCACCACCAATGGAAAGGAGCCCCCGTGAGCAACGAAGCCGCGGTGGCAGAGCAGTCCCGTACCGCCCCTCTGGGAGCCGCAGCCGCTCCGCTCGGCTATCTCGCCCTCGGCATCACCCTCCTCGCCTTCGGCCTCCTCGGCACCGGCATCGTCAACGGCGCCGGAGTGAGGGACGCGGGCACCCTGGCAGTCTTCGTCGGCGGCGTCACCCTCTTCCTCTCCGGCCTGCTGGAGTTCCGCGGCAGCAGCACCGCCACCGGCACGGCCTTCGTCGCCCTGGGCGCCTTCTGGCTCACCTGGGCCGAGGCGGCTCCGGCAGGAAAAGACGCGGTCACCCTCTTCCTCCTCCTCTGGGCCCTGATCGCACTCAGCCTCACCGCCGCCCACTGGGACAGCGGCAGAATGATCCGTGACATCTACGGCCTGTTCGCGGTCGCCCTGCTCCTGCTGGCCTTCGCCGATGTGGCGGGCAACGAGACCCTCGGCAGGGTCGCGGGATGGGTGGCCGCCGCGGCCGGCCTGCTGGCCTGGTACAGCGCCACCTCCGCCCTGTCCAACGGCAGCTGGGGACGGCTGTCCCTCCCCATCCGCTGAGCAAGCAGGATCCAGCGCCGGACCCGGGTGGGTCGGCCGTCCCCTCGGGGGACGCCCGGCCCGCTCTCGCCGTCCCGCCGCAGCTCGGTCAGGCCGTCCAGGTGGTCGTGGCCGACACCGGATCGGGCTCCGCGGACTCCACCGGAACGGCACGCCCCGCGCGCCACCACCGCATCCCACGGGCCGCGCCCCACTGCAGCAGATAGCTGAGCAGCAGCAGCGCCACCGCCGCCACCCCGTCCAGCCAGTAGTGGTTGGCGGTCACCAGCACCACCGCCACGGTCACCAGCGGGTGCAGCACGATCAACCAGCGCCAGCGGCTGCGGCTCACCCGGATCACCGCCACCGCCACCAGGACGCACCAGGCCACATGCACCGAGGGCATGGCGGAGTACGAGTCGGCCTGCAGACCGCCTATCGTCGTCCCGTACACCGACTGCCCGTACTGGAGCGCCGTGTCGGCCATGCCCGCGTCCGGCAGCAGCCGCGGCGGCGCCACCGGTATCAGCTGCACCGCCAGCGACATGGCCGTGACCAGCACCAGCGTGCCCCGGACCCAGGGATAGGCCTCCCTGTGCCGTAGGAAGAGCCACGTCAGCAGCGCGACCATCACGCCGAAATGCATAACGGCGTAGTAGTAGTTGGCGCCCTCGACCAACAGCGGATGCGGCAGCACCCACCGCTGGATCATCGCCTCGCTGGGCAGGCCCAGTCTTCGCTCGGTGTCCCAGATCCACTGCCCGCGGGCAATGGCGTCATCCGTGCCCATCACCGACAGCTGCCCGGCGAACTGCCACACGGCGAACAGCCCCACCACCGTCGCCGCCTCGCGCAGCACCAGCCCCGCAGCCGCCCGCCCGCTGCGCCGCACCAGGACCGACCCGGCATACACCGCCACACTCAGGGCCCCGGCGGACTGCCAGGACAGCGTGAGGTTCTGCATGGCGCACCACCTTCTCCCGGTGTCGTCGACCAGCTGTTGGGCACACCGTAACGTCAGCGACCGACAGTCGACACGCCAGGGGACCCGGATGGTCAACGTCGGCACGAATACTTGATCATCACACTCACCCGACTATCGTTCCAGGACACGAACGAAGATTCATCGGGGGAACCGTGCCAGCAGCCAGCGAACGCCGAACCATCCAGCCCGCATCCGAGGCAGCGACCGCGCCCGTGCCCGAGCCCTCGTCCGAGGCAGCGACCGCGCCAGGGGACGCGCCCCTCAGCCAGCCGCTCATGGCCGGCCTGGTCACCGCCATCGTCGGCTTCGTCAGCTCCTTCGTGCTGGTCCTCACCGGCCTGCGCGCCGTCGGCGCCGACTCCCACCAGGCCGTCTCCGGACTGCTGCTGCTCTGCCTCTCCATGGGCGGCCTCGCCATCTGGCTGGGCCTGCGCCACCGGCAGCCCATCAGCATCGCCTGGTCCACCCCCGGGGCCGCGCTGCTCATCAGCGCGGGCCACCAGGCCGGCGGCTACCGCTACGCCGTCGGTGCGTTCCTGGTCAGCGGGCTGCTGATCACCCTCACCGGGCTCTGGACGCGACTGCGCCAATGGGTCTCCGCGATTCCGGCCCCGCTGTCCACCGCCCTGCTCGCCGGAGTGCTCCTCCCCCTGTGCCTCGCCCCGGTACGGGCCGCCGACCAATTGCCCGCGCTGACGCTCCCGGCGATCGCCGTGTGGGCGCTGCTCACCCGCTTCGCCCGCCGCTGGGCCGTACCGGGCGCGCTGGTCGCCGCCGTCCTGATGCTCGTGCTCCAGCGCTCGGTTCCGCTGGGCCCCGCCAACGACCTACTGCCCACCCTCAGCTTCACCGCCCCCGCCTTCAGCCTCGGCGCGATCATCGGCATCGCCGTCCCGCTGTATGTGATCACCATGGCCTCGCAGAACATCCCCGGCATGGCCGTCCTCAGCCACTTCGGCTACCGGCCGCCCATGCGCAGCGTCCTCGTGGGCACCGGCCTCGCCACGACCGCCGGGGCGGTCGGCGGCGCCTACATGGTGAACCTCGCAGCCATCACCGCCGCGCTGTCGGCGGGCCCGGACGCCCATCCGGACCGCTCCCGCCGCTGGATCGCCTCGGCCACGGCCGGTGCGGTCTACATCCTGTTCGGTCTCACCGCGGGGCTCTCCGCCGCCCTGCTGACAGCCGCGCCACCGCTCCTGGTCGAGGCCATAGCCGGGTTGGCGCTGTTGGGAACCCTCGGCTCCGCACTCTCCGCGACCCTCGCCCACCCGGAGGGACGCGAGGCAGCGATCATCACCTTTGTCATCAGCGCGTCCGGCATCACGGCCTTCGGCATCAGCTCCCCCTTCTGGGGCCTTCTGGTCGGCCTGGGCGCTTACCGGCTGCTGCCGCGCACCCCCTGAAATTCCGTTGCCGGCCCCGTCGGCGAGGCGACAGGGTATGACCCATGCCTCAGCAGTCCAGCACCATCCGCCAGGAGATCCTCGCCTACTACGAACAGGGCAGGGAGGACGCACGACTCCGTTCCGGAATCGGCCGGTTGGAGTTCCTGCGGACCCAGGACATCCTGCGCAGGCTCCTCCCCGCCGCGCCCGCGCGCATCCTGGACATCGGCGGCGGCAGCGGCATCCACGCAGCCTGGCTGGCCGAGGACGGCCACCAGGTCGAGTTGCTCGACCCGGTTCCATTGCATGTGACCCTGGCCGCCCAACTCCCCGGCGTCTCCGCCCGCCTGGGCGACGCCCGCGCCCTGCACGGCGTGCCGGACTCCTCCGCCGACGCCGTTCTCCTCCTCGGACCGCTGTACCACCTGATCCAACGAGCCGAGCGAGTACAGGCCCTCACCGAGGCCCGGCGTGTGGTGCAGCCCGGCGGAATGGTGATCGCCGCGACCATCAACCGCTTCGCCGGTCTGCACGACATGATCATGAGGGACGGCTACTACGCACCCACACGCCGCGCGCTGGTCGACGCCGCCACCGAGGACGGCCACAACCGCAGCACGAGCGAAGAGTCGCTCTTCACGACCGCGTACTTCCACGACCCCGCCGAAGTCCCCGGCGAATTCACGGACGCGGGTCTCACCGTGAGCAGCCAGCACGGCGTCGAGGGAGCGGTCTGGCTGATGCCCGAGACCGAGGCCGCCTTGTCCGACCCGGCCAGACGCGACCTGCTGCTCGAGGCAGTGCGTCGAACCGAATCCGTCCCCACCCTCCTCGGCATCAGCGGCCATCTGCTCACGGCGGGGAGGCGGGAGTAAGCCCAGCCCCGGCACGGTTGTAGCCATCGCGAAACACCCCCTCCCCGTCTGACGCCTGAGGAGTACCGCATGACCGTCGTCGTCACCGCGATCGTCCACCCCAAGCCCGGCCATCTGGATGAAGCCCTCGCGGTCTTCTCCAGGCACGTCGGAGCGGTGCACCAGGAGCCCGGCTGCGAGCTCTACTCCCTGCACACCCAGGGCGACGACATCGTCGTGATCGAGAAGTGGACCACCCAGGCCGAGCTGGACACCCACGGCAAGGGCTCCGCCCTCGCCAGGCTCGGCGCCGAGCTCCACCCCCTCCTCGCCAAGCCCGCCGACCTCTCGTCCCTCACCCCACACCCCGCCGGCGACCCGAT
>Ga0302314_10013130_pt1 | contig 14257 bp, 16 predicted proteins | sample III_Palsa_N2_3_FD_200533 | JGI IMG/M metagenome (GOLD analysis project Ga0302314, IMG submission 200533) | Peat permafrost microbial communities from Stordalen Mire near Abisko, Sweden - III_Palsa_N2_3 | ecosystem: Environmental > Terrestrial > Soil > Palsa > Peat permafrost | place: Sweden... | reverse complement strand
AACATCGGCTACGACTGGGCCAGCAACGACGTCTGGTTTATCACCGGTGACAACGACGAGCAGGAATACCACTACCCGATGGGTCAGTACGGCGACATCTTCACCGCCTCTGACCGGCCCGGACTGCTGCTGCTGCACGCTCCGGGCAACGCGTTCGTCCGCGACCTGCGGCAAGGCGAGTCGCTGCTCGTCCAGCCCAGCTCGCTGATCTACCACGACACGTCCGTCCGGGTCCACCTGCACCTGGAGTACCCGCGCAACCGCGGCTTCGCCTTCTGGCGGAACAACTGGGAGTACCGCAACGTCCTGGTCCGGGTTATCGGCCCCGGCCGGGTCGCGGTCAACTCGATCTTCGAACGTCCTGAGGGCATGGAGAGTATGCGGAACCACTCCTACGCCACCAGACACCGCTGGTAACCAGTCTGCTCGGGGTAGCCACGCCGGATCGGGGTACTTGTTCCGGCGTGGACCCGCTTGCGGAGTACCGCGGCAAGCGCGACCCGGCGCGCACGACCGAGCCCTACCCCGAGCCCGGACAGCCCGGGGCCGGACCCGCTGACGGCGGGATCTTCGTCGTGCAGGAACACCATGCGCGGCGGCTGCACTGGGACTTCCGGCTTGAGCGGGACGGGGTGCTGGTGTCCTGGGCACTGCCCCGGGGAGTCCCCGGCGATCCGGCCGAGAACCACCTCGCGGTGCACACCGAGGACCACCCGCTCGACTACGCGACGTTCGCGGGCGAGATCCCGCGCGGCGAGTACGGCGGCGGTGCGGTCACCATCTGGGATCACGGCACCTACGAGGTCCTCAAGTGGTCCGACCGTGAAGTCAAGGTAAGCCTGCACGGCACCCGGCTGTCGGGCGGTTACGTGCTGTTCGCCACCGGCGGCAAGAACTGGATGATCCACCGGGAGCGGCTGCCGCTGCCGGCCGCGCTGAGCCCGATGCTCGCCTCGCCGGGCGGACCGCCCGCCCGCGGCCTGGCGGAGTGGGCGGTCGAGATGAAGTGGGACGGCGTCCGTGCCCTCGCGTTCATCGAGGCCGGACGGCTCCGGCTGGTCTCCCGGACCGGCAAGGACATCAGCGCGACCTACCCGGAGGTGGCCGGGCTCGGCCACGCCATCGCGCGCAAGCAGGTGCTGCTTGACGGCGAAATCGTGGCCTTCACCGGCGGCCGCCCCGATTTCGAGGCGCTGCAGCCGCGGATGCACGTCTCCTCACCCGCTCAGGCCGTCCGCCTGGCCGAGCAGACTCCGGTCACCTACCTGGCCTTCGACGTGCTGCAGGTGGACGGGCGCCCGCTCGCGGGCCTGCCTTACATGCAGCGCCGGGAGATCCTCGAGACCCTCATGCCAAGCGCGGGCGGCTGGCAGTCGCCGCCCAGCTTCCCCGGTGAAGACCTGGACGCGGTCCGGACGGCTTCCGTCGCCACCGGGCTCGAGGGCGTGGTGATCAAGCGGCTCGACTCGATCTACGAGCCCGGCGCCAGGTCCGGGAACTGGCGCAAGCTTAAGAACGTGCTCAGCCAGGAGGTCGTCGTCGCGGGCTGGAAACCGGGAAAGGGAAACCGGACCGGACTGATCGGCTCGCTGCTCGTCGGCTGCTACGGCACCGGCCCGGACGGCCGGCCGGGGCTGCTGTACTGCGGTCATGTCGGGACCGGGTTCTCCGACGAGGCGCTGCGCATGCTGACCAGCCGGCTCGAGCCGCTGCGACGGCCGGACAGCCCGTTCGACGGCCCGGTACCGGCCGAGTATGCCCGGCCCGCGGTCTGGGTAGAGCCCCGGCTGGTGGTCGAGGTGCTGTTTGACCGCTGGACCCGGGCCGGCCGGATGATCGCCCCCGCCTATCAGGGGCTGCGCGACGACAAGGACCCGGCGGACGTTGTCCGGGAGACGTAGAGCCGTGGAGGCGCCGCATGCCCGCAACTGACAAGATCACGGTCCAGGTAGAGGGCCGTGAGGTTGCCCTCACCAACCTCGCCAAAGTGCTCTACCCGGTGGACGGGTTCACCAAGGGGGAGGTGCTCGACTACTACCAGCGGATCTCCCCGCTGCTGCTGCCGCACGTCGCCGGCCGCCCGATGACGCTCAAGCGGTACCCGGACGGAGTGGACGGGCAGTCTTTCTTCGCCAAGCACGCGCCGGCCGGGCTGCCCGACTGGGTGCGCACCGGGGAGATCGTGTCGAGCAGCTCCCGGTCGCGGGCGCCGGGCGAGCCGATCGAGTACGTGGTGATGGACGACCTGCCGACGCTGATGTGGGCGGCTAACCTCGCCGCCCTCGAGCTGCATGTCCCGATGTGGCGCTTCCGCGAGCACGGCAAGGGCTCCCGCTCGCCTGCCCCGGAGCACGGGCTGGAGCCCGACCTGCTGGTCTTCGACCTCGACCCCGGCCCGCCGGCCACGATCGTGGACTGCTGCCGCGTCGCCGAGGCGCTGCGGCCCGTGCTCGCCGACGAAGGACTTGACGCGCTGCCCAAGACGTCAGGCGGCAAGGGCCTGCAGCTCTACGCGCGCATCGCCGACCGCACGATGAACGCCGAGCAGGCGAGCGCGCTGGCGAAAGGCATCGCCGAGCGGCTGGAACGCGAGCTGCCCAAGCTGGTGGTGTCCCGCATGACGAAGTCGCTGCGGACCGGCAAGGTCCTCATCGACTGGTCGCAGAACAACGGCGCCAAGACCACGGTCGCCCCCTACTCGCTCCGCGCCCGCGAGCATCCCACCGTTTCCACCCCGGTGGCCTGGGACGAGGTAGCCGCCTGCCGCGACGCGCGGGACCTGTTCTTCACCGCCCAGGACACGCTCGCCCGGGCCGAGTCCCGGGGCGACCTCTTCGCCCCGCTCCTCGGCTGACGCCCCGTTCTGGGCTGACGCCTCGTTTCGGCTGAGGCGACGCTCCTTGTTCGGGGACCGGCGGTCGGCTGCCCCCTGCTGCCGTCCCCGTTACGCTGCGGCCGGCCCTACGGCAGGCTGACCTCGCCCTCGCGTTCGGCCATCAGCAGCAGCGCGTAGGCGGCGAGCGAGGTGTCGTCGACGATCCGGCCGTCGCGGACCATCGCCTCGAACTCGTCCCGGCTCACCCACGCGTGCCGCAGACCGAGCTCTTCCGGCTCGAGGTCGGGCTCGCCCTGGGTGAGCTCGGTCGCCAGCCAGTGCTGGCCGTACTGGTTGGACGAACCATGATTGGCGGACAGCGCGCCGAGCCGGGTCAGCCGCCGGGCGCGCAGCCCGGTCTCCTGGGCGAGCTCGGTCCGAGCCAGCTCTTCCGGCGTACCGTGCTCGCCCTTGGGAAAGCTGCCCTGCGGGAATGACCAGGCGCGCCGGCCCAGCGGATAGCGGTACTCCTCGACGAGGTAGAACCCGCCGTTCTCGGCCGGGATGATGAGGGCGAAGTCGTCACGCTCGATGACCGCGTAGGTGCCGCGCGACCCGTCGGCGCGCTCGATGTCGTCCCGGCGCAACCGTGTCCAGTTGTCGGTGTAGATGACGCTGCTCGTCAGCGTGCGGATCTCGGGCTCAGCGGGCTCAGTGTGCACCCGAACATTGTGCCCCCGGTCAGCTGGCCGCCCGGTGCAGCCTCGCCCAAGCCGGCGGACAGTTCCGCCAGCCGGAATGTCGGTAGCGGGTCATAGCGTCAGCATGTGTTCTGTCGAACCTGCCATGGCCCCGCTGGGGCTGGCTTTAGCCGCTGCTACCAGTGCGAGCGAGCGGTGAGCGAGGCTGGCGCCCTGCTGGCGGACGCGGTCGCCGCCGTTGGCTACGCGGTGCGCGGCGGACCGCTCGCCGCGGACCTGTACCGGTACAAGTCAGACCGGGTCGCCCCGGTGGCGGCGGATGAGGCCGCCGTCCGGCTGGGGGAGGCGCTGCGCCGGTTCCTGGCCCGCAACGGGCCCGGGGTGTGGCGCGAAGCGGGGATGCGGGCCGGACCGAGGGCCGTGGCGGTCGTGCCGAGCGGGCAGGGCCGCCGCGGGACGCATCCGCTCACCCGGATCGTGCGATCGTGCGTCGACCTGCCGCTGGTACGGCTGACCGTCCAGCCGGCGCAGATCCACCGGCGCGGCGTGACCGCGGGCTGGGTGCGGGTAGCCGACCGGGTGACCGGCGCCGACCTGCTGGTGGTGGACGACACCTGGGTCTCCGGTGGCAGCGCCCAGTCGGTGACCGCGGCGCTCAAGCGGGCCGGCGCCCGCCGGGTCGCGATCGTCGTCCTCGGGCGGCACGTGAACCCGGCGGACCCGCGCTCGGAAAGATTTCTCGCGGCGCTGTCCCCCAGGGGCGAGGCCGCTCGTCATCACCACGAGACAATAACGGGAGCGAGAAAAGGAGAATGCCGTGCAGTACGCCTTGCTGATCTACACCGAACCGAAAGTGATGGAGTCGCTCAGTGAAGCCGAGCGGGAGGCGCTGAGTGCCGACTACTACGCACTGCGCGACCAGCCGGGGGTGCTCGGCGGCGCTGGCCTGCAGCCGGTGACGACGGCTACCACCATCCGCCTGGCCGCCGGTCAGCCGCTGGTCACCGACGGCCCGTTCGCGGACACCAAGGAAGTCTTTGGTGGCTACTACCTGATCGAGGCCGAGAACCTCGACCGGGCGACCGAGCTGGCCGCGCTGGTTCCGGCGCTGCGGCTCGGCGGCGCGGTGGAGATCCGGCCGATTCTGGGCCAGGCAAGCTGACCCCGCCCGAGCTGACCCCGCTCGAGCGGGTCTTCCGCGACGAGTGGGGCCGGGTGCTCGCCGCGCTCATCGGCTACCTCGGTGACTTCGACCTCGCCGAGGAATCGGTGGCAGAGGCTTTCGCGACCGCGGCGCGGCGCTGGCCGGCCGAGGGCACCCCCGCCAGCCCGGTGGGCTGGCTGGTGACGACGGCGCGCAACCGGGCGATCGACCGGCTGCGCCGTGACCGGGTGCTCGCCGCCAAGCTGCGGCTGCTCGAGGCCACCCGGCCGGCTGTCGGGGAGGACGAAGTGGACCAGAACGAGATCCCCGACGAGCGGCTCGAGCTCATCTTCACCTGCTGCCATCCCGCGCTCGCGACGGAGGCGCAGGTCGCACTGACGCTGCGTGCGGTCGGGGGGCTGGCGACCGACGACATCGCGCACGCCTTCCTGGTCCCGGCCGAGACGATGAAGCGGCGGCTGAGCCGGGCAAAGACGAAGATCAGAGACGCCGGTATCCCGTTCCAGGTGCCCGCCGCGGACCGGCTTCCCGACCGGCTCGACGCGGTGCTGACCGTCATCTACCTGATCTTCAACCAGGGCTACAGTGCGCCGGGCGAAGCCGGTCACCTGGCGGCCGAGGCGATCAGGCTCGGCCGGGTACTCGCCGCGCTGCTGCCCGGCCACCCGGAGCCACGGGGGTTGCTGGCGCTGATGCTGCTGCACCATGCGCGCCGCCGGGCGCGGCTGTCCGGGCCGGACGGTCAGGATCTGGTGCTACTGGCTGACCAGGACCGGTCGCAGTGGGACCAGCGGCAGATCGGGGAGGCGCGGGCCATCCTGGCCGGGATCACCGCCAGCCGGGGCCCCTACCTGGTCCAGGCGGCGATCGCGTCGCTCCATACGGCCGATTCGGTCGACTGGCCGCAGGTCGCCGCGCTCTACGCCGAACTGGCGGCGCTGACCGGCTCGCCGGTGGTGCGGCTTAACGGCGCGGTCGCGGTGGCGGAAGCCGGGGACCCGGCGGCAGCCCTCGCCATCGTCGACGGGCTCCGCCTCGGGCAGTATGCCTACTGGCACTCCACCCGGGCCGAGCTGCTGCGTCGCCTCGGCCGGGGCGCCGAGGCGCGGGCCGCCTACCAGGCCGCGCTGCCGCTGGCCGGGTCCGAGCCCGAGCGGCGGTTCCTGCGGCAGCGGATCGCTGAATGCTGACCAAAAGCCATCCGGGTTAGCGGCCGGCCGGCCGCAGGTGCCGGGCGGCGGCCTGGCGGACCACCGCGGTCAGCGCGGTGAGCTTAGGGGAGTCCAGCCGCCAGCGCTGCCAGTACAGCGGCACGTCGACCACGTCGGCGGACAGCCGGACGAGCTCGCCGGACTCAAGCGGGCCGCGGGCCTGCGCCTCCGGGAGCATGCCCCAGCCGAGGCCGAGCCGGACGGCGGTATAGAAGTCGGCGGTGGCCGGGACCTGGTGGACGACCAGCGGGCCGCGCCCGGCGCCGCGGCGCCGCAGCAGCTCGTGCTGCAGGTCGTCCTTGTCGTTGAACACGATGACCGGCATCCCCGGCCAGTCGGCCGACCCTCCGCGCCGCCAGCGGGCGGCGAGGTCCGGGGTGGCGGCCGGAACATAGCGCAGCGCGCCCAGCGGCTGCACGGTGCAGCCCTGGACGGCGGCCTGGTCGCTGGTGATCGCGGCCAGCACGTCTCCCCGGCGCAGCAGTTCCTGCGAGTACCCCTGGTCCTCCACCCGCAGCCGCAGGGCGGTGCCCTCCCAGCCCGCGACCTCGGTGAACACGTCATGGAGCCAGACCGAGAGCGAGTCAGCGTTGACCGCCACCGGCAACTCGACCGCGGCGGCCGCGGTCAGTGCCTGGCTCGCCTCGTCGTACAGCAGCCGGGTCTGCCGCCCGAGCCGGACCAGCCACTCGCCGTGGAGGGTGGGGCGGCATGGCGTGCCCCGGCTGATGAGGACCTGGCCGGCCGCGGCCTCCAGCGCGCGGATCCGCTGGCTGACCGCGCTCGCGGTGATGTGCAGCTCCCGGGCGGCCGCGTCAAAGGATCCGTGATCGGCGATAGCCACCAGCGCGTCGAGCTGGCCAGGATTCAGGTCCACCAGCCAAGTTAAGCACAGCTAATGGATCCTAAGAAACTTTCCTTTGCCTTCACCGCGGGGCCCGCCTAGTGTCGGGACCGTGTTCAACGCTTCCCTGGACGGCCTGCTGACCGGCCTGTCGCTGATCGTGGCGATCGGCGCGCAAAACGCCTACGTGCTCCGGCAGGGGCTGCGCCGCGCCTTCGTCGGCCGGGTCGTCGCGGTCGCCACGCTGTCTGACTTCACGCTGATCATCGCCGGGGTGGCCGGCATCGGGGTGGTGGTGCAGCACGCCGGGTGGGCGCTGACGGCGGTGCGCTGGTTCGGGGTCGCCTTCCTCACCTGCTACGGTCTGTCGTCGGCGTGGCGGGCGCGGCGCCCGGTGGCCCTGGCGGCGGCCGCTGACGGTCCCGGCGCCGGGAGCACCGTGCTCCGCCGGATCCTGGCGCTGACCTGGCTCAACCCGCATGTCTACCTGGACACGGTGGTGCTGCTCGGCTCGGTCGCGAACACCCACGGGGGGACCGGGCGGTGGTGGTTCGCCGTCGGCGCCTGCGTGGGCAGCACGCTGTGGTTCAGCGGCCTGGGGTTCGGCGCCCGGCTCGCGGCCGGGCTGCTGGCGACGCCGCGCGCCTGGCAGGTTCTCGACCTGCTCATCGCGGCGACGATGCTGGGCATCGCGGTCAAGCTGGCGACCGGCTAGCTGTTGCGCCCTGACGGCTAACTGGCCGGCAGGCCGAGCCCGGGCAGTACCCGCGCGCCGGGCAGTTCCGCCAGCAGGCTGCCCGCCAGCCAGAGCTTGGCGCCCCGGATACCGGAGCCGATCACCACGCTCGCGGTCTTGGCAACCAGGTCGTCCACCAGGACCGGCCATGACGGCGGCAGTCCGACCGGGGTAATCCCGCCGTATTCCATGCCGGTCAGCGCCGTGACCGTGTCGACCGGGCCGAAGGACGCTTTGCGCACGTCGAGGTGCTGGCGCACCACGCCGTTGACATCGGCCCGGGTGGTGGCGGCGACCATGCACGCGGCGTAGCGCACCTCGCCGCCGCGCTTGCCCGCGATGACCACGCAGTTGGCGCTGTCGGCGGGCGCGACTCCGTAGGTCTCGCAGAACTGGGCCGTGTCGGACAGCGCCGGGTCGATCGCGGCGACCCGGACCTGATCGGCCCACGGCAGTGCCGCCAGCGCCGTGGCAACCACGGGGGCGAGCAGGTCGGGCCGGGACAGCGCGGGCTGATAGGTCAGCGGCAGGGTCATGCTGCTATCCAACCAGCAGGCTCGGCCGGCGACGGCGGATACTTGCTCACATGAGTCGAACCGCGGCCACCCGCCTCCCAGAGATGATGTCAGCCGACCGGGCCGACCTGGACGCACTGCTCGACCGGACGGTGCTCGGGCATGTCGCCTTCGCCGATGAGGACGGCAGCCCGGTCGCGCTGCCGAGCATGATCGTGCGCTGGGACGACCAGCTGCTGACCCACGGGTCGACCGGCTCACGCTGGCTGCGCCGGATCGGGACGGGTGTGCCGGTGGCCGTCTCGGTCGCCACGCTTGACGGCATCGTGGTCGCCCGGTCGGCCTACGAGTCGTCCCTGCTCTACTGCAGCGCGGTGCTGTTCGGGTCGTTCTCCCCGCTCGACGGCGCGGCCAAGCTGGCAGCCCTCGACTTCGTCACTGACCGGCTGCTGCCCGGCCGCACCGCTGAGGTGCGCCGGCCGAGCACGAAAGAGCTAGCCGCGACGACGATGCTGGCCATGCCGATCGGGGAGTGGTCGCTGCGCCGCTCCGACGGCTGGCCGGAAGACCCGGACTCCGATGTGCAGGGTCCGGCGTGGGCCGGCCACATCCGGTTCGGGGTGCCGCCGGCCACCGTGGCCAGCGCTCCCGACCTGCGGCCGGGGATCACCGTGCCGCCGTCGGCCGGCCGGGTCTACGGGATCAGTTAGCACCCGGCCCCGGTGCCCGGCGCCGGAGGTGGGCGCGCGGTCGTACCCTAAAGCCCATGGCGGTCAAGACACCCGAGACGCACACCGCCCTGGTGCGGCGGGCCCGGAAAATCAACCGGGTGCTGGCGGACACGTACCCGGAAGCGCACTGCGAGCTGGACTTCGCGAATGCGTTCCAGCTCCTGGTGGCCACGGTGCTGTCCGCGCAGACGACCGACAAGCGGGTCAACCTGACGACGCCGGCGCTGTTCGCCAAGTACCCGACGCCCGACGACCTGGCGGCCGCCAACCCGGAGGACGTCGCGGAGATGCTGCGCCCCACCGGCTTCTTCAACGCCAAGACGAAGTCCGTGATCGGGCTGTCCAAGGCCCTGGTCGAGCGTTTCGGCGGTGAGGTGCCGCACACCCTCGAGGAGATGGTCACGCTGCCCGGGGTGGGCCGCAAGACCGCCAACGTGGTGCTCGGCAACGCGTACGGCATTCCCGGCATCACCGTGGACACGCACTTCGGCCGGCTGTCGCGCCGGTTCGGCTGGACCACCAGCGACGACCCGGTCAAGGTCGAGGCTGACGTCGGCGAGCTGATACCGAAGCAAGACTGGGTGCTGCTCTCGCACCGGCTGATCTGGCACGGCCGCCGGATCTGCCATGCGCGCAAGCCTGCCTGCGGCGTGTGCCCGGTGGCGGACTGGTGCCCGTCGTTCGGCCTCGGGCCAACCGACGCGGAGACGGCCGCCCGGCTCGTCAAGACTGGCCCGTTCTCGTGACGGAGCCCAGCCCGGCGGATCCGGCCGCTCCGGCCTGGCTGCGGCGGCTCGCCGCGTCGGCCGCGGTGATGGAGGTGCCGCCGGTCCTGGTGCCGCCGGCTTCCGGCGGACGGCGCTCGGCTGTCCTGGTCTTGTTCGGCGAGGGCGCTGACGGCCCCGACCTGCTCTACATCCAGAAGAACGAGGGGCTCCGGCGGCATGCCGGCCAGCCCGCCTTCCCCGGCGGCAAGATCGAGGACAGCGACGAGGGCCCGGTCGCCGCGGCGCTGCGCGAGGCGGCCGAGGAGACCGGCCTGGATCCGGCCGGGGTCGACGTGCTGGCAACGCTGCCCGAGCTGTTCGTCGTGGCCAGCCAGTTCCGGGTCGTCCCGGTGCTCGGCTGGTGGCGTGAGCCGAGCGCGGTCCGGCCGGTCGACATCGGCGAGGTCGCCGCGGTCGAGCGGGTCAGCGTCGCCAGCCTCGCCGACCCCGCGAACCGGGTGATGGTCGGGTACCCGGACGGGCGCCGCGGCCCGGCGTTCCGCATCGGCTCGATGATGATCTGGGGCTTCACCGGGCTGATCACCGACCGGCTGCTCGATCTCGGCGGGTGGCAGCGGCCCTGGAATGACTCGGTCGTCCCCGACATCCCCCGGGAAGTGCTGCTGCGGCCGGCGGCCGGCGGCGAGCGCAGCGCTAGTCAGCTTCCGGATGGGGGCCAGTTATCAGGCCGAAGCGGATACCGTGGACGTCGTGCGCGGTGATCTGCTTGATCTCGCCCTCGTCGTCCTTGCCGTCATTTTCGCGGTCTCTGGCTACCGGCAGGGCTTTATTGTTGGCTCGCTCAGCTTTATCGGCTTTGTCGGCGGCGCGGTGCTCGGGGCCGAGTTCGGTCCCGCTATCTCGCGTGCCGTCGTCGGGGGCCAGACGCAGCAAGACGTGGTCGCGGTCGTGCTGCTGGTCGCCTTCGCCATTTTCGGCCAGTTCGTCTTCTCCTCGGTCGGCGCCTACGTGCGGCAGACGATGACCAGCCCCTCCTCGACGACCATCGATTCCATCGGTGGCTCCGCCGTCAGCGTGCTGTCCATGCTGCTGATCGCCTGGGCGATCGGATCGGTGCTGACCGCCTCGTCGTTTCCCGTCGTCGTCAAGCAGGTCGACGACTCGGTGGTGCTCGGCACCATGGACCGGATCATGCCGTCCCAGGCGAAGACGATGTTCTCCGAGTTCCGCCGGCTGCTCGCCAGCGGCCCGTTCCCGCAGGTCTTCAGCGGCATCGGCGCCGCCCACCTGTTCGCGGTGAGCCCGCCCGACCCGGCGGTGCTGGACAGCCCCGGCTACCTGGCCGCGCGCAGCCGGGTGCTCAAGGTAGACGGCACCGCGCCGAGCTGTGACCGCAGCATCGAGGGCTCCGGTTTTGTCTTCGCCCCGGACCACGTGCTGACTAACGCGCACGTGGTGGCGGGCGTGACGGAAGGGCCGACCGTCACCACCCCGAGCGGGCGGCAGCTGCCCGCCACGGTGGTTCTCTACGATCCCCAGGTGGACATCGCGGTACTGTACGTGCCCGGCCTCGACCTTTCCCCGCTTGCGTTCGACCAGCAGGCGCTTAACAACCAGACCGAAGCCGGAGCGAGCGCCGTGGTGGCCGGCTACCCGCTCGACCATTCGTTCACCGCGGTGCCCGCCCGCATCGGCGGCACCCAGAACGCGGTCGGTCCGGACATCTACCAGACCGGGCAGGTTAACCGGCAGATCTTCGAGATCAGGGCTTACGTCAAGCCCGGTAACTCGGGTGGGCCGCTGCTCAGCCCGTCCGGCACCGTCTACGGGGTGGTGTTCGCCGCCGCCGTCGACACCTCGGATACCGGGTTCGCGCTGACCGCGGCCGAGGTCGCCGCCGACGCGCATGCCGGCGCCACGCAGACCAGCCCGATCTCCACCCTGGGCTGCGACTGACCTGCTTTGTCCCGCCCGGGCGTTATCCGGCCGGCTGCCAGCGGCTCGCTGGCCGGCTGGCCGGCTGGCCGGAGGCAGCAACGGGCAGGTTCAGGCGTCCCGGATGAGGCGCAGCCGCAGTGCGCTGTCGGGGACCCCCGCCAGGCCGGCCTGCTCGATCAGCTGCGCGAGGTCCGAGGCCTGCCCGGCCACGAATTCCGGGTCGACTTCGCGGGACGTGCCCGCGAAGACGGCCACCTGGCCGGCGCCGCGGCGCAGCAGCGCGACCGCGCCGCGGGCATTGCCGCGCCGGGCGTGGGTGAGGCCCACCGCGATCTGGGCGAGACCGCGCCACAGTTCCCGGTCTGGTCCCGCAACGGACTTCCAAGCCGCCTCGAAGACCTCATGAGCATGGAACGGGCGTCCCTCGGCCAGCAGCCGTCCGCCCAGTTCGGCCGCCTCGGCCGGGGAAATGACCAGGTCATCGGGGATCCGCAGCCCGTCGGGGGCGCCTGACCGGGGCAGCGGCCGGCCCAGCTCGTCCCGCGGCCGGGCGTTACGCGCCCGCCCGGCCGGATCCCGGTCGCGCGCCGTCGGGCCGGTCACCGCTCTGGCCTGGTCACCGGTCGGGCTCGGGATCGGCCAGCCAGCCGAGCAGTTCCGCGTCGAAGGACTCGGGTCGTTCCTCGTGCGGATAGTGGCCCGCACCGTCGATGACCTTCCACCGGTACGGTCCCTCGACGAACCGGCCTGCGCCGCGGGCGGCCTGCGGCGGGACGCAAGAGTCGGCGGCGCCGTGCAGGTGCAGCACCGGCGCCATGACCGGGGTGCGCATATGGCGGGCGTAGCGCAGCCCGTCCGGGCGCAGGGTGGACCGCAGGAACCACCGGGGGTACTCAAGCGAGGTGTGCGCTACCGGCGGGATGCGGATGGCGCGCTGGTAGACCCGTGCGGTGTCCTGGTCGGGCCAGCCCGGCGCTGACCAGGACGACAGGATCTTCCCCACCAGGGCGCCGCCGTCCCGGATCAGTTGCCGCTCCGGGAACATCGGCAGCTGGAAGGCGAGCGGGTAGCCGCCGCGCTTCGCATGGCCGTCCGGCCCGGTGCGCGACCGTGAGATCCGCAGCGGGCTGGCCAGCACGCGGGCCCGCAGCTGCAAGGGATGGGCCATCGAGACGACGGCGAGCCGGTGCACCGACTTGGGGAAGTAAGTGGCCAGCGTCCACGCGGTCAGCCCGCCCCAGTCATGACCGACAACTGTCGCGTTGGCCTCGCCGAGCGCGCGGATCAGCCCGGCGGCGTCGGCTGCCGCGGTGATGAGGTCATAGCCCCGGGGCGGTTTGTCGCTTCCGCCATAGCCGCGCAGGTCGACCGCGACCGCCCGGTAGCCCGCCTCCGCGAGCGTGACCAGCTGATGCCGCCACGTCCACCAGAACTCAGGGAAGCCGTGCAGCAGCAGCACGAGCGGTCCCTCACCCATGCTCGCCACGTGGAACCGGGTCCCGTTCGCGGTCACCGAACGGTGCGTCCACGGACCGCTGATCTGGATGACAGGCTCTGCCGCCATGCTGTGTCCCGCGGCTACGACTGCGCGGACGGAATCTCGGCCGCGGTGCGGCTGGCCGCGCCGACCTGGGGCTTCGCGGCGGCCGGGGCTGACCCGTTCAGGCTCGCCTCGCGGCGCAGCATGCTGATGTCGTCCATCACCGTCTTGCGCGTCATCCTCATGCCGCTCACCTTGCGGATCCTGCCGTACGCGATCAGCGCGGCAAGGCCGATCAGCAACAGGCAGGTGCCGGCCACGATGAGGAAGGCGGCCCAGGTCCAGATCCCCGCCGCTACCAGGCCGTAGGCATACGCGAAGCAGAGCAGGACGACGAGCAGGCAGAGCACGAAGAAAGAGACGACGGCGAGCGCGGCGGCGATTCCGATCCGCCGGGCGTCCATCTTCAGTTCGCTTTTGGCGAGGGTGATCTCGTACCGGACGAGCGTCGACACGTCCTTCAACGCGGCGGCGACAAGCTCCCCAAGCGACGGCTGTTCATCGGTGCCGTCTGGTCTCCCGCTGCGGACCATCGCATCCTTCCCGAGTCCATGCTGCGGGCAGTACGCACCACCCGCGTTATTAGGCTAGCGCCCGTGATTCAGGAGGGCGCGGACATCCCGCCCGCGTCGGGCTAACTCCGAACCTTTTTCGTCCCGCTGGTTACATCCTGCCAGCAAGACTGGCGGCGTTTGCACGGGACCCGCCCGGAGGATAAAGCGACCCACGCGCGAACGGCGCCCCAGTTGGGGCGCCGCCGCCGTATGCAGGACAGTTTGGCTACCATGCGTGCAAACTCATTAATTGTCGGCCAGTCGTTTACCGGCTGGCCTGACACGCCTCCCGCGGCTGGTCGCGCGTGGGTACCTGCTGTCGTGCCGCGGACGTTCTTCCGGTCCGTACGACCTTTGTACACCTAAAGGCCGTCACATCCGAGCCTGGCACGTGACCAATTCGTGATCTCGATCGGTAGCCTCGTTCGCATTCCATTAACGACTGAGAGCGGCCGCCGCCCGGTCGGCGCAGCGCTGCCGCCAGGTGCCCGGGCTGGGCCGGCCGGCCTTGGCCGGGACTGGTCGCGCGAACGGCCGGCGAAATGTCCGTGATGCCAAACTATCGGCCTGAACGTCTGTCCATGACCAGCTGGTTTGTGCTGTAATTCCGATACACGGGTGGATGACTGCGCCGCGGCGGCTGTGCCTGGCCGCGATTGCGGTTAAGCTTTCCGTAGACGGAGCCGGCCTACCCCCCCAGGGCCGGAGCCGTGGGGGGGGCCCCCCCCGACCCCCCCCCGCCGGGGCCCCCCAACCCCCCAAAACCAAACCACCCCCGA
>Ga0302314_10013128_pt1 | contig 14258 bp, 13 predicted proteins | sample III_Palsa_N2_3_FD_200533 | JGI IMG/M metagenome (GOLD analysis project Ga0302314, IMG submission 200533) | Peat permafrost microbial communities from Stordalen Mire near Abisko, Sweden - III_Palsa_N2_3 | ecosystem: Environmental > Terrestrial > Soil > Palsa > Peat permafrost | place: Sweden... | reverse complement strand
TCTGGACGCCCACGCCCAGGTCAACCACGGTGCTGACCGACGCGGTGCCCTGATAGAAAATCAGCATGGCCCCGGCGACACCCGAGAACACCGCGCTGATGCAAAACGCCGCGAGCTTGTGCTTCGTAACGTTGAAGCCAAGCGCTTGCGCGCCAACGGCGTCCTGGCCGCTCGCCTGCAAAATGAGTCCGATCGCCGAACGCGACAAGCCAAACAGAATGATCGCGCAAACAATCAGAAAGGCGAGTGCATACCAGTAGTTGTCTTCCGCGCGCACGGACAGGACGTCAGGTACCGTCATGCCGATCTCGCCACCGGTCACGCCCGCGAAAATCACGATGCAGTTCTGCAGCAACAGCACGGCGACCAGTGTGACGAGACCGAAGTAGGGACCGCGCAAGCGCAGCGCAGGCAGGGCGAGCAACAGGCCCCCGATCAACGCGACCAGCCCCCCGGCGATGATGCAGACCGGGATCGGCGGCCCCCACTTGGCATCAAGTATGGCGGCTGTATAAGCACCCAGGCCGATCAGGAACGTGGGGCCGAAGTTGACCTCGCCGGCGAAGCCGAACAGCAGGTCCCAGGCCATCGAGAAGACGCCGAAGTAGTAAGCAACCGTCAGGACGCCGAGCACGTAGCCGGACAGCCACCAGGGCAGGGTACTCGCCACTGCCGCCAGCAGCAGCGCGGCCCAAAGCACAGGGGAGCGAAGCAGGTTCGTCATGGTGGCTCCCCAAGCTAGCGCCGGCCCAGCAAGCCCTGAGGCCGTACATAGACCACGAGCACGAGCAACAGGAGCGCGGGCAGGGGACGCAGCGTGGGTGCGATCAGATACGCAGTAATGGTCTCCAGATAGCCCACGACGTACGCCGCCATCAGCGAGCCCGAGACACTGCCAAGACCGCCGAGGACCACGATCGAGAAGGCGCTTGCCGTGAGCTGGCCGGTGTTGTTGGAACTGACGCCGAGGAACGACGCCAGCAGCACCCCAGCGACCCCGGCAAGCACGCCGTAGATGGTCCACGCCAGCAAGTAGACGCGAGAGAGCTCGAAGCCGAGCAGCGTCAGCCCGCGTGGGTTGATCGATGCGGCGAGCAGTGCCTTGCCTGCGCGCGTACGGTTGACGAACAGCCAGAGCAAGCCGATTACGACCCAGCAGATCACCGCGATCATGATTTCGTTAAGCGGGGTGCGTACGCCGGCAATGCTGACTACACCAGCAATCAGCGGACGCATGGTCACCGGGTTGTCGGTGAAGAGATAGGCCATGCCCTGCTGGATCATGATGCCCCACAGCAGAGTGCCGGTGAGCACGAAGATCTCTTTCTCCTCGCGGGGAATCGCGGCTGAGCGCTGGATGGGCCGCACGACCATGAGATAGGTCACATAGGCGCAGGCCAAGCCCGACAGCACGCCCAGCAAAGTGCCGAGATAGGTGCCAATGCGGGCCTCGCCCGCGAGCATCCAGCCCATCAGCGCGGCAACCAGCATGACGCCCCCGTGCGCGAGATTGAGGACGCCCGATACGCCGAAAATCAGCGTGAAACCAATCGCCCCCAGCGCGTACAGGGAGCTGATGGCAAAACCGTCGATCAAGATTTGCAGCCAGACCATTCCCGCCCCTTGTGGCCCGGCAAGTGACCGGATCCCTTGAACGACGTAGTGAATGACGTACTTGAATGAGCAGCGGCCGTGATCCAGATTCATCTGGAGCGCGGCCGTTTTTCGTTTTCGGGGCTAGTTGGCCGCAGCTTGCTGCAGCTTGATGAAGGACGGGAATTTGACCGTCGCGTTGGCTACGCTCTTCGGCCAGATTGCTACTTGCTTGCCATCCTGCCACTGGAGATTGATACCGGTAATGTAGCCCGGGCCGTACTTGAGGGCGTGCGTGAACTGGTCGTTTTTGCCATAGAACTGCCAGCGGCCTATCGTCCCTACATAGTCGGTCTTCTCAAGCGCGTCGACCATCTTGTCCGGATCGGTTGCACCCTGGTTTCGCTTGATGGCGTCCGCGAGGATGTAGACCAGGTCGTAGCTCGTGAACCCGCAATAGGCCGGAGAAACGCCGAACTGCTTGGTGTAGGCATCGACGAACGGCACCGTCTTCGGCGTTATGGCAATGCCCGGAGCCGCGGCGCTCGCCGTAATGACACCTTCGGTGGCACCGTTGGTGTCCTTCCAGAAACTGCTGGTCGTGGCCTGCGAACTTTGGCCGCTCATGGGGATCGGTACTTGCTGGTCATGCCATTGCACGGTCGGTTGAACGCCTACATGGCTGATGCCCGTGGTGATTGTGTCGGGGTGCTTGCTTTCGATCTGATTGAAGATCGGCGTGAAGTCCGACGTGTCTGGATTGAAGCGAATGTGGTCGAGCACCTTGAGCCCGGCTTTCGGCAGACATTCGAGGAAACGCTCGTCGAGCGGTTTGGTCCAGGCGGCATCTTCGCTCATCACGACGGTCGTCTTCATGTGGAACTGGCCCACCAGGACGTCGTGCGAGAAGTCGCAGATCGACTGGGCGATAAACGCCGACGTCATCCAGCCGTGAAACGTGTATTTGTAGTTGTTGTAGTCATCGTGGACGTGCTTGGAGATATCGTTGCTCGCCGCGCCGGGCGTGATGAAGGGCATCTTCAGGCGTGCCGACCAGGGTTCCATCGCGAGTGCTACCTCGCTGATGTAGCTGCCGATCACGGCAACGACCTTGTCCTGGGTAGCCGCACGCTGGAAGGCGCGGACCCCGTCGGATGCTGAGGAGTCGTCGTAGGCGATGATCTGGATCATCCGGCCGTCTACGCCGCCATGAGCGTTGATCTGATCGGCTGCAAGCTGGGCCGCCTTGGTAATCGATGCGCCGGCTACCGCAGACTCCTCGCCAATAACCCCGATCTTGATGGGATCTCCCGCAGCGTGAGCCGAAACGGCGACGCCGAGCGACGCAAACGCAGTACCCACCCGAATGAGGCCGCACAGGCGCTGCCACGTTGAATTCTTGGACATCGTGGGTTCCCCGTTTCTTTTGTCGTGGAGGAGCACCTGTCAGAAGACATCGCGGTAAATAAGTAGGTGCGCAAATAACAATAGCATTCGCACAGAAGTCCGACATTGGTAGTAACGATGATGGGTTCGGGTACAGGCACGACGCCTGGGAATATGAGCAGGGAATTGAAGGGGGTGGACTGAGCAAACGAACTGACAGCCGGTGGTGGGCCAGGTGAGATGTCTGAAGCGGGTGGTTCGTGCGTGCGTCAGGTAGGCGCGTCAATTTCAGATCGCTACCTTCATCACGCTCGATGAAGGACGGATGTCAAACGTTGCTCGATTCCGTCGTTGACGTTTGACGATGGAATAATGATTCGTTATCCTATTTTTTAAGAAGTCAGTCAATACCCATTGGCCCACGTGCGTCAAGTGTGCATTCTCGCGGGAAGGGTCCTTCTCGGTAACACCCGTCCCCGGCTTGATCCGCGACCATTCAGGTAGCTGCGCGCAGCGCCGCCTCTTTCACATAGTCAATAAACAATGCGGGCCCGGGCTCCGGTTGGTCACCCCGTTTCAGCGCGAGTACGTCTGAGACAAGGCGATTGCTTTTCATCGGCCTGAAGACTACGCCCCTGTCAGGAGAGCTGCGCAATGCCTGAGGAACCAGTGCGATACCCATTGCGCGACCGACCATGGTCACGACGGTCTGCCAAAGCCTGACTTCGTGACGAATGCGCGGACTGAAGCCGGCTTCCACGCAAAGCGCAATGATCAGGTCGTGGTAATGAGGCGAGACCTGGCGCGGGAAAAGGATGAAGTCATCCTGCGATAGCTTACGCAGATCGATGATCTTGTTTGACGCCAGCCGGTGATGTTCCGGCAAGCAGCAGACAAACGGTTCAGTGACAATAGGGACCGAGACAACACCCGCCGGCAGATCGCACCAGTAGGCGCACCCGACGTCGATCTGCATTCGTTGGAGTGCAGGGACCTGTTCGTTCGTATTCATCTCGGTCAGGACAATCTCGAGTGCCGGATGATCGGCTTCGAAGCGCTTCACGGCTTCCGACAGGCCCCTGTACAGCATGGAATTGACGAAGCCGACGCGAAGCCGCCCGGCGAGCCCTTGCGCTGATCGCACCGTCAGCCGCTCAGCTTGCGCGGCCTGCTGCAACAGGTTGCGCGCTTCGCTAAGTAACACTTGCCCTGAGTTGGTCAGTGCCACGTTCTTGTTGGTTCGGGCGAGCAATTGCACACCGAGCTGTTCTTCGAATTTACGAATCTCGAAGGAGAGCGCAGGTTGCGAAACGTGAAGCCGTTTTGCCGCCCGGCCAAAGTGCAGCTCTTCCGCCGCCGCGACAAAAAACCGGAGTTGCCTGAGTTCCATGACCTTTTCCCATCGATAAGCTGCGTTTATCGTACCAAACAAAACCGGTATTAGACGATTATCGATGTGACGCCTAAGCTTGGGAAAACTGCAAAAACGTGGAGACAGCATATGGGCGTCATGGAGCGCGGGCCGGTCATTGGCCAGTCGAATATTCCCGACAGCCGGGGCACCAATTTCTACTGCAGCGATCCGGGCTTTGGGTCGCTGTTGCGTGTGTACCTCGGCCAATCTGCTTACGAGACCCTTGAGCCGAAACTGATCGATCTAGGTCGCCGCGCTGCGGACGAACTTGATGCGCTGGCCGCAACGGCCGACAAGAACCCGCCGGCGTTACGCCACCGGACACGGCGTGGCGAAGATCTCCAATCGATCGACAAACATCCCGCTTACGTCGAACTCGAGCGGATCGCTTATTCCGAGCTCGGACTTGCGTCCATGAGTCATCGCGGTGAGGCGATTGCGCCGCTCGTGAAATACGCGCTGACTTTTCTTTTTGTCCAAGCCGAATTCGGTCTGTGCTGCCCGGTGAGCATGACGGATTCCCTGACACGCACGCTGCGCAAGTTCGGCTCCGCCGCCCTGGTCGAACGATTCCTGCCGAACCTGGTTTCGCAGGACTTCGACACCTTGTTTCAGGGCGCGATGTTCATGACCGAGCAAGCAGCCGGTTCCGACGTAGCGGGCATTACGACGCAAGCGCTGAGGACGGGTGACGAATGGCGGCTCACTGGCGATAAATGGTTTTGTTCCAACCCCGATGCAGACCTGGCGATGGTGCTCGCTCATGTCGATGGCGCTGCAGCCGGCATGAAAGGACTGGGGCTGTTCCTGCTTCCCAAGACCCTCGCTGATGGCACGCGCAATCATTATTGGATCGTGCGGCTGAAGGACAAGCTGGGTAGCCGCTCCATGCCGAGCGGCGAAATTATTCTCGACGGCGCTCATGCTTATCTGATCGGCGAGGTAGGACGCGGCTTTCATCAGATGGCCGACATGATCAACATGTCGCGGCTCTCCAACGGCGTGCGGGCGGCGGGACTGATGAGGCGCGCCGTCAATGAAGCGCTGCATGTTGCGCGCAATCGAGAGGCCTTTGGCGCCAAGCTCGTCGACCTGCCCCTGATGCAGCGTCAACTGGTCAAGATGATGTTGCCCACGGAGCAGGCCCGGTCCATGTTCATGCAAATCGCGATCAATCTGCCTCGCGCCGATGCGGGCGATGAGCAAGCAAAGAAGATCGTGCGCATCCTGACTCCGCTGATCAAGTTCCGGGCGTGCCGCGACGCGCGTCGCGTGACCGGCGACGCCATGGAAGTGCGCGGCGGCGTGGGTTATATCGAGGAATGGAGCGACCCGCGGCTGGTACGTGACGCGCATCTCGGATCGATCTGGGAAGGCACCAGCAATATCGTGGCGCTGGACATTGCGCGCGCGGTCAGGCGCGAAGGCGCGCTCGGACCGCTGCAAGACTATCTCGCACGGCTGCTCGATGAAGCGCGATTGCCGCCACGCAGCCATGCGCTCTTCGCGTCATTGTTGGAGCGTGCTTGTAGCGCCATGCTGCGAGTCGCCCTCGGTGCCGACGGTGCAGATACCCAACGCGATGAATTCGTGCGCGAGGCAGGGACGGCGCTTTATCACGCGTGCACGGCGATCTTCATGGCAAGCGAAGCCTCAAAGCAGGCACCTGACTACAGAAGGCTGGGACTCGCCCACCTGATCGCCCGATACAAGCTTCTCCCGCGAGACCCACTTGCCATTGGCGCAGAGGACGACATGCAGGAAACCCTGGCGTTGATGGTAGCCGAGGTGCCGCTGTCGCTGGATGATGCGCTTCGACTGCTGCCGGAGCAAAGTGAGCAAGCATCATGAGCGCGAAAACAGGCGCCCTCCAGGGGCTGAAAGTCATCGATCTGAGTCGCGTTCTCGGTGGCCCGTATTGCACGCAGGCCATTGCCGATCATGGCGCTACCGTCATCAAGCTCGAACCTCCCGCAGGCGATGAAACGCGAGGCTGGGGACCGCCTTTTGTCGGAGAAACCGCGTCGTACTTCGAAGGGGTGAATCGCAACAAGCAGGGCATCGTGGTCGACCTCACGCGCGAAGAGGGCCGCGAGATCGTCCTGCAACTGCTGGCCGATGCAGATGTCCTGATCGAGAACTTCAAACCAGGCACGCTCGAGCGCTGGAACATGGGCTATCAGCAGGTACTGAAGTCGCGTTTTCCCAAACTCATCCATTGCTCGATCTCAGGTTTCGGCCCGGACGGCCCGCTTGGTGGCTTACCCGGCTACGACGCGGTCATCCAGGCGATGACCGGCCTCATGAGCGTGAACGGCGAAGCGGGAGCAGGGCCGTTGCGGGTGGGTTTGCCGATTGTCGACATGGTGACCGGGCTCAACGCGTTCGCCGGCATCCTTCTCGCGCTCCACGAGCGAGCCTTGAGCGGACTCGGCCAGTCGATCGATATTGCACTTTACGACTGCGGGGTATCCCTGCTTCATCCGCATCTGCCGAACTACTTCGGCTCCGGCAAGACGCCTGTTCGCACCGGCAACGCGCATCCGAACATTGCGCCTTACGACAGCTACCGGACCGGAAGCGAACCGATTTTCCTGGCCGTGGGAAATGATCGCCAGTTCTTGAAATTGTGCACGCACCTCGGTGCCTCACAACTTGCCGCCGATGCACGCTTTATCGACAACCGGACGCGCTGCGCGCATCGAGCAGAACTGAAAGAAGCGCTCGAAGCACTGCTTGTCACGCACGAATGCAGGGCCCTGGCTGCAATGCTGATCAGGGAAGGCGTGCCGTGTGGCCCCGTGCAAGGCGTCGACGATGTCGCGCGCCATCCGCACACGCTGCATCGAGAGATGGTGGTGGAGATGGGCGCGTATCGCGGAACCGGTACGCCGATCAAGTTGTCCCGCACGCCCGCGACGTATCGATCACGTCCACCCGCGCTTGGAGCCGACACGGTCGCCGTGCTGGATTCACTCGGTATCGACCAGGAAACGCAGGCGAAGCTGATTGCAGCAGGTGTGGTCAAAGCCCGATAAACCGCGCGAAGCGGACCGCTCGAGTCCGTGCGCAGAGCCTACACAGGAGACAAGCAAATGAACCCAGACGTACAGCACCCGGGACAGCGCCAGCCCGCGCGGGCCGCAGGTGCGGCATTCGTTGGCACTACGATAGAATGGTATGATTTCTACATCTATGCGACCGCTTCAGCACTGATCTTCGGCAAACTGTTTTTTCCCTCGCATGATCCGTTTCTCAGTACCCTCGCTTCTTTTGCCACGTTCGCGGTCGGCTTCTTTGCGCGGCCGTTCGGCGGGCTGGTGTTCGGTCATTTGGGAGATCGCATCGGCCGGAAAAAAGCCTTGCTGACGACGCTGGTCATCATGGCGATCGGCACTGTCGGGATTGGTTTTCTGCCGACCTTCGAACGCATTGGCGTGTGGGCGCCCGTGTTGCTCATCGTGCTGCGGGTGGCGCAAGGTGTGGCGATTGGCGGTGAATGGGGCGGAGCAGTGCTGCTTGCGGGTGAGCATGCAACCGCGAAGCGCCGCACCTTCTTTGCGTCCTTTGCGCAGTTGGGGAGTCCCGCAGGGTTGATTCTGTCGCTGATCGCATTCCGGGTCGTTTCGTCGATGCCTGCCCAGGATTTTTGGAGTTGGGGATGGCGAGCCCCGTTTCTCGCGAGCGCGGTGTTATTGCTGGTCGGTCTGGTTATCCGCCTGGGTGTGGCCGAATCGCCCGCGTTCGAGCAGATGAAACTTGAACACAAGACCGTCAAGCTGCCGATAGCGGTCGTCGTGCGGGACGAATGGCGCACGGTCCTCCTCTGCCTGGGAGCGAACGTCATTGGCGTAGCGGGTGCGTGGTTCGTGAACACCTTCATGTTGAGCTACACCACGCAGACACTTCACTTCGACCGGGCAATGGTGCTGAGTTGTCTGTTCATTGTCGCAATCGTGCAGTTTTGCACCCAGCTCGCGTCTGGCTGGCTGGCCGATCGAATCGGTAACGTGCGCTTTCTTAAACGGGCTGCCTTGCTCGCGATGTTGTCACCGTACCCCATGTTTCTACTGGTCCAGACGGGCCGGCCTGTGGCCATTGTGATCGGCGTGGGGTTTGCCGTCATGTGCATGTCCAGTTCGTACGCGGTCATGGCGGGCTTCATGACCAGCGTTTTTCCAGTACGCGTGCGCTACTCGGCCATCTCTCTTTCTTATCAACTTTGCGCGGCGTTGGCGGGCGGATTGACACCGTTGATCGGAACGGTGCTCGTGCATCAGTACGCCGGGCAATGGTGGCCTCTGGCCGCGTTCTATAGCGTGCTCGCAGCCATCACGCTGATTTGCATCGCCCGATTGGAACGGCGGCGCAATGCAGGATCGCCCTCAATGGAACGAGCGTTTGTCGAGCCGCAGTCGTGAAACCAGATTCGTTCGACACGGAGCGCTGCCGGTGCTTGCGCGAACCTGCTCAGGGCATCTCCCGCAGCATGTCGACGAATGCTTTCAGCCCTGAGGGCACATGGCGGTGCCCGGGGTAATAGAGGAACAATCCGGGGATGGCAGGGCACCAGTCGTCCAGCACCGTCACGAGCTTCCCGGTATCGATAAACGGCTGCGCGGTGCGATCCGGCACATAGGCGATCCCCATCCCGTCTGCGGCCGCCTCGGTCATTAACCCCGGATGGTCGAGGGTCAACGGACCCGGCGCATCGACTGTCAGTTCCTGGCCGTGTTTCTCGAACTCCCATCGATAAAGCTTGCCGCTTGGCAGGCGAACGCGAATGCAAGCGTGCTCCTTGAGATCGTCCGGTACGAGCGGCGGTTTGCGCCCGGCGAGGTACGCGGGCGATGCAACGGCAAGAAAGCGCACCGGGCCGCCAAAGCGCACGGCGATCATGTCCTGCGGCAGTGCTTCGCCAAGTCTTACACCGGCATCGAAACCACCAGCGACAATGTCGACCAGCCGGCCCTCCGTTGCGAGGTCGACAGACATGTCCGGATATCGCGCAAGGAAGGCAGGGACAACCGATTGCATGAGCAGCCGCGCCGCCGGCTCGCTTGCGTTGATACGAAGCGATCCGCTGGGACGACTACGCACCGCATCGACTTCTTCCAGCGCAAGGTCGAGTTCTTTCAGCACCGGTTGCAAGCGGGAGACGAGACGTTCGCCGGCCTCGGTCGGAGAGACACTGCGTGTCGTGCGGTTCAGCAGACGCACGCCCATCTTCAGTTCGAGCGTTCGCATCATGTGACTGAGCGTGGAGGGCGAGACCCCCAGTTCGTCCGCCGCTTTGCGGAAGCTGCGATGCGTGACGATCGCGGCCAACGCCGTCAGGTCGCCAAGAGCGGGCCGGTCATTCATGGCTAATTTTCACTAAGTAATCCGAGATCGTGCGGATAGTATCAGGAATAGAGGGGGTCTAGTATGGTCTTCAGGACACGCTGCAATCTCGTGGCGCGGCTCTTTTTTGGAGACAACTCACATGGCTCAAACATGGCTTATTACCGGTAGCTCTTCCGGTTTCGGGCGCCTGTTGACTGAGAAGCTGCTGGCGCGTGGCGACAGCGTGGCGGCGACGTTGCGCAAGGTGCACGCCCTCGACGGCTTGAAGGAGCAGTTCGGCGAGCGCCTTTGGGTGGCGTCGCTGGATGTGACGGATACGCCAGCCATTCAGCAGGTAACCAGCCGGGCATTTGCCGAGATGGGGCGTATCGATGTCGTCGTCAGCAACGCGGGCTACGGACTGGTCGGTGCAGCGGAAGAACTGAGCGACGAGCAGATCCGGCAGCAGATCGACACGAACCTGATCGGCTCGATCCAGGTCATACGCGCCGTGTTGCCGTATTTGCGGCGCCAAGGCGGCGGCCGGATTCTTCAGGTGTCCTCAGAGGGCGGTCAAATTGTGTATCCGGACTTCAGCCTGTATCACGCGACGAAATGGGGAATTGAAGGATTCGTCGAGGCCGTTGCGTTGGAAGTCGCATCGTTTGGGATCGAGTTTACGATCGTGGAACCGGGCCCCGCAAAAACGAGTTTCAGCGGGGGCATTGTCAAATCGGTGCCCATGGCAGCCTATGACAACACGCCGGCCGGCGATGTCCGGCGCGCAATCGAAGCAGGTTCGTTCGTGTTGAAAGGCGATCCGGACAAGATGGTCCAGGCCATGATCGATAGCGTCGAGCGCACGCCTGCACCGATGCGGTTGACCTTGGGCAGCGACGCTTTCGACAGGGTTCGCGCCGGGCTGTCAAAACGGCTTGCCGAGCTCGATGCGCAGAAGGACGTTGCCCGGTCGACCGAGCTGGACGACGCGTAACTCAATGACGTCACTCAGTGACGTAACTCAGTGACGTAACTGAGTGACGTACTCAGTGTTTCCCGTAGACGTCGTTGTCGTTCGCCAATATCTGCCGTTCGCGCCGGATCCTGCGTTTTTCGAACGCTTGCCGATGCGTCACGATCTGAGAACCGCCCAGTTGGTTGACCTTCACCGCAGTGACCTGGTTTGCGCCCGACTGCGTGACGGCACGTAGAAGCATTGCGCGCGCTTCGGAATCGGATACGTCGCTCGCTAGTGCGTCGCCTGCCGATCGCAAGACGCAGGGCACGTCGCCTGCCTTCTCGCAGGCCCGGGCAAGGCCCAGGGCTGAATCTCGCGCGCGCTCGCGCTGGACCAACTCGTTGGTGATTCGCTGGACATCAGCCCGTTGATCCTCACCTGGCGGAAGCATCGCCAGTTGCTGCCGAGCGGCGTTCAGCTCGCCTCGCACCATGGCCGAACGCACCGCATCGATGGTTCCCATTACATCGATCGCGGCGTTTTTTGCGGTGACGGGGGCGTTGATGCTGCCCGGCTGAGCGGCAACAACCAAGCCGTTCTCGGCGAGCGGCCCGGTCCCGGGCTTCGCTTCGTGGATGTCGTAGTTATTTTGACCGGACCCGTGGTACAGGTACGAAGCGCCCGCAATCAGCGCAGCCAGGGTGATGAGAGCGGCCCCGGCAAGCTTGATGCGCCGGCTCGACTGGCTTTGCGAGGCGAAGGTAGAAGTTTCCGCTTCCGACAGGCTCGGATAGGGCGAATCGACCGGGGTCCGCTTTTCTTGGAGCCGGTCGGGCAATACCTTTTTCGGCATTGCTTCAGGCGAGGGTGACTCTGCTGTGCTCGCGGCCGCGGGTTCAGTTTTGCAACGCGGACAAGCCGCATCAGGCGATGCCAGCAGGTTGCCGCATACGGGGCAATCACCGGCGGTTTCTTGGTTACGCACGTTTAAGTCAGTCATCAAAAGGCTAGGACAAGCATTATGCAGGTCATGGTGTTTTCTTACTGCGCGGTGCAGATCGATGCTGAAGCGTTCGCCCAGGTTGAGCCTGCCTCGCAGCGATAGGCTATACCTGGACGTAGCCGAAAACGGCCCGTCTAACCTAATTGCGGCTTGCTGCGCATTATGAACCGGGCGCAAGCCAATGCCTTGATTTCCGTGCGTTTTCAGCCACCGTGACCACCAGGCCCGAGTTGTACGCGTGATTGAATCGCCTCTATGACCTGCTGACGGACGAGCGCGCTGATCCCCTGCAAAAGCACAGCGCGGTACTGACGTTCTTTGGCCACGTAATCCTGGTTAGATAGGGCCAACGACCTAGCAGTTCATGCAGTCCCAAACCGGTGGACAACAGCAACAACGCGAAGCCAAACGTCGCCCCGGTCACATGCCGCATGCTTGCCGCAAGTCCGTACTGCGCGCCGGCGCTCAGCGCGACGTTATTGACCGGTCTGGGCGAAATGGACGCGGCCAGCGCAAAGGCTGCCATGGAAAGAAAGATGCTCATGTATTGCCCCTCGTCTATCAGCCGGCTCCCTCGTTGGGGAGGTCCTGGAGACCGAAGGTATAGGGCGACATGGGTACCTGTATTGAAGAAAATTACCCTTTGAGTTTTTTACAGCCGAGTCTTTGGAGGAAATATTCGCAGACCACCCGCCACCGCATGCCCCGCGATGCCTCATAAAATAGTTCGCGCGCCATGTCGATTCCCGAGCGCACTGCGCGTCGTGTGGATAGGGCGGTGATCGGGTGCTGCAGTGCGATCCGATCCGAAAGATGTTGTTTCGCGGCCCCATTTATTTTCAACGACATGGAGAGTGTTCATGACTTACATAGATGGATTTGTCGTCGCGGTGCTTACGACCAATCGCGAAACGTACAGGAAGTTTGCTGAATCGGCAGCGGTAGTCTTCAAGGAAAACGGCGCATTGAATGTAGTCGAGTGTTGGGGTGATGACGTGCCGGAAGGGAAGCTGACGTCGTTCCCAATGGCGGTCAAACGCAACGACGACGAGACGGTGGTGTTTTCATGGATTGTCTGGCCGTCGCGTCAGGTAAGGGATGAAGGGATGAAAGCGGTGATGGCCGATCCTCGGGCGCAGCTTGACATGAATGCGATTCCGTTCGACGGCAAGCGCATGATTTACGGCGGTTTCGAGGTGATCGTGGACGTGTGAGTCCGCGTGACCACCACCCGGGAGATGCGGTTGCGGGCGCTACGAAAAGATACCCGCGCCCGCTTTATTTCACAGGCGCCTCGCGTCGCGCGCCCATGCCCGGAAGCCGCTTGATCACACCCGTAGCCAGGGCCGTCCCGACAAGAATAGCGACACACGCCTTGATCATTCCGGGTGATACGTGTTCCGAGAGGAAGAGCGCGCCCCACAGGATGCCGAAGATCGGGATGACAAACGTGACGCTGATCGTGCGCGCGGGGCCGGTTGCCGCGATCAGCCGGAAGAACAGCATGTAAGCGACGCCGGTACACGCTACGCCCAGCGCGATTACCGCTCCCCAGGACTGCGACGAAATGGGCGTGGCCGGCCACCAGAACACGGCGAACGGCAGCAGCACGACGGTAGCGGCGGTCATCGTGCCGGTGGCGACGGCGAGTGAATCGACGCCGGTGAGATTGCGCTTGGTGTAGCTCGCCGCGATCCCATACAGCAGCGTGGCGCCGAGCGCTGCGACTGCGGCAAGCGCAGTGGTCACTGGCGGCACGGTCGTCCCAGCGCTGGTTGTCCCCACGTTTATCTGATTCCAGACCAGGGCGACCACGCCTGCGAAACCAATCACCAGTCCGGCGATGCGTAGCCCGCTCAGCCGATCCTTCAGCCACAGGAACGCAACGATCGCGCCCCACAGCGGCGTAGTCGCGTTGATCACCGACGTCACGCCCGCTGACAGCGTGAGTTCGGCATAAGCGAAGAGGCAGAATGGCGCAGCTGAGTTCAGGATGCCAACCACAAACAGCGGCCATGCATGGGTGCGCAGTAGCTGAAAAGAGCCGCTCGCGGACCTGCGCATGACCAGCACGATCAGCAGGAACAACGCGCCGATGCCGACCCGCAGTGCCATTAACGGCGCGACGCCAAAGTCGGCAACACCCATGCGGATAAAGAGGAACGACCCTCCCCATAAGGCGGCGAGGATGAGCAACTGGACGATATTTATAGGATTCATTTTTAGGGCGTCGAGCGCAATGGAGTCGCGACGCGGAGCCATCGTATAGGCGGTGTAGTGCTAGATGATTCAGTCCGGCGTGAAATGACCAAGCATTCGATCAAGCATTCCGACGGCAAACGTCTTGGTCCACTATACGGCTGCAATCGTAGGCCGTGGATAGGTGGCCGCCAAACGAACAATTCTCATGCGTATGTGAGAAAAATTACGATCGGATCGCACGGCAAGTTGAGTTGGCTAGCGGCGGATGGCTTTCTCAGGGTTATCTCTAGTATCTCGACAACTGGCGAAATTTGTATGATGACCACATCACCCAACAAATAGAGGCGGCATGTTCGACAAGATTCCTGCGCAAGCCT
>Ga0302314_10013127_pt1 | contig 14258 bp, 8 predicted proteins | sample III_Palsa_N2_3_FD_200533 | JGI IMG/M metagenome (GOLD analysis project Ga0302314, IMG submission 200533) | Peat permafrost microbial communities from Stordalen Mire near Abisko, Sweden - III_Palsa_N2_3 | ecosystem: Environmental > Terrestrial > Soil > Palsa > Peat permafrost | place: Sweden... | reverse complement strand
CCAGCGAGACACCGTCGAGGGAGGCCAGCGGCGCGGTGGTGTCGCTGACCACGGTGGAGGCGGCGATCTGCTTGGTGTAGCCGGTGAACCAGACCTGCAGGCTGTTGTTGGTGGTACCGGTCTTGCCTGCGTCCTGCCAGCCGATGTCGCCGATGCTGGACGCGGTGCCGCCGTCCGCGACCACGCTCGCCAGCAGGGTGTTGACGGATTCCGCGGTCGTCGGCGACATCACCTGGCCGCACTGCTGCTGAGGCACGCTGAGGACGCGCCCGGTGCTGTCGCTGACCGAGGTGATCACCATCGGCTTGCAGTACAGACCGTCGGCGGCGAAGGTCGCGTAGACGTTGGCGATCTGCATCGGCGTATAGGAGTTGACCCCCAGCGTCAGCGACTGGACCTGCTGCAACGGGTACAACTGGTCCGGGTGGTCGGGGTCGAGCGTCGCCTGGTAGCCGAGCCCCAGCTTCTGGGCCATATGGACGACGTTGCACAGGCCCGCCTTCGCCTCCAGCGGGACGAAGTAGGTGTTGACCGACATCGCCATGGCGGTCTTCATGTTGAAGTTCCCCTGGAGGTCCGGGCTGTCGTTCTGGTCGCCCGGGGTCTGCGAGTGCACGGCGCCGGTGCAGTCCGTCATCGCGGGGTAGTCCGCCTGGTAGGGCGCGTTGACGGTGTACGACATCGGGATGCCCTGTTCCAGCGCGGCTGCCGCGGTCACCGCCTTGAAGGTGGATCCGGTGGGGAAGCCGCTGCCGCCGCCCATGAGCCGGTCGGTGTTGTAGTTCAGGTCGGTCTGGTTGGGCCCGCTGCCGTACGGGCGGCTCTGCGCCATGGCCAGGACCCTGCCGGTGCCCGGCTGGATCATGGTGATGGCGGTGGCGGCGCGGTCGCTCGGGTAGACGTGCTGGCCGACCGAGGTGTTGGCCGACTGCTCGCTCTTCGGGTCCAGGGTGGTGTGGATCTGTAGGCCTCCCCGGTTCCACAGCTCCTGCCGCGCGGAGACCGTCGGCCCGAACTCCGGGTCCTGCAGGATGACGTGCTCGACGTAGTCGCAGAAGAACGCCTCGCCCTGGTGGGCGGTGATGCAGCCCTCCTGGGGCACACTCACCCTGAGCCCGAGACCCGACGCCTGGTAGGCGGCCGCCTGGGCCCGGGTGATGGTGCCGTATCCGGCCATCGCGGACAGCACCTGGTTGCGGCGCTGCAGGGCCAGCCCCGGGCTGTCGATCGGGTCGTAGGCGGAGGGCGACTGCACCAGGCCCGCCAGCAGGGCCGCCTGCGGGGTCGTCAGCTGGGAGGCGTGGACGCTGAAGTAGCGTTCGGCCGCAGCCTCGACGCCGTAGGCCTGTTCGCCGAAGAAGGTGATGTTCAGGTAGGCGGCGAGGATCTGGTCCTTGCTCATGCTCTGCTCGACCTTGATGGCGTAGCGCAGTTCCTTGATCTTGCGGCCGGTGGTCTGGCGCTGGGCCTCCAGTACCTTCGCCTGGTCGTCCCCCGCCTCCTCCACGAAGACGTTCTTGACGTACTGCTGGGTCAGCGTCGATCCGCCCTGGCTGACACCCCCGGCACCGGCGTTGGTGGTCAGGGCGCGCAGGGTGCCCTCCAGGTCGATGGCGCCGTGCTGGTAGAAGCGGTGGTCCTCGATGTCGATCAGCGCGTCGCGCATGATCGGCGCGATCTGGCTGAGCTGCACCACGGTGCGGTCCCGCGAGTAGACCGAGGCGATGACCCCGCCGGAGGCGTCGTAGACGGTCGAGGCCTGCGCCAGCACGGGGGCGGCCAGGTCGCCGGGGAGCTTGTTGAAGTCGCCGGCCGCGGACTTCGCGCTCAGCCCGAGCACACCGACCAGCGGCACGCAGACCCCGGCCGCGAGGCCGCCTGCCAGCACGCTCGCCCCGAGCAGGCGCACGCCGAGTCCGACTTTGTGAAGGGCCCCCGAGGGCTTGATCGCCATGAAAAAACCATACGCCATGGTATGAGTGAATTGTCGTCATTTGTCCACCGCTACCTCGTCCGGCCGCCCCAAGGGCGCCAGCACCGGGCCCCGCACTGCTGCGGGTCACTGCTCTGCTGCGCGCTGCTCGGGGAGCAGGCCGTCCTGGTCACCGTGGTGCTGCAACTGCCAGAGCTCGGCCAGTAGGCCACCGGCGCTCAGCAGTGGGGAACCTGGCACACTGCTGCGGCACATAGGACAGGTGCCTCCACAGGGCGTGCGGGTCCAGCTCCCGCACGTCGTCGCCGTCCCAGGTGACTTTGCCGGCCTCGGCGACCAGGAGTCCGGACAGCAGCTTGGCCAGGGTGGTCCTGCCCGAGCCGTTCTCGCCGACCAGGGCCACCAACTCCCCGCGCCGCACCTGGTTGTAGGGTCCACCGCCTTCTGAACAACGGCGAGCTCCCATGAACACTCATTGAACAGCCTGAGCGCCTCGGGTGGGTACGGGTTGGCGGATTATGCCGCGATGGTGCAGGGGCCATGCCAGAACAATTCGAACTACGCCTCAAATAGTGAATCTGTGATCGATTTACAGTCAAGGATGGCTGTTGTCCGCGATGTTGGTCCGCGTTCACCCGGCACGCGGTGTCGGGCACGAGCTTCGCGGAGGTAGAGATGATGGCGCGCGATGACAATGGCCGGTCCGGCCCGTCGGCGAGGATCCGGGGTGCCGACGAGAGCGAGCGAGTGGTGGATTTCGGTGTGCTGCGTCGCCGGCACTTCGAGGAGTCGGTTCCATGGCGCCGCTTTCGGTCTCACAAGGGGCAGAAACACCTGTCGGGCAGCTACTGGTCGGCTACGACGGGCGATTTCGTGGTGTATGAGAGCCGGCTGGAGTTGGCCCGGCTGCTATTGGCGGACTTCGATCCGACGGTAGTGATGATCTACGCGCAGCCATGTCTGGTCGAGGCGCCCGTGGAGGGTCGGGTCCGAAGGCATGTCCCGGACTTCCTGCTCGTGTCACGTGACGGTGGAGTTGAGGTGGTGAACGTCAAACCCGCTGGGCGGCTTGAAGACCCGAAAGTCGCGCGGGCGCTGGCGTGGCCTGGTGAACTCGTGCGCTCACACGGGTGGCGCTACGAGGTGTGGTCGGGAACTGATCCGGTTGTGATGGCAAATGTGCGGTTCCTGGCGGCATACCGCCGTCCATGGGTGGTCGACCAGGAGTTGGTCGCCCGGGCTTGGGAGGCGGTCCACGACCGCGAGGAGTTGTCCGTGACCGAGCACCGGCTGGCCAGCACGGCCGCGGTGGAGCAGGTGCGTCCGGCGCTGTTGTCGCTCCTGTGGTCGGGGCGGCTGTTCACGGATCTGTCGCAGCCGCTGTCGGGGGCTTCGATGCTGCGGAGGGTCGCATGACGGGGCGGACGGTGGTGTTGCGGGCGGGCACGCTGCTGCAGCACGACGGGGAGCGCTTCACCGTGGTGGAACTCGCGGGCACCCGGGTGCTGCTGAAGGCGGCAACTGGCGGGCTGCGGCAAGTGGAGGTCGGCTGGCTGGTCGGTCATCCCACGACCCGGTTGGAGGGGGCGCCGCAGGACGGGGAGCGCGGGATCGCGCTCGGGTTCGCCATGCTCGACCCTGCCGGGGACTCCGAGGTCCGCGCCAAGTTGGAGCACGTGCAGGAGGTGCTGACCGGTTTTCGTTACGGCGCGCAGGAGTTGGCGCTGGCCGGGGAGCCGCGTGCGGCGTATGCGCCGGGGGTTCCGCTGATGGAGCGCTACGAGTCGAAAGCGGCCGAGGCGGGGGTCAGTGTGATGACGGTGCGCCGGTGGGTGATGGCGGTGCGCGGTCCCGAGGGTGTGGCGGGGCTGGTCGGGAAGGGTGGGCGGGATCGCAGTGCGCTGGGGCGCACTGATGCGCGGTGGGTGGACGCGTGTCGGCAGTTGCTGGCGGATCGGGTGGCTTCGAGTCGGCTTCCGCGTTCGATGGCGGTGACGATGATCGAGGAGCGTCTGGCGGAGGAGTTCGGCCGGGATGTGGTGCCGCTGCCGGGTCGGTCCACGGCGTACGCGGTATTGGCGGAGCTGACGCGGGGGTCGAACGCGTTCACGGGGAGCACGAAGGGCAAGCGGCAGATCGCGGACCGGCCGCAAGGGGTCTACGGTCGGTTCCGGGCGACGCGGCCCGGTGAGTACCTGCTAGTGGACACGACCCGGCTGGACGTGTTCGCGATGGAGCCGGTGACGTGCCGGTGGGTTCAGTGTGAATTGAGTGTCGCGATGGACCTGTACAGCAGAGTGATCACCGGGCTGCGGCTGACCCCGGTCTCCACGAAGGCCGCCGATGTCGCCGGGGTGCTGTACGAGTCGGTGCGTCCGCCCGAGGGTGGGGCGGGTCCTGGGTCCGCGCCGCTGCCGTTCACGGGGGTGCCCGGCACTGTGGTGGTCGACGCCCGGAAGGTCGTGGACGGGCAGGGCCGTCTGGTGCTGCCGTCAGTGGCCGCCGAGACACTGGTGTTCGACCACGGGAAGGTCTACATGTCGAACCACCTGCGCGCGGTTTGCGGGCGGCTGGGGACCTCCCTGCAACCGGCCCGACCCTACACGGCCACCGACAAGGCCCCGCTGGAGCGCTGGTTCCGCAGCCTGGGCGAGGGCCTGTTGGCAGCGCTACCCGGCTATAAGGGCGCGGATGTCCACAGCCGGGGGCTGGACGTGGAGGGGCAGGCGTTCTTCTTCCTGGACGAGTTGGAGGCCATCATCCGCGAATGGATCGATCTGGTGTATCACCGGCGGCCGCACAAGGGCCTATGCGTGCCAGAGGTGCCGGGGCTGGAACTCAGTCCGCTGGAGATGTACGAACACGGCTTGCAGCGCGCGGGCCAACTGCAGGTGCTGGGCCGACCGGATCTTGCGTACGACTTCCTGGAGGTGCGCTGGACGACGATCCAGCACTACGGCGTCGAGGTGGGGACGCTGCGCTACAACGGGCCGGCGTTGACCCGCCACCGCAACCGCACCAGCCCCTACGGCGGGGTGCGGGCGGGGGCCTGGCCGATCCACCTCGATCCCGCCGACATCACCCGGGTCTACTTCCAAGACCCCGAGGACCTGTGCTGGCACGCGCTGGTGTGGGAGCACGCTGCGGCCATGGACGGACCGTTGTCGCGCGAGGCGCTGCAGTACGCGCGCAAACTCGCCGTGCGCACCCAGCGGTTCCCCGACACGAAGCGGGCGCTGGTGGACCTGTTGAACCGGTGGGGCGAGGGCCTCGCGCAGGGCCGCACGGAACGGCGCATCGCGGTGCGGCTGTCCCAGGAACGGCTGCAACTACTTCCTGCCGACCCACCCACGGCTACTGAGGCCGAACCGGTCGACGCGGTCGCGCAACTGCCCTCGGTTCGCCGTCTGGCCGGCTTGTCCTCGGGCGTGGGCCCCACCGCCTCGCCGGGCAAGGCGAGGGAGGACCGCGAGCTCGAGACGGTCCTGGCGGGGGACGACGACGAGGACGAGGAGTGCGCGGCGGACCTGGTCCCGAGCGCGGTAACGGACGAGGAGTTCTACTCGGACGCCTGGGGGGTGTCATGAGCGACAAGATGCGGCCGTTCAACGGGCATGAGCACAACTACAGCCCGCTACGACTGGAGGACTGGCTGGCGATCGTCGAGAGCCCGGCCCGCCAGCGCCCCCGCCTCCTGGACCTGACCGCGCTGGGGGCCTTGGGGCGGCGCGACCGGTTGGTCTACAACGATCAGCGGGCGGTGTGGCACGCGAACCTCGGCCCGATCCAGACTCCGCAACTGCGGCGGCTGCACGAGGGGCTGGCGGAGGTGGTGGAGTCCAATCGCCAGGACGGCGACAAGGTGAAGCCGTCGGTGTTCGTGGACGCGTTCCCCGGGCTCGGGAAGACCACCGCGGTCCTGGACTTCGCCAAGCAGTACCACCGCGAGCAGCTCCTGCTGCATGGACGCCGCACTGCGGGGGGACACCACCGTGTCCCGGTCGTGAACATCACCTTGACCGGCAACATCACCATCCGCGGACTGAATGAGGCGATCTGCCGCTTCTACGGGCTCCCGGAAACCGGAAACGCCGACCAGCTCGCCGACCGGGCCTGCCTGTCGGCCCGGGCGATGGGCACGACCCTGATTGTGGTCGACGACATCCACTTCCTGGACCTCAAACGCACCAACCACCGGGCAGTCGCCAACCACTTCAAGCACCTGTCCACCGTGTTCCCAGTGACGTTCATCCACGTGGGCGTCGGCGTCGAGGCCCGCGGCCTGCTCTCGGACGGTCTGAGTGCCGACGACGCCGAACTGGCCCAGACAGGGCGCCGAGGCACCCTGTGGACGCTACCGCCGTTCGAAGTCCAGAGCGAGGAGGGCCGCCTGCAGTGGCGGAACCTGCTGCTGACCATCGAGCAGCAACTGGTCCTGGCGGACAAGCATCGTGGGATGCTCGCCATCGACCTGTCCGACTACCTCTATGCCCGCTCCACCGGGCACTTCGCCTCGCTGATGGCGCTGATCGCCCGTGGCTGCCGCCGTGCGGTGCGCACCGAGCAGGAGTCCTTGACCGAGGAGCTCATGGACCACGTCGCCAACGATGTCGCCTCCGAGGCGGCACGCCTGGAACTGAAGGCCGCACTGGAGGCGGGCGAACTGACCACCCACCCGCAGCGGCGGTCCACCCGATGACCGCAGAGCGCCGAGCCCGCCTGCCGTACGTTGTCACGCCACTGCCCGGCGAGGCGCTAGACAGCTGGATCGACTACTACGCAAGACAGTTGGTGACCACACCGCAGGACCTCCTGACCCATCTGGGCATACCTTCTGCCCAACCCGAGCGTATGGTTGTCGTCCTGGACAGACAGGAGACTGCGGCCCTGGCCATGCGCACCGGCGTGCCTGCGAGCAAGCTGCGGGCCATGACTCTGGAGGCCCTCGACACCGTGGCGGTGACGATCCGCCACCCGACCAGGGGGCTGGCCAGCCCGCCGACCTGGCGCCGTCATCGCGGCAGCCGCTACTGCCCGCGCTGCCTGGCCGAGTCCGGCGGGCGCTGGCAGTTGGCCTGGCGACTACCGTGGACGTTCGCCTGCCCCCGCCACCGCATACTGCTGGCAGAGACCTGCCCGGACTGCGACCTGCGTCCCCTGCCCGGTCGACCACGCGCCGTGCCGGACGGGTCAGCGGGGCACTGCACCCACCGACTCCCGCCGTCCGCACCCGGGGCCCGTGAACAGCGACGCTGCACTGGTGACCTGACCTCTGTCACGCCACAGGAGCTGCCCGCCGGGGGCTCGATTCTCACCGCCCAGACCCATCTGGACCACCTCCTGCAGCGCGTAAGACGCGACCCGGACCAGTGGAAGACCCCGGCCGCCGCGCAACTGCGCGAACTGTTCTTCCTCGGCTGGCGCGCTCTGGCCGCCGTCCACCACAACTCCGGTGAGATCCCCGATGCCGCAGCCGAGGTTCTGGCTGAAGCCGGAGGCCGACCACCACATCTACTGACCGGGTTGAGCAACGAGGACGCCCACGACGTCGCCCTCGCCACCGCTCTGGCCCGACTGGTCACCCGCCCAAACCGCCTGGGAAGCGACCAGGTCCTGGGCTGGATCGCCCGCGTCCACCGAACCAGCAGCGCCACTGACCTGGGTGCAACGCTCGCCCCCTGGCACCAGTCGTGCTCCGCGCCGGTCCTGGCCCGCGCGATCGGCGCGATCGACACCCAGATGCGCGCGATCGACCGGCTCCGCCTGGGCAGCGCCGGCCCCGCACCGGGCCTGCCGCACATCAGCCCCGACAGGATCGTTGAGCGTGCGGCGAAGATCCCCACCACGCTCTGGCCCTCCTGGAGCCTCAGGCTCCTGCCCAACACCCAGGACGGCCGCCACAAGATCAAGGCAGCGGAGTTCCGAACAGCCCTGTCCGCCCTGATCCTCACTGCACGGTCCACCGACCGGTCCTACCGCGACGCCCTGGCCATGATCGGCGCCGAGCACCTGCGCCCCACCTACCTGCGCAACCTGGTCACCACCATGCATCCGGAGCACCTCACCGCCGTAGCCAACGCACTGACGCAACTCGCCGACCAACTCGACGCCCACCCCGGCGCGATCGACTATGACCGCCGACGCCAGCTGCGCACCCGCACCGACCTCCTCGTGGACCGCGACGCCTACCGCGAGCTCACCGTGCGACACCCCATGCCCGGCACACCGCCCTCCGCCGACGGCCTGGACCTGCACTTGCGCGCCCTGCTCACCGGCGACCACACTCCGCCACCCGGGACAGGCCCGGACGCCCGGAAACGACAGCTCAGGTACACCTCGAAGCTGCGGCTGAGCACCCACCCCGCCATCGCGCAGTTCCTACGCGAGCAGGCCACAGCCCATCTCGCCCGACTGCACATCGCCGAGCCCGTCACCTGGGAGCCCCCAGCCCACTGGGTCAGCGGCGTCATCTGGCCCGGCATCGACCCCGCCCTCGTGGACCGGACCGCGCTCCTACGCGAGGCAGCCAGCCGTGCCGCCGACGGACGACTCGCCGCTGCCGCCGGACTGGGCCTTGAACACGCCCGCCTGTATGCAGAGATCAACCACATCACCACCCACACACCCCCTCCACCCACCCGACGCAGCAGCCCCCGCACCACCACCCCACCCATCGAAATCCTGCGCGACCTGTACGAACACCAAAAACTCAACCTCAGCGAGATCAGCCGTCGCACCGGCGGCAGCAGAAGGCTGATCACAGCTGCGATCCGCGAGGCCGGCATCACCATCCACCCCAGCGGCTCGCGCCACCTGCCACCCATCGACCCGGACTGGCTCCAGCGCGAGTACATCGATCGCGGCCACTCCGCACGGCACCTCGCCGCCCAGATCGGCGTCCCCACCCACGCCATCCAGCATCGAGCAGCCAAACTCGGACTCCACCGCACCCTCCCACCGATCTCCGACGCATTCCTCGAAGCCACACGGGACCTCGACCTCCCCGCCGAGATCCATGCCGCGTTCCACGGAACCCACGCCGTCACCCGACTCCGCGCCCTGACCGCGCTCCTGCACCACCCCGACCTGCGCACCGCCGCGCGCACCGGCGGCAGAAACGCCCACACACTGCGCGGGCAAGCCCGCAACCTCGAACGCCTTACCGGAACCACGATCCTGGACACGAAGGACCAACTCACCCCGGATGGGGCAGTACTCCTCCAGCAGGCCCACAACATCATCGAACAGTTCCCCAAACCACGCAGACCACGGCCGCCACGGCCCCGACGTACCGCCGGAGAAGGATCCCAACGGCCCGATCCAGCAGGGGAACGACAGAGGCCAGACGCAGACGCACAGCGCACATAGCCACGGAGCAGGCCGCAGCAACCGCGGATTCGCTACGCGACGACCACCAAGTCGCCGACCGGCGTGCCGTGCGGCCCCGCTACATACACCCGGTACGCCGCCTCCACGAGAGTGCCGGGAGCGTCTGACACCAAGACCTGGCGAGCCCCGGGCAAGGCCACCTCGCCACGGCGCTTGACCTACAGCCTCCGGCATCATTGACCCCATGACTCAGTGGTTTCGCACTTACGAGGACGACATCTGGTTTTACTTCGAGATTGACGATGACGGCTGGGTCAACAGGCAAGTCGAGCTGCAGGGACGAGATCGGGGTCACGCCGACATTCGCCCAGGATTGAACGCTAAGACTTGATCTTGGTCGCTGTGGTCTTCGGTTGGCGGGGGACGGTTGTCTCCGGGTTGAGGTGGCCGTACACCGTAGAGCGGGGCACGTTGAAGATGTCGGCGATCTGCTGGACGGTCTTCTCCCGCTCGTCGTAGAGCTTCTGGGCGAGCGCGGCCTGGTCGGGGGTGAGCCGTGCGCGCCGCCCGCCGACCCGGCCCCTGGCGCGGGCGGAGGCCAGCCCGTCGTTCGTGTTGGACACGATCAGTTCGCGCTGCAGCTCGGCCAGCACGCTGAGCATCCCGAACATCGCCCGGCCTTCCACCGTCTCGGTGTCGATGCCCTGCTCGATGACATGCAGACCGATGCCGCGTGCGCGGAGCTCGGCGCCGAGGGTCACCATGTGCAGCACGGAGCGGGACAGCCGGTCGAGCCGGGTGATCTTCAGGCCGTCGCCGTCGCGCAGCAGCTGCAGCACGAGGTCGAGCTTGGGGCGGGACGCCTTCGCCCCGCTGGCGGTGTCGAGGTGGATGTTGCCCCGCTCGACGCCGGCCCGCAGGAGGGCGTCGATCTGGTGATCGGGATTCTGGTCGGCGGTCGAGATCCGCGCGTAGCCGAAGAGCATGTGTCGAAATCTAGCTGACGGACGTTCACCGACGTTGATAGTCAACACGAGTTGTCGACACTGGCCACCTGCGGGTTCATGATTGCTGGGGCGAGTGTCGGCAGACGATCGTTTTTCGACACTGTTCGCCGGATTGGGAAGGAACCCACGAGTCATCCCTTGAGGTGATCGACTGTCCTGCCAAGGGGGGTCGATCGTCAGTCGGAGTCGGATGGCGCGAAGAGGTAGCGGTCCATCATCAGTGCGGCGTCGGCGAGGATCTCTGGGTCGCCCTCGGCCCGATCGCGGAAGGCTAGGTCGAGCAGCTTGGCGCCGACCTCCACGGCCAACCGTGCACGTCGTCGCGACTGCTCAGTGTCCGGGATCGCGTAGCCGTGGACCAGTGCGTTGTGCAGGTGTCGGGCGATCTCCTCGTTCGTCTTCTTGCCGACCGCGTCCAACGCGGCCAGGTGTGGCCCCTGGTACCAGATTCGGCGGTACCCCGGCTCCTTCCGGAAGCGGTCTGCGTAGGCGGCGAGCAAATTCCCCATCAGCTCTCGCGAGCGCTCGGGCAGAGGCTCGGCAGTGATCTTCTCGGCGATCAGGACGTCCGACTGCAGCCACTCGCGCACCAGTGAAGCGACGATTGCCTCCTTGTCGGCGAAGTAGCGGTAGAGCACGCCGACCGAGACCCCGGCTCGGGCCGCGATCAGCTTGGTGCCCAGTTCGTCGTAGGTCGTCGTTTCCAGCAGCGTGGCGGTCGCCTGAAGAATGCGCGCGAACTTCTCACGGCTTCGCTGCTGTTGCGGCTCCCGGGTCTCCCCTGGCATCTGACTCCTTGACATCTTAGGGAAAGCGAACCAAAGTCTAGTTCATGTTTTCCATCGGGGGTACCAGCGGCCCGCGTCTTGGACCGAGGTTCCATCAGGTATGGGCCTCGGTCACCGTATCCAGCCTCGGCGACGGCATGCGCTTCGTCGCGTTGCCGCTGCTGGCGGCACAGCTCACCAGCGACCCGCGACAGATCGCCGCCGTGTCCTTCGCCCAGCAGGTGCCCTGGCTCCTGCTGGGCCTGGCATCCGGCGCGCTCGCCGACCGGTTCGACCGCCGCCGAATCCTGTGGACCGTCGACGCGGCCCGGACAGTGATCGTGGGGGCCCTGGCACTCGCCGTGGCCACCGGGGCGGTGACGATCCCGCTCCTGGCCGCTGCCGGCTTCCTGCTGGGCTGCGGGCAGACCCTCTACAACGGGGGCTGGTCGGGCATGGTCCCGGCACTGGTGGAACCAACTGCGCGCACCAAGGCCAACGCCCGACTGCAGGCCAGTTCACTGATCACCGACACCCTGCTCGGAACCCCCCTGGGCGCATTGCTGTTCGGCATCGCCGCCGCCCTTCCCTTCGTCGTGGACACCGCCTCCTTCGCAGTCGCCGCAGCACTGGTCTTCCTGCTGCCCGGGGACTTCCGGCCCCGCCTCCACGCAACGCCGACCAGCCTGGCCGTCCTGCGCCGCGACACCGCCGAAGGAGTCCGCTGGCTCTGGCAGCACCACCTGCTGCGCCGCCTGTGCCTGGTATCAGGAACCACCAACCTCGTCGGCGGCGGCCTGATCGCCATCTTGGTGCTCTACGCCCGACACGCCCTCGGCCTCACCGGCATGGGCTTCGCCCTGCTGGTGGCCGTCTTCGCCATCGGCGGCATAGCCGGCGCGACCGCCACCCCACGCCTGACTGCGCGCTACGGACCGCCGCGTATCCTCAAATTCGCCACCGTGGGCATCGCCCTTGCCGCAGCCGCCGTCGGCAGCGCAACCTCGGGCCTGATCGCTGGACTGTTCATCGCCGTCTACGGCGCGGCGAACCTGGTGTGGAACGTCACCGCGGTATCGCTGCGCCAATCCCTGGTCCCCACCGAACTGCTGGGGCGCGTGACCATGGCCTACCAGATGATCACAGGTAGTGCTGAAGCCCTCGGCGCCGCAGCGGCCGGCCTGTCCGCGCACGCGTTCGGTCTGCGCGCCCCCTTCTTCGCCGGGGCGGCCCTCCTGGCCGCCGCCAGCCTGGTGAGCACGCGCCCTGCCAGGTCCACAGCACAGCCTGTCTCAGCTTCGCTCCTCGACACGCACCCGACACCTGACGGTACCGCCGCGCCACAGAAGTGACAGTGATGTGGTGCTACTCCTCGGCGGTGCCGGGTTCTCGTAGAGGGCGCAGGCCGACGGAGGGGGAGGCGGCCTCGAACGCATAACGGCCGTGGAAGTTGATGTGCTCGTGCATCAGCGGGGAGAGTCGGGAGCGGATCTCGGGCGAGACCTTCAGCCCGCCGGTGTCGAGGGTATTCACGGCGGCGTCGATGTACAGGCTGTTCCAGAAGACGACCGCGTTCAGGGCCATGCCAAGCGCTCCGAGCTGGTCTTCCATCCCCTCTCTGTAGGCGTGCCGTAGTTCGCCGCGGCGTCCGAAGAACATGTTGCGGCCCAGCGCGTGGCGGCCCTCGCCGATGTTCAGCTGGACGCCGATCATCCGGCGGTACGCCTCGGAGTCGATGAACTGCAGCAGGTGCAGGGTCTTGAAGATCCGCCCGTAGGCGGCGAACGCGTCACCCAGCCCGGTCATCCGATCCCCGCTGGTCATCATCCGCAGCAGGTCGTAGGCGCGCACGGTGCCGCTGTGCAGCGAGCCGGCGACGCGCAGCATGTCCTCCCAGTGGTCGCGTATCTTCGCCGCCTGGATCCGTTGGCGTGAGACCGGTTCCAGCGGCCCGTATTTCGCCGATATGTCGAAGCGCCACAGCCGGGCGTCGGAGATGTCCGCGATCCGCGGCGAGAACTGGTAGCCGCAGATCGCGAAGAGCCCGAAGACCAGGTCGGAGTACGACCCGGTATCGGTGATGATCATCTCGGGTCGGGTCGGGCCGTCCAGGTGGAAGACCGCGTCCAGGATCCCCAGCGAGTCGCGCAGGGTGCCCGGCATCACGATGCCGCCCAGTCCCATGAAGCGGTCCGAGACGACGTTCAACCAGGTCATTCCGCGCCCGGTCGAGAAGTACTTGGGGTTGGGGCGGGTGTGGATGGAGCGCATCGGCACGGTGAAGCGCATCCCGTCGGCCGAGGCCACATGCCCGCCGCCCCAGTCCGCGGTGATCCCGATGCCGCCCTGCTGCCCGACCAGCAGCCCCGAGGCCGCCCCCAGGCCGGAGGCGTGGAAGTAGCCGTGGTCGGTGGCGATCAGCCGACCCCGCGTCAGGGCCCGCTCACCTGGCTTGATGACCGGCTCCATCCCGATGTTCGTCGACTTGTGGACCAGCAGCGCCGTCAGCGTCAGGTCCAGGTCTTCCGGTCGCGCGACCTGGCCGCTGACGTGCTCCATCGCGTCGTACATCCCGGTGCGCGCGTGGACCTCCAGCAGCAGCTCGGGGTAGTCGACCCGGGGCAGCATCGCCTGCACCGCGTCGTGGACCACCTGATAGCCCGCCGGCAGCGGGTCGGCGTCCAACCGGTCCAGGCTGATCCTCCCGTCGATCATGTCGACGGCCGCGTTGTCGGGCAGACCCTCGGCGACGTGCCGGTACATCTCGTCCAGCAGCACCTCCAGCTCGGTCAGGTGCTCATCCGCGGTGCCGGGCAGCTCCAGCGCCGCCAGCACCCGGGGCCGGGTGACCTGCCAGGCGGGTCCCGACAGCAGCCGCGCCCTCGGGTCGCCCCAGGTGTCCGCCCCTTCCGCGAAGACGTCCCGGCGCCGCAGCGCGGTCAGCAGCGCGTCCAGGACGCAGAACGTCCAGGCGTGCTTGTCGATCAGCCCGTTCGCGGCCAGGACCGGGTTGCCCAGCACCAGGCGGCGCCACGTCCCGTCGACCAGCAGCCCGGCGTCGATGTGCTCGGGGCCGGGCTTGCGCCGCGCCTGCACCCTCGGCAGCTCCCGCAGGGCCTCGATGACAGCGGTCCCGGCCGGCGTCGTACCCCACGGGACGACCTCGGCCAGCAGCGAGGAGAAGCCGCGCACGGTGGCGTACCGGTCCAGCAGTTGGGCCCG